>Ga0081538_10004271_pt1 | contig 13237 bp, 7 predicted proteins | sample TabmetS5T2R1_FD_71022 | JGI IMG/M metagenome (GOLD analysis project Ga0081538, IMG submission 71022) | Tabebuia heterophylla rhizosphere microbial communities from the University of Puerto Rico - S5T2R1 | ecosystem: Host-associated > Plants > Roots > Rhizosphere ...
TTCGGCACCGACACCCTGCCCGGCGCGCACCAGACGCCACCCGAGATGTGGACGGAGGCGTATCAGGTCGAGTTCTTGCGCCGCTACCTCGACGTCGCGGCGCAGAGGCCGTTCATGGCCGGGATGCACGTGTGGAACTTCGCCGATTTCAAGACCGGCCAGGGCACCATGCGCGCCGCCGCGATGAACTTCAAAGGCGTGTTCACCCGCGACCGGCGGCCCAAGATGGCCGCGCATTTTCTGCGCTCGCGCTGGGCCAGACCATGAAGCAGCGGTCGGCCGCTCTGGCCACTCGGTCGCGCTCCGGGATCGGATCTCGGTCAGGGCGTCGACTCTACCGATGACGCCGGCGACGGGGAGACCGAGGCCCCGGAGGGACGACCGGGTGTCCGCGCAAGGACGATTCCATGGCGGCGTGGCGGGCGAAAACATCCGATGTGTCACCTTCCGGCCCTGACCGTCCCCCGCGGGGAGCGGCCCGGGTGGGCGGGTTTGCTCGCGGCGAATGCCTCCCAAAGCGGGCAGCAGCGGTGTGGCAAGGCAAACCGCCGCTGCGGCGGGTGATGTCAGCTTATAGGCTGCCACTAACGTTATTGGCCGTGTGTTCTGGGCGGGCCGTTTCCGATAAGATCGGGCGCCGAGATGTCTTGCTTTGTGGGTGTATGGGGGCGGCAGTGAAGCGGTTTAGTCTGGCCAAGGCATCCGCCGTCGTCGGGTTCGCCCTTGGCATTACGGGTATCGGGGTCTCCTTCGGCCCTGCCATGGGAGTGTTGCCCTCGATCGTCACCGAACAATTTGGCGCCAGACACTTCGGCTTGAACTATGGGATCATGTTCACCGGCTATTCTATCGCGGCAGTCTTCGGCCAGAGGACCGCCGCGTCAATAGCGGCAACCAACAACGGCGATTTCTCCAAGGCGTTCTATATCGCCATTGATGGGTGGGTGATTGGCGCAACCTTGCTGCTAATCTTCAAGTGAGCCGCCACGCGAACTCGTCGACGTCCCGCTGCTTGCCTGCCCATTCATAAAACTCGACAAACGAGACGCGATGGACCAAAGCTCGCCAAGATTATCTGGGCCATCGTCACTTCCCACGAAAAAAGAAAGCCGCTGTACCAGTCAAGGCACGCACATGCCCGCTGGCCCTCAGCGGCCTGCAAAAAAATGGGTCCCGGCCGCCCAAACCGGCATGCGCTTTCGCGCCCCATGCGAGTGGCACGCCGTCCAGCAACCGGGAGAATAGTGGGCTCTATCTTACCATTTTCATCCTGTGGGGTGCGGAGCCAATCTGCATGACGCTTTTGGTGAGCCATGTTCGTACGAAGCTGGCATGCTCATAGCCCCGGTGCTTGAACAACCTGAGGTGATCGATCTCATCTTCGGTAACGCCGGGGTTGGCTTAGAGCTTCGTGATGGTAAAGCGGTCGTACTTCTGAGCCAAGCCATACCTGAAGCGGCGGGCCACATTCATCAGCCGTTTGGTATCGAGCTCAGAAGGGCAATAGGCGACCAAGAACGTGTAACCAGCGTCAGCCAATTCGATATGCTTGTCCATCGCCGCGATTTCAGCGCCGAATATCCTGGCGAGCAGGCTGGCTGACTGCTGAAGCTCTCTTGCCCCTGCCGACACCTCCGAGCTGCTCCACAGAGTGACATCAGGCTCGTCATAGCCGCCGTCAATCAGCAGTTGGCGCATGCGCTCCGCATCTTCACGTGCCTCTAAGGCGACTACGACGTGCCCGACCGGATAAAAGACCCCGAGTTGCGTGGGTGGCGATGGCCGCTGGTGCTCGTTCGACATAGATCCTTCCTCCGGGAAGACATGTTCACGCGGGTAATTCAGAGCTAAAGGTTCATCAGCCATCGTCTGCTATAATACTGCAACTGCTACTATCTTGTCGTCACCAAAAATGGCGCTGAGCCGAATGGCATGAAGTTAGTCGAACGCTCTTGCCTTATCGACCGTTAGAGGGATTCGCGCCCTGGGCAGCCTTCTGGCAGCTCGAGCGCAGTAGATCGAACCCCACGCCGTCACACGCTGGCCCAAGCTTGCTTGCGGTGACCCTGACCATGCTGAGAGGCGCGCAAGGCAGTGATACGGCACTGTTTTGAAGCTTAACTTCATGCCATTCGGCGCTGAGCCTTAAATCGTTCAAGTCCGTGGACACAATCCGCGGACACTACACTGCCGACCACACAAAAAGCGAGGAGACAGGCGGACTTCCAGCCGGAGCCGAGGCGTTGATTCGCCTGACGGTCCCCGCAGTGTAGCCTGATGAAGTCGTTGACACGTCTATACTACCGTAAGTACTTGCAGGAGAAGAGTCCTTCTATGCCCCTCGCCCTCTGCGGTGCAGGCGGGAGAGTGGGCGTCGCCTTGCCAAAGCAGCCTTGCGTGGCGGGGATGATGTCACCGCCCTTGCTCGCGATGCGCGGCGTGCCGTGCCGGCCCATGCTCGCAGCGCCAAGAAAGGTCAAACATACAATGAGAAGTGCGCCACCGATTACGACATTATTCGTTGATGTGGGGAATGTGCTGCTCACCGATAGCTGGGGTCCGGTGATGCGTCAGAGAGCCGTCGACACGTTTGGTATCGACATTGCCGACATCGCCGACGTCGCCAAGCGCAGTCAACTGACCTTTGAAGGGTATGAAGAGGGCAAAATGACGCTCGACGAGTATCTCACCTGGGTCGTGTTTCATGAGGAGCGCTCCTTCTCGCGCGCCGCACTCATCGAGTTCATGCTTGCCCAATCCGAAGCCCACCCGGAGATGCTCGACCTCATGCGCACCCTCAAAACGCGGTATGGGCTAAAGATCGTGGTCGTCACCAATGACGGCCGTGAGTTTATTGTGCATCGTATTCAGCGGTTTGGGCTCAAGGAGTTTGTCGATTTCTTTGTGGTGTCGTGTTTCGTGCAGTCTCGGAAACCAGCAATGCAGATTTATCAGCTGGCGCTGGATATGGCGCAAGTGGATCCGAAGGAAGTCGTTTACATTGACGATCAGCCACTCTTTGTGGAAGTCGCCGAAAGTTTAGGGTGCCATGGCATCCATCATACCAGCTATGACTCTACCCGAGCCGCCCTCTCGGCCTTTGGCCTCTCCTGACCAGAGGAGTGGCGGATAGGAAATTCAAGCGGGCTTTTGGCGCCACCACCGCGGCTCCATCCCGCGGCATCACCCGCGATGTTCTGATCGGTACGGTCCCGGCAGCCGCCATCAGCGACTGGCGACACGTTGCCGTCTCTCTGCTCGCTGGTGAGGATCTTGACTATTCTTGGGGCCTCGGCCAGCTCTCTCGATATCAATCGTATGGTGAGTGGTACTGCTGCCGCGGGCCGGTATAGACTGGTAGGTGTTGTCATCAGCCCTATATGACCAATACTGGCGTAATTCAAGCGGCCCCTGACCTGGAGGCAGCGCGGTTGTTAACCTGTTCTCATGTGGATCAGATAGCTGTCCGGTGTTCGGTGCGATGAGCGTGCGTACAGGCGTCGCGGTTTGCCTTGTGGCTCTTGGCCTGAGCGCAAGCCTGCTCGGAGGATGCAGCCCTTTGCCGTCGCTTGAAGACCGTCGTACTTCAACGGCCCTTCTCGACACCGACACGACCCAACTCGGAAGGGCGATTGCTCCGTTGGTCGACGCGCATCCGGGAAACTCCGGCATTTACCCGCTGCCGGATGGGCGCGACGCCTTTGCCGCGCGGGTGCTCTTGGCACAGGCAGCTGAGCGGACCCTTGATGCGCAGTATTATATCTGGCACAACGACATGACGGGTGCCTTGCTGTTCGAGGCCCTGCATGCCGCCGCTGACCGCGGCGTCCGGGTGCGGCTGTTGCTCGACGACAACCGCACATCCGGGCTCGACACGACGCTCGCGGCGCTTGACGCTCACCCGAATATCGAAGTTCGGCTCTTCAACCCGTTTGTGATCCGCCAACCGCGCCTGATCGGCTTCATCACCGACTTCTCCCGGCTGAATAGGCGCATGCACAACAAGTCGTTCACCGCCGACAATCAGGTGACGATCATCGGCGGTCGCAACGTCGGCGATGAGTACTTCGGCGCCACCGAGGGGTTCGTCTTCGTGGATCTCGACGTCATGGCCGTGGGCCCAGTGGTCAAGGACGTGTCGCGTGATTTCGACCGCTACTGGGCCAGTGGCTCATCCTATCCCGCCGACCGGTTGTTACCGCCCGCCGACCCTGCTCTGATCCAGGAGCTCGCGTCGGCGGCGTCGCGGATCGAACACGATCCCGCGGCGGCCGCTTACATGGACGCGCTGCGCCGTTCCGTGTTTGTCCGTGAATTGATGGAGGGGCACCTGGCGCTGGAATGGGCTCCGACGCGCATGCTCAGCGATGACCCTGCCAAGGGGCTCGGTCTGGCCGCGCCGGAAGCGCTCCTGCCGCAGAAGCTGGGAGACATCATCGGCGAGCCGGCCGCGGAAGTGGGCCTGGTGTCGGCGTATTTCGTGCCCGGCGCCGCGGGCGCTGAGGATCTCGCGGCTTTGGCGCAACGCAGCGTGCGAGTCAGGGTGCTGACCAACGCGCTGGAGGCCACCGATGTAGCCCCAGTGCATGCCGGCTATGCCAAGCGGCGCAAGTTCCTGCTCAAGGCCGGTGTGACGCTCTACGAATTTCGGCGTCTGTCGCCCGCTACCGGGCCCAACAAGAGCGCGGGTCTGGTGGGTGGCTCCGGCAGCTCCGCTTCAGGCCTACACGCCAAAACGCTCTCGGTGGATCGTGCGCGCATCTTCATCGGCTCGTTCAATTTCGATCCACGTTCGGCCAAGCTGAACACCGAAATGGGCTTTGTCATCGACAGCGCGGCACTGGCGCAGAGGATCGCCGCTGCGTTTGACAGCACGATTCCCGCCAACGCGTATGAAGTGCGCCTGTCGGATAGCGGGGAGCTGTATTGGCTCGAGCGTCAGGGAGAGCAGCTGGTGCGGCATGACACGGAGCCCGGCACGAGCTTCTGGCAACGCGCCGCGATCTGGTTCCTGTCGCTGCTGCCGATCGAGTGGCTGTTGTGAGCTGTGCAACACGGTTCATGTCACTCACTCGGCGTTTCGTGTAGCGTCTTCATACGCTCAGTGATGACTTCGGGCGGGCGTTTCCATAGGGCGACGCCCGGCAGACCCCGGTCCTCTCAACCCGCATGCAAGGCGTTGCGGCTGACGAGGCGTCGTGACCAATGAAGCTGTATATGGCGCGTTAGGTCACGCTCCTCTCGGTCATGTGCCGAGATCGATTACACACACCTTCATCTCACGCTCGGCATTTCCGCGGACAATCCTGAGCGCGACGTCTTTGCCAACGCCTGCGTCTTCGAGTACCGCGGCAAGGTCGGCGGCGGTCTGCGTGCGTCGACCGTCGGCGGCGACGATGATGTCGCCGACTGCACCGGAGCGTGGATCATATGGATGAATCCCGGCCTGATCAGCCGGAGAACCGCGCCTCACGCCGAGTACTACGACGCCGCGCACGCCTAGCTGTGCAGCCACGCTCTCATCAGCGGGGGCAATACCGATGCCAGGCAGCGGCGCGCGGCCGTGCTTGATGATTTGCGGCACGACGCGGTTGATGAGATCGACAGGGATCGCGAAGCCGATGCCAGCTGACGATCCGGATTCGGAGATGATGGCCGTGGTCATCCCGATGAGCCGGCCTGAGCTATCGAGCAGCGGCCCGCCGGAGTTGCCCGGGTTGATGGCGGCATCGGTCTGAATGACACCGCGGACCTCGCGTCCCTGCGCCGTCGGCAAATGACGCTCGACCGCGCTCACAATCCCTGTTGTCAGCGTGCGCGTCAGGCCGAACGGGTTGCCAATGGCGAATGTCGCCTGCCCCACGCTCAGGCTTTTGGATGTGCCGATCGGCAACGGCTGCAGATCGCGTGGAGGATTCTGCAGCCTCACGACGGCGATGTCATACTCGGGCGCGCCGCCGATCACGCCGGCACGCATCGCATCGCCCGCGTGCAACTGGACATAAACGGTGTCCGCGCCTTCGATGACGTGGAAGTTGGTGACCACGTGCCCGGCTTTATCCCAAATGAAACCCGAGCCTGCGCCTTGAGCCACGCTCGCTCCTCGAAAGGGATTGAAGCGCACCTGCTCCGTGGTGATGTACGCAACTGAAGCGCCGGCGGCGTGGAAGAGCTCGATGTTGCTGTTCTCCCAGTCACTTAACTTGCCTTCCGGCACGACGAGCTTGGGCTCATCGGCAACATAGACGTAACTGCGATACAGGCGATCGCCCAGCCAGACCGTAACCAGCACAAGCGACCACGCGATGACGATGCGTCCAAAACGTGTGTTCATGTCAACGATCTCCAGTAACGTCTGCTACGGTCGTTCGGACTACAATGCCGAGATCAGGTGCGGGCAGCCTCACAAGCCCCATAGCTCGCGATGCGCTTGGTCGGGAGTCCCCGCTCCTTGCCCGGCGAAGTCCTACCGTGGCTGGATCAGGAGACGGAGATGCCCTGTGGCGTGGAACCCAAACCACGCGTCGCCGGTGGCAACCGGCGGCAAGAGAAGGCATCCCTGTGCCCACGAGAATACCCGCATCGGAGCGGACGAGCCAGATGCTTGACGAATTGCTGACCTAGGGCGTGGCCGACGGCGACGCCCGCGCCGAATTGCTATAACTGGCCGTCCGCAGCACCAATAGCCCCCCTGTGGCCATTCTGCAGGCGCTCGACAGTGCCAACGTCGTCCACCAGATCAGCCAGTGAGTGCTCCACAAGTTGTGAAAGCTGGGGTACCTGGAGTCGGGCATCGATGCGGCAGTGGCCACCGGCCACGATCCGCTGGTCCACGATGAGCCCGAGCTGGCCCGTAGGCTCGCCGCTTCGGTGCAGCCACGCATTGCCTCTTGACAGTGCCTGGGAACGCACACAAAATGGGCGGCGAATTTCCTATCCGTTAAACACAAGCATCCACGCCAAAGTAGATTATGGCCTTTTCTCGGAGAGCAAGAATATACACGCCCCGAGTGCATCGAGCGTGAGCGAGACGGTCAGGATTGGGCCGATGTGGTTCACGGGCTTTAACCTATAACGATAAACCGATACGTGGATCTCCATCTGCTATGAGCCAGGGCGCGCCCGAGGAGGTGACTATGAGCGTGACAGCACCACAGAGACGCGGCAACGGCGACACCGTACCAACTGGGCGGGTCCAGCCGACCGACAGTAGGCCCGGAGCCCCGCAGGGGACCTGGCGGGCGAAGATGCCGCCGGGCAGGTCCTGGCTCTGGTTTGTGCTGATCCTGCTCGCCAACTACTTCCTGGTGAGGCTCTTCATACCGAGCCCGGAAGGGCCGGTCACCGTGCCCTATACCCTGTTCAAAGAAGAAGTGGGGAAAGGCAACGTCGCGGCGATCCACAGCCAGGGCGCCACCATCACCGGCCGCTTCAAGGCGCCGGTCACCTACCCTCCCTCGGGCGAGCAAGGAGAGGCGTCTCGGGGCGAACCCCGACCGTCGGGCGAGCAGCCCGCGGCCCCCGGCGGTGAACCTCGATCGGCGGGCGAACCGAGTGCTGCACAGCGCGACCAGCCCAGGGCGGTGACGACCTTCACGACCACACTGCCCTCCTTCGTTGATCCCGGGTTGGAAGCCTTTCTGATCGCCAATGGCGTCGAGATCAGCGCCAAACCGATCCAAGAAGGCGGCAGCCCATGGGCGACGCTCCTGTTCGCCTTCGGCCCGGCCCTGCTCTTCATCGGCCTCTACGTCTGGATGTTTCGGCGGGCGGCGCAGCAGGGCGGCGGCTTGGGCGGTGGGCTCATGGGCATCGGCCGGAGCCGGGCACGCCGCTACGACCAGGAACAGGACACCAAGGTCACCTTCGACGACGTCGCCGGCATCGACGAAGCCGAGAACGAACTGGTCGAGATCGTGGACTTCCTCAAGGATCCCCCGAAGTACACCCGCCTCGGCGGCACCGCCCCCAAAGGCGTGCTGCTCGTGGGCCCTCCGGGGACCGGAAAAACCCTGCTGGCGAAGGCGGTGGCGGGGGAGGCCGGCGTGCCGTTCTTCTCGATGAGCGGCTCGGAGTTCGTGGAGATGATCGTCGGGGTGGGGGCGGCGCGGGTGCGGGACCTCTTCAAGCAAGCGCGCGAGCACGCGCCGGCAATCATTTTTATCGACGAGCTGGACGCCATCGGTCGCGCCCGGGGGCAGATGACGATCGGGGGATCGAGCGAGCAGGAGCAGACGTTGAACCAAATCCTCACGGAAATGGACGGCTTCTCGAGCCGGGAGGGCGTCATTGTGTTGGCGGCGACGAACCAGCCCGACGTCCTCGACAAGGCGCTCCTGCGGCCCGGACGCTTCGACCGGCGCGTGGTGGTGAACCTGCCGGACAAGCACGGACGCGCGGCGATCCTCAAGGTCCACACCCGCGGCGTGCCGCTCGCGCCCGAGGTCAGTGTCGAGGATCTGGCCGCGGCAACTCCGGGATTCTCGGGGGCCGACCTCAAGAACCTGGTCAACGAGGCGGCGCTGCTGGCGGCCCGGCGCGAACAGGGCGAGGTCCGTCAGCGGGACTTTCTGGACGCGTTGGAGAAGATCGTGCTCGGCCCCGAGCGCCCGATCATCTTAAGTCGCGCCGACAAAGAACGTATCGCTTACCATGAGGGCGGACACGCCATCCTGGCCCTCGTGGTGCCCGGCGCCGACCCGGTGAAACGGGTGACGATCGTGCCGCGCGGACACGCCCTCGGCGTCACCTATCAGACGCCCGACAGCGACCGCTACAATTTTCCGGAAGACTATCTGCGTGCCAGGATCGTCGGCATGCTTGGGGGGCGCGCCGCCGAAGAGATCGTCTACGGCACCAAGACGACCGGGGCCGAAAGCGACATCGAGCAAGCCACGGCCTTGGCCCGCCGGATGGTCACGCGCTGGGGCATGAGCGAACGGCTCGGGCTGGTACAGCTCGCGCCCCGGGACAACCCCTACCTGGGAGGGGCAGACGGTTACCCCGGGGCCAGGCCGTTCAGCGAGGCGACTGCCGCTGCCATCGATGCCGAGGTGCTCAAGATCATCGGCGAGAGCCACGACGAGGCCAAGCGTCTCCTGAGCGCATACCGCCAGCAGCTCGACGCGCTCGTCGAGGCACTGCTGTCGCGGGAAACCCTGAACGAGCAGGAGATTCTCGAGGTCACCGGGCTGCCGCCCGCGCCGGCCACGGGGGTCGGGGTGTCGCCCATGCCTGATGGGGACAGCGGGGGCGCGCGGAGGAACGGGGCATGACCAACATCGCTGCCGTGGTCACGCTCTCCCCTCGGGATTACGACGCCGTCTTGTTCGACCTCGATGGCGTCTTGACCAAGACGGCGAGCGTCCATGCCGCGGCCTGGAAACAGCTGTTCGATGGGTTTCTCGAGCGGCGAGCCGCAGACACCGGCGAAGCGTTCGTGCCCTTTGACATCGACGCCGACTACCGGCGCTACGTCGACGGCAAACCGCGCTACGACGGCGTGGCAGCCTTCCTCAAGGCCCGCGGCATTGAGTTGCCGTGGGGCACCCAGGAAGACCCTCCGGGCTCGCACACGGTGCAGGCGCTAGGCAACCTGAAGGACCAATACTTCATGCAACACTTGGAGCGGCATGGCGTCGAGGTTTATGAGGCGTCCGTTGCGTTGGTGCGAACGCTCATGGCGCAGGAGGTCAAGACTGCGGTCGTGTCCTCCAGCAAAAACTGCGCGGCGGTGCTGGAAGCAGCCGGCATAGCGCAGCTATTCGACGCGCGGGTGGACGGGACGGACATCACCCACCTGGGGCTCAGGGGCAAGCCGGCGCCTGACGCGTTCCTGGAAGCGGCGAGGCGCCTCGGGACGGAACCGTCGCGCGCCGTGGTCGTGGAGGACGCGATCGCCGGCGTCGAGGCGGGACACGCGGGCCGATTCGGACTGGTCATCGGCGTCAATCGCAGCGGTCAATCGCAGGCGTTGCGTCAGGCCGGCGCCGATGCTGTGGTGACCGATCTGGCGCAGGTCCAGGTGGCTGTGGAGCCCCCTTCCGCCTGGTCGCTGCTGTACGAGGCCTTCGACCCGGCGCGTGAGGGCATGCGCGAAGCCCTATGCACTTTGGGAAATGGCTATTTCGCCACGCGCGGGGCCGCAGCCTGGGCGCGGGCGGACGGTCTTCACTACCCTGGCACCTACCTCGCCGGTGGCTACAACCGGCTGCATACCAACATCGCCGGGCGGCTGGTCGAGAACGAAGACCTCGTCAATCTCCCCAACTGGCTCGCCCTCGAGTTCCGCATCGCGGACGGGGACTGGTTCGACGAACGCAGGGTGAAGCTCCTGTCATACCGCCAGGAACTCGATCTCCGCCACGGCATGCTGTTGCGCAGCCTGACCTTCGAGGACGGCCATGGGCGGCGCAGCACGCTGCGAGAGCGGCGCCTGGTCTCGATGGCCGACATGCACTTGAGCGCCCTCGAGCTCACGCTGACTGCCGAAAACTGGACCGGCGTGGTCGTCGTCCGCTCGGGCATCGACGGGCGCGTCGTCAACACGGGCGCCAAGCTCTATCGAAAGTTCAACAATCGACACCTGGAGCCGCTGACGGGCGAAGTTGTCGGCGAGGACGGGGTGTGTCTGCTAGTGCGTACCTGCCAGTCGAACCTTCACGTGGCGCAGGCGGCACGGACGCAGGCGTTCCGCAACGGCGAACCTCTCCGCGCCCCGCGCCGACCGCTAGGCGAGCCGGGCTACATCGGCCAGGAGTTCGACGTGCGGCTCGGACCAGGCGACACGCTGGCGCTGGAAAAGCTCGCCTCTCTCTATACTTCGCGGGATTCCGCCATTTCGGAGCCCGGGTTGGCGGCCCGCAAGGCGATTGTACGCACCGGACGCTTCGGGGCGATGGCAGCGGGGCATATCCTGGCCTGGAAGCATCTGTGGCGCCGCTTCGACGTGCACCTGCGGCCGGCAGCCGACGGGTTCAAGCTGAACGTCCCAATGCTGCTGCGGTTGAACATGTTTCACCTGTTGCAGGCGGCTTCGCTCCACTCCATCGGGCTCGACATCGGCGTGCCGGCGCGCGGCTGGACCGGGGAGGCCTACGAGGGCCACATCTTCTGGGACGAGCTGTTCATCTTCCCGACCCTCAATTTTCGGGCGCCCGAGATCACCCGGTCGCTGCTCATGTACCGCTACCGCCGCCTCGATGAAGCGCGCGCCGCGGCCAGAGACGCCGGCTACCGGGGCGCCATGTTCCCGTGGCAGAGCGGCAGCGACGGCCAGGAGGAAACGCAGGAGCTCAACCTGAACCCCCGGTCGGGGCGCTGGGTGCCGGACAACACCTACCTGCAGCGCCACGTCGGCAGCGCCATCGCCTGGAACGTCTGGCAGTACTTCCAGGTGACGTACGACGTCGAGTTCCTGCAGTTCTACGGCGCCGAGTTGATCCTCGAGATCGCCCGCTTCTGGGCGAGCATCGCCACGTTCAATGGCGAGCGGGGGCGCTACGAGATCCGCGGCGTGATGGGCCCCGACGAGTTTCACGACGGCTACCCGGATTCGCCAACGCCGGGCCTTAACAACAATGCCTATACCAACGTCATGGCCGTGTGGGTGCTGCGCCGGGCCCTGGACGTCCTCGACCTCCTGCCCGACATTCGCCGCGCCGAGCTCATGGCGCGGCTCGGCTTGTCCGCTGCAGAGACCGTGCGCTGGGACGACATCAGCCGCCGGATGTTCGTGCCGTTCCATGGCGACGGCATCATCAGCCAGTTCGAAGGCTACGAGGCTCTCGCCGAGCTGGATTGGGAGGGCTACCGCAGGCGGTACGGCAATATCCAGCGCCTGGAGCTCATTCTCGAGGCGGAGAACGACAGCGCGAACCGCTACAAGGCCTCGAAACAGGCCGATGTGCTCATGCTGTTCTACCTGTTCTCTGCCGACGAACTGGGCGAGCTGTTCAGGCGCCTCGGGTATGCGTTCGAATACGAGACCATCCCGCGCAACGTTGCCTACTACGACCGCCGCTCTTCCCAGGGCTCGACGCTGTCCCGCGTGGTGCATGCGTGGGTGCTGGCGCGCTCGGACCGGCCGCGCGCCATGGCCTATTATGCGGAGGCTCTGCAGAGCGACGTGAACGACATCCAGCAGGGCACCACCGCCGAGGGCGTGCACCTCGGCGCCATGGCGGGAACGGTCGATCTGGTGCAGCGCGTCTCCACCGGCATCGAGGTCACGGGCGACGTCCTGCGGCTCAATCCGCGACTGCCGCAGGAGCTGGCGCGCCTCGACATGCGCATCCGCTACCGCGGGCACTCGCTCGACCTGCGGCTGACGCGCGACGCGCTCACTGTGCGCGGACACGAGCCCGGCGCGGCGCCGATCAATCTGGGAATCAAGGACGAGGTGTACGAGTTCGCCGGCGGCAGCACGCGTGTCTTCAAGCTTGGGAGTGCAGGAACATGAGCGCCGCAACGGTTCGGCGGGATCTTTTGGCTCCATTCCGGCAGCTGAAGGAGAAATCGTATGGAGCACACCACACACGCATCGCAACAGACGTCCTCTGCCGTTGAAGGGGCCCTGGCCGGCCTTGGAGCTGACGCCTCCTGGCGCTGGCCTGAGGAGCGCTGGCGCCAGGCCGTGAACAAGGTCCGCGCGGGGCGACCTCTCACGCCTGCGACATGGCCTCATGGGACCCAGGTCGCCGTGGCGTTGTCCTTCGACGTCGACCAGGAGACCGGCAGCTTGCGGGACGGCAGGACCTCGCCGGCGCTCCTGGCGCAAGGAGAGTATGGCTCCCGTGCCGGCGTGCCGCGCATCTTGAAGCTTCTGGAACGCTATGCCATTCCGGCAAGCTTTTATATCCCTGCCGTCTCGGCACTACTGCACCCTGATGACGTGCGCCGCATCGCCGAGGCGGGCCACGAAGTGGGTCTGCATGGCTGGATCCACGAGCGCAACAGCAGTCTGGCGGAGCCCGATGAGCGCCAACTCACCCATCGCGCCGCTGGGGTGCTGGAGCAATTGGCCGGCAAGCCCCCGGTGGGACTGCGCACGGCGTCCTGGGATTTCAGCGAGGCGACGTTGAAGATCGTCCGCGACATGCATCTGCTGTATGACTCTTCCCTGATGGGCGATGATGAACCTTACGAGCTCATGGAAGATGGCGAGCCGACCGGTATCGTAGAGCTGCCGGTGGAATGGATCAAAGACGATTATCCATACTTCGGGATGGACCGTTTG
>Ga0081538_10004272_pt1 | contig 13228 bp, 15 predicted proteins | sample TabmetS5T2R1_FD_71022 | JGI IMG/M metagenome (GOLD analysis project Ga0081538, IMG submission 71022) | Tabebuia heterophylla rhizosphere microbial communities from the University of Puerto Rico - S5T2R1 | ecosystem: Host-associated > Plants > Roots > Rhizosphere ...
GGTTCTGCCCCGCGATCCCGCGGCGCCAGAGCCCACCCTCGCCCTTGCCAAGGCTGCCAGCCTTGGCAACGCGCGAGTGCGAGCTCTGGCTTGGTGCTCGCGACGCAGAATCTGGGCTGGATTACCTGAATGAGCACTACTACTCCTCCCCCGAAAAGCGCACGGGCTCGCCGCCGAGCGGGTAGTCCTTGCGCAGCGGGTGACCCTCCCAGTCGTCCTCCATGAGGATCCGGGAGAGGTTCGGATGACCCTCGAACGGGATGCCCAGCATGTCCCAGGCCTCGCGCTCGTGCCAGTCGGCCGTCGGCCAGACGCCGACCACGCTGGGGACCGGCTCGCCGTCCTCGCACCAGACCTGGAGGCGCAGCCGCGGCGCCTCACGGGCCCCTGACGCCACCCGAAGGAGGTGATAGGAGACCGAGAAGCGACGCTGCTTGGGCTCGGGGAGCTTCTGGAGACCCCACGACCCGGGGCTGTTGATGTCCTGCCCGCGCGGGTCGCCCCAGTAGCCGGCGACGCGCAGCTCGTTCCAGCCGAGGTAGTCGGCGGCGGAGATGTCCGAGAGGAAGTTGTAGCCAGCCTCGTCGCGGAGCCAGGCGGCGGCATCCGGGAGGCGCTCCCGCTCGACGACGACCGTGGTCTCGCCGTGGGCGGCGCGCTCCTCGACGAATCCCGGCACCCCCGAGAGCGCCGGCATTACTCGGCGACCCCGCGGACCTCATAGGCGGGCGGCACGCCGGCCTGGATCTTCTCCTGGAGCCGGACGATCCCCTCGAGCAGCGCCTCCGGCCGGGGCGGGCAGCCCGGCACGTGCACGTCGACGGGGATGATCTTGTCGACGCCCTGGAGGATCGCGTAGTTCGCGAACATTCCTCCGGAGCTCGCACAGGCGCCCATGGCGATCACCCACTTGGGCGCGAGCATCTGGTCGTAGATCTGGCGGATCGGGGCGGCCATCTTGTGCGAGACGCGACCGGAGATGATGAGGAGATCAGCCTGTCGCGGCGACGAGCGGAAGACCTCGGCGCCGAAGCGGGCGACGTCATAGCGCGAGGAGACGATCGCGATCATTTCCATCGCGCAGCAGGCGAGCCCGAACGTGTCCGGCCAGATCGAGTAACCCTGCGCCCAGGCGACCGCCTTCTCGACGGTCGTGAGCATCAGCTTGTCCTCGAGCTCGTCCGCGCCCAGCTCCTTCTCGAAGACGCTGGGGCCCTTGCCGCGCATGAGCGTCCGCTCGGACTGGAGGCCGTAGTCGGCGAGCCGCTTCTTCCTCACCGCCACTCGAGCGCACCCCGCTTCCACACGTAGACGTACGCGATCGCGAGAATCGCGATGAAGAACCCGAACTCCGCGAGGGCGAAGGTCCCGACCTGGTCGAGGACGACGGCCACCGGGTAGAGGAAGACGATCTCGATGTCGAAGACGATGAAGAGCATCGCCGTCAGGTAGAAGCTCACCGTGAAGCGCTGCTGCTTGGGCGGGCCGGTGGTTACCCCCGACTCGAAGGGCAGGCGCTGGGAGCGAGGTGGAGGCTCTCTCCGGCGCGTCGAGAACGCGAAGGAGAAGAAGAGCATCGATGCCGGGATGGCCGCCGCGAAGAGCGCGTAGACGAGGAAGGGAAACCAATCGTCAAGCGCGGCGAAGAGCACGGCCTGCACGCCCCGCATCCTACCGCTCACAAGCGGTCTGCGCGGTTGGACGAAATCCGGCTCTGCGCCTGGGCTGGAGGGCTGCTACGAGGGTTACAAAGTCGGGCCTCTGAGCACGGCGGAGGGCGTTGCTACACTCAGACCAAATGGTCACCGTCACGGAGAACGCCGCCGCGAAGATAAAGGAGCTCATGGCGCAGGAGCCCGAGGGCGACGTGGGCGTTCTCCGGATCGCGGTTCAGGGCGGGGGGTGCTCGGGCTTCCAGTACGCGCTCGGCTTCGACCGGGGCCCGCAGGACGGCGACAACGAGGTGGAGATGCACGGCGTTCGCGTCGTCGTCGATCCCTTCAGCGCCCCGTACCTCGTCGGCTCGGAGATCGACTTCGTCGATGCCCTCATGGGCGCGGGCTTCGCGATCAACAACCCGAACGTGCAGGCGGCCTGCGGCTGCGGCTCCTCCTTCCAGGCGAAGGAGGAGGCGGGTGGCGAGCCGGCCGCCGCACAGGCCGGCGGTTGCGGCTCGGGCTGCTCTCACTGAGCAGAGCTGCGGCCTCCGTCCCGCTACGCTGACACGGCGTTGAGCGACCACCACGTCGTCGACATCACCATCATCGGCGCCGGGCCCGTCGGGCTCGCTGCCGCGTACTACGCCGGTCACCGTGACGCCTCCGTGCGGATCGTCGAGAGCCTCGGCCAGCTCGGCGGCCAGGTGGCCGCCGTCTATCCCGAGAAGCACGTCTACGACGTCGCCGGTCATCCGAAGATCCAGGGCCAGGCCCTCGTCGACCTCTGCGTCGAGCAAGGGCTGCAGTTCGGTGCCGACGTCTTCCTCGACCAGGAGGTGAAGGACCTCGAGCGGGTCAGCGCGAACGGCGAGGAGCACCTCGTCCTCACGACGCACCAGGGAGAGTCGTTCCCCACGCGCGTGCTGATCGTCACCGCCGGCCACGGCGCCTTCGAGCCGCGCAAGCTCGAGATCGATGGCATCGACGACTGGGAAGGTCGCGGGCTGCACTACTTCGTCAGGCGGAAGGAGGTCTTCCGCGACAAGACCTGCGTCATCGTCGGCGGGGGCGACTCCGCCCTCGACTGGACGCTGGGCCTGCAGGACACGGCGCGCCCGCCCATCACGCTCGTCCACCGCCGCGACCGCTTCCGCGCCCTCGAGACCTCCGTGAAGGAGGCGCGCGAGCTCGAGGAGCAGGGCGCCGTGCGGATCTGCTGCCCCGCGGAGATCCGCGGCGTCCGGGGCGACGGCCAGCTCGAAGCCGTGACCCTCGAAGACACCGCCAGCGGGGAGACGTTCGAGGTCGAGTGCGACGCGCTCATCACCCTGCTCGGCTTCCATTCCCATCTCGGCTCGATCGCCGACTGGGGCCTCGAGCTCCACGGCAAGCGCCAGGTGCTGGTCAACCCGGCGACGATGGAGACTTCGCTCCCTTCCGTGTACGCGGCCGGCGACATGGCCGGCTACGACGGGAAGATCACCCTCATCTCGGTCGGCTTCGGCGAGGCCGCCATCGCCGCGAACCAGGCGGTTGCGAAGATCCGCGGCGAGAAGGTCCAGCCGAAGTACTCCACCGACTAAGAGCTCGATTCACAATGAGCACTGTGCCGCCGGGCCGCGCTGCTCGCCCCGAGGACTGCGTCCTCGGAACGACCATCGCACCCCGGCGACGAGTCGTCATCATGAATCGAGCTCTAAGCCGAACGCGCTGAGGACTAGACTCCGGGCGTGAGCGAGACGGCGTCCAGGGAGCTGTGGGGAGGCGAGACGCGAAAGGCGGTCGAGAATTTCACGGTCTCCGGCGAGCCGATCCCGGTGGAGCTCGCCCGCTGGCTCGGCCGCATCAAGGCGGCCGCCGCCCGCGTGAACGGCGAGCTCGGACTGCTCGAGATGGAACGAGCCGAGCGGATCGCCCAGGCCGCAGACCGCGTCGCCGCCGGCGAGTTCGACGACCAGTTCCCGCTGGACGTGTTTCAGACCGGCTCGGGCACCTCGTCGAACATGAACGCGAACGAGGTGATCGCAGCGCTCGCGGGCGAGGGCGTCCACCCCAACGACGACGTCAACATGGGGCAGTCCTCGAATGACGTCTTCCCGACCGCGGTCCACCTGGCCGCGCTCGACCAGCTCGTCCACGAGTTGCTCCCGAGCCTCGCGACCCTGGCGGAGTCGCTCGAGCGCAAGGCCGACGAGTTCGCCGACTTCGTCAAGTCGGGCCGGACGCACCTGATGGATGCCGTGCCCGTGACCCTCGGGCAGGAGTTCGGGGGCTATGCCGCCCAGGTGCGGCAGGGGATGGCGCGAGTGGAGGCGACTCTCGGGCGCGTGGGCCAGGTTCCGCTCGGCGGGACCGCTATCGGAACGGGCCTGAACACGCACCCCGAGTTCGCCGAGCGTGTCCGGGCGCAGCTCGCCGACGAGACCGGCCTGACCATCCTCCCGCCGGCCGACCCGTTCGAGGCTCAGGCGGCGCGGGACGCCCTCGTCGAGTCGTCGGGAGCGCTGAAGACAGTGGCCGTGTCTCTGACGAAGATCGCCAACGACCTGCGGCTGATGGGCTCCGGGCCGCGCGCCGGGCTGGCCGAGATCGCGCTCCCGGAGCTCCAGAAGGGCAGCTCCATCATGCCCGGGAAGGTGAACCCGGTCATCCCCGAGGTCGTCACCCAGGTCGCCGCCCAGGTAATCGGGAACGACACAGCGATCACGGTCGGGGGTCTCCAGGGGCACTTTGAGCTCAACGTCTTCGTCCCCCTGATCGCGCGCAACCTGCTCGACTCGATCGGGCTGCTCGCCGCCGCGTCGAGGCTGCTGGCCGAGAAGTGTGTCGACGGGATCGAGCCGAACCGCCAGACGCTCGAGCGCTACGCGGAGCTCACCCTCTCAGCTGCGACCGCGCTGAACCCCTACATCGGCTACGACAAGGCCACCGAGATCGTCAAGGAGGCGGCTGTCTCGGGCAGGTCGCTGCGCGAGGTGGCTCGGGAAGCGGGAGTCGACGAGGAGATCCTCGCCAAGGCGCTCGACTACCGCTCGATGGCACGGCCGCACGGACCCTTGACACGACCGCTTTAGTGTCATTAACTCCCGGTCGCCCCTCGCACCGGGGCGTTGCGAGGGGAGTCTCTCACGCCGGGACAGAGGAGTCGCCCGTCGCGACCTCCCGGCCACGGTTGGGGGGAGAGCCGCGCGAGTGGAGCTGTCGTCAGGGCGGCTCCCTCCGTTGGTGCGCTAGTACGCGACCGCGCCGCGGCCGTTCTCGGCCGCGTGGCGCTGCTCGTCGGCGCGATACGAGGAGCGGACGAGCGGGCCCGAGAAAACGGAGCCGAAGCCCATGGCCTCGCCCTGCTCGCGGAACCAGCGGAACTCGTCGGGATGCACCCAGCGGTCGATCGCCGCGTGGCGCGACGAGGGCTGCAGGTACTGGCCGATGGTGACGACATCGACGCCGTGCGCCCGCAGGTCGGTCATCGTCTCGACGACCTCCTCGTTCGTCTCCCCGAGGCCGACGATGATGCCGGACTTCGTCAGCACCGGGTAGCCGGCGACCTCCTTCGCCCGCCGGAGCAGCCAGAGCGCCTTGTCGTACGAGGCCTTGGCACCGCGCATCCTGCGGTGGAGCCGGCGGACGGTCTCGATGTTGTGGTTGAAGACCTCCGGCCTGGCGGCCAGCACGGTCGCCAGGGCCTCCTCCTCGACCCCGAGGAAGTCCGGCGTGAGCACCTCGACCGAGGCCTCGGGGAGCTTCTTCTTGAGGGCGCGGATCGTGGCTGCGTAGTGCCCTGCTCCGCGGTCGGGGACGTCGTCCCGGTCGACCGACGTGACAACGATGTGCTTGAGCCCCATCTGCGCGGCGGCCTGGGCCAAGCGCAGCGGCTCCAGCGGGTCAGGCGGCGCGCCAGGCTTGCCGGAGTGGACGTAGCAGTAGCGGCAGGCGCGGGTGCAAGTGTCGCCGAGGATCTGGAAGGTCGCCGTGCCGCGGCCCCAGCACTCGCCGATGTTGGGGCAGCGTGCCTCTTCGCAGATCGTGTGCAGGCGCTGGCCGTGCAGGAGCTCGCGCACCTCGAAGTAGCGTGAGTCGGCGCTCGGAGCGCGGACCTTCATCCACTCGGGGCGGCGGGGCCGCTCAGCGACTGGCAGCGACCGATTCAACTCCGATTGCCTCACCTGAGCGGGCGGCCGACCGCATGGGCTTCGCCGAGATCTTCTCGTGGACGGGCTGCGGCCACAGGCCGGCGCCGTCCTCCGCGGGAAGCTCCTCGAGCGTGAGGCCGAAGACCGCCTCCAGCGCGGCCGCGGCGCGCGGGCGCACGTCGTCGACGGTCACCGGCCGGCCGAGCTCGCCCGCCATCGTGGTGAACGCCGCGTCCTCGAGCCCGCAGGCCGTGATCCAGTCCGTGAAGGGCGCCGGGTCGAGATCGACGTTGAGCGCGTACCCGTGGGTCGTCACCCAGCGGGCGATGTGGACGCCGACGGAGGCGATCTTCCGCGGGGGCCGCTGGAGCCAGACCCCCGTGAGCCCCTCGATCCTCGTCGCCTCGAGGTCGAACGCCGCCACGGCGCGGATGACCGACTCCTCCAGGTTGCGGACGTAGCGCTTCACGTCGCGGCCGTGGCGGTTGAGGTCGAGGATGGGGTAGCAGACGAGCTGCCCGGGCCCGTGGAAGGTGGACTTGCCCCCGCGGTCGGTCTCGACCACCTCGACTGCGGCGTTCGCGGGGACGTGCAGTTCGGCGCCTTCGTCGGTGCGCCGCCCCAGCGTGATTACCGGCGGGGGCTCCAGAAGGACGATCGTGTCCGGGATGGCGCCCTGCGAGACGGCAGCCGCGAGCGCGCGCTGGAGCTCCCAGGCCTCCGTATAGTCCGTCGGGCCCAAGTTGAGGAGATACGCGCCGCGCGTCACGCCTCAAAGCCTAGTCGCCCGCACCGTGTCCACGACGGCCACGCCAGGGGTCTGACCCCGGACACGGCCGGAGCGTACAGCAAGTCCGCGTTGTTCCTGTGGAATCCGAGCAGGACATGACGGTCGCGCTGCAAGGCCTCGTGCCATCCCGCGAGCGGTTCGGCGGACATGCCCTAACCGGCCCGGTGTTTGTCCACGACTGTCGGCCGGCGTGGACACGTCAGGGGTCAGACCCCGGGCATGGCCGGAGGGGACGATGCCCGTGCTGCACTGCGCCCGTCGTATCGGATACTGCTCAGGCGTGCCGCTGAGGCTGACGGTTGAGGTAAGCCTCGTCCCCACCGCGGAGGGTCGACGCGCCGGCTCGAATCCGGGTGTCTAGTAGTCCGACTCGCCCCAGGTCTCGAGGCGCTCGCGCAGGGCGCGGAGGAAGCGGCCCGCCAGGGCGCCGTCGACGAGCCGGTGATCGTAGGTGAGCGTCAGGTTCATGATCGAGCGGATCGCGATCACGTCCTCGCCCATCTCGTCCTGCACGACCCAGGGACGCTTGACCACGGCGTACGTGCCGAGGATGGCCGCCTGCGGCTGGCTGATCACCGGCGTCCCGTGGAAGGTGCCGTAGCCGCCCGGGTTCGTGATCGTGAACGTGCCGCCCTGGACGTCCTCCGGGAGCAGCTTCTTGTCGCGCGCGCGCGCTGCGATGTCGGCGATCCCCTTCGCCATCCCGAGCAGGTTGAGGGTCTCGGCGTTCTTCACGACGGGGACGATGAGGCCCTTGCCGTCCGCGAGCTCGACGGCGATGCCCAGGTTCACGAAGTTCCGGGTGACGATCGAGTCACCTCGGAGCTCCCCGTTCACCCACGGGTAGTCCTTCAAGGTCTCCACCGCCGCGCGGGCGACGAAGGCGAGATACGTCGGGTTGACCCCGTAGGCGTCCTGGTACTCCTTCTTGAGCTTGCCGCGGATCGCGGCCACCCTGGACATGTCCACTTCGATCGAGCTCGTGACGTGCGCCGAGGTGTCGAGCGACCGGCGCATGTGCTCGGCGATCCCTCGCCGCATGGCGGACATGGGCTCCACGGTCTCGCCCTCCTGCGCCGCCGCCGGAGCCGCGGCGGCCGCGGGGGCCGCTGCGGGCGTCGGGGCCGTTACGGGCGGGGGAGCCGGCTGTCCGGGTGCCGGCGGGGGTGCCTCGGGCGCGGCGGGGGGCGCTTCGGGCGCGGGAGCCCCCGCCGGAGCGGCGGGCGGAGCCGCTTCGGGACCGCCGGACTCGATGTAGCCGAGGATGTCCTTCTTGGTGACGCGGCCGCCACGCCCCGTGCCGGGAATCTGCGCGACGTCGACGCCGTGCTCGGCGGCGATCCGGGCGACCACGGGGGAGACGAAGCGCCCGCCGTTCTCGGTCGTCACCGGGGCCTCGGCGGGAGCCGGCGTCGGAGTGTAGGTGGGCGTCTCGCCCTCGGCTCCCGACGCGGCGGCGCTCCCTGCGGCGGCCTCCTGGGTGGCGGGTTCCGGGACTTCCTCCGCGGGCGGCGCCTCCTCCGCGGGCGGCGCCTCCTCCGCCGGGGCGGCTGCCGGAGCCCCTTCGACGCCCTCCGGTGCGATCTCCGCGAGCTTCGTCCCCACCGCGACCGTCTCGCCCTCCTGCACGAGGATCTGCTGGACGACGCCGGACGCTGGGCTCGGCACCTCGGTGTCGACCTTGTCGGTCGAGATCTCGAGCAGCGTCTCGTCGGCCTCGATCGCCTCGCCTTCCGACTTCACCCACTTCGTGATCGTGCCCTCGGAGACGGAGACGCCCATCTGGGGCATGACCACGTCGACGAGCGTGCCGGTGGCCATCAGTACTCGGCAAGCTCCCGAATGCCGGCGACGACGTCGCCGACTTGGGGAAGGAACGCCTTCTCGAGGGTGGGTGCGAAGGGCACGGGGGTGTCGGGCGCGGTGATGCGCTTGACGGGCGCGTCGAGCTGCTCGAACGCCTCCTCGGCGATCGTAGCCGCAATCTCCCCGCCGAAGCCGCCGGTGTGCGTGTCCTCGTGCAGGACGATCACCTTGGAGGTCTTCTCGACGGAGGCGAGAACGGCCTTCCGGTCCCACGGGATGATCGTCCGGAGATCCAGGATCTCCGTCGAGGTCCCGTCCTCCTCGGCGACCTTGTTCGCGGCCTCGGCGGCCGTGTAGACCATCGCGCCCCATGTGACGATCGTGAGGTCCTCGCCCTCGCGATGGAGGCGAGCCTCGCCGAACGGGGTCGTGTACCGGTCGTCGGGAACGTCCGCCTTGATCCGCCGGTAGAGGTGCTTGTGCTCGAAGTACAGGACCGGGTTCGGATCCTCGATGGCCGAGACGAGGAGGCCTTTGGCGTCCTCCGGAGTCGCCGGGCAGACGACCTTGAGGCCGGGGATGTGCGCGAAGCTCGACTCGGGATTCTGCGAGTGGAACGGGCCGCCGGAGAATCCGCCGCCCGAGGGGCAGCGGACGACGATCGGCACCGGCGTCCCCGCGCGGTAGCGCTGCTTGGCGGCCACGGTGACCAGATGGTCCCACGCGCACGACACGAAGTCCGCGAACTGCATCTCGGCGACCGGGCGCATGCCCATGATCGCCGCGCCGGTGCAGCTGCCGACGATGGCGGTCTCGGCGAGCGGCGCGTCGATCACGCGCCAGGGCCCGAACTCCTCCTGGAACCCCTGCGTGACCTTGAACGCTCCGCCGTAGACGCCGACGTCCTCGCCGATCACGAACACGCGCTTGTCGCGGCGCATCTCCTGCCGCAAACCGTCGGAGATCGCCTGCAAATAGGTCTTTTCGGCCATCAGACCGGCATCTACTTGTGGTGGGGCGTGTCGAGGTCCTCCGGCGTGGCGAAGACCCCGTCGAGGAGCGTCGACTCGTCGGGGATTGGGCTCTCCTCCGCGCGCTTGACCGCCTCGTTCAGAAGCTTCTTGACCTCGCCGCGGATCTCCTCCTCCTGCTCGTCCGTGAAGTCGGCGTTCTCGCGCAGCCAGGAGCGGTAGCGCTCGAGCGGGTCGCGCTTGGCCCACTCCTCGAACATCTCCTTGGGGACGTAGAAGGCGTCGTCGTGCACCGCGTGGCCCTCCATGCGGAGGGTCTGGCACTCGATCAACGTCGGGCCGCCGCCCTCGCGCGCCTTCTCGACGGCGAGCTTGGCTTCGCGGTAGACGGCAAGCACGTCCGTGCCGTCCACGACGACGCCGTCGAACCCGTACGCCTTCGCGCGGTCGGCGATGTGCTCGACCGCGTACTCGAGGTGCGTCGGCGTCGAGTAGGCCCACTGGTTGTTGTCGCAGATGAAGACGATCGGGAGGCGGCGGATTCCGGCGAGGTTCATCGCCTCGTGGGTGTCCCCGCGCGCGGAGGCGCCTTCGCCGAACCAGCCGACCGCGACGCGCTTCTCCTCCCGGATCCGGAAGGCCAGGGCGCAGCCGACGGCGACCGGCAGCATGGCCGGCAGGTGGCTGACCATGGCGATCAACCCGAGGCGGTCGTCGGCCATGTGGACGTTGCCGTCCTTGCCCTTGGTCGGGCCGTCCATCCGGCCCATGAACTGCGCGAAGATGCGCCACGGCTCGACGCCGCGCACGACGTGGACGCCCATGTCCCGGTGCAGCGGGGTGCCGACGTCCTCGGAGGCCATCGCGGTCGCGATCCCGACCGCCGAGGCCTCGTTCCCGCGGCCCGTGTAGAAGCTGCCGGGGATCTTTCCCTGCTTGTAGAGGATGTGGCCGCGCTCCTCGATGCCTCTCGTGGTGAGGAGGTGGCGGTAGATGTCGAGGAGGTCCTCGCGGTCGAGGCCGAACTCCCTGACCTCGGTGAGCGAGGAGACCGGTTCTGCTTCCCTGGCGATCGCCATTCGCGCGTCGAACTGTAGCGTCTAGACGCTGGGCCGGGAGCTCCGGTGGTCGGGGGCGACGGCCGCCATCCATGAGTGCCGGCGTTCCCGGTCGAACGTCTAGGGTGCGGCCATGGGAAAGGCCTCCGACTGGCTCAGGGAGGAGCGGCGCCGGACGTTGGGCGACTGGGCGGCGTTCTGTCTCGGATGCGGCCACGTGCAGCGCTACTTCGCGGAAGACGAGCCTCGGCTGCCCGCGGCCTGCCCGACGTGCGGCGGCGAGCTGAGGGCCCGCTGCCCGGCTTGCGACGCTCCGATCGCGTCGGCCTTCGCGATCGCCTGCGAGGAGTGCGGCGCCGCGCTCCGACCCGCCGAGCTCTTCGGCGCCCCCATCCGCCGACCGGGCCGCTAGCGACACGCCCAGGGGTCTGATCCCGGGCTTGTCCGGCGGAGGCATGCCGGGCGCCGGCGGCGCTCACGTTACCCGTGGATCTCGGAGAAGTGGATGACCGTGACCGTGTCCGCCTCGGTCACGTCGCGGTTGTAGAGCTGGCCGAGGAAGTTGACCATGTCCTCGGTGCGCTTGATCTCCGGGTTGTCCTTCTCGATCTCCCGCGGGGAGCACTCGCTGAGCGGTTTCACCTCGACCTTGTCGATGACGGCGTCGAAGATCTTCTGCCGCGGCCCGTAGCGGAGGCCCACGAGGACCTGCACGACCATCCCCTTCTTGTACTTCCCCGACTTGTTCCCGAGCCGGATGGTGGCGGTCTTGCGTCGGCTCCTCAGCTGGTCGGCGACGATCGGCGAGTAGAAGTTGAGGGCGTACATCGGCCAGGCGAGGGGAGGCAGAGCGGCCCCATCATACGGCTTCTCGTGCCAGCAGCTCTCGCGCCCGCTCGGCCATGTCGCGCTCGCCTTTGTAGGCGAGAAGCCGAGGTGCTTCCTCGAGCGGAAGCCAGCGAGTCGCCGCGACCTCGTGCGCATGTTCGGGCGGGATGTCGCCGAGCCGTCCGCGTAGGTACCGGAAGAGGTAGAAGCTGACCACCTTGAAGACGCGCTCGCCCTCCCACGTGTAGACGTAGCGGACGTCGCCGAGCTTCTCGACCAGCCGGCCGTGGACGCCGGTCTCCTCGGTCACCTCCCGCTCAGCCGTGTCGGCCGGGCTCTCGCCCGGCCCGACGAGCCCCTTCGGGAGAGCCCAGACGTCCTTCCCGCCCGGCTGGATGGCGGCCATGCGCCAGCCACCGCGCAGGCGACGGACGACCACCCCGCCCGCCGAGAACTCTCGCCTCACGGCGCCGATCGTAGCCTCGATATCGTCAGCGAGGAATGCGCCGCCTCCTGCTTCTCGTCTGCTCGATCGTCCTCGTCGACTCGATTCTCTACGCGGCCCTCGTCCCGCTTCTGCCTCACTTCGCGGACGAGTTCGGGCTGTCGAAGGGCCAAGCGGGGCTTCTCGTGGGCGCTTACGCGACCGGCGCGCTGCTCGGTGCGATTCCCGGGGGCTTCGCTGCAGCGCGTTTCGGCCCGCGGCGGGCGGCCGTCACAGGCCTCCTGGTCGTGGCAGTCGCGAGCGTCGCCTTCGGCTTCGCCGGGGATGCGGTCACGCTGGGTCTCGCGCGGCTCGCCCAGGGGGTCGGCAGCACCTTGTCGTGGGCCGGCGGGCTCGCCTGGCTCGTGCAGGGGACGCCGCGCGAGCGGCGCGGAGAGATGCTGGGAACGGCCATGGGCGCCGCCATCTTCGGCGCGCTCCTCGGTCCCGCGCTCGGCGCCCTCGCGGAGTCTGTCGGCACTCGGACGGCCTTCCTCGGCGTCGCCTCCATCTCCGTCGCGCTGGCCGTGTGGGGGTTGAGGACGCCCCCGGTTGCCGCTGAGCCTCAGTCCCTTCGCATGCTTGCGCGTGCGCTGCGCGAGCCCATCGTCCTCGGGCCGCTCTGGCTCGTCGTGCTTCCGGCTCTCCTCTTCGGCGTCGTCTCCGTGCTCGTTCCCCTCGAGCTCGGCGATGCGGGGTGGAGCGCGGCGGGGATCGCCGCCGTCTTCATCGTCGGCGCCGCCGTCGAGATGGTGATCGCGCCGGCGCTGGGCCGCTTCTCGGACCGCGTCGGGCGCCTTCTCCCGCTCCGGCTCGCGCTCGCCGGGGCGACGGTTGTCGTGACGGGATTCGCCTTCGCCGCCCGGCCCTTGCTCATCGCCCCGCTCGTGGTAGCGGCCGCGATCGCATTCGGGGCTTTCTGGGCGCCGGCCATGGCATTGCTCTCCGACGGCGCGGAGCGGATCGGACTCGCCCAGGGCCTCGGCTTCGGGCTCATGAACGCGGCGTGGGGAGCGGGAAACTCCGTCGGCCCGGTCGTCGGCGGCACGCTCGCGGACGCGGCCGGCAATGCGCTTCCGTACGCGCTCATGGCCGTCCTCTGTGCCGTTACCCTCGTCGGGCTGCGGCGCGGGCGGGCCCTCTTTGGCACTCCGATCGTCCGAGTGCCAGAGAGCCCTTGATATCTCCGCGCAGCATTCGCTAGCATGGCGCCTGGCACTCGATTGAGTCGAGTGCCAGCTACAGGAGAGCCACTTCGCAAGGAGGAGTGCTGGATGAATCTTCAGCCACTGGGCGACCGGCTGATCGTCGAGGCCCTGGACGAGGAGGAGACCACCGCAAGCGGGATCGTCCTTCCCGACACGGCCAAGGAGAAGCCGCAGCGCGGTCGCGTCCTCGCCGTCGGCCCCGGCCCCCGGGACGAGGACGGCGAGTACATCAAGATGGATCTCGAGCCCGGCGACGAGATCATCTTCTCGAAGTACGGCGGCACCGACATCA
>Ga0081538_10004273_pt1 | contig 13227 bp, 14 predicted proteins | sample TabmetS5T2R1_FD_71022 | JGI IMG/M metagenome (GOLD analysis project Ga0081538, IMG submission 71022) | Tabebuia heterophylla rhizosphere microbial communities from the University of Puerto Rico - S5T2R1 | ecosystem: Host-associated > Plants > Roots > Rhizosphere ...
GCACCTGGGGAGCCGGGCCGACCGGACCTGGTCGGCTTCGGTGAGACCGAGGCCACCGAGGATCGGCCCGACGTCGACCGGGCCGGTCACCTGCCGCGGCGCGACCGCGAGCTCGGCCCCGTCGCGACTGACATGGACCTCGACATCGCCGCCGGCGCAGGACTGGACGACCTCACCGGCGGCGAGCAACCCGCGTCGGTGCAATGCCCAGGCGGTCCCCAGGGTGGGATGGCCGGAGTACGACAGCTCGGTCATCGGAGTGAAGATCCGAACGTCGTAGTGCTCCTCGTCGACCGGCACCGGGAAGGCCGTCTCGGCGACCTTCATCTCGCCGGCGATCGCCTGCATCTGGGCCGCCGTGAGCCAGTCACCGCCGTGGACGACGGCCAGCGGATTCCCGTTGTACGCGTGCTCGGCGAACACGTCCACGATGTCGAAATCCAAATCGGACATCTCGCCCATGAACCCTCACCGTACCCCCGTGACGCCGAGCGCCGTCCGCACCGCGCCGACGATCCTTCGGACAGGCCCTCTGACATGCGCCGATTCGTGCGCTGGCATGACACTTCGTCCGGAGCTAGCGTGGCGCCATGCCGAGTCCGTTCGCGCGGCAGCCGCCCGGGACCGATCCCGACGAGTCGCGGCTGTCGGTGTCGCGCCCGAAGACCTCCGCCGCCGGCGCCAAGGCGGTCGCGGTCACGATGAAGCGATCGGTCGACCAGATGGGCATCGCCCGCACGGCGAGGACGTTGCGTCGGGTCAACAAGGCCGACGGGTTCGACTGCCAGGGCTGCGCCTGGCCCGATCCCGATCCGGAGCACCGGCATGCCGCGGAGTTCTGCGAGAACGGCGCGAAGGCGGTCGCCGAGGAGGCCACCCAGCGCCGGCTCGGTCACGACTTCTTCGCGACGTACTCGATCGACGACCTCGACGCTCACACCGACTACTGGCTCGGTCAGCAGGGCCGGCTCACCCAGCCGATGGTGAAGCGACCGCGATCGCGCCACTACCTCCCGATCGGGTGGGACGACGCGTACGCACTGATCGCCGAGCACCTCAACGACCTCGACTCCCCCGACGAGGCGGTCTTCTACACCTCCGGGCGGACGTCCAACGAGGCCGCGTTCGCCTACCAGCTGTTCGTCCGGGCGTACGGCACCAACAACCTCCCGGACTGCTCGAACATGTGCCACGAGTCGAGCGGGGTCGCGCTGACCGAGGTCATCGGCATCGGCAAGGGCAGCGTCAGCCTGCTCGACCTGTACGACGCCGAGCTGATCGTGATCGCCGGCCAGAATCCCGGCACGAACCATCCGCGGATGCTCACGGCCCTCGAGGCGGCCAAGCGGCGGGGGGCCAAGATCATCGCGGTCAACCCGCTGCGCGAGGCCGGGCTGGTGCGGTTCCGCAACCCGCAGAAGGTCCGCGGCTGGCTCGGCAAGGGACAGGAGCTCGCCGACCTCCACCTGCCGATCCGGGTCAACGGCGATCTCGCGCTGTGGCAGGCGATCGGGTCGCTGCTGGTCGAGTGGGACGCCCTCGACCACGAGTTCATCGAGCGGCACACGACCGGGTTCGAGGCGTGGGCCAAGCACGTCGGCGACCTCGACTGGGACGACGTCGTCGACGCGACCGGACTGACCCGCGACCAGATCGAGCAGGCCGCCGGCATGTTCCGCGACTCGTCCCGGACCATCACGTGCTGGGCGATGGGGATCACGCAGCATCGCAACGCGGTCGCGACGATCAAGGAGTTCGTCAACGTCGCGCTGGCGCAGGGCAACATCGGCAAGCCCGGCGCCGGCCTGTGCCCGGTCCGCGGCCACTCCAACGTCCAGGGCGACCGCACCATGGGCATCTGGGAGCGTCCACCGAAGTGGTTCCTCGACGCGCTGCAGGCCGAGTTCGGCTTCGACCCACCGCAGGAGCCGGGGTACGCGACGGTCCACGCGATCGAGGCGCTCCGGGACGGCCACGCCAAGGTGTTCATCGGACTCGGCGGCAACTTCGTCGCGGCCGCGCCGGACACCGAGGTGACGAAGGCGGCGATGCGCTCGGCCCGGCTGACCGTCCAGATCTCGACGAAGCTCAACCGCTCCCACGCGGTCTGCGGCGAGACCGCGCTGATCCTGCCGACCCTCGGCCGTACCGAGCGCGACGAGCGAGCCAGCGGTGAGCAGTACGTCACCGTCGAGGACTCCATGTCGGCGGTCCACGCGTCTCGCGGCCGCCTGGACCCGGCGAGCGAGCACCTGCGGTCCGAGATCGCCATCGTGACCGAGCTCGCCGAGGCGACGCTGGCCGACCGGCACGGCATCGACTGGTCGGCGATGCGCGACGACTACCGGGTCGTCCGCGACCACATCTCTCGAGTGATCCCCGGCTGCGACGACTACGAGACCAAGGTCAGCGAGCCCGGTGGCTTCGTCCTGCCGCATCCGCCGCGCGACTCGCGGACGTTCCCGACCCCGGAGGCTCTCGCGGTGTTCACGGTGAGCCCGACGGACGTGCTCCAGGTGCCGGACGGCCGGCTGCTGCTGCAGACCCTGCGCAGCCACGACCAGTTCAACACGACGATCTACGGCATGCACGACCGCTACCGGGGCATCACCGGCGGCCGCCGCGTCGTGTTCGTCCACCCCGACGACATCGCGGCGTTCGGGCTGTCCGACGGCGCCGTGGTCGACCTGGTGTCGGAGTGGCACGACGACCGGGAGCGCCGGGCCGAGGCCTTCCGGATCGTGAGCTACGACACTCCTCGCGGCTGCGCGGCGGCGTACTACCCGGAGACCAACCCGCTCGTGCCGCTGGACTCGATCGCCCTCGGCAGCCATTGCCCGACCAGCAAGTCGATCATCGTCCGACTCGAGCCGCGCGACCCCGTAGCATCGACGACATGACCACCCTGTCCGTCGATCGGGTCCGCACTGCCCTGGCCGGCGTGAACGACCCGGAGATCAAACGGCCGATCACCGATCTCGGCATGGTCGACAGCATCGACATCGACGGCGATCGGGTCGCGGTGACCGTTCTCCTGACCGTCGCGGGATGTCCGATGCGCGAGACGCTGACCCGAGACGTCACCGCCGCCGTCGCGAAGCTCGACGGCGTCCGCGACGTCCAGGTCGAGCTCGGTGTGATGAGCGAGGAACAGCGCAAGGAGCTTCGCGAGAACCTGCGCGGCGGTCAGGCCCCGAAGGCGATCCCCTTCGCCCAACCCGGATCCCTGACGAAGGTCTACGCGATCGCGTCCGGCAAGGGTGGCGTCGGGAAGTCGTCGGTGACGGTCAACCTGGCCCTCGCCATGGCCCGCGCCGGTCTCAAGGTCGGTGTGGTCGACGCCGACGTCTACGGCCACTCGGTGCCCGCCATGCTCGGCGTCGGCGACCAGCGCCCGACCCAAGTCGACGACATGATCATGCCGGTGCCGGTGCTGGACCTGAAGGTCATGAGCGTCGGCATGCTGAAGCCGCGCCGCGAGCAGGTGGTCGCCTGGCGCGGCCCGATGCTGGACCGCGCGCTGGTGCAGATGCTGAGCGACGTCTACTGGGGCGACCTCGACACGCTCCTCCTCGACCTGCCCCCCGGCACCGGCGACATCGCGATCAGCCTCGGCCAACACCTGGCGAACGCCGAGGTCATCGTCGTCACCACACCCCAGGCCGCCGCGGCCGAGGTCGCCGAGCGGGCCGGGACCATGGCGTCGATGATGCACCAGCGGGTCGGCGGGGTCGTGGAGAACATGTCGTACCTCGTCTGCCCGCACTGCGGACCCAAGCACCGGATCGAGATCTTCGGCTCCGGCGGCGCCGACCGCGTCGCGGCGACCCTGGCCCAGCGCTTCGGCTACGACGTGCCCGTCCTCGGGCGGGTGCCGCTGGACGAGCGGTTGCGTGAGGGCGGCGACCTCGGCCGACCGATCGTCGACGCGGCGCCCGACTCCGACGCGGCGACAGAGTTGTGTCAGATCGCCGACTCCCTGGCCGGTCGGTCGCGTGGGCTCGCCGGCATGCAGCTCGGCCTGACGCCCGCCAACCGAAACTGAGGCGCCTGCATGTTCGGCATGGGCTGGCCCGAGCTGCTGGTCATCATGATCGTCGGCATCATGGTGTTCGGCCCCGACAAGCTGCCGGACTTCGCCCGCCAGGCCGGAGGACTCCTCCGCTCGGTGCGTCGCATGATGGACGACGCGCGCAGCGACCTGTCCCGCGAGCTGGGTGACGACTACGACAAGATCAAGGACCTGAACCTTCGTGACCTGAACCCGCGGGAGTTCGTCCGCAAGCAGCTCACCGAGGCCGTCGACGATGCCGAGCCCAAGCCGGTACCCCCGGGCAAGCGGCCGTTGCGCCAGGGCGAGCGTCCGCCCTTCGATCCCGAGGCGACCTAGTCGCGAGTCAACCCCACCCGGCGGCTAGCCGACCTGGCCCTCGAGCGTGATCTCGACCGTGCTGGTCTCGCCGTCGCGCATGTACTCCACCTCGATCGTCTCGCCCGGAACGTGGGAACGGATCGAGACGATCAGGTCGACGCCGCCGGTGATGGGTTCGCCGTCGACGCTGACGATCTGGTCGCCCTTCTCGATGCCGGCCTCCTCCGCCGGCAGCCCGGGCGAGACCGAGTCGATGATCGCGACCTCGGAGTCGTCGGTCTTCACCTTCGCGCCGATGACCGGGTACTCGGCCTCGCCGTCCCGCAACAGCTGGCGGACGGTGCGCCGTACCTGGTCGATCGGGATCGCGAACCCCAGCCCGATGTTGCCGCTCTCGCCGCCCAGGGTGGAGCCGAGCGACACGATCGCGGAGTTGATGCCGATCACCTGACCGTGCAGGTTGACCAGCGGTCCGCCGGAGTTGCCGGGGTTGATCGCGGCGTCGGTCTGGATCGCGCTCATGTAGGACGACTCTCCCGAGCCGCCCGCGGTCACCGGGCGATCGAGTGCACTGACGATGCCTGTGGTGACCGTACTGGTCAGGCCGAGCGGTGATCCGATCGCGACCACCGGCTCCCCGACGCGGAGCGTGGCCGACGTCCCGACGCTCGCGGGCGTGAGCCCGTCGGGGTCGATCCTCAGGACGGCGAGGTCGTACGACGGCGATCGGCCGACGATGCTCGCGTCGCGCTCCTCCTCGTCGACGGTGACGACGCTGATGTCACCCGCGTCGGACGCCAGTTCGACGACGTGGTTGTTGGTGACGACGTGACCGGCCTCGTCGATGAGGAATCCGGATCCGGTGGCCTGCTGACCGCCGCCGGACACCTTGATGTGGACCACGCTCGGGAGCAGCTCGTCGGCGACCGCGGCCACGCTGGTGTTGTTGGCCGGCAACGGCGCCGGATCGGTCGGGAGCGGCTCGTCGGTCACGACGGTCGGGGCTTCGGCGGGATCCTCGTCGGTCACGTTGTCCATCAGCCACGCCCCGCCGGCGCCACCGAGCACGCCCACGACCAGCGCCAGCACGACGACGAGGCCCAGGCTCGGACGGTTCGGCGGATCCCGATGCACCGGAGCCGGGTAGCGGAAGGGCGGCGGGCCGAAGGGCGGAGGCGGACCGCCGGGCCGGCCCTGGTCGGGCGGTCGGGCCGACGGCGGAGGCGACGAACGCGGCGGTGGAGGTGTCGAACCCGACGGCGGCGGCCACGGCCCGGGCCCCTCGGGCAGGCGCTGCGTCGGGTGCTCGTCGCTCACATGATCAGGGTAGGTGGTTTGGGGTCAGACGCCGACAGGCACCGGGTCGAACGGTCCGGCGAACCGACGGCGTCCCCTGCCCGGCGCGCGATGCGCCAGGGCCCGCCGAAGCATCCGGCGGCCACGGTGGATCCGGGAGCGTACGGTGCCGAGCTTCACGCCGAGCAGGTCGGCGATCTCGTCGTACGACATGCCCTCGATGTCGCAGAGGACGACGGCCGCGCGGAACTCTTTCGGCAGGCTGCCGAGCGCCGCCTCGACGTCGGAGTCGAAGCTGCCGTCGGACAGGACGTCCTCGGGCGACGGCAGCTGCCCGACCAGGCGCTCGGCGCGGTCGCCGAAGCCGTCGAACCGGATCCGGCTCTTGCGCCGCGCCTTGTCGAGGAACAGGTTGGTCGTGATGCGATGCAGCCAGCCCTCGAAGGATCCCGGCGTGTAGCGGTCGAGCGAGGCGAAGACTCGGATGAAGACGTCCTGGGTCAGATCCTCCGCGTCGTACCGATCGCCGGTCAGGCGGTAGGCCAGCCGGTAGACGCGCGCCGAGTGCAGCCGGACGATCTCGTCCCAGCTCGGCGCGTCGGCGCGGCCCTCCGGGCCACTGCCCACGGTCTGCGTCACGGCGTCCACGAGATCAGTGTGAGCCGGCTAGCTGAGAGAACTCCGAGAAGCCGATGACGGCGAGCCAAGAAGCCGTTCCGGCGCGATCAGCGGATAATCTGAGTACGTCCTGGCCGGCCGACGAAGGAGGCGACCATCTCTGGGATCGCGCCCGCGAGCTGGGCATACGCCGAAGCCTTCGTCCCGGAGGACGAGCATCTGGCCGCCGCCCGGGCCCGTGCCAAGGAGGTCGGCGCGCCGGCGATCGGCTCCGGCGGGGGTGCGGCGCTCGCCTTCCTCGCCGCGATGGTGGACGCCCACGCGATCGTCGAGGTCGGCACCGGTGCCGGTGTGTCCGGATTGTGGCTACTGCGCGGGATGCAGGCCGACGGCGTCCTGACCTCCGTCGACACCGAGGCCGAGCATCAGCGGCTCGCCCGCGAGACCTTCACCGAGGCCGGCATCGCGTCGCAGCGCTACCGGCTGATCTCGGGCGCCGCCCTCGAGGTCCTCCCCCGGCTCACCGACGGTCACTACGACCTCGTCTTCGTCGACGCCGACAAGCAGGAGTACGCCGACTACGTCACCGAGGCGAAACGACTGCTCCGCGACGGCGGCCTGGTCGCGATCGACAACGCGTTGTGGCACGGCCGGGTGTCCGATCCGTCCCAGCGGGACGCCGAGACGGTCGCGATCCGCGAAACCGGGCGGGCCATGCGCGACGACCCCGACTGGCTTCCCCTGCTGCTCCCCGTCGGTGATGGATTGCTCGTCGCCAAGAAGCTGAGCCCCGAGCCCGAGGCCGCCTAGGCTTCCGCGCCGTACTGCGACGTCCGGGTCAGACCACCACGGCCTTCAGCGCGTCCCCGAGCTCACCGGCCTCGTCGGCGCTGAGCTCGACGACCAGCCGCCCACCGCCCTCGAGCGGGACCCGCATCACGATGCCACGCCCTTCCTTGGTGACCTCGAGCGGACCATCGCCCGTCCGCGGCTTCATCGCAGCCATGCGCGCACTCCTTCCTCGTGCTGCGCCACAACGACTGCGGCGCCGCGTTCATCGCCTATTATCGCGCATGTCCTCGCGACGGTGACGGCGCTACCCACAGGCTCGTCGCGCGATGGACCCGGCTCCGGCAGACTCAGACCCGTGAACGCCCGATCCGCACTGTTCGATCTGTACGGCGACCACCTCAGGTCCCGGAAGGGTGAGGCCGCCGTCTCGGCACTCGTCCGGCTGCTCGCGCCGTTGGACATCAAGGCGCCGGCGGTCCGGACCGCCATCTCTCGCATGGTCCGGCAGGGTTGGCTCGAGCCGACTCCCACCGCGACCGGCCCGGGCTACGCGATGACGCCGCGTGCCTGGCGCCGGCTCGACCAGGCGGCGGTGCGGATCTATCGCACCCACGAGCGCGACTGGGACCGGCGCTGGCACGTCCTGGTGCTCGAGCCGATCGGCAACCGCAGCGCCCGAGAGCGGGTGCGCTCGGCGCTGACGTTCCTCGGGTACGCGCCACTCGCCGACAACACCTGGACCGCGGCGTACCGCTCCGACGAGGTCGAGACCGTCCTCGCCACCGACGGAGCCGAGGCCCGCGGCTTCATCGCCGAGTACACCGGCGACGCGGCGGAGCTGGCTCGGGAGCTGTGGGATCTCGACGCGCTGGGCGAGGCGTACGCCGAATGGCTCGAGGACGCCCGCGACCTCGTCGACCAGGCCCCGGACCCGACCGAGGGCGACCCGGACGGCGACGAGCGCGCCTTCGCCGTCCGCAGCCAACTGCTCCACGAGTGGCGGAAGTTTCTGTTCCGCGACCCCGGCCTGCCCCCCGAGCTGCTCCCGACCGGGTGGCCCGGCGCCGCCGCGGCCGAGTTCTTCGACGCCCAGGCCGACCGGCTGCAGCCGGGGGCCAGCCGATTCGTCGACCGCTGCCTGGAGAACGGAAGGACCTGATGACCGACACTCCCGTCGCCTACGACGTCGCCGACCACGTCGCGACGATCACGCTCGCTCGCCCCGACGCGATGAACAGCCTGACCGGTGAGGCCAAGGACGCGCTGAAGCGGGCCGTGCTCGACGCGGCAGCCGACGAGCGGGTTCGCTGCGTGGTGCTGACCGGGACCGGTCGAGCCTTCTGCGTCGGTCAGGACCTGCGCGAGCATGCCGAGGCGCTCGAACACCGGTCCGTGGAGGAGCTGTGGGCCACCGTGGCCGAGCACTACGCGCCGATCGCCCTCGGCATCGCGACCATGCCGAAGCCGGTCGTCGCCGCCGTCAACGGCGTCGCGGCCGGCGCGGGCATGTCGATGGCGCTGGCCTGCGACTTCCGGGTCGCCGCCGACACCGCGGCCTTCAACACCGCGTTCGCCGGCATCGGCCTGTCGTGCGACACCGGCATCTCGTGGACCCTTCCGCGGCTCGTCGGCCGCGCGATCGCGCTCGACCTGCTGCTCCGGCCGCGTACGGTGCGGGCCGACGAGGCGGCCGAGCTCGGCCTGGTCACTCGCGTCGTGCCGGCCGACGAGCTCGCCGCCGCGACGTCCGAGCTCGCCGGGCGACTCGCCGCCGGTCCGACCCAGGCGTACGCCGCGATCAAGCGGTCGGTCGGTTACGCGGCGACCCACGACCTCGCGGCGGCGGTGGACTTCGAGGGCAACCAGATGGCGGCCACCGGGGCGACGCAGGACCATCGCGACGCCGTCGGGGCCTTCCTCGCCAAGGAGTCGCCGACCTTCCACGGTCGCTGAGGAGGTCAGCTCCCGGTCGTGCGGGCACCGAGCGCCCGGAGCAGACCGCGCGGCGCCACCGTACGCAGGTAACGCCGGGACGGATCATGGCCGAGCTCGACCGTGATGGCCATGCCGTCGTGGCGCTTGTTGAACCACTGCGTCATGGTGCCGTGGCACTTGCCGCCGCAGTCGATGTGCTTGATCGGCAGTCGCAGCTCGCGAGCCAGCGTTCGAGCCCAGCGTGGGCGTTTGGCGTCGCTCACGTCGATGCCGTGCAGCGGCTGGTGGAACGACACGACGAGGTCCGGATCCACCCAGTGCAGGAAGCGCATCACGGCCCGGGTCTCGGGCTCGGATCGAGGGCGAGGGCCCGAGTAGTACGTCCCGGTCAGCGGCTTCCAGTGCACCGGGAAGTTGCGGTTGAGGTCGACGCCCCGCGCGTTGTGTCGATCGCCGCGGACCACGCCGTCGCGGTTGTGGATCGGGATCAGCCACAGGTCGATCCCCACGATCGGTGCGCCGTCGCGCAGCTCGCGCACGATCCGGATGGGAGCCGCCTCGTCACCGTGCATCGCGGCCATCACCACCGCACTGGTCTCGGCGCGGGGCTGGCCCACGCGGTAGGCGAAGATCTGACGCTCGCGCACGCTGTGACCGATCACGCGGCTGGCGATGACGGCCGGCCGGTCCGCCGACGACGACGTAGCGGACCCGACGGGACCCGCGGTCAGTCCGGTCGACGCCGGCACTGCCGACCCGGCCAGTATCAGCCCGGCCAGCAGCATCAACGCGCGGCGGGCTCTCGTCCTCGGCACTGCAATGGACATCGCTGTCCGATAATGCCGACAATCTCGATGAACGGCAATGAAACCGGCGTCTCGTTCATATCAGGCTCATCAGGACCGCCGGGCGTGGCAGTCGGCGAGATGGTCGTCGACCATCCCGGTCGCCTGCATCAGCGCGTACGCCGTGGTCGGGCCGACGAACCGGAAGCCGCGGCGCTTGAGGTCACGGGCCATCGCCTGCGACTCGGGCGTACGCGACGGCACGTCGGCGAGCGTCACGGGCGCCGACCGGCCCGGGTCGGGAGCGAACGACCACAGCAGGTCCGGCAGTGGCTCGTCCAGGTCGACGATGGCGCGGGCGTTGGCGACGGTCGCCTCGATCTTCGCCCGGTTGCGCACGATGGTGGCGTCCGACAGCAGCCGCTCGACGTCGGCCGGACCGAACCCGGCCACCGTCGCCGCGTCGAAGTCGGCGAAGGCGAGCCGGAACCCCTCGCGCTTGCGCAGGATGGTCAGCCACGACAGCCCGGACTGGAACGCCTCCAGCGACATCCGCTCGAACAGGCCACGGCCGTCTCGGACGGGTCTCCCCCACTCCTCGTCGTGATACGTGCGGTAGTCGGGCGGATGGTCGCCCCATGGGCACCGCAGCCGTCCGTCGTCGCCGCGGACAGCGCCCGGCGCGGCCAGGTCAGTGGCCATCGTCGTCGCGTCTCGACTCGGAGGACTCGACCGGCTCGGCCCGCTCGACCGGCTCGGCCCGCACGACCGGCTCCACCCGATCCGCCGGCTCCGCCCGCTCCACTCGCGCGTCGCGGGTGCTCAGCGGCGCGGTGACGTCGCTCGTGTCGGGCGAGACGCCGAAGCCGCCCTCGCGCTCGGCCATCTCGGCGCGCAGTCGGGAGAGCAGGGCGTCGACCTCGGCCATTCGGTAGCCCCGGGCGGCGGTCGTGAAGCGAACGGCGGTGAGGTCTTCGGCGCGCAGCGGGCGATCGACCGGCAGCCGCACCTCGGGACGGTCGTCATAGGCCGGTTGCGACTGCGCGCCGCGGACCACCGCCAGGACGACCAGGCCGCCGACGACGAGGACGGCCAGGATCGCGAACAACCAGATCACGAGCCGATCGTGTCACGCCGCCAGGACAACCGCTCGGCGCGGTCCGACGGCCGCCGTAGGATGCCCTCGATGACCGGTGCGGATCGGCCCGAGGCCGACGACGAGCCCGACTATCGCTTCACGCTCGCGAACGAGCGTACCTACCTCGCGTGGATGCGGACCGCGATCGGGCTGCTGGCGGCTGGCGTCGGTGTGGCGTACCTCCGTGGCTTCGACGCGCCCGGCCGGTCGACGCTCGCCGTGGGCCTCGTCCTGCTCGGCATGGCCACCGGCGTCCTGGCGTATCGGCGCTGGCGCGTCACGGAGCGGGCGATCCGGGCCGGTGAGCCGTTGCCCCGAGCACCGATGATCGCCGTGCTCAGCGTCGCCCTGACGATCATCGCGGGCTGGGCGCTGATCGGCCTGATCCGGTCCTGACGCGACTCAGCCGCTCAGCCACCGTCGCATCGTGGCCTCGCAGTGCCGCAGGTGCGCGAGCGGCACCGACTCGCCCTGCGAGTGGGCCAGCGACGGGTCGCCAGGGCCGAAGTTGACCGCGGGTACGTCGAGCTCGCTGAACCTCGCGACGTCGGTCCACCCGAACTTCGGTCGCACCTCCCCACCGACGGCGGTGACGAACGCGGCCGCGGCCGGCCGATCGAGACCCGGCAGCGCACCCGGTGCGGCGTCCAGGACTTCGATCGCGAAGCCGTCGAAGACCGCTCGGAGGTGGTCCAGCGCACCGTCGACGTCGCGCGACGGAGCGAACCGGTAGTTGACGCTGACCCGGCACTCGTCGGGGAGAACGTTGCCGGCGACGCCGCCGCGGATGCCGACGGCGTTCAGCCCCTCGCGGTAGGTCAGCCCGTCGACGAGCGGAGTACGCGGCTCGTAGGCCACGAGGCGCTCGAGCACCGGCGCCACCGCGTGGATCGCGTTGGTGCCCATCCACCAGCGGGCGCTGTGGGCGCGGACGCCGGGCACGATCACGTCGACCCGGACCGAGCCCTGGCAGCCGGCCTCGACGACCGCGCCGCTCGGCTCCATGAGGATGGCGAAGTCGGCGGCCAGCAGGTCGGGTCGGGTCCGGGCGAGTCGGCCGAGCCCGTTGTGCTCGGCCTCGATCTCCTCGCAGTCGTAGAAGACGTACGTCACGTCCCGGACCGGCTCGGCCAGCGTCGCCGCCAGCCGCAGCGCGACCGCGACGCCGCCCTTCATGTCGCACGAGCCGAGCCCGTAGAGGGTGTCGCCGTCGAGCCGCGAGGGCAGGTTGGCGTTCACCGGCACGGTGTCGAGATGCCCCGCGATCACGACCCGCTCCGAGCGACCGAGATCGCTGCGGGCGACCACCGCGTCGCCGTCGCGGACCACGTCGAGCCCAGGGACGGCGCGTACCGCGTCCTCCACCGCGTCGGCGATCGCGGCCTCGTGGCGACTGACCGACTCGATGTCGACCAGGGCGGCGGTCAGCGCAACGACGTCGGCGGTGAGGTCGAGGCTCGGCATGCCGGCCATTGTGGCGGGGTCATCGAGCGCTCTTGTACCCGACCGCTACTTCGGGGTGAAGACGCAGAACTCGTTGCCCTCCGGGTCGGCCATGAGGGTCCAGTCGATCTCGCCGTCGGGCGAGCGCAGCACGGTGGCGCCGAGCTCGACCAGCGGCTCGACCGCCGGCGCCTCGACGTCCCAGTGGATCCGGTTCTTCACCGTCTTGGGCTCGGGGACCTGGTTGAAGTCCATCGTGCGGATCGGCATGCCGGGCACGTGCTCGAGTGTCGCCCAGCCCGGCCGGTGGTGAGTGACCTCGGCGCCGTAGACGGCGGCCCACCAGTCGGCCTGGGCCGTCGCATCCGCGCTGTCGACGACCAGGCCGTGCAGCCGCTCGGCCGGCAGCTCGTCGCGCAGGAACGCGCAGTACTCGCCGCCCTCGACGTCGGCCATCACGGTCCAGAACCAGTCCTCGCGCTGCGGCTCGAGCACCCACGAGCCGAGCGCCTCGAGGTCGGCAAGGGCCCGCGTGTAGATGTCGAGATGCACCCGATGCTTCACGGTCTTGGGCTCGGGCACCTGGTTGACCCAGATCGTGTGCTGCGGTGTCGAGCCCTGGATGTCGCCGTCGCCGTCGTCGTGGAGGCACAGCTCCCGCTCCAGCAGGTCGGCCCAGAAGCGCCCCAGTCGGGCGGGGTCGACCGCGTCGATGACCAGGTCCTTGAACGTCGCCAGTGCCATGCCGCGAACCGTACCGCCGAGGACCGACGCCCCGAGGCGGGCATCGGTACGTGACAGATGCACCGCACACGCGCGCCGAACGGTGCATCCGTCACGTACCGATG
>Ga0081538_10004274_pt1 | contig 13225 bp, 12 predicted proteins | sample TabmetS5T2R1_FD_71022 | JGI IMG/M metagenome (GOLD analysis project Ga0081538, IMG submission 71022) | Tabebuia heterophylla rhizosphere microbial communities from the University of Puerto Rico - S5T2R1 | ecosystem: Host-associated > Plants > Roots > Rhizosphere ...
AGGTGGTCGACACCGCCGGCCGGGTCGTCGGCCGTCACCGCGGGGCCTACCGCTACACCGTCGGGCAGCGCCGCGGCCTCGGGGTGGCGGCCCCGACCCCGCGCTACGTGCTCCGGGTCGAGCCGGCGGCCGGCCGGGTCGTGGTGGGGGAGCGGGCCGAGCTGGCCGTCGCCACGGTCGAGCTGGAGGGGACCACGGCCACCGACGGCCGGGGCCTGCGCCCCGGCCCGGCCCGGGTGCGCCTGCGCGCCCACGGCGCCGAGGCCGGCTGCACCGTCGTCCCCCTTGGCGGCGACCGGGTGCGCCTGGAGCTGGACGAGCCGGTCGACGCCGTCGCCCCCGGCCAGGCCGGCGTGCTCTACGACGGCGACCTGGTCCTGGGCGGCGGCACCGTGGCCGCCGGGCCGATGTGAGATGACCCTCGCCGGGCCCCGCGACTCGACGATCGCCGTCGTCGGCGACGGGTTCGGCTCCGCCCTCGTCTACACCACCGCCGTCTACCTCGGCTTCCGGCCCGAGCAGATCACCGTGTTCGGCCCCAGCGGCAGCCCGGTCACCACCTACCAGCAGTTCGCCTACAACCTCGGCCAGACGATCCTGCGCTCGGAGTCGGAGTCGCACTTCCTCCCCGCCGACTGGCCGACCTTCGCCCAGCTCGACGCCTGGGCCAGGCGCAGCCCGGTCCCCCTGCTGCGGTCGGTGCGGCGCCGCTACAACCCCGGCGTGGCCGAGATCCTGGCCGAGGCGACCACCGTGCAGACCCGCCTCGGCTGGGACGACAACCGGCTGCCGCTGCGGATCGGCTGGCTTCAGCGCGAGTCGCAGCCGACGCCGCACTTCACCCTCTACGACGAGCAGGCCAACTTCGCCGGCCGGGCCCGCCACGTGATGCTGGCCCTCGGCCACGGCCCCCTCGCCTTCCCGCCGGCCCTGGCCAGGGCGCGGGAGGACCCGGCGCTGGCCGACCGCATCGTGCAGGCGTACGAGCCAAAGGCGTACGCCCCCGAGGGACGCTACGTGGTGATCGGGGCCGGGATCGCGTCGGTCAACGAGTGGGCCAACGCCCTGGACACCGGGGCCAAGGTGATCTCCCTGCTGCGCAGCCCGACCCCGGACGAGCAGGACCTCAACACCCCCCGGTGCTTCTTCGAGGCCCTCGGGATCGACGCCTTCCAGGACCTGCCCTTCGACCGGCGCCTGGCGTTCCTCGGCCAGATCCTCAAGGGCACCTCGCCGCGGCGCCGGGGCTGGGAGGAGCGGGTCCGGGAAGGCCGCGACCAGGGCCGCTTCGAGCAGCTCATGGGCGAGATCGACGAGGTCCGCCCGGGCCCGGCCGGGCTGCGGGTCCACATCAGCAACCGCCACGGACCCGACCCGGGCTGGCTGGACGTCACCGGCGTGGTCGCCGGCACCGGCTTCCAGAAGTCCGGGCTGACCCTGCCGCTGCTGCGGCGGCTGGTCCAGTACTACAACCTCCCCGTCCAGGAGGGTCGGCTGCTGCTGCGCAGCAACTGCGGCGTCCCCGGCCTCGACCTGCCTTCCTCGCGGGTCGCCATGATGGGCATCCACGCCAACCCGGTGGTCCCTCACGGCGACACCATCGCCGGGCTCAAGTACGTGGCTCGCCGGTTCGTGGCCGACTGCGCCAGGTCCGAGCGGATCCGCTACCGGCGGTTCCCTTCGCGCCTGCGGCTCCAGCTCCTGCTGGCCGGCACCTCGGTCGAGGCCATCCGGCGGGTCCGGCGCGCGGAGCAGCTGGCCTGATGTGCCCGACGGTGCTCGGCCGCGTCCAGACCAGGGTGGCGATCCTGGTCGGCCCGGCCATCCTGGCCGCGATCCTGTGGCTGGTCACCGGCGACGAGGGCTGGATCGTGACCATCGGGATCTACCTGCTGGTCGGGGTGGCGCTCGACACCACCTTCTACCCCCGGGTGATCCGCTGGCAGCCGCCGTGGCTGACCTTCCTGCTCGGGCTGACCGAGTTCGTGCTGGTCTTCGTGCTCGTCAAGGTGCTCCGTCCGGGCCAGCCCGGCTTCGGTGACCCGGACGCGCTGGTCGGCCCCGGCGACGCCAAGGTGATCGTGTTCTTCTGGGTGAGCTGGCTGCTGGCGGTGGCCACCCGGATCGTCGTGCTGCCGATCGTGTCGCTGTCGTGGCTGGAGAACGGTGGCGAGTTCCGGGTCACCGACTGGTCGATCCCGCCCGAGGCCGAGCCGCTGCCGCTGGTCGCGGCGGCCACCCCCGAGGCCGCGAGCGGGCGGCTGGTGCGGGAGCTGTCGGCGGTCCACGACCGGCCGGTGGAGCGGCGGCCCCCCCTGTCCGGCGTGCATGCCCGGCCAGTCAGCGGGCCGTCGCCAGATAGATGATCACCACCAGGGCGACCAGCACGAACAGGGCGAGCGGGGCCGTCCTGGCCTTGCCCTTGGTCCGGGAGTCGAGCAGCGGGTCGAGCTCGTGCCGGGGCCGTCCGGTCGGCCCGGCCGCGGCCGCCCTGGCCCGGGCCGGGTCGGGCGTGACCGGGTCGGCCGCAGGCGGTGGGCCGGCGCCCTCGTCGGTGTTCGTGCCGGCCAGGTAGTCGGGGGCGCGGGCCGGCACGGCCAGCGGCGGCGGGACCGGGTGCACGGCCGAGGGCCGCTCGGCGACCTGCCGGGCGCTGCGCAGCTCGACCAGGGTGACCCCGAGCTGGAGCTGGTCGCCCGGCTCCAGCCGGCTCGGGCCGTGGATCCCTTCCCCGTTGACGAAGGTGCCGTTGCGGGAGCCGAGGTCCTCGACCACCGCGCCCGCCCCGCTCGGCGTGAGCCGGGCGTGGCGGCGGGAGACCAGCTCGTCGGCCAGCACGAGGTCGGCGTCCCGCCCGCGCCCGAGGGTCACCCCCGTGCCGAGCGCGACCATCCGGCCTGCGCCGGCTCCCTCCACGATCTCCAGGCTCAGCTCGGCCACGTCGCCCCCTCCCCGCTCAGGTGCCAGCCAGGCAGCCGGCCACCCCCCTCGGCGCGTCCTGCCCGGCGGCCACGCGCCAGTCGCGTGCCGCATAGCCCCTGGTCCTGAACGCCGCCGAGGCCAGCACCAGGCGCTGCCCGTCCTCCTGCTGACCCACCAGCCAGCGGCCCCGCCGCGACGGATCGCTCTCCTGGTGGGCCTTGACGTACCAGCGCCGCAGCCCGTCCGACCCCTGCCAGGTGCGCATCTCGTCGACCACGAACCGGTCGCTCCACCCCATGTACGCCCGGATCGCCGCCAGCGGCGCCGTCCGGGTCGGGGTCCCCACCGCCGGCCGGCTGAACCCACCCGGACACCTCGCCGCATGCGACCGCGGCCGGGTCGTGGTCACCCCGGCAACGCCCGCCTGATTGGTCGCCGCCCCGACCTCCGGGCCCCTGACCCCATTGAAGAGCTCCACCGCACCGAGATAGGCCGCGACCGGCAACACGACCGCCGCCAGCACCGTCAACCACCGCCGCCCCCTCCGACGCGCGCCGCCAGCACCGCCGCGGACGACGAGGGTCGCCGCGTCCCCGGGTCCGCCCCTGTGGGCCCCGCCCCTGTGGACAGCCGCGGGTCCATCATCGCCCGGTCCGCTACGCTCCCCCACCGGGGGGCTGGCCACGGGCCGGTCGGATGCCGGCCTGCCCGCGGGTTGGGCGGGCGGAGGGCCCGCGGGTTGGGCGAGCGGAGGGACCGCGGGAGGCGCCGACCCGGGCCGCAAGGCGGTTGGGTCGGTGGCCAGGGGCGGGGAGCCGGGCCGCAAGGCGGTTGGGTCGGGCCGAGGCGGGGAGTCGGGTCGCGGGGCCGCTGGGTCGGTGGCCCGGGCGGCGGGAGCTGGAGCGCCGGGTCGCGGGGGGGCTGGATCGGTGGCGTGGGCGGCTGCCGGCGAGGACGTGGGACCCGACTCCCGTGCACCTGGCGCTGGGGAGGTGGGGCCCACCCCGCCTGCCGCCGACGGTTCGGCGGCTGCGGAGGCGGCGGCTGGGGGTGGGGGAGCTGCGACGGGTGGGGCGGGAACCGGGCTCACCGGTCTTGCCATGGTTCGGGTTGCGTCGTCGGGCTGGGTGGAGATGCGACCCAGCTGGGCGGTCATGGCGGCGACCAGGGAGGAGCAGGTTGGCCAGCGGGCCTCCTTGGGTTTGGCGAGGGCTCGGGCGAGGATCGGATCGAGGGTGCGGGGGAGGTCGGGTGATCGGGCGGAGAGGAGGGGTGGGGGTTCGCGGAGGTGGGCGAAGACGACCTCGACGTCGTTGGCTCCCTCGAACGGCACCGAGCCGGTGAGGCAGTGGAACAGGACACAGCCGAGGGAGTAGACGTCGCTGCGGCCGTCCAGGTCGCGGCCCTCGATCTGCTCGGGAGCCACGTACGGGATCGTCCCCACGAACTGGTCGGTGGCGGTGAGGGCGGACAGGGCCTGCTCGGCGCCCACCTGCTTGATCAGGCCGAAATCGCACAGGTAGCAGTGACCGTCGCCGCCCCCCTGGCCAGGGGCGAGGAGGATGTTGGCCGGCTTGACGTCGCGGTGGACCAGCCCGCGGGCGTGGGCGGCGTCCAGGGCGCTGGCCACCTGGGCCATGATCACCATGGCCCGGGCCGGCTCCAGGCGGCCCTCGCGCTCCAGGACGGTGGCCAGGTCCAGGCCGTCGACGAAGCGCATGGCGATGTAGAGCAGCCCGCCGTCCTCGCCCGAGTCGTAGATGGGGATGATGCTGGGGTGGTCGATGCCGGCCGCGATCCGCGACTCGCGCAGGAACCGCCGACGGAAGACGGGGTCGGTGGCCAGCTCTGGAGCGAGGACCTTGAGCGCGACCGTCCGATCGAGCTTCAGCTGCACCGCCCGGTAGACCTCGCCCATGCCACCGCGCCCGACGCGGGCCTCGATCCGGTAGCCGGCGATCTGGATGTCAGGCTCGGGCTGGCTGTCCACGCTGAGTGTTGTAACACCGCCCAACGGCGGACAGAAGCCCCCGTTACGCGGAGTCACCCTGGTGGCTGCGGCCCGATCGACGACCAGGCGAAGCGGGTGACGTCGTCGGGCGGGGCCAGGGCGCCCTGGCGGGCGCCGCGGCGCACGAACAGGGTCGGGACGGGCGCGCTCCTGGCGATCTCCGCCCGCGTCGCCCCCAGGCCCTCCTCCCGCCAGCGCTCCGACAGGCCGACGACCAGCAGCCCGGCCCCCTCGGCGGCCCGCAGCACCCCCTCGCGGCCCGGCTCGATCAGCAGCGGCTCGGCCGCCACGCCGGCGAGCTGCTGGAGGACCAGGGAGGCGTTGCCGAGCAGTCGGCTGGCGTCGCGCCGGCCGGCGTCGTCGCCGGCCGCACCGAGCAGCCGCAGCGGGGCCTCGCGGGAGCTGGCCACCCACGCCCCGAGCTCGAGCGCGGCCCAGTCGTGGTCGGCGCCCCCGAACGGCACCAGCACCGGCCGCTCCGGGCCGGTGGCGATCGGCCCGCGTTCCCGCTGCACGAGCACGGCCACGTCGCAGGGGGCGCGCAGCAGCACCTCGCCTACCGGCCCGCGGGGCACGCCCTCGCCCAGCAGCGGCCGGCGGCCGTCCAGCAGGATCAGGTCGATGGGCTGCTCGGCGGCCAGCCGCAGCAGGTCCCCGGCGGGGTCGGAGGAGGTGAAGGCCACCGCGCGGACGCCCAGGCCACGCTGGCGCAGCCGATCGCGCCGCCGGTGCAGGTCGGTGGTGGCCCGGGTCAGCTCGTGGTCGTCCGCGGCCGGGCCGGTGGCGATCCGCGCGGGCACCAGCAGCCGGGCCACGACCAGCTCGCGCGGCGGCTGCGAGCGGGCTAGCGGCTCGGCCAGCTCGAGCAGCGCCTCCAGGTGCCGGCCATCCTGGGGGGCGACCAGGATCGCCCGCTCCGGCGCCGGCGCTCCCGTGGCCGCCGCCAGCTCGTCCTCGGGCCGGACGGCGAGCCGGCCGCCCGGGTCGATCAGCCGCAGCACCGGCCCGGTCATGAAGGTCGTGACCAGGGCGACCAGCACCAGGGCGGTGAACAGGGCCGGGGTGACCACCCCCAGCTCCAGGCCGATGTTGAGCACGATCAGCTCGGTCAGGCCACGCGTGTTCATCAGGGCCGCGATCGCGCCGGCCTCGCGGGGCGGGAAGCCGGTGAACCGGGCCGCGGCCAGGGCCCCGATCCACTTGCCGGCGACGGCCACCACCAGCAGCACGAGCGTGAGCAGCCACAGCTCGGGCCGGTCGAGCAGGCCGACCTGGACCCGCAGCCCGGTGGCCACGAAGAACAGCGGCAGCAGGACGATGACCACGAAGTCCTCGACCCGCCGGGTGACGTCGTGGGTCAGGTCGGCCCGGCGCGGCATGATCAGGCCCATGACGAAGGCGCCGAAGATGGCGGCGATGCCGATCCGCTGGGCGGCGAACGAGGACAGTAGCACCCCGACGAAGATGGCCACGACCCAGCCGCCGGGCACGTGCCCGGCCTCGTCGTAGGCTCGCGACATCCGGGCCAGCAGCGGCCGACCGACCAGCGCCATGGCCAGGCAGAAGGCGACCGCCAGGGCGACGATCCGGACCACGGCCAGCACCGAGCCGCTGCCGGCGACCGCCGAGGCCAGGGCCAGCAGGCCCCAGGCGGTCACGTCGTCGATCGCCGCCGCCGCCATCGCCATGGCCCCGACCGGGTGGCGCAGCATGCGCCGCTCGACCAGGATCCTGGCCAGCACCGGGAAGGCCGTGATCGACATGGCCACGCCCATGAACAGGGCGAAGGACAGGAACGAGGTGTCCGGCCCGACCAGCTCGAACAGGGGCAGGGCGACGGCCATGCCAAGGGCCAGCGGCACGGCGATGCTGGCATGGGAGATGAGCGCCGCCTGCTCGAACCGCTCCCGCAGCAGCCTGGGGTCGAGCTCCAGGCCGACCAGGAACATGTAGAAGGCCAGGCCGATGTCGGCCGCCCCCCGCAGCAGCGGCAGCACCCAGGCGGGGAACAGCACCTCGAAGACATCCGGGGCGACCGTGGCCAGCAGGGTCGGCCCGAGCAGGATGCCGGCCAGCACCTCGCCCATCACCTGGGGCTGGCCGAGCCGGCCGACGACCGCCCCGACCCCCCTGGCCGCCAGCATCACCGCGGCGATGGCCAGCATCAGCTGCCCGAAGACCTCCTCGGCCCCGGGCGGCCTGGCCGCGGCGGCCGCGGCGGCGCCCGGGGCCGGGATGCGGGTCGCGTGCAGGGTGCCGCCGTCGACCGGGCCGGACAGGGTGGTCCCGTCGGCCTGCCAGGCCGCCTGCGCCTCGCGCCCGTCGCGGCAGGTCACCGGGCCCTCCAGCCGCCCGTCGCGGAGCCGCAGCTCGCCGCCCACCCCGCCCGGGCCGTCGAGGCCGACGAACTGCCCCGACTGCTCCAGCTCCAGGTGCTCCCCGGCGGCACCCAGGCAGGGCGGTGCCTGGTCGAGCCGGTAGACGCCGCCGATGGCCGGCGCCGGGCGCCGGTCGGCGCCGGCCCGCAGGACCACGGCGGCGACCACGGCCACCAGCCCCAGCAGCAGCAGGTAGGCCACCACGATCCGCCGGCCGGACCGCTCCACGGTGCCGATGCCGCCGCCCATGGTGGCTATCATGGCCGCGCGTGGACCCCAAGACCAGCCGGGATTCCAATGCCTGCCGCAGTCGAGGTCGGCCACCGGCTCGGGCCCTACCGGATCGAGGCGCGGCTGGGCCAGGGCGGCATGGGGATCGTGTTCCGGGCCCGGCACGACGACGGCCGTACGGTGGCTCTCAAGGTGCTGCGCGAGGAGCTCGCCGCCGACGAGGCGTTCCGGCGCCGGCTGGCCCGGGAGGCCAGGGCCGCCGCCGAGGCTTCCCACCCCAACCTGGCTCCGGTGCTGGAGGCGGGGGAGGCGGACGGCCGCCTGTACCTGGCCGTGCGCTTCGTCGACGGCAGGTCGCTGGCCGAACGGCTGGCCGCCCGGGGTCCGCTGCCCGTCGACCAGGTGGTGCGGCTGGCCGCCGAGGTCGGCGCCGGCCTGGACGCGCTCCACCGGCGGGGGATCGTGCACCGCGACGTCAAGTCGGCCAACATCCTGGTCGCCGCCGACGGGACGGCCGTGCTCGGCGACTTCGGCCTGGCCAAGAGCCGTGCCTGGACGGTCCTGACCCGGCCCGGGCAGGTCCTGGGGACGCTCGACTACCTGGCCCCGGAGCTGATCCGGGGGGAGCCGGCCAGCCCCCTGAGCGACCTGTACGCGCTCGGCTGCGTGCTGTACGAGTGCCTGGCCGGGGCGCCGCCGTTCGCCGGCCGGGGCGTGCTGCGGATCGGCATGGCCCACCTGGAGGAGGAGCCGGGCGACCCGGCCGCCGGCCGCGACGACGTCCCGCCGGCCCTGTCCTGGACCGTCCGCCAGGCGCTGGCCAAGGATCCGGCCCGGCGGCCGACGAGCGCGGGCGCGCTGGCCCGTATGCTTCGCCTGGCGGCGTCCGGCAGCTCCCGGTAGCCGCCTCGACAAGGGAGGTGGCGATGCACCACAGGCTCCGCTTCACTGCCGGCCCCCTGACCGGGCACGAGGTCGAGGTGACCTCGGTGCTGGTGCTCGGCCGCCAGGCCGCCGACCTGGTCATCGAGGACCCGCAGGTGTCGCGCCGCCACGCCAGCGTACGGCCGGCCGGCGACGCCCTCGAGGTCGAGGACCACGGGTCGCTCAACGGCACATGGGTCAACGGCGCCCGCGTCAGCGGCACCGCCCGGCTCGTCCCCGGCGACCAGGTCCGCCTCGGCGACAGCAGCTTCGAGGTCGAGGGGACCGCCGTCCGCGCCGCCCCCACCGAGGCCAGCGTCGCCCCGGCCCCGCTCCCGCCGCTCCCCTTCGACCCGCCGCCGCAGCGCCCGGCCCGCCGCCGCGGAGTGGCCAGCCGGCGGCTGACTCCCACGCTGCTCTCGTTCGGCGCGGTGATCGCGACCGCCATCGCCCTGGTGGCCTACTTCGCCATGCGCTGACCGGGCTGGCCGGTGCCGTTCTCGAGCGCCCGCTTGAGGGTGCGCAGGTCCCGGCGGACCGAGCGGCGGACCAGCGCGGCCATGATGGGGTCGGCGAGCCGGTAGACGCGGCTGGCGTCCCCCTCGACCCGCACCGAGACCTGGGTGGCGGCGCCGGCGTCCTCGAACCCGTAGGTCACCCGCATCGGGAACGGCGAGCGGACCGAGCGCATGGCCAGCCGGGTCCCGGTCAGCTCGGTGATCTCGTTGACGTACTCGACGCGGCGGCCCAGGAACGAGGCGACCCGCTCGACCCGGCTGCCCACGCCGACCGGCGGATCGGTGACCAGCCGGGCCGAGCGCAGGCCGCCGATCCAGCGGGGGTCGTTGCCCGGGTCGCGCAGGTAGGCCGCGACCTGCTCGCGGGGCCGGGCGACGTCGATCACGGCCCGGACGTCGATCGCCACGGAACCTCCTCGGGAAGCGTCGGCGGATAGGGGACCGGGTCCTGGCCGGCGGCGACCGCGGCCAGGCGGGGCAGGAACCGGGACCAGCCGTCGGCGTGCAGCGGGCGGACCTCGGGGGCCAGGTCGCGGTGGACCAGGCGGACCAGGGTGCCGTCCGGGTGCGGCTCCAGGTCGACCTCGACGGTGGAGGAGCCGGGCGGGACCGGGATGGCCCCGCTGTCCCAGCCCCAGGTGAACACCACCCGCCGGCCGGGCACGACCTCCAGGTAGCGGCCCGAGCACCACTGGCCGTCGGCGATCTCGAACCGGAAGCTCCCGCCGGGCCGCGGCTCCAGGGTCGCCCGGATGCCGATCCACCTGGCGAGCAGGTCGGGGTCGACGAACCAGCGGAACACCTCGGCCGGCGGCGCCGCGACGACCTGCTCGCGGGTGACGGCGTCGGGGTCGCTCACCGTTCCGCCTGGCCGGCGATGCCGGAGGCCAGCCGGCCCAGCCGGTCGCCCCAGAACCGCTCGAGCTGCCCTCGCACCTCCGCCAGCCGGTCGGCGTCGACCCGGTACAGCCGCTGGTTGCCGTCCACCCGCACGTGGACCAGCCCGGCATCGCGCAGCACCTTGAGGTGCTGGGAGGCGGCGGGCCGGGTCAGCGCCACCGCCTCGGCGAGCTCCGAGGACGACCGCTCGGCGTCCCACACCAGCTCCAGCATGGCCCGCCGAGCGGGATGGGCGAGCGCCCGCAGGGTGTCGTCGACCGGCATCGATTAAGCATAGACGCAATTAAGCAGTTATGCAATCGGAGGGAGCCGTTCAGGTGTCGAGGCGTTCCAGGCGGGTGTGGACCTCGTAGCGGTCGCCGCGGTAGAGGGAGCGGACGTACTCGATCGGGGCGCCGCCCGGGTCGCGGGTGACGCGCTGGAAGAGCAGGGCCGGCTGGCCGGGGGTCACCTGGAGCAGGGCGGCCTCGTCGTCGGTGAGGCGGACGACGCTGGCCCACTGGTCGGCGTCGGCCACGCGCACGCCCCACTTGCGCTCCAGCAGCTCGTACAGGGAGGCGTCGGTGAGGTCGGCCGACTCCAGCCCGGGGAGCCGCTGGGCCGGGAGGTGGGTGCGCTCCAGGGCCATGGGCTCGCCGTCGGCGGTCCGGACCCGCTCCAGGTGGACCACCGGGCTGCCCGGGACCAGGGCGAGGTGGCGGGCCACGACCTCGCCGGCCGGGACCACCGCCTGGCCGCGCACCACCGACCCCGGGGTCATGCCCCTGGCCCGCATGTCCTCGGTGAAGGAGGTCAGGGTCAGCGGCTGGCGGAACTTGGGCTCGGCCACGAAGGTGCCGCTGCCGTGGACCCGGTAGACCAGGCCGCGGGAGACCAGCCCGTCGACCGCCTGGGTGACGGTCGCCCTGGCCACCCCGTACCGCTCGGCCAGCAGCCGCTCGGAGGGGAGCAGCGCCCCCGGCTCCAGGTCGGCGATCACCCCCTCCAGGATCTCCTGGAGCTGCTCGCCCTTGGGCCTGGCGCGGGCGAGCTTCCGGGGGAGCGCCTCGACCTGGGCTCCACGTCGACGCGACGTCATGGCAACAAGTCTACCGTCACCCGCTTGACAACTGGACTAGTCCACCCTTACCTTCTGGCCTAGGCCACTTTGACGTCCATATCTGACCGGTCCGGAGGTGGGCATGACGGCACGGCTGCTGGTCAGCGGGGCCCGGGTCCTCACGCCGGGCGGGGAGTGGCCGCGGGGCTGGATCGCCGTGGAGGGCCGCCGGATCGCGGCCATGGGCCAGGGCGAGCCCCCGCCCCGGGTCGCCGCCGGGGCCGATGTGCTGGCCGCCGACGGCCTGGTGGCCATGCCCGGCTTCATCGACCTGCACGCCCACGGCGCGGTCGGGGCGGACGTCATGGACGCCGACCCCGGCGGGCTGCGGCGCATGGCCCGCTTCTTCGCCGGCCACGGCGTCACCGCCTGGCTGGCCGCCACCATGACCGCGACCGGCCAGGACACCCAGCGCGCCCTCGAGGCCGTGTCGGCGGCCGCCGGCCCGGTCGAGGGCGGCGCCACCCTCCTCGGCGCCTACCTGGAGGGCCCGTACCTCAACGCGGCCCGGGCCGGCGCCCAGGACCCGGACCTGATCCGGCCGGCCGACCGGGCCGAGGCGACCCGGCTGCTCGATCGCGGGGTCGTCCGGGTCCTGGCCGTGGCCCCCGAGGTCGAGGAGAACCGCTGGCTGGTCGCCGAGGCCGCGGCCAGGGGCCTGACCGTGTCCGCCGGCCACACCGACGCCACCTACGACCAGGCGCTCCAGGCGGTGGAGGACGGCGTCCGCCACGTCACCCACGCCTTCAACGCCATGCGGCCCCTGGGCCACCGCGAGCCGGGGATGCTCGGCGCGGCCCTGGTCGTCCCCGAGCTCCGCTGCGAGCTGGTCGCCGACAACGTCCACGTCCATCCGGCGGCCATGCGCCTGCTGGTGGCGGCCAAGGGGACCGGGGGCGTGGTCCTGGTCAGCGACGCCATGCGGGCCACCGGGCTGCCCGACGGCGCCTACACCGTCGGCGGCCGCCCCGCCTTCTCCATGGACGGGGCCATCCGGCTGGAGGACGGGACCCTGGCCGGCAGCGTGCTCACGCTCGACCGGGCCCTGCACAACCTCCAGGCCGCCACCGGCCGCCCGCTGGCCGAGCTGTGGCCGGCGGCCAGCCGCAACGCCGCCCAGGCGATCGGGGTCGACCACGCCAAGGGCACCCTGGAGCCGGGCAAGGACGCCGACCTGGTGCTGCTCGACCCGGCCCTGCGGGTGGTGGTCACCGTGGCCGAGGGCGCCGTCGTCCACGGCGGCGACCGCCTGCCCCGCCGGCCGGCCCCGGCCGGCCGGGCCCCGCCCAGCTGAGCGGGCACCCGCTCCAGCAGAAGGGAGTACGTCATGTCCGTGTCCACGCCTCGCAGGCACCGCATCACCGCCACCCTGGCCCTGGCCGTCGCCCTGGTCCTCGGGCTGGCGGCCTGCGGGTCCTCCGACGACGGCGACAAGTCCAGCGCCCAGACCGGCCCCCGCACCCTCACCATCTGGCTGATGGAGGGCAGCGCCCCGCCGGCGGTCGTCAACGCCGTCAACGCCGAGTGGAAGAAGGCCCACCCCAACGACACCGTCAAGGTCCAGCTCCAGCAGTGGAACAACATCACCACCAAGCTCGACGCCGCCTTCGCCGGCTCCAGCCCGCCCGACGTGGTCGAGCTGGGCAACACCCTGGTCTCCAAGTACGCCGCCGCCGGCGCGCTCCAGGACCTCACCGGCAGCCGCGGCCAGTTCGAGAACAACCAGGCCTGGCTCCGGTCGCTCACCGAGTCCTGCACCATGGAGGGCAAGCTGGTCTGCGCCCCTTACTACGCCGGCAGCCGGGCGGTCATCTACCGCAAGTCCATGTTCGCCAAGGCCGGGGTGCAGCCTCCGACCAGCCTGGAGGAGCTCCAGGCGGCCGCCGACAAGCTGATGCAGACCTTCGGCAGCGACAAGCGGTTCTCGGCCTTCTACTTCCCCGGCAAGTACTGGTACGCGGCCCTGCCGTTCATCTGGGACCACGGCGGCGACGTGGCCGTGCAGGACGGCGGCCAGTGGCGCGGCACCCTGGACAGCGCCGAGTCCCAGGCCGGCCTGGCCGCGCTCAAGCAGCTGGTCGACTGCTGCTCCCGGGCCGACAAGCAGGGCGACGAGCTCAAGCAGGACCAGGCCTTCGCCCAGGGCCACATCGCCATGATCGTGGCCAACGGCTGGGAGAAGGGCGTCATCCTCGACCCCAAGCAGGGCAACCCCAAGCTGGAGAAGGACCTGGCCGCCTTC
>Ga0081538_10002952_pt2 | contig 13223 bp, 11 predicted proteins | sample TabmetS5T2R1_FD_71022 | JGI IMG/M metagenome (GOLD analysis project Ga0081538, IMG submission 71022) | Tabebuia heterophylla rhizosphere microbial communities from the University of Puerto Rico - S5T2R1 | ecosystem: Host-associated > Plants > Roots > Rhizosphere ...
GGATCATCGATGTCGGCCGACCGTCCGTTGGGTCGTTGGTCATCTGGGTCCATGGCGGCGGGCACCGACGCCTGGTCGAAGGCGTAGTACAGGGCCATGAGCCCACACAAGCCCAGGGCCAGCGGCGCCGACACCCACGACAGGGCGAAGGCGGCCGCATAGACGCCCAGCCCGAACATGAACCGTAGCCGGGCGGCCCGCACGACCTCCGGCGGCGGCAGCCGGCCCAGCAGCCGGTCGGTGCGGGTCACCCAGGCAAACAGCGCCCCGAACGCCATGCTCGTCAGCAACAACACCCCGCAGTAGAGGGCCGCGGCGGTCCGCGCCGCCTCACCGCCGGCCCCCAGGTGCTCGGCGACCACCGCCGTGGGGAAGGGGATCAGCCCGGTCCACAACAGCAGGTTGAGATTCAGCAGCAGCAGCGGCCCGTCGACCCGGGCGACCTGGGCGAAGACGCGGTGGTGGTTGAGCCAGATCACCCCGATGGTCAGGAAGCTCACCAGGTAGGCGGCGTAGCTGGGCCACTGCGCCCACAGGGCGTCCGCAAGCCGCTCGCCCTGGTCGAGCTCGGGGGGGTGGATCTCGATGACCAGCAGGGTGATGGCGATGGCGAGGACGCCGTCGCTGAAGGCCTCCAGCCGGGTCTTGGTCACTTCTCGGTGGAACCTCCTGGGGAGGGACCGGCCGGGGTCATCCCGGCCGGTCGAGGTAGCCGGGGAAGGCCCTTGCCGCGCCGCTGATGCCGGCCAGGAACGCCTCGGAGGCGGCCTGGCCGGGCTTGATGCGCCGGGTGACGGTGGTGGTGACCGGCCCCTGCGGGTCGGCGGGCAGCTCAGGGTCCACGCGCACCCCCACCGCGCTGTCGTCGCTGACCAGGACGGCACCGGTACGAACACGCGCCGCAGGCAGGGCCGCTGGAGAAACGTGGCCACCCGCTCGTTGGCCTCGCCCAGCCCCCTGCACCGCCAGGCGGGTCATTCGGCCAGGCCGAGGGTGAGGGTGAGGGCGGTGCCGGCGTTGAACAGCCAGCGGGCGGCCATGATCGGCAACAGCCGCCGCCCCAGGGCGTAGTACAGGCCGGTCCAGGTGGCCAAGAAGGGCAGCACCGACACGATCCGGTAGGCGGCGAACCCCCAGTCCAGCCCCCCGCCGGCGGCCAGCAGCGGGTACAGGCCGTGCTCGGCCGCCCACAGGGCGACCACGATGGCGGCGGCCAGCCAGGCCCGGCCCAGGCGGGCCTCCAGCCGGGGCAGGACCACCCCCAGGAAGGCGACCGGCTCGGCCAGCTCGGCCACCAGCGGCACCACCACCACGCTGACCAGGCTCGCCCACCCGGGCAGGTCGACCACCGCGAACATCGGCGCCAGGCCGTCACCGTAGCGGGCGCCGGTGAGCTCGGCGCTGAAGACCACCGCGGGGACGCTGGCCGCCAGCACCCCGGCCGCCCCCACCGCGACCGCCCAGGCCCCCGTGGCCGGCCCGAGCAGCCCCCGGTAGCTGCCGCCGTGGCGGCCCAGCAGCCAGCCGATGACCCCCAGGGTGCCCAGATCGACCAGCCCGCCGTACACCATCCACCAGCCGGCCACCGCCTCCAGGGCCTGGCCGCCGGTGGCCGCCTGCCCGGCCACCACCACCAGGCCGGCCAGGCCCAGCTGGACCCCCAGCCACAGCCCGACCCGGGCCCCGACCACCAGCCCCGCCCCACCCACCCCACCGGCCGCGGCCCCGGGTTGGGACCCGGCCGCCGGCCGCCCGGCCGGAGTTCGGGGCGGGGGGGTGGTGGCGGTCACCGGCCGGCCTCGGCGTCGGTGGCCGGCCCGGGGGCCCGGCGGGCCTGACGCTGGGCGGCCCACAGCCGGGTCTCGTAGATCGAGGTGACGGCCAGCACGGCCACGAAGGCGACCAGCCAGCCCAAGGCCAGCCAGCCCAGCCCCGGCGGCTGGTAGGGGTCCACGATCAGCTCGGGGGGCTCGACCGCGGCCGGGCCGAAGTGGACAGCGCTAACGAACACGGCCCCGCCGCCCGAGACCAGGGCCCAGAACCCGGGCCCGACCCGCCCGGCCCGGTACAGCAGCAGCCCGGCGGCGATCAGGGGGTAGACGACCAGGCTGGCGGTGAAGGCGTTGACCTGGTTGGTCACCGGCCAGCCGACCGCGTTGCCGCGGAGCAGGTGGTCCAGGTGGTGGCCCAGCGACAGCGCCAACGCCAACCAGGTCAACCGGTACAGCGTCTTATCACCCATCGGTCCCTCCAGAGGCCGCCGGGATGGCGGACGGTCGTCGGGTGTCGAGTCGGGGTGGCCGTCGCCCCGCGACGCGGCCGCGGTCCTTGACCCACCAGGCGTGCAATCGGGGTGAACCGTTGTTCAACGGCGGGGCTTGGCTCAGCCCTGGCAGGCACGCCAGGGGCCCATGCGGGCTGTCGCTGCGGGTTGTGACCCTCGGGACGTTCAACCTGGAGGAACTGTCGTTCCATCGGTTGTGACCACGTCGCCTGCCGCAGGGTGGCGCCCATCGCGGGCTTGCCACCCGCCCGCGGCGCCGTGACCTGGCGGTGGCGGTCGTGTCCCTGTGCGGCCCTTGAGTGGTTCATTTGGTGTGGACCACCTCGATGCCCATGGAGCGGGCGGTGCCGGCCACGATCCGCTCGGCAGCGTCCAGGTCGGCGGTGTTGAGGTCGGGGAGCTTGGTCCGGGCGATCTCGCGGAGCTGGTCGCGGGCAAGCTTGGCCACAGGAGGGTCGGCGCCGGGGCGGCCGCTGCCCCCGGGGAGGCCGGCCGCCCGGGCCAGCAGGGCCGAGGTCGGCGGGGTCTTGAGCTGGAGGTCGAAGGAGCGGTCGTCGTACACGGTGACCACCACCGGGACGACCAGGCCGCGCTGGGCGGCGCTGGCGGCGTTGTAGGCGCCGATGAAGGCCATGAGGTTGATGCCGTGGGGGCCCAGGGCCTGGCCGATCTTGCCGGGGCTGGCCGCACCGGCCTGGAGCTGGAGCCTGACGGTGGCGGCGACCCGGTTGCGGGCTGGCATGGCGGTGCGCTCCTGCTGGTTGACCGACGACGGACGCGAGCGTAGAACCTCCAGTAACTGGAGATGCAAGGGGGTTCTCGTGCCCGAGGCGTTGGCGATCGGCCGGCTGGCCGCCCTGACCGGGCTGCCGGTCAAGACCGTCCGCTTCTACTCCGACGCCGGGCTGCTGCCCCCCAGCGGCCGGACCGAGGCCGGCCACCGCCGCTACAGCGCCACCGACGTGGCCCGCCTCCAGCTGGTGCGGACCCTGCGCGAGCTGGACCTCGACCTGGCCGCCATCGGCCAGCTGCTGGCCGGCCGGCGCGGGCTGGACGAGCTGCTGGCCGCCCACGTGACCACCTTGGAGGCCCGCGACCGGGCCCTGCACCGCCAGCTGGCGGTCCTGCGGGCGGCCGCCGCCAGCCCGACCGCGGCCACCCTGGCCCGGGTCCATACCCTGGCCCGGCTGGAGGCGGCCGAGCGGGGCCGGCTGCTGGACCGCTTCTGGGACCGGTTGACCGAGGGGCTGCCGACCAACGAGGCCACGACCCAGCTGCGGGAGCTGGGCACGCCCGAGCTGCCCGCCGACCCCACCGGTGAGCAGCTGGACGCCTGGCTGGAGCTGGCCGAGCTGGCCGCCGACGAGGACTTCCTGCGCACCACCCGGGCCAACGCCCTGTGGGGGGCCGAGGCCGTCGGCGACGGCTTCGACCCCGCCGCCTGGACCCGGCGGGTCGGGGGCGGGCTGGCGGCCGCGGCCGAGCTGCGAGCCGCCGGGGTCGACCCGGCCGACCCGCGGGCCGCCACCGCGGTGGCGGCCATGGCCCGAGGGTTCGCCGAGCTCCTGGGGCGCCGCGACGGCCCGGCCTTCCGGCGCTGGCTGGTCGTCCAGTTGGACGCCCACACCGACCCGCGGGCCGAGCGCTACTGGCGGCTGGTCGGCATCCTCCAGGGCCGACCGGACGAGGAGTTCATGGAGCAGGTGGACGGCCACGCCTGGCTGCTCGCCGCCCTCCGCCACCACCACAACCGCCCAGTCAACGTACCGGTCGGCACCGCTGCAAGCTGCTGAGGCATCCGGCTATCAACGAGGGTCGCTCGTTCCGGCGACGTCATCACCATCGGGACAGGCCGCCGCGACGAACAAAGAAACCGGGTTGGCCAGGGTGGTGGGTCGGGATCGGCTGGATGAGCTCTGGGCGCCGTCCGATAGGTAGGCCAGGACCGGGATTCTGGGGCTCTTGGCCGAGCAGTCGCTTCACGCCTACTCCGTCAAGGCGCGCTTCGAGGACCTCCTGGGCGGGTCGTGGGAGGTCAACATCGGGCAGGTGTACACCACCCTGCAGCGGCTGGAGCGGGACGGGCTGGTCGAGCCTGGCCCAGGCGCGGGACGACCGCGGCCGGCTCCCCTACCGCCTGACCGAGGTGGGGCGCAAGGCGCTCGAGGGCTGGCTGGCCGAGCCAGAATCAGAGCCCCAGCAGCTCCGGGAGGCGATCTACCTCAAGCTGCTGCTGGCAGCCAGGCTCACCGACGGCGACCTGCCCGCCCTCCTCGCCCGCCAGCGGCGGGTCTACCTCCAGCGGCTCAAGGACCTGGCCGTCCTCGAGGAGGAGGCCAGGTCGCGGGGCCGAGACGACCTGGCCCTGCTGTACCAGGGGGCGCTCCTACACACCGAGGCCGACCTCAGGTGGGTGGATGCCTGCGCGCAGGCAACCAGGACGGGAAGGGGCAAGTGATGACGACGCTGGTGGAGCTGGCGGCGGTCAGCAAGACCTACGACGGGGCCGGCGGGCAGCGGGAAGTCCACCCTGCTCAACCTGATCGCTCCTGCACCCGACGACGCTCTACCCGCTGGGCGTGATGGGCCTGGCCATCGCCCTCGCCGGCGCCGTGTTCCCTGCCCGTCGGGCCGCCCGCAGCCGGGCCGCCGAGGTCCTGCGATCGGAGTGATGGACGGATGCCGGCGCGGAGGCTGGAACTGGAGGGGCAGGCCCGCGAGCTGTTCGCGCCGCTCGGGCCGACCTACGATCGTGTCGGCGCCGGCTCTCGCTGGGACAGGACCCGCGCGGGCGTGCCCGGGTGGTGGCCTGGCCACGAAGCGGACGATGTCGCCGTGGGTTTCCCTGGCCTGGCGGGCGGTGCCCAGCGGGTCGCGGACCAGCCGGGGCCAGAGCCCTACAGGATCACTTGATCGGTTGGACCAGCTCTGCGTGCGCCACTCTGTCGGCGCGGGCCAGGCTGCGGGGTCTGGGGCCACGCTGGGGTCGATCCACCAGTGAACCTCCCACGCGCCACCGTCCGCCTCGCGTCCGTTCGCTTGCAATGGGAACCGAGCCAGGGCGTACGGGATCGGCCTCATCGCGTCTCCGTCGAGGATCGAGCCGCCGCGGCGGCGTTGTCCCTCCTCGCGACGTGGGCGAAGGTGAGGGTGGCGAGTTCTGTTCGGTTGGCAACGCCAAGCTTGGCGTAGATGTGTGAGAGGTGGGTCTTGACCGTGCCCCGACTCATGAAGAGGCGGCTGCCGATCTCCGGGTTGCTGAGACCATCGACGACCAGTCGGGCGACGTCGAGCTCGGTGGGCGTGAGGCTGCCCCAGCCCGAGGACGGCCGGCGACGGCTCCCCCGGGCGCGACGGACGTAGGCGACGGCTTCGTCAAGGGTGAGACGGGCGCCTTCGGTCCACGTCTTCGTGAACGCGGGGTCCCCCAGCGCAGCCTGCAAGCCGTCAACCGTCGTGTCGCGGGCCAGCCGCTGGACAGGATCCCGCGGATAGGCCATGGCGGCGCGGGCTCGATCGCTGGCGGCGAGCACCCGGACGGCTTCGGACGCCCGCTCGGCGCCAGCACCGATCGTCGCCAACGCGTCGAGGCTGTCGACGTAGAAGGTGCGCAGGCCGTGCTCGACTCGCTCAGTCAGGGCCTCGTGGTGGAGGTCGATCGCACGGTCGGGATCGTCGACGGCGGCCAGGTGCGCCTGCTGTTCGAGGGCCTCGGCGACGACGCGCGGCATGTCCAGTCCACGGGCCACGGCCACGGCCCGTTCGAGCACGCTCTGGGCTTCGTGATCCCGGCCGATCGAGCGCAGGGCGGCACCGAGGCCGGGCATCGCCTGCGCCGCGATCCACGTCTCGGTGCCACGGTCGGTCGACCGTGCCTCGCGCTCGAACCACGTTGCCGCCGCCTCCGGCTCGCCGCGCCGGAGCTGCAAGGCTCCCATGGCCCGCGCCATCCCGGGCACGAACACGTGGTTCTCGGCGCCCTCTACCAGTCGCAGGACCGGCTGCATGAGCCGCAGTCCCGCATCGACATCGCCGGCGAGACCGTGGACGAGCGCGAGCACGCTCCGGGTGCTGCCCACTCTGAGATAGTCGCCGAGCGGTTCGGCAACCCGCACCGCCTGTTCGGCCAGGCGCCGGGCCTGGACGATGTCGCCGGTGTACATCGCGCCGCTCGCCTGAAATGCGAGGGTCGTCGCGGCGATCCCCCGGTGACGCCGCAGGAGCCCCTCGACGGCAGAACGCAGGAGCGGTTCAGCAGCTTCGTGGTGGTCACGGAGGTGCAGGATGATTGCCTGGAGGGCCCGCGCGGCGTCGGCGACGAAGTAATCGCCGGCGCCTTCGGCGACACTGATGGCCTCGGCGCTGAACTCCCAAGCGGCGCTGAAGTCGGTGTAGAACAGCCCAACGGCCGACAGCGTGAGGCACAGGGCACGTAGCGGCTCGTCGCCCTGCTCGGTGGCGATCGTCAGGGCCCGTTGCGCTGCATCGAACTCGATATCGAGCGGGCTGGCCGTGTCGGCGACCAGGGCGATGCCGGTCAGCAGGCGTGCCTGGAGCCTGGATCGGTCGTCCGGCGCACGTCGGACGGCGCGCCGCAGGATGTCGATGCCCTCGAGACCCTGTCCATGCAGATGCCACAGCCACGGCAACATGGCGGCGAGGCGGCGACCGGGTTCCGGGTCGGGCGCCGCCAGTCCCCAGTCCAGGGCCGCTCGCAGATTGCCGTGCTCGAGCTCGAGCTTGGTGCGCCAGGTGTCCATGTCGCGCTGCAGCTCGGGTTCGATCGCCTCCGCGAAGGCAAGGACATGGGCGAGGTGGCGATCGCGGGTGGCCGCGACCTCGCCGGCTTCATCCAGCCTGTCGGCGGCGAACTGCCGGATGGTCTCGAGCAGCCGGAATCGTGCCTCGCCGCCGCGCTCCTCGGCAACGACGAGGGACTTGTCCACCAGGCGCCCGATGGCGTCGAGCACGTCATCGCGGGCGACCACTCCCTCGGCGGCGACCGACCGCGCCGCCTCCAGGCCGAAGCCGCCGACGAACACGGCCAGCCGGCGGAAGGCGATCCGGTCTGACTCCTCGAGCAGCGCATGACTCCACTCAATCGAGGCGGCGAGCGTCTGCTGGCGCGGAGCGGCGCCTCGAGGGCCGCGGACAAGCAGCGCGAACCGGTCGTCGAGCCCAGCCTCGATCTGCTGTGGCGTGAGGGTTCGCAACCACGCGGCGGCGAGCTCGAGCGCGAGGGGGAGACCGTCCAGGCGCGAACACATCGTTCGGACTGCCGCCTCGCTCGATGCATCCAGGGTGAACCACGGCCGCACGGTGCCCGCCCTCTCGACGAACAGGGCCACGGCGTCATCCTCCGCCAGCGGGGGCACCTGCCATACGGCTTCGCCGGGCACGCCCAGCGGTTCGCGGCTCGTCGTCAGCACCGTCACCTCGGGGCAGGAACGCAACACCGCATTCGCCACCTCGGCGGCGCCTTCCAGGACGTGTTCGCAGTTGTCCAGGCACACGAGCATGCGGCAGTCCCGCAGCTGCGCCGTCACCGATCCGAGCGGGCCGCGGACGGGCTCGACGAGCACCCCGATCGCCGAGGCGACGACCTCGGCGATGTCCGTGGCATCCGTCACCGTTTCAAGCTCGACCCACCAGACCCCGTCCGGCCACTGCTCGGCCTGGTCGGCGGCGACCTGAGCGGCGAGGCGTGTCTTGCCCGAGCCGCCCACGCCGGTCAGCGTCACCAACCGGTCGTCTCGCAGCAGGGCGCCGACGGCCATGCACTCGGCCAGTCTCCCGACGAACCCGGTGAGCTGGATCGGCAAGTTGTGTGGGACCCGATCGAGCGACCGCAGCGGCACCGGTTCGGCGGCTGGGTCGCCATCGAGCAGTTCGAAGACCCGCGTCGGAGACGATAGATCCCGGAGGCGGTGGAGTCCCAGGTCGGCCAGGGACGATCTCGTTGGCAGCGGCTCCGCGATCGCGGAGGCCGTCACCGTCGACACCAGCGCCTGGCCGCCGTTGGCGATCTCCACCAGACGCTCGCCGGTCCGAACCGCCGCTCCCATGTACCAGCCGTCGTCCCGGACCCGCGCCTCGCCCGTGTGCAGCGCCATCCGCAGCCTACGACCGAGCGCCGGCAACTCCGACCCTTCCCGGACGGCCGCTCTGACCGCCATGGCGGCGGCCACTGCAGCCGTCGCTGACTCGAAGCCCGCGATCGCCTTGCCGGCCGACACCGTTCCGGACAACCGCCCACCGTGGGCGGCGACAACGGCGTTCACAAGCCGCTGGAGCCGCGGCCACGCACCGGCTGCCGGTTCGATTCCGCGCCCGGCCGACTGGTCGACGTCGACGACCAGGAAGGTCACCGTCCCGGCTGGGAAGATCGACGCCCGGTTGCCACGGCGCGGCGATTCGGTTCCGGCAGACATGGCCCCACTAGTCTGCCAGGTCCACGAGATCGGCCGGGTGGCCGATGTCTCCTGATGGGCTTCGTGCCAGCGTCGCCCGCATGAAGCCGCTCAAGGGCCTGCTGCGCGCGTGGACCGACGCCGAAGCCCGCGGCGACCCCGCCGCGCTCGATGTGCTCCTGGCCGACGACTTCCGCGGCGACGGGCCGGAGGGCTTCGTGCTCGACAAGGCTGGCTGGCTCGATCGCCACCGCCGAGGGGACCTGACGGTCGATACGTTCGTCTGGATCGCCAGCGACGTGTGGGTGATCGGCCAGGCGGCCGTCGCGATCGGCGTCCAATCCCAGATCGCCCGGTATCGCGGCCGAGACTGCAGCGGCGTGTCCGTCTGCACGCTGGTTGCGGTCCGGCGCGAAGGTCGCTGGAGGATTGTGAACGTGCAGCTCGGCGACCGAGCCTTCTGACCCGGTCGGCGGGGTCATGCGGCGCATGCGGCCGATTGCGCGTCTGGCGGATCGGCCACCCACCGGCCCGGATTTGGCCACCTGGCCGATGTTCTGTGCCGGCCATGGCACGAGGCTTCCAGGCAATGACGACGAGCAGTCACCCGTCGCAAGCGACGCGCCATCGCCGGCGGCATTCGTGAGGGAGGAACAGGTCATGGCGAGCAGCGAGTCCCAGCCGCAGCATGAGTCCGACCCGCAGCAGCTGCCCGAGCCCGACCCCGCCCGTGGGGTCCTGGTCGTCTCGGAGGCGAACCCGCGCTATTTCACCATCACGTCCGACGAGCGGAAGGCCGTCTACCTCACCGGCTCCCACATCTGGAACAACCTCCACGACGGCATGGGGCCCGGTCCGGGGTGCGCCGACAGCAGCGAGCAGCTCGACTACGGTGCCTACCTGGACTTCCTGGCCGAACGCGGCCACAACTTCATCCGGCTGTGGCGCTGGGAGCAGTTCCGCTCCCAGGCCGCCGGGGGCGACTTCCACCTCTGCATGACCCCCCAGCCCTGGCCGCGGACCGGTCCTGGCGAGGCCACCGACGGGAAACCGAAGTTCGACCTGGACCGCTTCGACGAGGCGTTCTTCGCCCGGCTCCGCGACCGCGTCGTCGCCGCCGGCCAGCGAGGCATCTACGTCGCGGTGATGTTGTTCGACGGGTTCGGCCTGCACCTCAGCCCCGCGCCCGACCACGTCCAGGGGCACCCCTTCTTTGCGGCCAACAACACCAACGGGGTCGGGATCGGCTCGATCGTCGACTACCAGGTGCTGCCGCTGGACCCGCGCGTCCAGGCCCTCCAAGAGGCGTACCTCCGCCAGGTGGTCGACACCCTGGGTGACCTGCCCAACCTGCTGTGGGAGGTGGCCAACGAGTCCTCGGGCGGCGGCCAGCCCGATCCGGCCTTCGCCGAGATGCTGGGACTGGCCGGCATCCCGGAGTGGGGCGACTCCACGGCCTGGCAGTACTGGGTGATCGACACCGTCAAGCGCCACGAGCAGCAGCTGGGCTACGACACCCACCCGGTGGGGATGACGATGCAGTACCCCGTCGGCGACCAGACCAAGGTCAACGCCCCGCTCTATGCGAGCCGGGCCGAGTGGATCTCGCCCGGCTACGACGACGAGGTCTTCGCCGGGGGGGCACCCCCACCCCAGGCCCCCGGCGCCCCGCCGTCGCGGTGGCTGGTGGACCCGCCGGCCGCCGACGGCGGCAAGGTCATCGTCAACGACACCGACCACTACGCGCTCAGCGCCGACGCCCTGTGGGCCTGGAAGTCGTTCCTGCGGGGCCACCATCCCATCCTGATGGACTACGGCCTGGTCGGCGGGGTCAACCCGCCCGACCCGTCGGCGGGTGGGCCCATGTCCTTTGCGGCCTTCGAGCCCGCCCGCTGGGCGATGGGCGACACCCGGCGCTTCGCCGAACAGATGAACCTGGTTCAGATGGAACCACGGCAGGACCTCAGCTCGACCGGGTACGCCCTGGCCAACCCCGGGGAGGAGTACCTGGTCCTCCAGCCGGACCAGGCGGATGGTCGGTTCACGGTGCTGCTGGAGCCGGGCACCTATTCGACCGAGTGGTTCAGCATCCAGGACCGCGAGACAGTCCGTGGAGCAGCGACGACCATCGATCGTCCCATGGCCGCCAGCTTCAGGGTGCCATCGGAGGCGTCCGGCCCCACCGCCCTGTACCTGAAGAAGGTCGGCTAGCCGCGTGCGGTTCCACGCCGGCGGGCCCGCCAACGGGTCGGTGAAGACCAGACCTCGAGCCGCTGGTACGCCTCGCCCGATGGAATGTTGCGCGTGCAAGTATCCTTGGTTGAGGTGACCAACGCCAAGGAGCGACCATGCCAGCCATCAGCGCCGACACCGTGGCCCTGCCACGCATCCCGGCACCGGACGTCACCGCCGTCGACCGCCCGGTCGTCTCGGTCACCACCGCCCCCTCCGGCTTCGAGGGCGAGGGCTTCCCCGTGCGCCGCGCCTTCGCCGGGGTCGACCTGCGCACCCTCGACCCGTTCGTGCACATGGACCAGATGGGCGAGGTCGACTACGCGCCGGGTGAGCCCAAGGGCACCCCCTGGCACCCCCACCGCGGCTTCGAGACCGTCACCTACATGATCGACGGGATCTTCCGCCACCAGGACTCCAACGGCGGCGGCGGGCTGATCACCGACGGCGACACCCAGTGGATGACCGCGGGGGGCGGGATCCTGCACATCGAGGCGCCGCCCGAGGAGGTGGTGCTGCGGGGTGGGCTGTTCCACGGCTTCCAGCTCTGGGTCAACCTGCCCGCCCGGCTGAAGATGACCCCGCCCCGGTATCAGGACATCCGTGGGCGGGCGGTGACCCTGCTCAGCTCGCCCGACGGCGGCGCCCTGCTGCGGGTGATCGCCGGCGAGGTCGCCGGCCACCAGGGCCCCGGGATCACCTACACCCCGATCTCGCTGCTGCACGCCACCCTGGCCCCCGGGGCCAGGCTGGAGCTGCCCTGGCGGCCCGACTTCAACGCCCTGGTGTACGTGCTGGCCGGGTCGGGCACGGTCGGCCCCGGGCGCCGGCCGGTCCGCATGGGCCAGCTCGCCGTCTACGGACCGGGCGACCTGGTGACGGTCGAGGCGACCACCGGCCAGGAGAGCCGCAGTCCCCAGCTCGACGTGCTGATCCTGGGCGGCCAGCCCATCCACGAACCGGTGGCCGCCTACGGGCCGTTCGTGATGAACACCCGCGCCGAGCTCATCCAGGCCTTCGAGGACTACCAGGCCGGCCGCCTCGGCTCCATCCCCGCCGAGCCCCGACCCGGCCACGAGGTCCTGGGCTAGCTCGGCTGGGCCGCGCACGCCGAGCTGGGCCACACCTACGACGGGCGTGGGCCAGGGCGCACCGCCGACGCCCTGGCCCCCACCTCCGGCGGCTGGCCGAGCGGGGGCTGCTGCGCCTCGACCGCGGCCGTCCGGCTGTTCCTCACTGGCTACGGCCGGTCCCGGTCCTGACCCCGGTCCCGGGCCTGGCGTTCGCTGGCGACGGCGTGGGCGAGTTCGGTGCTGAGGGGGTGGCCGGAGATGGCCTCCAGGAACGGGACCCGGTCGAGGGTGTAGAGGTGGGCGTCGCTGCTGGCCTGGACGGTGGCGGTCCGGGGGACGTCGCGGAGCAGCGCGATCTCGCCGAAGTGGTCGCCGGGGCCCATGGTGTTGATGCGGCGGCCGTCGCGGAGGACCTCGACCTGACCGGCGGCCAGGACGTAGAAGCGGTCGCCGGCGGCGCCCTGGCGGATGACGACCGAGCCCGCCGGGACCTGGAGCAGGGTCATGGCGGCGGCGACGCGCTCGGTCACCTCGGCGGTGAGGGGGGCGAACATCGGGATCGCCCGGAGTAGGGCGAGCTCGGCGGCGTGGAGCGGGGCGGACAGCTCGGCCCTGGCCAGGCGGCGCCCGGCCAGCAGGGCGACGACCAGCATCAGACCGCCGGCGGCGACCAGGGTGGCCCGCACGCCGAGCAGGTCGATCGAGGCCGGGACGATCACCGAGCCGACCCCGATGGCGGCCATGCTCAGGCCCTCGAGCACGCCGAAGACCCGGCTCAGGACCTCGTTGGGCGCGCTGCGCTGGAGCAGCAGGCGCCCCGCGACCTCGGTGAGGATGCCGCCCGCGCCGGCCAGGCCGAGCAGGACCGGCACGGCCGCCTCCGAGGAGGCCAGCGCCACGGCGCTCAGGGCCAGGCCCCAGCAGGCGAACCCGATCACAATGGGGACGACCAGCCGCCGGCCCACCAGCAGCACGGTCAGGGCCGAGCCGGCGATGGCCCCGGCCCCGACGGCGCTGTTGAGCAGCCCGACCCCGGAGCCGCCGATGTCCAGGACCTCGAAGGCCAGCACCACCAGCAGCACGTCCAGGACCCCGACCATCAGGTACTGGACGGTGAGCAGGGCGACCGACAGCCGGGGCAGCCGCTCGCGGGCCAGGGCCCCGAACCCGCCGAGGGCGGTGCGCAGGACCCTGGTCAGCCGCCCCGCCGGCTCCGCGGCCGTG
>Ga0081538_10004275_pt1 | contig 13222 bp, 9 predicted proteins | sample TabmetS5T2R1_FD_71022 | JGI IMG/M metagenome (GOLD analysis project Ga0081538, IMG submission 71022) | Tabebuia heterophylla rhizosphere microbial communities from the University of Puerto Rico - S5T2R1 | ecosystem: Host-associated > Plants > Roots > Rhizosphere ...
TGCCTCTCGTCGAGGGGCTTCGGCGAACCGCCAGGTACTTCGAGCAGGCGCTCGCTGGGCAGGCGGAGCTTCATCCGCGTCCACGGACGTGTCTTGTGCTGAGCGGGTCGTCAGCCCCCAGCGTCCAGTGACGTGCGGCCGGCATTCTACCGGCTCCGCTCCGAGGCCTCGTCGCCGATCGACACGCCGCTGAACGGATTGATGGCGACGCCAAATCCGTCGCCAGTAGTGCGCTCTGGTTGACTCGATGCTCTCACCCCGCAACGCCATGCGGGTGGCGACTGGTGTGAAGGTGCGTTTGGGCGCGCCCTGCCCGGAAGGCTGACGTTCCTCCTGGCATAGCGATGATGGACAAGCGGGCCTTCCGGGCACGGCGAGCCCGAATCCCTGCAGCCTCGGCACCCGCCTGGGCATCCGCCTCCGTGCCCCTCCGCCCTCGATGGTTGCGTGTGGTGGGCGAGTACGCAACGCTCGACAAAGGCGGATGGCGGATCGGCGGGTGATCATGAGTGTTCGGCGGCGTGTCGTCGTGGGCGCGGCTGTTGCGATCACGATCGCGTTTCTTCACGTCGCTCCTGCGCAGGTCGCTGCCGCGGCCACGCCGACGTTCGTCCAGGCGCGGGCCAATGAGGTCAAATCCGGCACGACCAACAGCCGCGCCTTCAGCAGCGCCACCACGGCGGGTAACTCGATCGTCATCGGCGTCTTGTGGAACAACGCCGGGACCGTCAGCGTCGCTGACAACCGGGGCAACACCTACACGAGCGCGACGGCGCGAACGGCGTGGGGCAACAACTGGAGCTCACAGGTCTTCTACGCTACGAACATCGTCGGCGGAGCAACGACGGTCACGGCCACCTTCGGGACGGCAATCAACGACTGGGGCATCATCTACATCCACGAGTACGCGGGGCTCGGGAAGGTCAATCCCGTCGATGTGACGAAGTCGGCGATCGGGACCGGCAGCGCGATGAGCAGCGGGTCCGTGGCGACGACGAACGCCACGGACCTCCTCTTCGCCTTCGGGGCGTCGAGCAACAGGGTGACTGCAGCAGGCAGTGGCTATACGACTCGGTCAACGGCGTATGGCAACCGCACGCAGGACCGGACCGTCAGCGCCACCGGGAGCTACGCGGCGACGGCCACTCAGAACGGCAACGCCTGGGTGATGCAGCTCGTCGCGTTCAGGGCGGACGCCGGCACCGGCGACACCGTCCCGCCGAGCGTGCCGACCGGCCTCACCGCCACGGCCGTGTCCACGACGCAGATCAACCTGGCGTGGAACCCATCCACCGACGACGTCGGCGTGACCGGCTATCGCATCTTCCGCAACGGCACCCAAGTAGCGACATCGACGACCAACTCGTACCAGGACACCGGTCTCGCGCCGGCGACGACGTACAGCTACGTCGTGAGCGCGTTCGACGCGGCCGGGAACAACTCCGCCCAATCGGCGAGCACCAGCACGACGACCCACGCGCCGCCTCCCGATACGACACCCCCCAGCGCGTCGCTGAGCGCACCTGCGGCGGGCTCGACGGCTTCGGGAACCGTCACGGTCAGCGCCACCGCTGCCGACAACGTCGGCGTGGCCGGCGTCCAATTCCTCCTCGATGCCGGCAACCTCGGTGCCGAGGACACGACTGCCCCCTACTCGATCCCCTGGGACACCACGGCCACGGCGAACGGGTCCCACACATTGTCGGCGCGAGCACGGGACGCGACAGGAAACACGGCGACATCGCCGACGATCGCCGTCACGGTGTCGAACACCGCCCCTCCACCTGGAGCACCGGCAGCGAGCTACGCACTGGACGAGGGTAGCGGGACGACCGCCACCGATGCCTCGGGCCACGGCCTGAACGGCACGTTGACGAACGGCGCCACATGGGGCACTGGCAGGTACGGCAGCGCTGTGGCGCTCGATGGGATCGACGATCTGGTCAATCTGGGCAACCCCAGCGGCCTGCAGTTGACGGGGAGCATGACGATCAGCGCGTGGATCAACTCGGCCGCGTTCCCGCCCGATGACGCCGCGGTTGTCTCCAAGCGGGGTTCGAACGGGTACCAACTCGACACCACGATCGACACCGGGCCGCGGGTGATCGGCTTCAAGCTGACCAACAGCTCCGGGGCCAACATGATGCGCTACGGGGCGACGGCTATGCAGCTGAACGCCTGGTACCACATCGCCGGTGTGTACAACGCGACGGCTCGAACGATGGACGTGTACCTCAACGGCCAGCTCGACAACGACCAACTGGTCGGGACGGTCACCGCCTCGCAGCAGAACTCGTCGCAGAACGTCTACGTCGGGCAACGTGCGGGGGGAGGCAACTTCGCCTTCAACGGCCGCATCGACGATGTGCGCATCTACGGCCGAGCGCTGACGGCGGCCGAGGTCCAAGCCGACATGAACACCCCGCTCGGATCGGGGTCGTCGTCCGATCCCGATCCGCCGACGGTGACGATCACCGGCCCGGCGAACAACGCGCAGGTAACGGACATCGTGACGATCACCGCGGACGCGAGCGACAACATCGGCGTCGTTGGCGTCCAGTTCTACGTCGATGGTGCGGCCGCCGGTGGTGAGGACACGAGCGTGCCCTACGGTCTCCAATGGGATACGCGCACTGCCGGCAACGGCTCGCATTCGCTCACGGCTCGCGCCCGGGATGCTGCGGGCAACACGACGCTCTCCACTCCCGTCGCGGTCAACGTGGCCAACACCAACCTCTTCCAGAACGAGGTGCTGGCCACCGGCTTCGAACTGCCCACCAGCATCGAGTTCCTGCCGGATGGTCGCATGCTCGTCGTCGAGCTGGCGGGCAAGATCCGCGTGCTACCACCGCCGTACATCCAACCGGCCGCGACACCCTTCCTGCAGCTCACGAACGTCGGCTCTGCGGGCGTGCAGCAAGGCATCTACGACGTCGCCCTCGACCCGGACTTCTCGACCAACCACTTCTATTACGCCTTCTACACGCTCGGGTCGCCGAACCGGGATCGGCTGTCACGGTTCACCGCCAACTCGACGAACAGTGGCACTGTCGCCGGCAGCGAGGTCGTCCTCTACCAGGATCCCCAAGACGCGCATGCCGAGCACCACGGCGGCGCCATCGCATTTGGCAACGACGGGAAGCTGTACTTCACCACTGGTGAGCACTTCAACGCCGGCGACGCGCAGTTGCTGACCAGCCCTCGGGGGAAGATCCATCGGATCAACAAGGACGGCACGATCCCCGCCGACAACCCCTTCCGGGACGGCAACGGGCCGAACGTCGACTCGATCTGGGCATATGGGCTGCGCAACCCCTTCCGGGCCTACTACGACGCGCCGACGGGGCGCTTGTACGTCGGCGACGTCGGCGGCAACGACTACTCGACGGCCAAGGAGGAGATCAACCTCGGGGTTGCCGGCGCGAACTACGGGTGGCCGAACAGCGAGGGCCCGTGCTCGAGCCCGTGCACGAGTCCGATCTACTCCTACCCCCACAACGGGCGGGACGCGTCGGTGACAGGCGGGTTCGTCTACCGCGGCGCGCAGTTTCCGGCCTCCTATCAGGGCAGTTACTTCTTCGCTGACTACACGCAGAACTGGATTCGGCGGCTGACCTTCGACACGAACGGCAACGTCACCGGGGTCGTCAACGTCGAGCCGGCGAACGGGACCGTGGACGGACCCTACGGGGACATCGTGTACCTCACCGAGGGACCCGATGGCGCGATCTACTACGTCGACCTCGGGTACTCGGACATCGGCGGCACGTTCGGCGTGAGCAAGATCCGCCGCGTCCGCTCCGTGCAGTCGAACCAGGCTCCGCTGGCGGTGGCCTCGGCCAACCCGACGTCTGGCCCGGTGCCACTGGCCGTGAGCTTCTCGAGCGCCGGGTCGAGCGATCCGGAGGGACAGCCGCTCTCCTATTCGTGGGCCTTCGGGGACGGCGCCACGTCGACCGCGGCCAACCCCAGCCACACCTACACCCAGGCCGGGCAGTACACGGCGCGGCTGACCGTTTCGGATGGCGTCAACAGCACGCTGTCGACCCCCATCACGGTCAGCGCCGGGAACAAGCCGGGGGCGACGATCCTGTCGCCCCAGGACGGAGCGTCCTTCGGAGCCGGAGACGTGATCTCGTTCAGCGGCGATGCCATCGACCCGAGGACGGCGTGCTCCCGGCCAGTGCTTTCACTTGGAGCATCGACTTCCTGCACGAGGGCCACGTGCACCCGGGCGTACCGCAGACCGGGGTGAAGAGCGGGACGTTCACGATCCCGACCTCCGGCCACGACTTCAGCGGGAATACCCGCTATCGGGTCACGCTCACCGTGACCGACTCGACCGGTCTTTCCGACACCAAGGTCGTGACGGTGTGGCCGACCAAGGTGAACCTCACGTTCGACACGGTTCCTACCGGCCTGACGCTGTACATCGACGGCATCGCCAGGACAACACCGTTCGTCTACGACACGTTGGTTGGCTTCAGCCACGATGTCGAAGCTCGTAACCAGGGCGTTGGCGCGACCAACTACACGTTCGCCTCGTGGTCGGACGGTGGCGCCCAACAGCACCCGCTCGTGGTGCCGGGAACCGCTCACTCCTACACGGCCACGTACACCGCGTCGTCTCCACCGGTGGTACCGGCGTTCGTTCAGATCAGGAGCGCCACTCCGCAAACGCCGCAGAGCACGGTGGCGCTCGCCTACGCCAACGCGCAAGCGGCCGGTGACACGAACATCATCGCCGTCGGCTGGAACGACGCGACGTCGACGATCACGTCGGTCACCGACAGTGCTGGGAACACCTATCAGCTTGCTGCTCCAGTCAGGCGCGGCACCGGGCTGAGCCAAGCCATCTACTACGCGAGGAACATCAAGGCGGCGGCTGCAGGAGCGAACACGGTCACCGCCCAATTCTCGAGCGCGGTGCCGTTCGCCGACGTGCGCATCGCTGAATACAGCGGCCTCGACGCCCTCAACCCCTTCGATGCCGCCTCGTCGAACTCTGGAACGGGCACAACGGCGACCAGCGGAAACGTCACCACGACGTCGGCGAGCGAGCTGCTCGTCGGTGCAGGGATGACCTCCGGCACGTTCACCGGATCCTCGGCGGGTTTCACTACTCGCATCATCACCCCGATAGACGCTGACATCGTCAACGACCGTGTGGTGACGAGCGTCGGCACCTACAGCGCTGGGGCGACTCAGGGCGGATCGGCCTACTGGGTGATGCAGCTGGCGACGTTCCGGGCCGCAGGCCAATAGCTGGGCCCCGCGTCCGCGCACCGGGAGGCCCCGGTCGTGCACCAACTCGGGAACCGGTGACGCAGATTCGACCGGCGGGATCTAGCGGCGCATCGCTTCAATCAGGTCGGCCCACGAACCGGCGGCATCGTCCCGTGCACTGATCTCAGCGACCGGCAGTGGCCAGGAGATCGCCAGGACGGGATCGTCGTAACGCACGGCGCGGTCTTCGGTAGGGTCGTGCTCCCTGTCGATCCGGTAACAGACGTCGGCGACGTCGCTCAGGACCTGGAAGCCGTGCAGCAGGCCAGAAGGGATGTACACGTGCCAGAACTGCTTGTCGTCGAGCCGAAAGGACTCGTGACGGCCGAACGTCGGCGACTCAGGTCGGGCATCCACAACGACGTCGTGGATCGCACCCCGGGCGCAGCGCACGAGCTTGGCCTCGCCCTGCCCGGCCCGCGTGTGGAGACCACGCAACGCGCCCAGGTTGGAGCGGGACTGCGAGTCCTGGACGAACGAGGCCGGGTCGACGCCGTGGGCGGCCGCCACGGCGGCATCGAACGTGCGCGTGAAGAACCCCCGGTGGTCACGATGGGGCGTGGGGACGAACACGAGCACGTCCGCCAACGATGTCGTCCGCACCTGCATCCCGTCATCTTGGCAGCACCCGGCCCGGGGGCGAGCAGTTGAGCAAGCCACATCGCTGCCGCTTCTGCCGCGGCACCGCCGGTGAGATCGTGCTCGACCTCGGGGACCAACCCGCCGCCGATCACTTCCCCCCAGTCGAAGAACCTGGGCCAGACCCTGCCTATCCCCTGCAGATGTGGCTTTGCGCCACCTGCGGGTTGGCACAGCTATTGGTCGATCCGACGGCTCCCGAGGAACCACGGGGAGCCGAGCCCGCAGCGCTCGTCGAACAAGCCGAGGACGCCGTCGACCGGGTGGCGCGTGCCGGCTGGCTGCCCGCGGGAGCACGCATCGCCGAGTACGGCAGCCCCCACGGCGGTTCCTGGTTGGCATCGCTCGCCGCGCGCGGGCTGGCGCCGGTTGACGACGGTGACCTGGCCGATGTCGTGCTCGACTGCTTCGGGCTCATGCACAGTGCCGACCAGGCGGCGGCGTTGGCCAAGCGGGCGGCGCGGGTGGCGCCGGGCGGTGTCCTCCTGCTGCAGTACCACTCGCTGGCCACGATCATGCGGCTCGGCCAGTGGAACTCGCTGCGGCACGGCCACTACGCCTACTACTCGACCACCGCGCTGGGCCGCATGCTGGGGGAGGTTGGCTTCGCCCCGCGCCAGGCCTGGCGCTTCGGGCTGTACGGAGGGACCATGCTCCTGGCCGCCACCCGCGGCGGCGCCGCCGACGACGAGAGCGCCGTCGAAACAGGTCCAGGCGCCAGCGTCGGCGACCTTCTGGCCGAGGAGGCGGCTCTGGGCGTGGAGGACCCGGCCCGCGTTCGTGCCCTACAGGACAGCGCCGTGTCTCGGGCGGAAGCGCTGCACCTGTGGCTGGTCGAGCAGAAGGCGGCCGGATCAACGGTGCTGGGCTACGGCGCTGCGTCACGCGCGGTTGCCCTGCTCTGCCGCGCCGGCGTCGATCGCAGTCTGCTGGGTGCCGTCGCCGACGCATCGCCCGCCAAGCACGGACGTCGTATGCCCGCAACGGACATCCCGGTGGTCGCGCCGGATGAGCTTGTCGCGGCGCGCCCGGATGCCGTGGCTCTGTTCCTGCCCGATCTGATGCGGGAGATTCGGACGACGCTGCCGGAAATCGAGGCCGCCGGCGGTCGTTGGGTCGACGTGGAGGACCCTGGGTTGTGCCCAGCCGCCGAGGGCTGACGGAAATCCAGCGAGTGCCGAATCATGATGCACCGAAGGGGTGCGCGCCTGCCTGCGTCGTTCGTGAAACGCCGCGAAACGAGCACAGCCCGCTTCCTTGCAGTCAGGACGCCGGATCGGGCGGGAGATGGCAAGCTTGCCAGGGTGGGGGCCGCAAAGGGCGATCCCGGCGCGACGCATAGGAAACGGTGGAGATGCGGACAGGATCAGGCAGCGGCCTAGTGACCGGCCCCAACGGCTTCCTGCGACGAATGCTCGCACGGTGGCTGGTCGGTGGTACAGCACTGTGTGCACCGGCCCTGGCCGTGCCGACCTGGGCCGACGGGATGCGGGGCCTCGTGCACAGCAACGACTGTGCACGTATTCCGGGACGAGTCTGCCCTTCCTATGACGCTGCCGCTGCCGAAGCTGGATCCGATTCTCGTCCCCAGACACGAGATCACCTGGTGACCGGATCGGGCACCGCGCGTGGTGGTCGGCTCGCCGGGCGAGTTGCGGTTGTCACCGGCGCATCCAGCGGCATCGGCCGCGCCGTCGCCCTAGAGCTTGTCGCTGAAGGTACAACCGTCATGGCAATCGGTCGAGACGAGACTCGGCTCGCCGCCGTCGCGAAAGAGGCGGACGGACCCGGAATTCTCGTCCCCGAGCAGCTCGACCTGACCGATGACGCCGCCCGCGAAGCCTTTGCTGCCGCATTCGCGGAGAGCTACGGCCCGCTCGACCATCTCGTACACTGCGCCGGGGGTTACGTCCACGCTTTGGTCGCCGAGTCCTCACTGGACGACTTCGACGCTCAGTACGCAGCGAACGTACGTGCGCCGTTCGCCCTCACCCGATCGCTGCTCCCCGCGCTACAGGCCGCCGGTCGAAGCCGCGGTGCCGATGTCGTCGTCGTCAACTCCTCGCAGGGAGTCCGCGCCAGAGGCGGGACCAGCCAGTACGCAGCCACCATGCACGCAATGCGGGCAGTCGCCGACAGCCTGCGCGACGAAGTCAATGCCGACGGCATTCGGGTGTGTACGATCCACCTCGGCCGCACCGCCACCCCCCTGCAAGAGGCGATCTATGCCGGGGAGGGCCGCGTCTATCGGCCCGAACTGCTGGTGCAGCCCGAAGACGTAGCCCAAGTGGTCGTACGCGTGCTGGCGCTGCGGCAAACCGGGGAAGTCACCGAGATCCACATGCGCCCGGCGAAAAAGGATCAATGACGCCCGTGCCGCTCGGCGCATCTCACGTCATCGAGACAAACGCAGTCGCCGAGGCGACGACTGCCGAAGTACCGGATCGTTCGCACACCTACTCGGTGCGCCGCGCCACGACGAACCGGCGCCCGCAGTAGGCCACCATCCGCGGCACGAACGGCAGCGCCTCGAGCGCGCCCCGCCCATCAGGTGCGGAGGATCTCGCCTCCGCTACGCATCTCCACGAGGCCCCCCTTGGAGCGTCTCAGAGCGCACGCGGAGAGCTCCCAGTGACGTTACGATCACCATTGCACACCCCCGCCTCCTCGAGGACCTGCCTCCACCAGATCGAACAGAACGCCAGACAGGTTGTAACAGGTAGCCGTCTCGGGTCCTCGCGGTTCGCGTGGCCTTCAGCGATCCCTCAGGTCTCCTTCAGCACGGCTTCAACCCGCCTGGTGACACTGACGCCAGGGGATGACGAAAGGGCAGGGCGGCATAGTGGTTTCAGTTCCTCCGCGGTCCGGCACGGCGCGCTGTGGCTTCGTCGCGACCTCGATCGAAACCGAGCCGTCAAGTGGCGGTGCCACCGGTGGACCGTGCCGCTTCTGCGGTGCCGAGCTGCGACACACGTTCATCGACCTGGGGATGTCGCCCCTGTGCGAGAGCTACATCGAGGCCAGCCACCTCAACGCCATGGAGGCCTTCTACCCACTGAGGGTCTATGTCTGTGAGCGCTGCTTCCTGGTGCAGCTCCAGGAGTACGTCACCCCAGAGGACATCTTCACCGAGTACGCGTACTTCTCGTCGTACTCCGATACCTGGCTCGCCCACTGCCGCGACTACGTGGACATGATCACCGGGCGGCTGCAGCTCTCGTCCGACAGCCTCGCGGTCGAGCTGGCCAGCAACGACGGGTATCTGCTCCAGTGGTTCGTACAGAAGGGCATCCCCGTTCTCGGCATCGAGCCCGCCCGCAACGTCGCCAAGGTGGCAGCGGACAAGGGCGTCCGTACGCTCACCGAGTTCTTCGGCGCTGAGCTCGCATCGAAGCTCGCCCGCGAGGGGACGATGGCCGACCTGATCATCGGCAACAACGTGCTCGCCCAGGTGCCCGACCTGAACAGCTTCGTGGCGGGCATCACGATCCTGCTCCGGCCCGAAGGCGTCGTCACGATCGAGTTCCCCCACCTGCAGCGCCTCGTCGAAGAGAACCAGTTCGACACCATCTATCACGAGCACTTCTCTTATTTTTCGCTGGTATCGGCCGAGCGGATCTTCACCGCCCACGGACTGCGGATCTTCGACGTCGACGAGCTGTGGACCCACGGCGGTTCCCTGCGGATCTACGCGTGCCATACGGCCAACGAGCGCCTCGACGAGACCGCGGTCCTGGCAGAGCTTCGGGCGCGCGAGCTCGCGGCCGGCTATGCGGACATCGCGACGTACTCGGTGTTCGAGGAGCGGGCGCGGGAAACCAAGCGGAAGCTCCTTGAGTACCTGATCGAGGCCAAGCGGGCGGGCAAGACGGTCGTCGGCTACGGGGCCCCCGGCAAGGGGAACACCCTCCTCAACTACTGCGGCATACGCGCCGACTTCATCGATTTCACGGTGGATCGCAACCCGTACAAGCAGGGGAGGTTCCTGCCGGGCACCCACGTTCCGATCCATTCGCCGGAGAAGATCGCCGAGGTCGAGCCCGACGTGATCCTGATCCTTCCGTGGAACTTCAAGGACGAGATCATCGAGCAGCTTGCCTATGCGCGTGCGTGGGGTGCCGAGTTCGTCGTTCCGATCCCCGAAGTCACGGTCTATTGAGAGAAGGCGGGCGAGCATGAAGGTCGTGCTGTTCTGCGGGGGGCTGGGGATGCGCATGCGCGAGTTCTCCGAGACGATCCCCAAGCCCATGGTGCCGATTGGCTACCGGCCGATCATGTGGCACCTCATGCGCTACTACGCTCACTTCGGGCACAAGGACTTCATCCTGTGCCTCGGCTATCGCGGCGACTCGATCAAGGAGTACTTCCTCGATTACAAGGAGTGGCTCTCGAACGACTTCGTGCTGTCCGGCGGAGGCGCCGACGTCGAGCTCCTGTCGAGCGACATCGACGACTGGCGCATCACGTTCGTCGACACCGGCACCCACTCCAACATCGGTGAGCGGCTGCGGGCCGTCCGCCCGCACCTCGAGGGCGAGGAGGTCTTCCTCGCCAACTACAGCGACGGCCTCAGCGACATACCCCTCGATCGGGTCATCGACTTCTTCCACGAGAGCGGCGGCGTCGCCTCCTTCGTCTCGGCTACACCCAGCCACAGCTTTCATGTCGTGGCCGCCTCCGACAATGGCGTGGTCAAGGCCATCGAGGACGTGACCCGGGCGGGCGTGTGGATCAACGCCGGATTCTTCGTGATGAGCACCCGAATCTTCGACTACCTCGAGCCGGGTGAGGAGCTCGTCCAAGAGCCGTTCCAGCGGCTCATCGACATCTCTGCGCTCACGACGTATCGGCACGAAGGCTTCTTCGTGCCCATGGACACGTTCAAGGACCGTCAGGTCCTCGAGGACCTCTACGCCGAGGGAAGCCCCCCCTGGGAGCTCTGGAGATCCAGGCCCGTCTAATGCTCCGGTTGACGTTGGTCGAGCCCCACGAGGACGCGCTCGAGATCCTGTGCCTCGGCGCACACTGCGACGACATCGAGATCGGATGCGGCGGCACCATCCTTCGCCTCGTCGAGCAGTTCCCTGCCGCGCGCTTCCACTGGGTCGTGCTCAGCTCGAACGACGTGCGGTCGATCGAGGCGCAGCACTCCGCCGAGCACTTCCTGACGGGCGCCGGCAAGCAGGACATACGGGTCGAGCGCTTCCGAGAGAGCTATTTCCCGTGGGTGGGCGCCGAGATCAAGGACTACTTGGAAGAGCTCAAGGGAGACATGGATCCCGACCTCATCCTCACCCACCACCGCCACGACCGGCACCAGGACCACCGCTTGGTGGCCGAGCTCACGTGGAACACGTGGCGTGACCACCTGATCCTCGAGTACGAGATCCCAAAGTACGACGGCGACCTCGGCTCGCCCAACGTCTTCGTCGCCCTCGACGATGCGACTGCGAGGCGCAAGGTCGACGGCATCCTCGATCACTTCCCCAGCCAGCAACGCCGGGCGTGGTTCGACGCCGACATGTTCCGCGCCCTGCTGCGGTTGCGAGGCATGGAGGCCAACGCACCGGGCCGGTTCGCCGAGGGCTTCTATGGCTCGAAGGTGGTGCTGTAGCGATGAAGGTATTGGTGACAGGCCACCAGGGCTATATCGGCTCCGTCATGTTGCCGCTGCTGCTTGACAGGGGTCACGAGGTGGTGGGGCTCGACACGGGCCTCTACGAAGCGTGCAGCTTCGGGAATTCCCGGAAAGAGATCGCCGGCATTAGACTCGACCTCCGCGACGTCGAGCCCCGCCATCTCGAGGGCTTCGAGGCCGTCGTCCACCTCGCCGCCCTGTCGAACGATCCGCTCGGGGACCTCGACCGCCAGTTGACGTACGACATCAACCACGGAGCCTCCGTCCGGCTCGCCCGAGCGGCGCGTCGGGCCGGCGTCGAGCGCTTCCTGTTTGCGTCGTCGTGCAGCCTCTACGGGGCCAGCGGCGCCGACACCGCCCTTACCGAGGAGGCACCCTTCAATCCCGTGACGCCCTATGGCGAGTCGAAGGTCCTCGTCGAACAGGACGTTTCGAGATTGGCGACCGACAGCTTCAGCCCCGTCTTCTTCCGCAACGCGACCGCGTACGGGGTCTCGCCCTACCTGCGGGTCGACATCATGGTCAACAACCTCGTTGGCTACGCCGTCACGACCGGCGAGGTGCTGATCAAGAGCGACGGATCACCGTGGCGTCCGCTGGTCCATGTCGAGGACATCTGCCGGGCGTTTTTGGCCGCCATCGAGGCCGACCGCAGTCGCACCCACAACCAGGCCATCAATGTCGGGCTGAGCGAAGACAACTTCCGGGTGCGAGAGGTGGCGGACATGGTCGAATCGGTTGTCGCCGGCAGCCGAGTGCAGTTCGCTGGCGGCGCCAGCCCGGACGCGCGGGACTACCGAGTCGACTTCGCAAAGATCGAACGGGTCCTGCCCGAGTTCCGACCGCGGTGGACCGTCAGGAAGGGAGTCGAAGAGCTGTACGAGGCCTATCTGCGGCACCGCCTGACCGCAGACGAGTTCCTCGGCGGCCGTTATGTGCGCCTGGCCGAGATCAAGCGCCTCCAAGGCAAGGCACGCCTCAACGATCAGCTGCGATGGACGGGTGTGAACGGTGGCTAGTACGACCGTGCAGATCACTGCATCGGCGGCGCTGGGGAAGCTCAACCTCCCCGTCGGGGAGCTGGTCGAGGTCCGCAGCGACGAGGAGATCCTGGCGACGCTGCGTCGAGCGCTTACGCGCCTGGCGTCGGCTCCGGGCCCCGGGACGCGCGGGCAGGCTGGAGACGGGAGCGAACCGTCGAGATCTGGCAGGCGATGCGACTGAATCGGCGACCTGGGCGGCTCCCGGAATCCCGCCTCCTCTGGGTGTGCAGCGACGACTCGACTCCGCACCCGTACCTGGTCGAGTCGTCTCGCCGAGCCGGCAGCGTGGTCCGCGACCTCCACTGGGACGTACCCCTGGACGGCGAGCGGTCCTTCGGCCGGCTCGTAGAGTTCGGGGACCGGACGGGACAGGAGCACCCGATGAGCGTCAAGCTCGTCAGCCCACGAATGCTCCTCGAGTTCGCCCGCGCCCCCGAGGACGTCCTGGTGATTTACGAGCTCGGGCTGGTCGGGCTGTACGCGGGCCTGTCCAAGCTGTTCCGGCCGCACAAGGTGATCTCCCTGGTCGAGGGCGACTACCGCCACATCGGCCGAACCGGCAATGCCTTCCTCAAGGTCGTCGTCCGTCGGCTCCCCCCCCGGGTCGTCGGTGTCT
>Ga0081538_10004276_pt1 | contig 13219 bp, 11 predicted proteins | sample TabmetS5T2R1_FD_71022 | JGI IMG/M metagenome (GOLD analysis project Ga0081538, IMG submission 71022) | Tabebuia heterophylla rhizosphere microbial communities from the University of Puerto Rico - S5T2R1 | ecosystem: Host-associated > Plants > Roots > Rhizosphere ...
CCTGGCCGGTCTGGGTCAGGGGGCCGCGGAACCCCGCCCGGGCGGTCCGAACCGCGCTGCGGGCCGCCCCGGCGCCCAGGCGCAGCCGGTGGCGGAGCCAGCCGGCGGTCGAGGGGGCCTGGATGCCGGCCTCGGCCCCGGCGGCCCCGCGGGCGTCCACGGCGGCCAACTCGGCCAGCCAGTGGCCTTCCAGGCGGTCGACCAGCCGCCGCAGCTGGAGGACCCGTTGGGCCCGAAGAGGATCGGGCAGGCCGTCCAGGTCCTGGGCGGCCAGCTCATCGACCGCGGCGGCCAGGGCGGCCAGGGCATCGCCTTGCTGGGCGGCCAAGCCGTCCGCAACTCCGGCTGAGTGTCTGGCCGACGGGCCGGCCGCCTGCCCGCTTAGCTGGCTGGGCGGTTGCCGTGTCGAATGTGTGTTCGGGTCCATGGGGGCAACCTATCAAGCCCCCACCCGGACGCAAGCACCGACCCAAAATTGTGGACAACCTTGACGGGAGATCCGCCAGACCCGCCCCCACTGGGTGGACGGCCGTGCTGTGCCCCACAGGATGGTGGCAGGGAACCTCGGCCCGAGGGCGACCATCGTGCCCGGCGAGTCCATGGGCCCAAGGCCTAGCCGGGACGGTAGGCCGCCAAGTCCGGGACCAGCCCGTCAGAGAATGGCGGACCCATGTCGGGCGCCGCCAGGGCCCCCTACCCGTTGGCGACGGCCGCCGCCAGGGCGATCCGGGTCAGCTCCCTGGCGTGGCGGGTGGCGCCTGGGTGGCGGTCGATCAGGACGCCGGCCATGGCGCCCTCGATCAGGGTGAGGAGCTGAAGGGCAAGGGCGGTCGGGTCGGATACGCCGGCGGAGCGGGCGAGGTCCTCCAGCCAATCGCGTAGGGCCTGGCGGTGGCGGATGAGGGCGGCGTGGGCGGCCGGGCCGCGGCCGTCTGGTGGGGCGACCACGGCGGCGGCCACGGCCGAGCTGGCGAAGTCGTCGGAGGCGAACCACTCGTCGAGCACGTCCCAGAGCGTCTGGAGGGCCGACTCCGGCCGTTGCTGGCGGCGGGCCGTCTGGCTGGCCAGCCAGGCGAGCCAGCGCTCGCTGGAGCGCTCCAGGTCTGCCGCCGTCGGGTCCTTGCTCGTCATGCCACGTGCCCTGCTCCGGCCTGATAGGGCTAATCGTACTCTTGTCGCCATCCTCTACATACGGGCGAACCCTCCGCGACCGCCTCGATGACTAGTCCCTCTTGACTAGTGATAACGTTCTCTCTCATTATGCACGGAACCGGTCATGTCGGCGAAAAGGAGGCAAAGATGCGTCGACAGCCATTCCAGGCGACCCTGTCAACCAGGTTGCCAGCCCGGTTACTCAGGGCCGCGCTCGTGCTCGGCGCCGCCGTGCTGCTCGCCGCCCTGGCCGCCGCGCCCGCCTCCGCCCACGCCGAGAAGAAGGCCGGCCGGTACAGCTTCGTGGTCGGGTTCGGCGACGAGCCCGCCTACGCCGGGCAGCCCAACAGCCTGCAGGTCATCATCACCCGCGACGGCAAGCCCGCCACCGACCTGGCCGGCCAGCTCGACGGCCTGATGGCCCACGCCTACTACGGCGGCAAGGCCGACCCCAAGCTCGAGAACGCCATGATGCCGCTGGAGCCCCACTTCGGCGACGGCTGGGGCACGCCGGGCGACTACCGGTCGTTCTTCGTGCCGACCCAGGCCGGCGCCTACACCTTCCACCTGAAGGGCAAGCTCGGCGCCCAGAAGGTCAACCTGGTGGTCCCCAGCGGGCCCACCACGTTTGGCGACGTCAACGACCCGGCCAAGTCCGCCTTCCCGGCGGTCAAGGACCCGACCATCGCCCAGCTGGCCCAGCGGCTGGACCGCGAGACGACCCGGCTGAACGGCACCGTGGCCGCGGCCACGGCCGCTCAGCGGGCCGCCGAGGACACCGCCGACCAGGCCCGGCTGCTGGCCCTGGGTGGGTTGCTCGTCGGCATCGTCGGCCTGGTCGTGGGCGCCCTGGCCTGGGGCAGGCGGGCCGCCGCCCCGGCCGGCCGACCCGACATGGCCCTGACCGGCGCCGGAAAGGTGTGACGGTTCCCATGCGCTGCCGTGGGCGGCTCGCCGTGCTCGCCGCCGCGGCCGGGGCCTGGCTCCTGGCCACCGGCCCGGCGGCGTCCGCCCACGGCAGCCTGCGCTCCAGCGAGCCGGCCGGCGGGAGCTCGCTGGAGCGGGCGCCGGCGGCGGTCACCCTCCACTTCAGCGAGCGGCCCGACCCGGACCTGTCGACGGTCCGGGTGCTCGACAGCGGCGGGCGGGTCGTCGCCGGCGGCCCGGCCCGGCCGGTCGCCGGCCGGCCCCTGGAGCTTCAGGTCCCGACGGCCGGGCTGCCGGCCGGTGGCTACACCGTGAGCTGGCGGATCGTCTCGGCCGTGGACGGCCACCGCACCGACGGGGTGTTCGCCTTCGGGGTCGGCGCGGCCGCCACGCCCCGGCTGCCGGCGTCCGAGGTGGCGACCGAGGCCCGGTCCGGGCCGGCCCCGGCCCCACTGGCCGTCACCGGCCGCTGGGCCTGGTACTGGGGGCTCGGCCTGCTGGTCGGGGCGGCCGCCACCGGCCTGCTGGTCTTCGGCGGCCGGCTGCCCGGCCGGCCGGCCTGGCTGCTGGGGCCGGCGGCCGCGGCGGCGGCCGGGGGGCTGGTCGCGATGACCGCGGCCGCCCGGGCCGACACCGGCGTGTCCCTCGTCGACCTGCTCGGCTCGGCCACCGGCCGTTGGCTCCTGTGGCGGGCGGCCGCCCTGGCCGCCGCCGTCGCCGCCGTCGGATGGCTCCTGGCCCACCCGGCCGGCAGGACCGCAACCCCGGCCCGCTCGGGCACGGGGGACCCCGCCCCGGACCGCCCCGCCGCGACCGGCCCGCTGGTGGCGCTCGGGCTGGCCGGAGCCGGCGGCATGCTGGTGCACGCCCTGGCCGGCCATGCCGCCGGCCCGTCGTCGCTGCGCCTGGTCAACCTGCTCGCCCAGTGGGCCCACCTGGTGGCCGTCGGCGTCTGGGTCGGCGGGCTGGTCTGGCTGCTGGCCGCCCTGGTGGCCAGGAGCCCCGCCAGGTCGACGCGGGAGGTGGTGGTGGGCTTCTCCAGGCTCGCCGGGATCAGCCTGGCCGTGGTGGTGGCCACCGGGGTGGCCCGCAGCGTCGACGAGCTCGGCGGCTGGCGCCGGCTGCTCGACAGCGGGTTCGGACGGGCCCTCGACCTGAAGCTGATGCTGTTCTGTGCGCTGGTGGCGCTGGGGGCCTACAACCGCTACCGGCTGGTGCCGCTGTTCGGGGCGGGGCGGCGCGAGGCGCCGGCCGCGGCCCGGCTCCGGCGCAGCGTCGGCGGCGAGCTGGGCCTGGCCGCGGCCGTCCTGGCCGTGGCGGCGCTGCTCAGCCAGCTGGCCCCGGGGGTGCCGGCCGGCGCGGCCCGGGCCGAGCCGGCGGCCAGGCCGGTCCTGGCGGCCAGCGGGGCCGACTGGGCCACCACGGTCCGGGTCACCCTGTCCGTGACCCCGGGCGCGGCCGGGCCCAACCGGTTCACGGCCACGGTGGCCGACTTCGACACCGGCGCCGCCCTGCCCGTCGACCGGGTCGAGCTGGCCGGCACCCCCGCGGCCCATCCCGACCTGGGCAGCGCCCGCCTCGAGCTGACCGAGGCCGCCGACGGCCGCTGGCTCGGCCAGGGCCGGCTGCTGTCGCTGGCCGGCCGGTGGGACCTCACCACCACCATCCAGCGCCCCACCGGCGGCATCACCGTGCCCCTAACCCTCGACGTCCCGCCACCGAGCCCCTCCTGACCGACTGACCCGGAATGTCGATACGTCCACACTTGCCCACTATGAATGAGAGATAGCAGTCTCTATCATTCGTCCTGATCCACCGGATTCGCGGGCGAGGGAGGGCCCGCAGCTCGAACAGGGATCGGCCGAGAAAGGAGCATCCCATGCTCGTTCCCGTCCACCGGGCGGTATCCGCCTTGCTCCGCGTCATGCTGGTCGCCTTCGTGACCCTCTCCGCCCGGGTCCAACATTCGGTCCTCCGTTCCAAGCACTGGTTCGCGACGGCCGCCGCCGCGGTGGCCGTCCTGGGCCTGATCGGGCCCTACAACTGGATGTGGTCCAACCCCAACAACTGGATGTGGTGATGAACGTCCATATCATCCCTGCGGCGCCCGGCCGGCTTCGCATCCGCTGGGGCTAGGCCGAGGCGAACGTCCTTCTCGGATCCTGATCCCGCTCCCGGCACGGACTGGGGCGGCTCCCGAACTGGGGGCCGCCCCAGCCGGCGTTCCGGCTCCCGCAGGCAGACAGCTCCGACGATCTCCTCTAGCCTGGGTTGACTCCACCGACGACTCGCGGAAGGAGCGGCCAGTGAGCGGCCCCTCCCCGCCGCACGACCATCCGGGCGGGGCCGAACGCAAGCTCGTCACCGTGCTGGTGGTCGACGTCGAGGAGGCCAGGGAGGGCTTCGCCGACCTGGACCCGGAGGACGCCGGGCGGGCGCTCGAGGGGCGGCTGGACCGGGTCCGGGCCGAGGTCGAGGTCCACGGCGGGGTCGCCGAGGACCCGGTCGGGGGCCGCACCGTCGCCCTGTTCGGCATCCCCCGGACCCGCGAGGACGACCCGGAGCGGGCCGTCCGGGCCGCCCTGGCCATCCGCGACGCGCTGGCCGCCGCCGGTCCCGGAACGGACCGGCCGCCGGTGCGGGTGCAGGCCGCGGTGGCGACCGGGGAGGCGCTGGTGCGGCCCGGCGGGGACGCTCCCGGGCGCCAGCGCGTGCTCGGGGACCTGATGGTCGCGGCGGCCCGCCTGCTGGAGACGGCGCCGGCCGGGACGGTGCTGGTGTCGGAGACGACCAGGCGGGCCACCGAGCGGGCGATCACCTATGGCCCAGCACGGCCGGGCCGGCCGGGCGACCGTGAGCCGCCCGCGGGCTGGCCGGCGCTGGCCCCGCGGACCGGGCCCGTTTCCCCCACCCGGCGGTTCCCGCCCCTGGTGGCCCGGGACCGCGAGCTGGACGCCCTGCTGGCCGCGGCCGGCCGGGCCTGGGCCGGCCGCGGGCCGGAGCTGGTCACCATCGTCGGCGCCGCCGGGATCGGCAAGAGCCGGCTGCTGGCCGAGCTGGCCGACCGCCTGGCTTCGCGGGTCGTCTGGCGGCAGGGGCGGGCCCTGCCCTATGGCGACGGGCCGACCTTCGGGGCGCTGGCCGAGGCGGTCAAGGCCGAGGCCGGCATCCTGGAGAGCGACGGGGCCGAGGTCGCCGGGGGGAGGCTGGCCGCGGCCGCCGGGGCGGTGGCCGACCCGGTCACCGCCGCCTGGGTCGCCGGCCATCTGCGCCGCCTGGTCGGGGTGGGCGCCGGCCGGCCCGGGACCGGCGGCGGGCTGATCACCGCCGCCGACCGGGAGGAGGAGTTCGCCGCCTGGCGGCGCTTCCTGCACGGCCTGGCCGCGGCCCGGCCGCTGGTGGTGGCCCTGGAGGACCTGCACCGGGCCGACGACGCCCTGCTCGACTTCGTCGAGGGCCTGGCCGACGGGGACGCCGGCCCGGCGGCCATGCTGGTGGTGGCCACCGCCCGCCCCGAGCTGCTGGAGCGCCGGCCCGGCTGGGGCGCCGCCGGCACCACCATCCGGCTCGGCCCCCTCGGCGACCCCGACACCACCGGCCTGCTCGCCACCCTCCTCGAGCACCACGGCCTGCCCGCACAGGTCGACGCCACCCTGCTCGACCGGGTCGGCGGCAACCCGCTGTTCGCCGAGGAGTACGTGCGGATGCTGCGCGACCGCGGCCCGGCCGCCGACGCCCTGCCCACCGGCGTGCACGCGATCGTCGCCGCCCGCCTCGACGCCCTGGACGCCGCCGACAAGGCGGTGCTCCAGGACGCCGCCGTGCTCGGCCAGGTCGGCTGGCTGGGCGCCCTGGCCGAGATCACCGGCCGCGGCCGCGACGACCTGCAGGCGTGCCTGGCCCGGCTGGAGGCGCGTGAGTTCCTGCAGCGGGCGCCCGCGTCCCGGGTGGCCGGCGAGGTCGAGTACGCATTCCGGCACCTGCTGGTCCGCGACGTCGCCTACGGCCAGGTGCTGCGGGCCGAGCGGGCGGACAGGCACCTGCGGGCCGCCGCCTGGATCCAGGCGCTGACCCCGGACCGGGCCGAGGGCCGGGCCGAGCTGCTCGCCTCCCACTACCGGGCCGCCCTGTCGTTCGCCCGCGCCGCCGGGATCGAGCCGCCCGGGCTGGCCGACCGCGCCCTGGCCGCCCTGCGCGAGGCCGGCGACCGGGCCGCCGCCCTGGGCGGCTGGGAGACCGCCGCCCGATTCCACGCCGAGGCCCTCGAGCTCAGCCCCGAGGGCGACCCTGGCCGCGGCCAGCTCCTGCTGCGCCTTGGCCGGGACCGTTGCCGGGCCGAGATGGCCGGTGAGGAGGAGCTGGCCGCGGCCCGCGAGGCCCTGCTGGCCGCCGGCGACCCGGTGGCCGCCGCCGAGGCCGAGATGCTGCTGGGCGAGCTGGCCTTCCTCCAGGGCCGGGGCGGGGACCGGGAGGCCCATCATGCCCGGGCCCTTGACCTGGTCGCCGGGGCGCCGCCCTCGGCGACCAGCGCGGCCGTCCTGCGGGGCGCGATGATGCACCTGATCGTGGCCAGCCGGCACGCCGAGGGCCTGGCCGTAGCCCGGGAGGTCCTGTCGATGGCCAGGACGCTCGGGCTGCCCGACCTGGAGGTGGACGCACTGGGCGCGATCGGCACGGCCAGGGTGGAGGGCGGCGACCCCAGAGGGCTGGAGGACCTCGAGGCGGCCATCGCCATGGTCGGCGAGGCGGGCACGCCGTCGGCCATCCTCTGGCACATGAACCTGGCCTGGACGGCCGCCGCCCTCGGCGACCTGCGCCGCTGCTTCGCCGCCCTGGCCGCCGCGGAGCGGCTGGCCGAGCGGTTCGGGTCGCGGCGCTGGCGTCGCGCCATCGAGCTCCAGCGGGTGGCCGAGTGCTACTGGACCGGCCGCTGGGACGACGCCGTGGCCGTGGTCGACGACATGGTGGCCGCGGGCGAGCGCTCCTACCTGGCCTCGGAGTGCCGCCTCTGGCGGGGCCGGATCTACCTGGCAGGGGGCAGGCTGGAGGCTGCCCTCGAGGACGCCCGGGCCGCCCACGCCCTGGCCGAGGAGGCCGGCGACCCCCAGGACCTCCATCCGACCGGGGCCTTCCTGGCCAGGGCGCTGCTGGCCGCCGGCCGCCGGGACGAGGCCGCGGAGCCGGCCGAGCGGCTGCTGGCCGGGCTCGGCGGTGGGGTGCTCGTACCCGGCCTGGGTGCCGACCTCGGCATGGTCCTAGCCGAGCTGGGCATCGGGGCCGACGCCCTCGACCGCCTCGGGATCCTGCCGTCGCCCTGGCTGGACGCGGCCAGGGACCTGGCCGCCGGCGACCCGCTGGCCGCGGCCGACCGTTACGCCGCCATCGGCTCCCGGCCCGACGAGGCCGACGCCCGCCTGGCCGCGGCCCGCCTGCTGGCCCGCCAGGGCCGCTCGGCCGAGGCCGAGGCCCAGGAGGCCGCCGCCCGGGCCTTCTTGGCGACCACGGGCCTGCCGGCGTCCGGCTGATTCCCGCAACCCTGGCCGGCGTTACCGGGGCATTAGCGTCGGCTGGGAGGTTTCGGGCATGCAGCGGACTCCACCACGTCACCTCGCCCCGACCCCCCGGGCCCGGGGCCGGCCCCGCGACCACCTGCTCGTCGAGGCGATCCTGGCCCTGGTGGCCATCGGGATCACCACCGTCGTCCTGCTCGGCTCCATGCTGGAGCGGCCCCAGTCCAGCGCGGCCCGGCTGCCCAACCTCCTCCCGCCGGCCCCGACCACCACCAGGGCCGCGGCCACCACCGAGCCGGCCGACGGCCGCCCGGCGGCCCCGCCCGAGGACGGCAACCTGCTCACCGACGCCGGGTTCGAGACCGGCCTGGCCCCGTGGCGGGCCGTCGGCGGGACCGGCCTGGACCGGGTCGACGACGGCCGCCAGGGCGGCTGGGCGCTGCGCCTGACCCGCGGCCAGGCCGCGAGCCCGGGCGTCCTGCACCCCGAGGTGGCCAGGCTGAAGAAGGGCAGGCGCTACGAGGCCACCGCCTGGGTCCTGGCCAGCCGGCCCGGCGTCGAGGTCCAGGTCAACCTGATGGAGCTGCGCGGCGGCAGGCGGTTCGCGGTCGACACCGTGGGCGCGGTCACCAACAGGGCCGGGGAGTGGCAGCGCCTGGAGGTGAGCCACGACGCCCACCGGCCCGGCGCCACCCTGGCCGTCGAGATCCTCGCCCCCACCCTGGCCGGCCGGACCAGCCTGCTGGTCGACGACCTGGCGGTCCGCGCCACCTCCTCGTCGATGTCGATCCACTGACCGCCCCCGGTCAGCCGCCCTCGGAAAGGATGACCAGCATGCGCCTGCGCAGGATCGTGGCGGTCCTCGGGCTGGCGGCGGCGCTGTCGCTGCCCGCCGCCGCCTCGGCCGCCGAGTCCAAGCGCCACATCGGCCTGCACGACATGACCTGCACCGGCATCACCGCCATGGGCAAGGGCCTGGCCCCCAACGCCGCCATGCAGCTCACCCTGACCAACCGCGACAACGGCAGGGCCCTGGCCGGCCAGACGGTGCGCACCTCGGCCAAGGGCGAGTTCATGGCCAAGCTGCCGGCCCGCCTCAACAGGGTCCTGAGCATCCGTCTGACCGTCAGCCGGCCCGACGGCAGCAAGGTCGCCTTCGCCGACCACGTGATGGCCAAGGGCGCCCCCATGTGCAACCTGCCCTTCACCGGCCCCTCCCGCGGCGTCGCCCTGGCGCTCGCCGGCACCACCGCCATCGCCCTCGGCCTGGTCCTGCTGGCCTCGGCGGCCGGCTACGAGCGCGCCCTGGCCCGGGTCCGGGCCCACCGCGACTGACCGGCGCGCACGCGGCGAGGACCGGGTCGCGCGGCCGAGGTTAAGCACCGGCCTTGGCGGGGTGCACCAGGGCCATGGCCCGCGACCCGATCCTCGCCCTGGCCCGCTCGGCGCTCGGCTTCCGGCGGCTGCGCCCCGGCCAGCGCGAGGCCGTCAAGGCCCTGCTGGCCGGGCGCGACGTGCTGGCCGTGATGCCCACCGGGTCGGGCAAGTCGGCCATCTACCAGCTGGCCGCCCTCCAGATCCCCGGGCCCACCCTGGTGGTGTCGCCCCTGGTCGCCCTCCAGCGCGACCAGGCCGAGGCGATCGCCCGACGCCACCTGGCCGGCGCCGGGCAGGCGAATGCGGCCGTGCCCGCCGGCGAGCGCCGCCAGGCCATCGAGGAGTTCTCCCAGGGCGATCTGGAGTTCCTGTTCCTGGCCCCCGAGCAGCTGGCCAACCCCGACACCCAGGAGCACGTCCTGGCCGCCAGGCCGTCGCTGCTGGTGGTGGACGAGGCCCACTGCATCAGCACCTGGGGTCACGACTTCCGGCCCGAGTACGCGCGGCTGGGCGAGCTGCGGGAGGCGCTCGGGCGGCCGCAGGCGCTGGCCCTGACCGCCACCGCCGCCCCGCCGGTCCGCCGCGAGATCGTCCAGGGCCTCGGCCTGCGCGACCCGGCCGTGGTCGTCCGCGGCTTCGACCGGCCCAACATCCACCTGGCCGTGAAGTGGTTCTCCGACGCCGAGGCCAAGGACGCCGCCCTGGTCGAGCGGGTCGGGGCCGGCGAGGGGCGGCCGGGCATCGTGTACGCCGCCACCCGCAGGAGGACCGAGGAGCTGGCCGGGCGGCTCGGCGGGGCCGGGGTGGCCGCGGTCGCCTACCACGCCGGGCTGCGGGCCGCCGACCGCCGGGCCGCCCAGGAGGCGTTCATGGCCGACGGCGGCACCGTGATCGTGGCCACCACCGCCTTCGGCATGGGGATCGACAAGCCGGACGTGCGCTTCGTCTTCCACGCCGACGCGCCCGAGTCCCTGGACGCCTACCACCAGGAGCTCGGCCGGGCCGGCCGGGACGGCCAGCCGGCCGAGGCGGTGCTGTTCTACCGGCCCGAGGACCTGGGCCTGCGCCGCTTCTTCGCCGGCGGCGCCCACCTGGAGCTCGACCAGCTGGAGCGGGTGGCCCGGGCCCTGGAGGGCCAGGACGGCCCGGTCGAGGGGGACCGGCTGGGCGAGCTGCGGGAGGCGACCGGCCTGTCCCGAGCCCGGCTGGAGACCGCCCGCAACCTGCTGGAGCGGGCCGGGACCCCGGAGGCCGCGGCCGCCCTGGCCGAAGACCACCGCCGCATCGAGCAGTCCCGGGTCGAGATGCTGCGCGGCTACGCCGAGGACGACGCCTGCCGGCGCGAGCTGCTCCTGACCTACTTCGGGGAGCCGTTCGAGCCGCCCTGTGGCGCCTGCGACAACTGCGAGGCCGGGCTGGCCGCCGACCCCGGGCCCGACCCCGAGGACCTGCCGTTCCCGGTCGACGCCCCGGTCAGGCACAGGGCCTGGGGCCCGGGCCGGGTGCTGCGCTATGACGGCGACCGGATGGTGGTGCTGTTCGACCGGGCCGGCTACCGCACCCTGTCGGTGGCCACGGTGCTGGAGCGCCGGCTGCTGCGGGCCCGTTAGCCGGAGGTGGTCCGCGGGCGCGAGGCCAGGGCCCGCTCGGCCCGCAGGAACACCTCGTCGACGTCACCGGAGGCGCTGACCCGGCGGACCCGGCCGGTGTAGTGGGCCAGCAGCGGCCCGGCCTCGCGCCGGTAGGTGACCAGCCGCGCCGCCACCGTGTCCGGGCTGTCGTCGCTGCGGCTCTCCATCCGGGCCAGCCGCGACAGGCGGGCCGAGGCGACCTCGTCGGGCACGACCAGCTCGAGCACCAGCTGGATGTTGCGGCCGTCGCCCTCCAGCAGCCGGTCCAGCTCGGCCGCCTGGCGGACGTTGCGGGGGAAGCCGTCGAGGATGAACCCGGAGCCGAGCTCGGCCCCGATCACCTGGAGCGCGACCCGGTCGGGGACCGGATGGCCACGCTGGACCTGCTCGGCGATGCGGTGGGGGTCGCCCTCGGCGGCCGAGGCGCGCAGCAGCCGCCCCGACGAGATGTGGGGCACGCCGAGCAGCTCGGACAGGTGGGGTCCAAGGGTGCCCTTGCCGGCACCGGGAGGGCCGAGCAGCAGCACCCGCCGCAGCTCGCCGTTGGTCAAGGGGGTCTCGGTCAACTGACGCTCACACCGATGAGGCGGCCGATCCCGAAGGTGGCCGCGGCGGCCAGCCCGCCGACCAGGAGCTGCCTGGCCCCGGACTGGAGGAGGGGACGGCCGGTGAGCAGGCTGATGCCGGCGCCGACCAGGAACAGGGCCAGGACGGACAGGGCCAGGGAGGCGACGAAGGCGGCCGTGCCCGAGGCGACCAGCCAGGGCAGCACCGGCACCACCGCCCCGGCCGCGAACGACACGAAGCTGGAGGTGGCCACCCCCCACGGCGAGCCGAGCTCGTCGGGGTTGAGGCCCAGCTCCTCGCGGGCCATGGTGTCGAGGGCGGTGGTGCGGTCGCGCATGATCCGGGCCGCCATGGCCTCGGCCTCCTCGCGGCCGACGCCCTTGGCCCGGTAGATGAGGGCCAGCTCGTTGGCCTCCTCGTCGGGCATGGCCTGGATCTCCTCGGCCTCAAGGGCGATCTCGCGTTCGAACAGCTCCCGCTGGGAGGTCACCGAGATGTACTCGCCCGCGCCCATCGAGAACGCGCCGGCCAGCAGCCCGGCCACCCCGGCGAGCAGGATCAGCCGCCGGTCCGCCGACCCGCCGGTCACGCCCATGACCAGGGCCAGGTTGGAGACCAGGCCGTCGTTGACCCCGAAGATGGCCGCCCGCAGGGCCCCCGAGGCGTCGCCGCGGTGCCAGCGCTCGCCGCGCATGATCCCGCCGGCGCGGGCCATCGACGGGGTCAGCCCGGCCAGGACCCGGGCGTGGATGCGCTCGTCGGTGGCCATGGCCACGGTGGCGTCGGGGACGCCGTCGTAGTGGCCGGCGTCGGCGAGCTCGGCCCGCTCCACCAGCGGCAGCACCGCCCTGGTCCCGAACCGCCGGGCCAGCCAGGCGACCAGCCGCGCCCGCGGCCCGCGGCGGTGCTCCTCGGGCCGGGGCTCGGGCTCGCCGAGGGCGACCAGCTTGGCCGCCCAGTGGGCGGCGTGGCGCTCCTCGGCCCGGGCCAGCTCGAGGAAGATCTCGTGCTGCTCGCCGTCGGCGCGGTCGGCGAGGGCGCGGTACATGGCCGCGCCGTCCATCTCGTCGGCCCAGTGCTCCCGGAACTCCCGCGCCTTCGACGCCACCAGCCCTCCTTCGCTGCCTCAGTGTTGGACGGGTACCCCCCGGCTCGCAAACCGACAGGAGTTTGCACCGGGGGGCTACCGCTTCGCTCCCTGCGCCCCCGGACCCCCTAGCTCTCGGCCCGGTCCTCGCGGACGCCGGCGGCGCGCAGGGCGTCGAGGGCCCGCTCGCCGTCGTCGGGCTTGACGTTCACCGCCCTGGTGGCGTCGGTGAGGACCACCACCTCGTAGCCGGCGGCCCTGGCGTCCAGGGCGGTCGCCTGCACGCAGTAGTCGAGGGCCAGCCCGGCCACCACCACCCGCCGCACGCCCCGGTTGGCCAGGAACTCGGCCAGCTCGGGGGTCCAGCCGGTGTAGCCGTCCAGCTCCCGGTCGCGGCCCTTGAACACCTGGTGGTGGGGGTCGATGTCCAGGTCGGGGTGGTTCTCCCAGCCGGGCGTGCCCTCCACGCAGTGCTCCGGCCAGGGGCCGCCGTGCTGGGTGAACGAGGAGTGGTCGGGCGGGTGGCTGTCGTGGGTGGTGACCACGGTCTGGAAGGCGGGCGCGAGCCGGTTGATGACGGGCACGACCTGGTCGCCCTCGGGGACGGCCAGGCTGCCCCCCGGGCAGAAGTCGCGCTGCACGTCGACCACGACCAGCGCGTCGCCGTCTGCTGGAACAAAGGCCATCGGGACTCCTTGGAAGAACGGTTCGTTGACGAGGTGCCCGCTCCGCTGGCAGCCTGTACCCCCATGATCGTACTGACGGCCCAGCCGGGTGTGGATCCCGTGACCGTTCGCCGGGGTCCCGCCGCGCTGACCACCCGCGCCTGCGCGCCCATGGGGCTGGGCACGGGGAACTCGGCCGCCGGGCGCCCGCCGTGTCGGCGGGGCGCGGCCCCCCTCCCCCCCCCCCCGCGGGCTCCAGCCCGCCGCGGCCCCCTCCCCCCCCCCCCCCCCCCGCCCCCCGAG
>Ga0081538_10004277_pt1 | contig 13213 bp, 13 predicted proteins | sample TabmetS5T2R1_FD_71022 | JGI IMG/M metagenome (GOLD analysis project Ga0081538, IMG submission 71022) | Tabebuia heterophylla rhizosphere microbial communities from the University of Puerto Rico - S5T2R1 | ecosystem: Host-associated > Plants > Roots > Rhizosphere ...
GCATGTTGTCCTTGGCCCGCGAGTACTCGACCCACATCTCGCGCGACTTGAGGTCCATGGGGCTGAGCTTCCAGCGCCGGGTCGGGTCGTTGATGCGGCGCTGGAACCGGCGCTCCTGCTCGGCGTCCGAGACCGAGAACCAGTACTTGATGAGGGTGGTCCCCGAGCGCAGGAGCATCCGCTCGTACTCAGGGGTGGCCCGCAGGAACTCCTGGTACTCCTCCTCGGTGCAGAAGCCCATCACCCGCTCGACCCCGGCCCGGTTGTACCAGCTGCGGTCGAACAGGACCATCTCCCCGGCCGCCGGCAGGTGGGCGACGTAGCGCTGGAAGTACCACTGGGTGCGCTCGCGCTCGGTCGGGGCGGCCAGGGCCACGACCCGGCAGATGCGCGGGTTCAGGCTCTCGGTGATCCGCTTGATCGTCCCGCCCTTGCCGGCGGCGTCCCGGCCCTCGAAGATCACCACGACCTTCAGCCCGGCGTGCTTGATCCACTCCTGGAGCTTGATCAGCTCCAGCTGGAGGCGTGCCAGCTCCTCCTCGTACGGCTTCTTCTTCATCTTGGTGGTGGCCAACTCCTCGGCCTCGATGGCCTCGCGGGGGGTGGCATCCTTGGACTTGGCCATTGGACCTCCTCGTCGACCAGCCAACTAGAGGTATTGTCAACCAGCAATGGGCACGCGTGTAGTGGGGGACCCGCAGTTGGGTGGCGACCAGCGCCTGGTCACCATCGACGACATCCGCGCGGCCCGGGGGCGGGTCACCGGGGTGATCCGCGAGACGCCCGTCGACCGCTCCGAGACCCTGAGCGCGATCGCCGGCCGTCCGGTCATTCTCAAGCCCGAGCACCGCCAGCGCACCGGCTCGTTCAAGATCCGCGGGGCCTACAACCGGATCTCGCGGCTGCCCCCGGGCACCCCGGTGGTGGCCGGGTCGGCCGGCAACCACGCCCAGGGGGTGGCCCTGGCGGCCAAGCTCACCGGGCACCCGGCGACCATCTTCATGCCCGTGAACGCGCCCCTGCCCAAGGTCGAGGCGACCCGCAACTACGGGGCCACCGTCCGCATGAGCGGCCAGGCCGTCGACGACTGCATCGCCAGCGCCAAGGATCTGTGCCGGGACGGCGAGGCGGTGTTCGTGCCCCCCTTCGACGACCCGCTGATCATCGCCGGCCAGGGGACCATCGGCCTCGAGCTGGCCGAGGACGCGCCCGAGGCGACCACGGTAGTCGTGCCCATCGGGGGTGGCGGGCTGATCTCCGGGGTCTCCGCCGCCCTGGCCGCGGTCCGGCCCGAGGTGCGGGTGGTCGGGGTCGAGGCGGCCGGGGCTCCGACCATGGTCGCCTCGCTGCAGGCCGGCCAGTGCGTGCGGCTGGACCGGCTGCAGACCATGGCCGACGGGATCGCCCTCAAGTCCCCCTCGCCGCTGACCCTTGCCCACGTCCAGGCCTACGTCGACGACGTCGTCCTGGTCAGCGAGGAGGAGATCAGCCAGGCCCTGCTGCTGCTCCTGGAACGAGCCAAGGCGGTGGTCGAGCCGTCGGGGGCGACCGCCCTGGCGGCGGTGCTGGCCGGCCGGGTCGGCGGCGACGGCCCGGTGGTGGCGCTGCTGTCGGGCGGGAACATCGACCCGCTGCTGCTGACCAAGGTCATCGACCACGGCCTGTCCGCGGCCGGCCGCTACGTGGCCCTGCGGCTGGTGATCGACGACACCCCGGGAAACCTGGCCGCCCTGACCGCCGAGGTGGCCCGCCTCGGCCTCAACGTCCTCTCGGTCGAGCACCACCGCTCCGGCCTGGATCTCGACCTCGACAAGGTCGAGATCCGCCTCACCGTGGAGACCCGCAACGCCATCCACTCCGGCGAGATCGTCGCCGAGCTGGAGGGCCTCGGCTACAAGGTCGAGACGATCCGGTAGCCGGCCCCGGTACCGTCAGGGCTCGAGGCCCTCCAGCAGGAACAGGTTCTCGCGCTGCTCGGCGTGGTCGGTGGCGACCAGGACGTCCCAGGTGGGGGTGATGACCAGGCCCTCGGGCTGGTGGAGGCGGTCGGGCAGGCCCCAGATGCGGTCGACGGCCACGGTTCCGCTCTCGGGCGGGACCGCCGGCTGGAGCCGGGCGATGCAGCGGGACTCGTCGCTGAGCAGGTAGATCCGGCCGTCGGGGCCGATGGTGACGTCGCTGAGGTCGCCGACGCGCTCCAGCGCCTCACCGCCGAGGTCCCAGGCCGACAGCATGTGGAAGGTGACCGTGGCCGCCTCCGGGGTGGGGAAGCGGCCGGTGTCGGTGATCGGCAGGTCGCGGTGGAGCCCCTGGGCCCGCTCGCCGGCGTGCCCGAACTCCAGCAGCTGGCGTGGCTTCTCCTCCTTGACCACGAACATGTGGCCGTTGCGGAGCAGCAGCAGCCCCTCCCCGAGGGCGTTCTCGTCGGCGTCCCAGGCCTCCTGCTCACCCGGGTCGTCCTCGACGGTCAGGTGCAGGACATGCTCCAGCCGCGCCAGCGACGGGTCGAACACGAACACCGTGCCCGGGACCTCGCGGAGCACGAACACCCGCCCGGTCTCGTCGGTGTCGATCCCCTCCCACTGGGAGCTGCGGCCCCTTCGCTCCCCGGCCTCGGCGACCAGCGGCTCCAGGTCGTGGCGGGCGAAGCTGCCCGGCACCTCCGGCTCCAGGTCGCCGACAAGCACGTGGTGGCTGTCGTCGCCGATGGCCAGCAGCTGGCGGGGCCGCCCGTCGCCGGCGGCCCGCTCGCAGATCCCCGAGACCTCCCGCAGCTGGAGGTCGAACACCGTCCGGACGCTGAGCTCGGTCATCGCACCTCCCCGTCCCGGCCAAGGGTGCCCAGCGAGCCCGGCTCCCAACCGGTCACCCGTTCCCTTGGCCGGGACAGTGGAGTAGTGTGCGCCCGCCTCGAGCGCCTTTCAGGGAGGTCGCCATGACTGACACCCCCTCGGACCGTCCTCCGAACGCTCCCCAGCCCGCCCCGGCCGGCGGCTACCCGGCCGGGGGCTACCCGGCCGCCCGGCCCCGCCGTAACGGCATGGGCACGACCGCGCTGGTCCTCGGCGTGGTCGCGCTGACGCTGGTGGTGCTCCTGCTGTTCTCGCCTCTGGGCGCGTTCCTCGGGCTGCTGGCGGTGCTGTTCGGAATCCTCGGCCTCATGCGGGTCAACCGCGGTGAGGCCGACAACCGCGGCCAGGCCGTGGCCGGGCTCATCACCGGCGCCATCGCCCTGCTGTTCGGGATCTTCTTCACGATCAGCATCGGGACCTGGTTCGCCACCCACGTCACCGACTTCAACAACTTCGGGCGGTGCATGGACAGCGCCGTCGGCGCCGCCGCCCGTGAGGAGTGCGCCCGCCAGCTCGGCCAGGACCTCGAGTAGTCGCGGCCGGCGCGGACGGGATCAGGCCGGGTCGGGGTAGGCGAGCTCCCCGGCCCGGACCGCCCCACCGAGATGGTTCTCGGGCGGGGCGAGCGGGCACGCCCAGCGGGCGTTGTAGGCGCACGACGGGTTGTAGGCGTAGTTGAAGTCGAGCACCACCCGGCCACCCTGGTGGACCAGGCCGCGACCCCAGGTCCCCTTGATCGTGTCGGTCAGGTAGCGCCCGGCCCCGTAGGTCTCGGTCCCGGCGGTCGCGTCCCGGAAGGGGAGGAACAGCCCGCCCCCGTAGCCCAGGGTCCAGAACAGGGTGAGCTCCCCGTACGGCGTGGCCAGCCGCCCGACCCGCCGGTAGCGGACGGTGCCGTCCTCGCCGCCGGTGTCGACGGCCAGCTCGCCGTCGTCCTCGGGCGGCCGCAGCTCGGCCTCGACCCTGGCCCCGGGGTCGTACGGGAACCAGGGCAGCCCCCGGAACCGCGCCCGCTGGCCGTCGTCGAGGGGGGACTGGGGGTGGTCGCGGAACAGCTGGTCCCGACCCCGGCGGAACGCGGCCGCCCCGGCCTCACCCTCGGCCGGGTCACCCAGGTACAGCAGCGCCACCCGCCGCCGCCAGTCGTCCAGGGCCAGCGTCGCGTCCATGCCGGCCATGCTACGAGGCGGCGGCTCCGGCGTGCTCGTAGACCGACACGTGCAGGCCGCTGTCGGCGTCGAACGGCTCCCGGCGCCAGCCGCCCCAGCGCTCGCGGAGGCGCAGCCCGGCCAGCCTGGCCATCAGGTCGAGCTCGGCCGGCCAGGCGTAGCGCAGCGCCCCGGGCAGGAAGCGGATGCCGTCGGCGGTCAGCAGCACGTGCTGGAAGTCGACCCGCTGGGTGACCGGGTCGTGTCGGGCCGCGTCGAGCCGGACGTGGTCGAGGCCGAGGCCATGGGCGCGCACGCTCTGGCCGCCGGAGTACAGGCTCAGGTCGGGCACGAACGCGGTGAGCACAAAGACGCCGTCCTGGGTCAGGTGGCGGGCCACCCCGGCGAAGCAGCGCACCTGGTCGTCCTGGGAGAGCAGGGCGAAGAAGGTGTTGAAGACGACGTAGACGAGCGGGTAGCTGCCCTCGACAGGCACGTCGGCGAAGTCGCCCATGGTCACCGGGATGGCGTCCCCGCCCGGCTTGGCCCGAAGCTGCTCCACCATGGCCGCCGAGGCGTCGATGCCATGGACCTTGACCCCTCTGGCGGCCAGGGGCAGGGCCACCCGGCCGGTGCCGATCCCCAGCTCCAGGGCCGGGCCCGGACCGGCCAGCTCGGCCAGCCGGTCGGCACAGTCGCCCGGGTCGGGCAGGTCGGCCATGATGGCGTCGTAGACGTCGGCGATCCGGTCGCCGTAGGTCTCGGGTCGGTAGCCCTCCATGGGGCTATTGGAGCAGGCACGGGGCGGCCGCGGCACGCCATTTAGCCACCAGGCGGCCGCGCTAGGTCGGGCTCGATGCCGGCGGCCACAGCGGCTGGACGACCACCGCCATCAGCCAGTGCCCGGCGACCACGACCAGGATGCTGGCCACCCGCAGCAGGTCGGCGAAGCGGTGGTCCCCGCTCCGATCAGCATGGCCGGCCCTCCCAGGCTCCTCGGTCCGCTCAGACCCCAGCCTGGCCGGTCGGGGCAGCGCCTGGCATCGGGGTTCGGGCCTGTCCTGGGCGTCGGAGGTACCCAGGTTGACCTGGGCACCTTCGGCACCCAGGTGGGCACCGTTCGTGTTTACGGCCGGTTCGTGGAAGGCTGATGGGGTAGGCACGGCCGAGTGTCCTCGTCCAGGAGTCGCCATGCAGGGTCCATCGCGCACCACCGAGCCCCGCCAGGAGATCGTCGACCTGGCCGCCCGCCTGGTCCCCGGGCTGGCCGCCCGGGCGGCCGGCTACGACGAGGCCGACGCGTTCTGCCACGAGGACTTCGACGAGCTGGTGGCGGCCGGCTACACGGCCATCACCGTCCCGGCCGACCTCGGCGGCATGGGGGCGACCGCCCTCGACCTGGTCGCCGCCCAGAGCCGGCTGGCCGAGGGGAACCCGGCGACCGCCCTGGCGGTCAACATGCACCTGCACGGGGTCGGCCTCCTGGCCGAGGGGTTCCGGGACCGGGTGGAGTCGTTCCTCAAGCAGGTCGCCACCGAGGGGGCGATCCTGGCCGGCGGGTTCTCCGAGCCCCAGTCGGGCGGGAACTGGTGGTACCAGGCCACCACCGCGACCCCGCTGCCGGGCGGCGGGTACCGCCTGTCGGGGACCAAGACCTTCTTCACCGGCTGGCCACGGGCCACCCATCTGTTCCTGTCGGCGGCGGTCGAGACCGACAGCGGCCGGGAGCCGATCGGGTTCCTGGTCCCGCGGCCGGAGCGGGGCATCCGGGTCCTGGGCGACTGGAAGGCGATGGGCATGCGGGCCACCGGCAGCAACGCCCTGGCCGTCGACGAGCTGGAGATCCCCCCCGAGTGCGTGGTCGCCACCGGGTTCCCGATGGCGGTCAACTTCCTGGTCGGGTCGCACTGGTCGTGGCCGTCGTTCGCCAGCGTCTTCCTGGGCGCGGCCGAGGCCGCCTTCCGGCACGTGGCCGACGGCCTGCCCAGGCGCCGCAACGAGGGCCTCGGCCAGGGCCTGGCCGAGCTGCCCGGGGTGCAGCAGGCGGTGGGGGAGATGCGCATGCGGCTGGACGCGGCCCGGGCGACCCTGCTGGCCGCCGTCGCCCGGCCGCCCGACCCCGACCCGGTGGCCCACTACGGGCGCATGGCCGGGGCCAAGCTGTTCACCTGCCAGACCGCGCTCGAGGTCTGCACTCTGGCCCTGCGGACCGCCGGCGGCAGCGGGTACCTGCGCACCGGCCCGCTGGAGCGGCTGCTGCGCGACGCCCACGCCGGCCTGCTCCTGCCCCCCTCTCACGACGCCACCCTCCAGTGGCTGGGCCGGGTCGAGCTCGGCTCGGCAAGCGCCCCAGGGGGTCCCGCTTGAGGGCCCCGGCGCTGGTGATCGACCGGACCCGGCCGGTATCGCCGGCCCGGTGCTCGATCGACAACGAGTACTACGAGGGCATGGACGAGCTGTGGTGGGACCCAGCCGGCCCGGCGGCGATCCTGCATGCCATCAACCGGCCCCGGGTCAGCTTCTACCTGGAGGCGCTCGGCGACCTGGACGGCCGGCTGGTCCTGGACGCCGGCTGCGGCGGTGGCCTGGTCGCCCGTGAGCTGGCCGCCGCCGGGGCCGAGGTGGTCGGAGTCGACCGCTCACTCGGCAGCCTCGGGGTCGCCCGCCGGGCGGCCGGCAGCTCCTTCCGGCCCGCGCAGGGGCGCCTGGAGCGGCTCCCGTTCGCCGACGGCAGCTTCGACGCCGTGGTCGCCGCCGACGTGCTGGAGCACCTGCCCGACCTGCCGGCCGCCGTGAAGGAGCTGGCCCGGGTGCTCGCCGCCGGCGGCAGCTTCCTGTTCGACACCATCAACCGCACCCCCTGGGCGTGGTTCACGGCCGTGTTCGGGCTCGAGCAGGTGCTGCGCATCGTCCCCAGGGGCACCCACGACTGGCGGCTGTTCATCCGCCCGGCCGAGCTGGACCGGCTCCTGCGCGGGGCCGGGCTGGAGCCGGTCACGGTCTGTGGCCTGGCCCCCCAGATCGGCCCCGGGGTGGTCGCCCGTGGGCTGCTGACCCGCCGCATCGACATCCCCACCTTCACCGTCGGCGACGGGCGCCGCGCCTCCTACCTGGGGCACTACCGAAAGGCCCCCTCATGACCGCTCGGATCCAGGCGCTCGGCACCGCCATGCCCGACCACTACGTCTTCAAGCAGTCGGAGATCGTGGAGGCGTTCTTCGCCGGCCAGCCTGGATGGGACCCGGCCTGGGCGGAGGTGTTCGCCAACTCGGGGGTGGACCGGCGCGCCTCGGTGGTCGACCCAGGATGGTACGGGGCCAGGCCCCGGACCACCGCCGACCGGATGCGGGAGTTCGTCCCGGCCGCCCGGAAGCTCGGGGCCGAGGCGGCCTGGCGGGCCCTGGAGCGGGGCGGGGCGGGCGCGGCCGCCGAGGTGAGCGACCTGCTGGCCGTGTCCTGCACCGGCTACAGCGGCCCCGGGCTGGACGTCCACCTGGCCGACGACCTGGGCCTCGGCGACCGGGTTCAGCGCCTGGCCATCGGCCACATGGGCTGCTACGCGGCCCTCCCAGCCCTGCGCACTGCGGCCGCCCTGGCCACCGCCTCGGGTGGCCGCGCCCTGGTCACCTGCGTGGAGCTGTGCACCCTCCACACCCAGCCCCCGAGGACCCGCGAGGACGCGGTCTACCTGGCCCTGTTCGGCGACGGGGCGGCGGCCGCCCTGGTCGGCGCCGGCGGCGACGGCCCGGTGATCGCCGGCTCGGCCACCGTCACCGTGCCCCGCAGCGAGGAGCGGATGGGCTGGCTGGTCGAGGACGAGGGCTTCCGCATGTGGCTCTCTCCCCGGGTCCCGGCCCTGGTCGAGCGGGGCGTCGGCGGGCTGGTGGACGAGCTGCTCCGGCCCCACGGCCTGACCGCCGCCGACGTCGCCCACTGGGCCGTCCACCCCGGCGGCCCCGAGATCATCGACCGCGTCCAGCGGCGCCTGCGGCTTGGCGACGCCCAGGTCGCCCGGTCCCGCGAGGTGCTGGCCGACGGCGGCAACCGCTCCTCGGCCACGGTCCTGTTCATCCTCGAGCAGCTACTGGGCGGCGGCGAGGTCGAGCCCGGCCAGTGGATCGTCGCCCTCGCCTTCGGGACCGGCCTCACCCTCGAGGCCCTCCTCCTCCAGGCCTGACTGATGCGTATCGTCCGCTACAGCCACCAGGGCGACGTCGGCTTCGGCATCCACGAGGACGAGACTGTGGCCGCGATCAGCCCCCACCCGTTCGGCGCCTTCGAGTACACGGGCGAGCGGCTGCCCGCCGCCGAGGTCCGGCTTCTGGCCCCAGTGCTGCCGAGCAAGGTGGTGGCCGTCGGCCGCAACTACGCCGAGCACGCCCGCGAGCTCGGCAACGAGGTCCCGCCCGAGCCGGTGCTGTTCCTCAAGCCGTCCACGTCGGTGGTCGGCACCGGCGACCCGATCGTGCGCCCGGAGGGGGTGGGCCGGGTCGACTTCGAAGGCGAGCTCGCCGTGGTCGTGGGCAAGCTGGTCCGTCGCCTGCGGCCGGCCGACGCCATCCAGGCCGTGCTCGGCTTCACCTGCGCCAACGACGTCACCGCGCGCGACCTGCAGCGCGCCGACGGCCAGTGGACGCGGGCCAAGGGCTTCGACACCTTCTGCCCGCTCGGCCCCTGGATCGAGACCGACCTCGACTCGAGTGACCTGGCCCTGCACACCCTGGTCAACGGCGAGGCCAGACAGCAGGCCCGGACCTCTCAGCTGGAGCACGGCGTGGCTGAGCTGCTGGGCTTCGTCTCCCGGGTGATGACCCTGCTCCCCGGCGACGTGCTCCTGACCGGCACCCCGGCCGGCGTCGGCCCCCTGGAGCCCGGCGACCGGGTCGAGGTCGAGATCGAGGGCGTCGGCGTCCTCGCCAACGAGGTCGTGGCCGAGCCGTCCCGGGGCTGACAACGTCCGCGGGGTGACAGCGCCCGGCCCGCCGCTGCTCCACACTGGAGCCAATGGTGAGAGGAGTCGGCGGTGGCATGGCGACGGCGGCGGGTCGGGCGGCGGGTCGTCACGCCGGACGGCTACGTGTGGTTCCTCCGCCGCCGGCGGGCCCGGCGGCGGCTCCCGTGGGGGCGCCGGCCGCCGGGCGGGGGGACCCGGTTCCACGACGAGGAGGAGCTGCCGGCCGACTCGCTCCCCGGTCCGGGACCGGTCCGGATCATCACCGACACCGCCGAGCACCTCGACGACCTGGTGTACGATGCCGACACGTCGGCGGCCTCGGTGCTGCTGTTCCTGGCTGCGGTCGTGACCGGCCTCGGCGGCCTGGTTTGGCTGACCGGCGCGTATGTGCTGCCCTGGCTGGTCCCGCTGGTCGCCGCCAATGCCCGGCCGCTGGCGGCTGCGGTGGCGGTTCTGGCCGTCCTGGTCGCTGCCGACCGTCTCCTGGGATCCTGGTACGTGGAGCTGCAGCGCCAGGGGCTGGACGACGCGCCGCGGCGGGTCTGGCGGGTGCGCGGATGGCGGCGGAGCGGTCGCCTCATAGGGGAGCTCGCTGCCGCTATCCGCGAGGGCAGGATCGACCAGGAGCGCGGCGTGATCCTGCGCACCGATGGCTCCCGCTGAGCGGGCTCAGGCGACGGCCGTGGCCGCCTGGGCGATCACCCGGCGGTAGACCGCCTCGTAGCCGTCGACCATGTCGGGCACATCGAAGCAGTCGAACACGTGCTGGCGGCACGCCGCGGGGTCGAGCGCGTCGACCCGGTCGATGGCCGCCGGCAGCTCCTCCGGCCGGTCGCAGATGTAGCCGGTGAGGCCGTCGACCACCACCTCGGGCACCGAGCCGGCGCGCAGCGCCACCACCGGGGTACCACAGGCCATGGCCTCGACCATCACGATCCCGAACGGCTCGTCCCACTGGATCGGGAAGACGAGCGCGCTCGCCCTGGCGAGCAGCTTCTTCTTCTCCTCGGTCGTGGCGTGGCCGTACCACTCGGCGTCGGGGCCGAGCAGGGGCCGCACCCGCTCCTCGAAGTAGGCGTGCTCGGCCGGCTCGTTGCACTTGGCCGCGACCACGATCCGCCGCCCGGCCGCCTGGGCCGCCTTGATGGCCAGGTCGGGCCCCTTCTCGGGGTTGATACGGCCGAGGAAGAGCACGAAGTCGTCCTTCTCGGTCTCGAACGGGTACTCGTCGACCGGGATGGCGTTGTAGATCGTGCCTGCCCAGGGCAGGTGCGGGCCCTTGGCCCGCTGGGCCTCGGAGATGGCGACCAGCGGATGGTGGCGGCTGAGCAGGCGGTAGCACTCGCCCAGCTCGCCGACGACCGGCCCGTGGGCCGTCAACACCGTCGGGACGCGCCGGGCGCGGGCGGTCAGGGGCCCGCCCATCGAGTGGTCGTGGACCACGTCGACCTCCAGCTCGTCCAGGTGCTCGTCGACCTGGAGGGCATGGAGGATCTCGGGGAACGGGGTGCCAAGGCGGCCCGCTGGCGGATCCTCGTACGTCTGCAGGAACCGATGGGCGCTGGTCCGGCACTCGCCGGCGCCGATCAGCGTGACCTGGTGGCCGCTGGCGACCAGGCCCTCGACCAGCCAGTGGACCATGGCCTCGATCCCGCCGTAGCCGTCGGGCGGGATCGAGAACCACGGTGGCGCGACCACTGCGACGCGCAGGTGTTTTGAGGCATCCTCGGATGCGGACACTACTGGCCTCCTCACCGTTGGGGGTACGGCGGTGCCAAGGGATGAGCGGTGGAGCTGGGGGGCTCCTACCTTACCGCGAAGCGCCGCCTCCAAACGAACTCGCGTAGCATTTGGCGCATGAGCGAGAGCGTCCGGACCCGGTTTGCCCCTTCGCCAACCGGCTTCCTGCATGTCGGGACTGCGCGGACCGCCCTCTACTCCTACCTTTTCGCGCGGCGGAACGGCGGCCAGTTCGTGCTCCGCATCGAGGACACCGACACCGAGCGCAACGTCGCCGACAGCGCCGCCGGGATCGTGGACGGCCTGCGCTGGCTGGGCCTGGACTGGGACGAGGGCTACCTCAAGGGCGGCCCCCACGGGCCGTACGTGCAGACCGAGCGCCTGGACCGCTACCACGCCGCCGTCAACGCCCTGGTGGCCCACGGCGACGCCTACCTCTGCTACTGCACCAGCGAGGAGCTGGAGCAGCGCCGCCGGGCCGCCCAGGCCGCCGGCCTGCCGCCCGGCTACGACGGCCACTGCCGCCACCTGCGCCCCGACCAGGTCCGGGCGTACGAGGCCGAGGGACGCAGGCCGGCGGTCCGGTTTCGGCTCCCCGACGAGGGCGAGACGGTGGTCGAGGACCTCATCAGGGGCACGGTCCGCTTCGAGAACGCCACCCTGACCGACTTTGTGATCCTGCGGGCCAACGGCATCCCGACCTACCACTTCTCGGCCACCTACGACGACGTCGACATGAACATCAGCCACGTCATCCGGGGCGAGGACCTGTTCCCGTCCACGCCGCTCCACGTGCACGTGTTCCGGGCGCTCGGCCGGGCCACCCCGCCCGCCTTCGCCCACCTGCCCCTGATCGTCGGGGCCGACCGGCGCAAGCTCTCCAAGCGCCGCGACAAGCTGTCGGTGCAGCAGTACCGCGACGAGGGGTACCTGCCCGAGGCCATGGTCAACTACCTGGCACTGCTCGGCTGGTCACTGGATGACCACACCGAGCTGTTCACCCTGGCCGACCTGGAGCGGGTGTTCTCGCTGGAGCGGGTCTCGCGCAACCCGGCCGCCTTCGACATCAAGAAGCTCGACGCCCTCAACGGCCACTACATCCGCCAGCTGCCGCCGGCCTCCTTCGCCGCCCGGGCCTGGCCGTTCGTCGAGGCGGCCGCCTTCCCCAAGGCCGACCCGGACCTGCTGGTCAGGGCCGCCCCGCTGGTGCAGGAGCGGGTCAACCACCTCACCGAGGTCCCCGGCATGGTCGGGTTCCTGTTCACCGACGAGGTCGAGCTGGACGCGGCCGCCGCGCCCAAGGTCCTGACCGACGAGGGCCGGGACTTCCTGGCCGAGGCGGTCAAGCGGCTGCAGGAGGTGGCGCTGTGGACCGCCGCCGCCATCGAGGCAACCCTGCGCGGCCTCCAGACCGAGCGCGGCCTCAAGCCGAAGACGGCCTTCCAGCCGGTCCGCCTGGCCATCACCGGCCGGCTGGTCAGCCCACCGCTGTTTGAGTCCATGGAGCTGCTCGGCAAGCCCCGCTCCCTGGCCCGTCTGGAGCGGGCCGCCTCGGCGCCCGGTTGAGCGATCCGCCTGGCGGCCGCTAAGATGCCCGAGCCCGTGGGCTTCCGGCCCGCGATCCCTGGGGTGTGGGGTAATTGGCAGCCCGACGGGTTCTGGCCCCGTTAGTCTAGGTTCGAGTCCTGGCACCCCAGCGCAGGAGCACCACAAGGCCCCGTCGTCTAGCGGCCTAGGACGCCGCCCTCTCAAGGCGGTAGCGCCGGTTCGAATCCGGTCGGGGCTACCATCGGCTACCAGCACGACACGGTGTGGGCGTGCCCGAGCGTGTGGTGAATGTGTTGACACCGGTTCGAGCCGGGCGTGCTGGTCACTGCTGCATCCTGGGATCGTGCGCAGGGTCGGCGTACATGGGCGGGCAGCCGTGATCGATGGCTTCGGGGCGCAGTTCGTAGTGCCAGGGTTCGTTGCTGTAGGTCTGGCACAGCCCATACTCGGCGCCGTGCTCGGACAGCCACGCCGTGGCATCGGAGTGCCCGATGTCGACCGCGTCCCCCGACACGTGAGCAGACGTGTCCGCGGTGGCCACCCACCGGCCAGCTTCCTCCTCTGAGCCATACTTCGAGACCGCCTCACGGAGTAGTTGTTCCTGGTACTCCGGGGAACGCCAGCCGCTGTCGACGAAGAACTCGACCCCGTCGCCCGCGGCATCCGTTGCGGCCTGGCGCAGGGCACCGAGGAGAGCTGGATCAAGGTTGGCCACGGCCGGAAATTCATCATCGAAGACCGTCACGCCGTCAGGGACGACACCGTCAGCCTCGCCAAGTGCACCATGGCGCTCGCCGTGCAGACTGTCGTGCGGGCGGTGCGCGCGCGGCTCCGCGGCGATGGGTGATGTTGCCGACGAAGACGAGACCGCCAACGACTGGTAACCGAGGACACCGATAAGCGCCGCGCTGACGACGACAAGGGCAGCGAGGATGGTCGATCGGGTACGGCGGGCTGCTGTACGTGCTGGT
>Ga0081538_10004278_pt1 | contig 13212 bp, 8 predicted proteins | sample TabmetS5T2R1_FD_71022 | JGI IMG/M metagenome (GOLD analysis project Ga0081538, IMG submission 71022) | Tabebuia heterophylla rhizosphere microbial communities from the University of Puerto Rico - S5T2R1 | ecosystem: Host-associated > Plants > Roots > Rhizosphere ...
GCGGCGGCCCAGTGCGCAACCGTCGCCGCCAGCCCCTGCCCTCCGGCCGCGGCCTGATCGATCGTGCTCCCGATCAGCGCGGAGGCCTCGGCTTCCCTGCCCCGCAGGCCCACGAGCCTAAGCGCGATGGACGGTGGCATGCGCGACCCGGTCGCAGCTGCGATGCTCTCGGCCTCGGCGATCATCGACGCGGCACCGGCGAAGTCGCCGCTCCAGGCGGTGACGGTGCCCAGCGCAAGCAGGGGCATCGGGAGCTGCGCGAGCGCGCCGGCGTCACGGACGACCTGGACGTGCCTGGCGGCGATCGCGCGCGTGCTGTCGTCGTCCCACACCGCGTTGCTTGCCGCCGTGGCCATCCAGCCCCACCGCAGGACGTCCTCCACGGGGAGATCGGCGAGCACTTTCCCGGCTCGCAGCAACGTCGCGGCCGCGGCGGCGCGTCCCTTGGTGATCAGCAGGGCCAAGCCCTCGAGCAGCAGGTCGAGGGGACGCGGAGTACCCGGCGGCGGAAGCAATCCTCGGACCGCGTGGCAGATCGCTGAGAGATCGTTCGGTCCCCCAAGGTGCCCGGCGAAAACCGCTGCGGCCCAGGCAATCAAGTAGGTCTCACGCGCGAGCTCCGGGTCGAACGGCTCAAGCCGCCTCGCGGCCTTCAGCAGCAGCGGCGGAGCATCCCTGCCAAGACCCGAGGCGAAGGCGACGTGGGCTCGCAGCAGGTCGACCCGGGCGCGCTGGAACTCGTCCAGTGACCCGGTCTCCGTCGTGGCCAGGAGTCCGAGCGCCGCGTCGAACGCCCCCGCCTGGAGGCTGACCTGCGCCGCGGCCAGTGTGCGCTCCGCCCGCCGCGCAGGATCGACGGTCAGCGCGACCGCGCGCTGCAGGAATGCGGCGGCGGCGGCGGCCCCGCCGCGAGCCTGGGCCCGGCCGGCCGAGCGCTCCAACTCGGCCGCGACGTCCTCGTCCGGCCCGGGGGTGGCCTGGGCTCGGTGCCAGGCCCGACGGTCAGGATCAAGCGCCGGATCAGTGGCCTCGGCCAAGGCGCGATGCACGTCTTGGCGTTCCTGGAGTGCGGCCGACCGGTAGGCCGCCGACCGGACCAGCGGATGCCGGAACAGCACGCGGGTGCCGATCTCCAGCAGGCCGGCTGCGGCCGCCGGGGTCGCCGCCTCGGCCCGAATCCCCAGCCGCTCGGCGGCCTGCCATACCAGCACCGGATCCCCGACCGGGTCGGCCGCCGCGACCAGCAGCAATGAACGGGTCTCTTCGGGGAGGGCCTCGAGTCGCCGCCGGAAGCTCACCTCGATCCGGCCGGCGAGCGGCATCGCGTCCGGGAGGGCGAACCCACCGGCCAGCTCCGCCGGCGTCAGCCCCCGGGGCAGCTCTAGCAGCGCCAGCGGGTTGCCTGCGGTCTCGGCCACCAGCCTGTCCCGGACCGGGGCGTCCAGCGGCCCGGTCAGCGCCGCCGCCAGCAGCGCCCGTGCATCGGCCTCCGGCAGGCCCTCGACCACCAGCTCCGGTAACCCGGCCAAATCATCGCCCGGAACGCGGGCCGCGAACACCAGCGCGACCGACTCGGCGGACAGGCGGCGGGCCACGAACCCGAGGACCTGGGCCGAGGCGCGGTCCAGCCATTGGGCGTCGTCGACCAGGCACAGCAGGGGGTGCTCCTCGGCGACGTCGGCCAGTAGGCTCAGCACCGCCAGGCCGACCAGGAACCGGTCCGGCGCCGGCCCGGCACTCAGACCGAACGCGGTCGCCAACGCCTCGCGCTGGGGGCCAGGGAGCCGCTCCAGGCGGTCCAGCATCGGCGTCAGCAGCTTGTGGACCCCGGCGTAGGCCAGTTCCATCTCCGCCTCGACACCTGCGGCATGCGCCACCCGGCTGCCCGACGCGTGCTCGGCCAGGTAGTCCAGCAGAGCCGTCTTGCCCACCCCCGGATCCCCGCGCACCACCAGGGGCCGGCTCTCACCGGCCCGAGCAGCATCCAGGAGCTGGTCGAGCACGCGGCACTCGCCGCGCCGGTCCCTCAGCTCCAGAGGAGGCCGCCGGCCGGAGGGTCGCCATCGGCCCGACACCGACACTACGCCACCTCCACGACGCCGCGGCATGGCCCATTGCTCGGCGCCAGCTGCGCGACCAGCTCGAGGGGCGTCTCGATCGGGGGCCTGGCCGCGTCGACGAGGAAGCAGCCGTTCGCCACGCCACCTCCAACAGCACAAGCTCAACCGCGCTTACTGTAGACCGCCAGTGGCTCCGATACGACCCCTGACCGAAGGCAGCCCGCTGGACGACCACGCAGGCGTGTCGCGTGGCAGATAGACGTGACGATTCGGTGCCACCTGATGGTCGACCGCCTCGCCTGGACCGAGGGATGCGGCGCTCGGCCCCAGATGCCGGTGAGCGGACAGCGCCGTGACCGAGGGCAGTCCTCACCGCGTGCGAGACTGGGTCGGTGATGAACAGGGCCACGATAGCCTTCGTCGCTCTCGGGCTCATCTGGGGCAGCAACTTCCTGTTCATGAAGTGGGCCTCCGAGACGATCACGGCTGGGCAGATCACCCTGCTGCGGGTCTTGTTCGGATTCCTGCCCGTGCTCGTGTACGCGGCGGTACGAGGGGCGTTCGCCCGCCACCACCTGCGGTACCTGCACCACTTTCTGGCGATGTCCCTGATCGCGACCAGCGTCTACTACTTCGCCTTCGCAGCAGGGACCTCCCTGCTCCCCTCCGGGGTCGCCGGAGCACTCAGCGGCGCCATTCCACTGTTCTCGTTCCTCAGCGCCGCCGTCCTTCTCCGCAGCGAGCAGGTCACACCACTGCGGCTCCTCGGCATCCTCATCGGCTTCAGCGGCGTCCTGCTCATCGCGCGTCCCTGGGCCACGACCGGCGCCGTCGACATGACTGGGGTGCTCTACATGCTGCTCGGCTCGGTCAGCGTCGGCCTGTCGTTCGTTTACGCCAAGAAGTTCCTCAGCGACCTAGACATCCCTCCGGTCGCGCTGACGACCTACCAGATCGGTCTGGCACTTCTGACGCTCACCATCGTCACCGACTTCGACGGCATCACCGCCATCATCGGCGACCCCAGAGCGATGATCGGGCTGGTGATCGGGCTCGGCATCCTCGGCACCGGCATCGCGTACATCCTCTACTACTTCATCGTCGACCACCTCGGAGCCATCACCGCGTCGAGCGCGACCTACATCCCTCCGGTTGTCGCGCTCGCCATCGGCTGGCTCCTCGTCAAGGAACCGCTGGACATCCTGGACGCCGCCGCCGTCCTCCTCATCCTGACCGGCGTAGCAGTTCTCCGCAGCCGATCACCCCGGCCCGCGAGCACGCCCTGATCTGCCCATGCTGCTAACCGTGCGCTCGTGCAATCGTGCTTGCCCCGAGCACGGGGCGCCGGTGTCAAGCATCGGGTGGCCCACGCCTGTCAACCATCACCCGGCACAGCACAACGACCACGCAGGCGCCTTGCCAGAGATTTGCCAGAACTGCGCTACATGTAACCTCACGATCCAACCCTCGGCAGCGCCTGCTCGCGCGCTTGTCATAACGGATGAAGCATCGCCGTTCGCTCTACGCTCGACCCGAATCATTCCGAGGACAGCAATGCACCAAGGGGTGCGTTCGCTCGCGCCAACGACGGCGAGGAGGCAACGGTCGGGGTGGTGGCCGACTCGCCAAGCTCTCGGTCGGCAGGGAGGAGTACTACACCCGGGAGCTGGCCACCGACCACGAGCAGTACCTGTCCGGCCACGGCGAGTCCCCAGGCCGGTGGTACGACGCTGGTGCTACCACTCTCGGACTGCAGGGCGAAGCATCGCCGGCCGGGTTCCAGGCCATGTTCGAAGGCCGGAACCCGACAACGGGGGAGCTGCTCGGCCGCCCCCACGGCCGCAACGCTGTGCCCGCCTTCGATGTGGTCCTGCGGCCGACCAAGAGCGTCTCTGTCCTCTACGGCCTGGGGGATCCGGCCACCGGCCGGGCCGTGCTGGCCGCCCACCATGCTGGGCTGGCCGAGGCGGTCGGCTACCTCGACGAGCATCTGGGGGCCCGCCGCGGCCACGGCGGACACGAGCACGTGTCCGGACAAGGGCTGCTGGCGGTCGGGTTCGACCACCGGACATCCCGGGAGGGTGACCCGCTGCTGCACACCCACCTGGTCATCGTCAACCGCGTCCAAGGGCCGGACGGACGGTGGACGGCCTTGGATGGCCGCGACCTGTACCGGCATCGGCTGGCCGCGGACGCCATCTACCGGGCCACCTACCAACGCGAGCTCACCCGGACGCTCGGGGTGGAATGGACGACCGCGGACACCCACGGCAACCGCGAGCTCCAGGGGGTGCCCGAGGGCTTGGTGCGCAGCTTCTCCAAGCGCAGCGGTCAGATCGAGGCTGAGCTGGATCGACTGGTCGTGGATGGTCGGGAGCGGACGCCGCGGCTGGTCAAGTGGACGGTGCAGGCCACCCGTAAGCCCAAGCAGCAAGAGGCCCCGGACACCTTGTATGACCGCTGGCGGCAGGAGGCGGCCGAGCGCGGGGTGGACCCGGACACCCTGGTCCGGGAGGTGACCGGTCGGACAGTCAACCGCGACCAGGACCAGACGGTGTCCGAAGCGGTGGCCGGTCAGCTGTTGGATCGGCTGGCCGGCCCGGACGGGCTGACCGGACACGCGTCCACCTTCACCCGCCCCGAGGTCCTGGTCGCCCTGGGTACCGGCCTGGCCGGCGCCGGACGGAGCGAGCTCGAGGAGCTGGCCGACCGGTTCTTGGCCGAGCGGGCGGTCAGCGTGGTCACCGACCGGGCCCGGGAGGAGCGCCGCTGGTCCACCCCCGACCTCTTGGCCGTCGAACAGCAACTGGTGACCAACGCCACCAGCCGAGGAGACGAGCAGGCGGCCGTGGTCTCCCATCAGGCGGTGCGCGATGCCCTGGCCGCGCATCGGACCGCCGGAGCGGATCAGCAGGCAATGGTTCGGGACCTGTGCCAGGGTGGCCACGGGGTCGCCCTGGTGGTGGGGCGGGCCGGGACGGGCAAGACCTTCGCCCTGGGCATCGCCCGCCATGCCTGGCAGCTGGACGGCTACCGGCTGCTGGCGGCGGCCCCGACCGGGATCGCCACCATGAGCCTGCAGGGGGAGGGGTTCGAGGAGGTGGCCACCTGTGACCGGCTCCTCAGTGGCCTGGACCAAGGACGGGAGCAGCTGGACGCGCGCACAGTCTTAGTAGTGGATGAGGCCGGCATGGTCGGCAGCCGCAAGCTCACCCGCCTGCTCGAGCACGCCGACCGCGCCCAGGCGAAGGTGGTGCTGGTCGGTGATGACCGGCAGCTGGCGGCGATCGACGCCGGCGGCGGCTTCCGCGCTCTCCGGCTGCGGCTGGGTGCCAGCGAGCTGACGGAGAACCGCCGCCAGCACCAGGCCTGGGAGCGCGAGGCCCTGGAACTGGTCCGCTCGGGGCTGGTCGAGGAGGCCGTGGCCGCCTACCGTGCCCACGATCGGGTGGTGGCCGCCGACTCCAAGCCGGCCGCTACCCTGGCCTTGCTCCAGGACTGGTGGACCGCCTTCGAGCAAGCCGATCAGGACTCGGCCCAGGAGGTCATCGTCTTGGCCGCCCGGCGGGCCGAGGTCGACCGGCTGAACACCACCTGCCAGGAACTCCTGGCCGCCCGGGGACGGCTCGGCCCCGAGCGGCTCCTGGTCGAGGACCGCCAGCTCACCGTCGGGGACCGGGTCGTCTGCGGCCACAACGCCATCGGCGAGCTGGGGGTGGCCAACGGCAGCCGCGGCGCCGTCACGGCCCTCAATCAACAGGCCCGCACCCTGACCATCCGGCTGGACGGCGCCGACGGCCGGGAGGTCACCCTGCCCCGGTCGTATCTGGACGGCCGCGGCCGCGGGGAGCGGAACCGGCGGGTGGACCTGGCCTATGCCACCACCGGGCACCGGGCCCAGGGGCTGACCCGTGGCCGGGCTTTGGTTCGCCTCACCGGCACCGAGGACGTGAACTGGCTGTATGTGCAGCTGTCCCGGGCCCGCCAGGACACCCGCCTGTACGCGGTCGTCGGCCCTGAGCCCCAGGGCGCCGGGGAGCTGGACCTGCCCGACCGGGACCAGCCAGATGCCTATCTGCAGCTGGCCCAGGCCCTGTCCCGGGCCGGCGGCCAGACCCTGGCTATCGACACTCCCAACAGCCCCGATCTCCAGCGACTGTCGACCCGTGAGCTACGGGCTGAGCGGGACCGGCTACGCCGCCAACTCGACCAGGCCCCCCGCGACCGCACCCGCGAGCTCGAACGGGCCACCGCCCACCGCGAGCAGGCCGAGCAAGCCCTGGCCGCCTTCCCGCCGCCCACCGGCCGTGTGTCGCCGGGCATGCTTCGCTGGCTACGTCGCAGCAGTGATCAGCCCGCCGGGATGCCTGGTGGGTTGGCGGTCGCGACCCAGCAGGTGAATCGGGCCCATGATCGGGAGCGTGAGCTGCGTCAGGACCAGCAGCGGCGCCAGGGCTGGCTGGAGGCCAACGCTCAACTGGGTCCCCAGTATCGGCAGGTCGTACGGACCCTCGCCTGGCAGCGGCGGGCCACCGGCCTGGCAGTCGAAGCCGACCGCCCCGGCTACATCCTGGAGGCGCTTGGGCCCGTTCCCGAGTCGACCCGGGGTCGGCGGGCCTGGCGCCAGGCCGCCGCCGAGATCGAGCAGTACCGGCACACCTACCACATCACCGACCATGAGCGGGCCCTCGGCTCCGAGCCCCAAGACCCCGCCCAGCGGACTAACCGGCAGCGGGCCCGCATGGCCATCGACCGGGTCCAAGCAAGGCAGCGGACCGCCGACCATAGCCGCGAGCACCAGCCGACCAGCGAGCCCAGCAACCAGCCGCGGCCTCGTGCTCCGCGTGGCCGGCCCGGCCCGGAGCGGGCCGCCGGCTAGCAGCACCAGAAAGGAGCACCTCGATGGCCAGTTCTCGACCATGGCCCCTAGATGACGATGACCGGCCCAGTGGTTCAGTACGGCCGCTCAACCAGGCCGACCTGCAGGCCATCCTCGCCCACCTGGACCAGGACCCCGACCAGCCGCTGGCCCACACCAGCGCGGATCAGCCGGTGGTGGCGGCGGGGGTGCGGGCCAGCGTGGGCCGCCCGGGCAGCTCGGCCCAAGCCAGGTGGCGGCGGCTGCGGGCGGCCGAGTGGGCCGCCTGGACCCGGACCCTGGCCTGGCGGATCGCCATCATCCTCGGCATCGCTGCCACTGCGGGAGTCCTCGGCAACCTGCTGGCGCCTCGGCTCAGCCTGCTGGTCGGCGGCCTGGCCGCCGTGGCGGCCGGCTGGGGGCTTCGGTTCCAACCCAGTCCGGACACCGTGGCCTGGCGGCGGGGAGCAGTGGGGGAGCGACGCACCGCTCGGCTGCTCGGCCCCCTGGAGCGACAGGGGTGGGCGGTCCTGCACGACCTCGCCGTCCCACAGAGCCGGGCCAATCTCGACCATCTCGTCATCGGGCCTGGCGGGGTGTTCGTGATCGACTCCAAGCAGTACCGAGGCCGCCTCCACCTCGACCCGTCCGGGCGGCTCTGGCATGGCCGCTACCCGCTCGCCCCGATCCTGGAGGTGGTGTCCTTCGAGGCCGACCAGGCCGCCCAGGTCCTGCCCGACCCGGGCGTGGCGGTGGTCCCGATCGTGGCCGTCCACGGCGCCCAGGTCCCCTGGGGCAAGGTCGTCGTGCGCGGGGTCCCCGTCGTGTCGGCCCGGCATCTGCCAACCATGCTCCGCCAGCTCCCGACGGTGCTCGGGCCCGAGCGGGTCACCGCCCTAGCCGACCATGCCCGAGTCCGCTTTCACGCCGCTGCCTGACGGCACTGCCAGCCAGCGTGCGTCAGCTCGCCGTCGACGACAAAGCCCGTCTTTCAGCGGTTCGCACGATCAGTGCTGGTAACTGACTGGGCGGGTAGCAGCCGATCGCCAAGGATCTCCCGGCTTGGTGACGTAGTGCGTGACGACGTAGCGCCAGGGAACGACGGCGAGCACGATCACGACCCAGAGGCAGGCGCTAGCCACCTTCAACGTGGCGGAGTCCATCTGATCGGCGGTCCACAGCGGGAGGGCGACGCATGGTACCGGCCGGCGACCCCGTTCCGGAATGCTCTCCAAGGGCGCCTGGCGGGGTCAGGGCTCGACCCGGCCGGTCTCGTACGCCCACATGACCAGCTCGACCCGGTTGCGGGCGCCGAGCTTGGCCATGAGGCTGGCCAGGTGGGTCTTGACCGTGCTGAGGCTGATGTGGAGCTCGCGGGCGATCTCGGCGTTGGTGCGGCCGCTGGCCACCGTGCGCAGGACCTCCTCCTCCCGGCCGGTGAGCGGCTCGATGGGCTGGGCGGGTGGGCGGCCGGGGCGGGCGTCGGAGAAGGCGGCCAGGAGGCGGACGGTGACGCTCGGGGCGATCAGGGCGTCGCCGTTGGCGGCGGCGTGGATAGCCTGGAGGAGCAGCTCGGGGCCGGCGTCCTTGAGGAGGAAGCCGCGGGCGCCCGCCTTGAGGGCGCCGTGCACGTACTCGTCGAGGTCGAAGGTGGTGATGACGACGACCGCGAGCGGGTCGTCGACGCCGGGGCCGGCGAGCTGGCGGGTGGCCTCGATGCCGTCCATGGCCGGCATGCGGATGTCGAGCAGGCACACGTCCGGGCGGAGCTGACGGGCCAGGGCCACGGCGGCGCGGCCGTCGGCCGCCTCGCCGACCACCTCGACCCCGGGCTGGGCGTCCAGGATCATCCGCAGCCCGGTCCGGACGATCTCCTGGTCGTCGGCGACCAGCACCCGGATGCTCATGTGCCCGGGGCCGTCCTGGGCAGGACGGCGGTGACGGTCCAGCCCCGGTCGGGTCCCGGGCCGGCCTCGAGGGTGCCGCCGAGCAGGGTCGCCCGCTCGGCCATGCCCACCAGGCCGTAGCCGGCCGGGCTCCGGCCGGTCGAGCCGGCGTCGCCGTCGTCGCGGACGGTCAGGCGCACCCGGTCGGCGTCGCCGGCCACCCGGACCTCCACCCGGGTCGCGTGGCGGGCGTGGCGGACCGCGTTGGTGATCGCCTCCTGGGCGATGCGGTAGAGCGCCGCCCCGACCGGCGGCCCGAGGCCGTCGAGGTCGCCGGAGAGCCGCACCTCGACCCGCGGCCGGTCCCCGGCCCCGTGCGCCAGCCCCTCGATGTCGGCCACGCCGCGCTGGGGGGCCAGGTCGGCCTCCTCGTGGTCGCGGAGGACACCGACCATGCCGCGCAGCTCGGCCAGGGTGCGGGCTGCCTCCTCCTCGATGACCTGGAGCGCGTCCACGGCCTGATCGGGACGGGACGCCCCGACCAGGCGCCCGGCCTGGGCCCGGATGGCGATGCCCGAGACGTGGTGGGCGACGGTGTCGTGCAGCTCGCGGGCCAGCTGCTCGCGCTCGCGCAGCTTGACCTGGTCGAGCTCGCGCACCCGGGCGGTGGCCTGGTAGCGGACGGCGGCGCCCAGCGCCGCCGGGAACAGCAGGACCATGAGGGCGATGGCGGCCTCGGCCACGCCTGTGTAGTCGTGGGCGATCCCCAGGGAGAAGGCGACCAGCATGATCGCCAGCCCGGCGGCCGCCTCGCGGCCCGACCCCCAGCGGAACAGCGCGTACGGGAGCAGCAGCGCGAACACGGCGACGTTCAGCCCCACCGGGCCGGTGCCGGCCAGGAGCGCCGCCACGTCGACCAGGATCACGCAGCCGAAGAGGACCGCGACCGTGGCCAGGGGGTGGGTGCGCCGCCACAGCAGCGCGACGGCCAGCCCGACGGCGAGGGCGAGGGCGGCCGGTCGCCACACCACCCCGTCGCGGAGGAGGGCCTCGAGGACCGCCGCCGGGACCAGCACGGCGACCAGCGCCCAATCCCGCCACACCCGCCGAGGCGGGTGCGGCGCCGGGGGCTCAGCCCAGAGCGAGCGGACGGCGTTGCGCAGCATGGCGCCAGCCTAACGCCCCCGAACCGGCGGCGGATCGGCCGAAAGCACGGTCCGGCCCGCGGCCGGGATCGCCCGATCGGCCGGGCGAGATTCGGCCTCAACGGCCGATGTGGCCGCCGCCGGCGCTCGGCAGGCTTGAGCGACCGCGCTGGCCGCACCGGCCCGCCGACGACCTCCAAGGAGCGGACATCATGCTGTCGCACGCGCTGTACCGATGGGGAAGGCTGGCCGCCCGCCGGCCGTTGACCGTGATCGGGTCGTGGCTCGTCCTGGCCGTGCTCGTGGTCGGCGCGTCGGCCACCTTCGGCCGCGACCTCGAGGACAACATGGAGGTGCCGGGCCTCGACTCCCAGCAGGCGGCCGACCTGCTGGCCGCCGCCGGCTCGGACCGGGCCGGGCTGACCGCCCAGGTGGTCCTGACCCCGCGCGACCAGCGGGCGACGTTCTCCGGCTCGGCCGACGCGCGGGCCGCCCTCGGCCGGGTCCAGGCGGCGGTCGCCGGCCTGCCCAAGGTCCTCGGCACCACCGACCCGGCGGTCTCGCCCGACGGCCGGGTCGCCCTCATCGGCGTCCACTACCCGACGCAGGACGAGCTGGGCCGCGACGACCTGGAGCGGCTCAAGGCGCTCGGCGCCGAGGCCGCGACGGGCTCGCCGCTCCGGGTCGAGCTGGGCGGCGACCTGTTCTTCGCCTTCGAGGAGCCGGGCGGCACCGGCGAGCTGGTCGGGCTGGCCGCCGCCGCCGTCATCCTGCTGCTGGCGTTCGGCTCCCTGGTCGCCATGGGCCTGCCGATCGGGCTGGCCGTGGTCGGCCTGGCCCTGGCCGTCAGCTCGATGTCGCTCGTCGCCCACCTGGTCGACGTCCCCTCCTGGGCCACGCAGCTCGGCAGCATGGTCGGGCTCGGGGTGGGGATCGACTACGCCCTGTTCATCGTCACCCGCCACCGCGAGTTCCTGGCCCGCGGCATGGCCGTCGAGGAGGCGGCCGGGCGGGCGGTCGCCACCGCCGGCCAGGCGGTGGTGTTCGCCGGCGGCACGGTCGTCATCGCCATCCTCGGCCTGGCCGTCGCCGGCATCCCGTTCGTGACCGCCGGCGGGATCGCCATCTCGGTCATCGTGCTGACGATGGTGGCCGCCTCGGTCACGCTGCTGCCCGCGTTCCTCGGCCTGGCCGGCCCCTGGATCAACCGCCTCGGGATCCGGCGGCGCGCCCACGACGGCGCCAGGGTGGGCTCCGGGTGGCGGCGCTGGGGCGGGCACGTGTCCCGGAACGCCCTCGCCTACGCCGTCGGCGTCACCGTCCTGCTACTGGCCCTCACCGCCCCGGTGCTGGCCCTACGGATGGGCATGCCCGGCGAGGGCGCGCTGCCCGAGACACGCACCGAGCGTCGCGCCTACGACCTGGTCGCCGACGGCTTCGGACCCGGCCGCAACGGCCCACTGGTCATCGCCGTGGACGTCGCCGAGGACCCCGGCGTGCTGGAGCCCCTGCGGGCCGCCGTCGAGGCCGACCAGGGCATCGCGGCCGTGGCGCCCCCCGAGGTCGACGCCGACGCCGGCGTGGCCACGCTGGTCGCGTTCCCGACCTCCGGGCCGCAGGACGCCGCGACCCGGGCCACCGTCGAGCGGCTCCGGGCCGACGTGTTCCCGGCCGTGCTCGGCGGCGGCCCCGCCAGCGCCCACGTCGGCGGCCAGGCGGCCAGCTTCGCCGACCTGGGCGACCGGATCCGCGAGCGGCTCCCGCTGCTGGTGGGCGCCGTCGTCCTGCTGTCGTTCCTGCTGCTGACGGTGGTCTTCCGCTCGGTCGTGGTGCCGCTCAAGGCGGCCCTGCTGAACCTGCTCAGCATCGGCGCCTCCTACGGCGTGCTGGTCGCGGTGTTCCAGTGGGGCTGGGGCGCCGGCCTCATCGGCCTGGAGTCCACGGTGCCGGTCGTCGCCTTCATCCCCATGTTCATGTTCGCCATCACCTTCGGCCTGTCCATGGACTACGAGGTGTTCCTGCTCTCCCGGGTCCGCGGCGAGTACGTGGCCACCGGCGACAACGACGCCGCCGTCATCCGCGGCATCGCCGGCACAGCCCGGGTGATCACCTCGGCCGCGCTGATCATGATCTCGGTCTTCCTCGGCTTCGCCCTCGGCGACGACCCGGCCATCAAGATGTTCGGCCTCGGCCTGGCCACCGCCATCTTCGTCGACGCCACCATCGTGCGGATGGTCCTGGTGCCGGCGACCATGAAGCTGCTGGGCGACGCCAACTGGTGGCTCCCGGGCTGGCTGGACCGGCTGCTGCCGGCCGTCGAGCTGGATGGGTCGGCCGGGTCGCCGGCAGGCGGCACGGTTCCGTCGGCCGGCGTGGCCGGGGTAGCCTCCGAGCTGGTGGGAACGGCCCCGACCCGGGGAGACTCGTGAAGCTCGTCGCCATGGAGACGCTGCGGCCGGCCGTCCAGCCCAACCTGCTGCTGCTCCGGCTGCACGCCGACGACGGCGCCGCCGGGCTCGGCGAGGCGTTCTTCGGGGCCGCCGCGGTCGAGGGCTTCAAGCCCTCTGGTGTCGAGCGGCTCCAGGCCGATCGCCGGGTGGTGCCGGCACCCCGCGCGGTTCCAATCCCCTAGCCGTGGTTGTCGCCGACCTGGAGGGCGGCCCCGGCTGCCCTCCAGGGCCGGCCTTGATCCAGGCCGTCCCGGTGACGCCAACCGTCCAGGACCGACTTGGAGGGATCGAGTTGAGCAATCCACGCCCCGAGGTGGCACCGATCGGCCGGTACCGGCAGGTGCCGGTTGAGGTGAAGGAGGCCGACCCGGCCGCCGCCGAGGTGGCCAGGCGCCTGATCGCGCTCATCGCGACCAAGTGGCCGGCCAGTCCGGCCGAGCACGTTGGCAGCTCGGCGGTGCCCGGCCTGGCCGGCAAGGGGATCATCGACCTGCTTCTGGCCGCCGAGCCGGCCGACCTGCCGGCCATCACCGAGGCCCTGCTCGAGCTCGGCTTCCGGTTCCAGGTTCCGGCCGTGTTCCCGGCGACACGGCCGATGCTGTGGGGCGCCTTCCGGCATGGAGCGACCGAGTACCGTGTCCATGTGCATGTGGTGCCGGCTGGTAGCCCCGAGGTCGCCGCCATGCGCGGCTTCCGGGACGCCTTGCGCGCCGACCGGCGCCTGTGCCGTGGCTACGCCGCCCTCAAGCGGGGCATCGTGGCCGGCGGTCCGGTTGACCGGGTGACCTTTACCAAGGCCAAGCATGACTGGAT
>Ga0081538_10004279_pt1 | contig 13211 bp, 11 predicted proteins | sample TabmetS5T2R1_FD_71022 | JGI IMG/M metagenome (GOLD analysis project Ga0081538, IMG submission 71022) | Tabebuia heterophylla rhizosphere microbial communities from the University of Puerto Rico - S5T2R1 | ecosystem: Host-associated > Plants > Roots > Rhizosphere ...
GCGCCGCCGCCGCAACATGAAGGACGCGCCGGGGCGCATGATGCTCTATTTCGGCGCGCGCCGACCGCAGGAGCTGCCGTACTTCGGACCGCTGCAGAAGGTTCCGGATGGTCTCTTGCGCAAGCATTTCGCCTATTCGCGCGTGCCGGGCGAACCGAAGACCTATGTGCAGGACCGCATGCGGGCGACGGCGGATGAGGTCGTCGCTTTCCTGAAAAGCGACAAGACGCATGTGTATCTCTGTGGCCTTAAAGGCATGGAGAGCGGTGTCGACGAAGCGTTCGCCGATATCTGCCGCGCAGCGGGAATCGACTGGCAGGCATTGCGCAGTCAAATGCGCGCGACCGGACGCTATCACGTCGAGACGTACTGAACTCGTACCTGCGCCTGCGGGCGCAGGTATTTTGGGATGTCCGCGGCCCGCTTGACTGCTTTGCGCTAAATCAACGCACCATCCCCCGAGCTCCCTTTACACCTGCGCAGCCCTACTCCGTTTGCCCAGATGAGGAGGCCATCCATGCGTGCGGTAGCCTGCATTGTCCTCGCACTGCCGATCCTGATCGTCGCCACCGTCGCGGATGCACAGCAACGCGCTGCCAAAAAAAATCAGCTGAGCGATGAGGCGCTTGCTGCTCGCCGTGCTTGCTTTGAGGAAGCGAAGGTGAGAGCTCCAGGATCGGACTGGACCGGCGCCGGCCTCCAGAGCCTGCGGGAAAATGCGTACAGGGATTGCGCTCAGCGCAAGGGAATTCGCCCCTGATCGACGACGTGCGTCGCACCATCAATCCGGATGTCGTCACTGATTATTCCGCGATGGTGAGTGGTCTCGTTGACCGTTCGGAGGCGCCGCACATCTACGAGAGCCGGAAGAGGCGCGTGTCCCTACGGTCTGACGTTTGGAGCTCGTCGAGGCAATGAAAAGCAGAAATGCGAAAGATCTTGTCGACGAGCGTTTGACGGGGACCAAGGCCGTCGAACCGCCGCAGGTCGTGACGTTCGAAACGATCCTGCCGGCCACCATGGCAGTGCGCGCAGAGGAGATCGGCGTCAGGAAGGCGACGAGCGATCCGGTGGCGGTGTTCGTGTTGGGCGTGCTCGGTGGCGCGTTCATTTCGTTTGGCGCCATCTTTGCCACGACGGTGAGCGCAGGCAGTGTCGCGATCGCGTCGCCCGACGGAACGACAGCGCTGATAGCAGCGCCGCCCTATGGCATCATGCGGCTCCTGACGGGTCTCGTGTTCTCGCTCGGATTGATGCTGATCGTGGTTGCGGGAGCAGAGCTCTTTACCGGCAACAATCTCATCGTCATGGCGTGGGCGAACGGCAAGGTGAAGACTGCCGATCTCCTGCGGAACTGGGCGATCGTCTTCGCCGGCAATTCTTGCGGGGCGCTGTTGACGGCGGTGCTGATGTTCTGCACGACGCAGTATACTTTCGGCGGCGGCGCCGTCGGATTGGCGGCGCTCTCCGCCGCCAACTCCAAGGCCTCGCTTGCTTTCTTCCCGGCGCTGGCGCTCGGCGTCATGTGCAATGCGCTCGTCTGCCTGGCGATCTGGATGAGTTATAGCGCAAGGACAACGATCGATCGGATCGCAACGGTGGTCCCCCCGGTTGCAGCTTTCGTTGCAGCCGGCTTCGAGCATTGCATCGCGAACATCTACTACATTCCGGTTGGTCTTTTCATCAAAGCGGGCGCAGGCGATGCGTTCTGGAAATCGGTCGGCAAGACTGCAGCTGATTATCCGGAGCTGACATGGCAGAACTTTATCGCCAATCTCGTGCCGGTGACGATCGGCAATGCCGTGGGTGGCTCGCTGATGGTCGGCCTGGTCTATTGGTTCGTCTACCTGCGGCGGCCCACCGAAAAGTCCAGCGGCAGATAGACGAGAGCGCAGATGCGCGTCCGCGCACCTTCGTTCAAGCCGGCGACGACTGAATCCGCGCCAAGAACATTCTGTTCAATCAGGGATCGATCGGCTCGGTACCAGGCATCCGCCCCGGTTGCTATTACGATCGCCCTGTTTCGCCCCACCGGGAAACATCGGTGGTGTTGAAGGCCATCGCCGCTTGACCTTCCGGCGACTGCAGCCACGCCTTCAATTCTTCATCGGTTTGTGGCTCGCGGCCCTTGAGACCGCAGAAAGCATCGCGAAGAGCTTCGGCTTCGGTCTTCTCATGGCCATCTGTATCGCTCATGGTTCTACCTCCAACCTGCGAGCGTCTTGGTATGGCTGCGACTCAGTGTCCGCTGAGCGCGAGCGTCTTGATAGGCAGCATCAGCGCCTGAATGCGCAGGAGGAGCGCATGCACGAGACCAACCGCATCGATGGCGTGCAGTCCGAAACCTTGCAGGCGTGTGGTTCCCGGCGCGGAAATCTTGTCGTGGTTGCTGGTGTAGGCGTTCGCTATGCAGCTGCTGCCCGGAGTGACGCCGTCCATGCCGCCCTCGTAGAGCGGCTCGAGAAAGACGAGGATGGTGCCTGGGCGCGTGGTCTGCTGCGGGTCCACGAGCAGTTCGCCGCCGCGGAATTGTCCGGCAGCGATGTAGTTCTGTACGCCTGTCACGACCATCGGGATGATGACCCACGGCTTCGACATGCATGCGGCCTCGGCAACCATGCCGACCTTCATGACCTGAGCTTCGATCTGGCCAAAGCCCGCCTGCAGCGCGCGTTGACCTGCGCCGCCCGGGATCAGGATGCCGGCCGGTCGCATCATGGGATTGACGAGATCGCCCGGACGCAAGAAGAACTGCTCCACCCGGCCGTCAACTCCGGCGCGGATAAAGGTCTTGTCGAACTCCACTTCGGCCTGAGCGAGGGCGGCCTCGGCGCTGGATTTCTCCGCCGGCAATAGGGTCGAGATCCGTATTTCCGCTGACTGCCTGGTCGCGAGCGCGGCATCGACCGCCCCCTGGCGACCGTCCGCAACAACCTGCAGCTTTTCGATGTCACGCTGCGCTACGATGCCGGGATTGCGCCGCTGCAGCTCTTTCTTGACTTCCAGCTCGTCGACCGCCTGCTGCAACGCGCCCTTGGCTTCCTGGATCTGACCTTCGGATTTTGCCAGGTCCGCCTGCGCAGCTACCATTGAGGCGTCAATTTCGGCGATCTTGCGCTTTGCCGTCTCGACGGCGGCAGCCTGCTTCGAGTTGTCCAGTCTGAATAGCACCGTGCCCTTTGAGACCGGCTCACTGAATCCAACGTTGACTTCCGCGACGCGGCCGATGGTCTCCGGAACGATCGGAACGGTTCTGAAGAACGCAGTGGCGTTGTTGGTCGACGGGTGGAAGTAGAAGATCGCTGTGATCAGCGAGACGGTGAGCATCAGGCAGGCCGTGATGCCCCATCGAAGCTCGTACCAGACCGAGAAGAACGTGATCTCCTTGCCGATCTTCTTGCCCTGGACATACCGGCGATACAGGTAGTCGGGCACGATCGTCACCAGCGAGCAAAGCATGATCTCAAGCATGGACACGCTCCTTGGTCGGACTGGCGGAGGCGGCCGGCGCAGTTTCGGGGCGGTGTTCCTGGGCTTGCGGGGCGATTGCCGCATCCGACTTCATCTCAAGGGACGCGCCGGGCGGAACATTGGCGATCTTTTCGACCGAACCTGCAATGCTGCGCAGTGGCGTCGAGAAGTCGGGGATCTCAATCATCGCCAGAATCAGGGCGGCGACCCAGAACAGGTGGATATGCGTGAAGAGCGCCAGCAGACAGAGCACAGCGACGACTTCGAACTGCAGTTTCTGGGATTTGTGCGCCATCCGTTCGGGCAGGGAGTGAAGCTTGAAAAAAATGTTCCCGACCGCGAGCACGGCTGCGATCAGGACAAGGCCCATCGCCACCATCCAGATGTCGGTTTCGCCCGGCGCCGTGATGAAGCCCGGAAGATGATGCGGAGCGGCTGGGTGAAGTTTGTCGGTCAAACAACCCTCCTATCGTGATCTTTGCGAGCTGATCGCCAGGAGCGTCGTCGGGAACGGTACCTGTGCACGCGCAATCCACGAGAGCGTGCAAACCCTCCCACGGTCGTTGATTTGAATCAAGGGAACAAGGCGTTTCGTGTCCGGAGCGCCCTGTGTCAACTCGCGCCTTGCGCCGCGAGCAGGCCGACGATCTGCACGGCGATGACCTTTACGATCGTCATCGACGGGAAGATCATCGCGTAACCGATGTCGGGCCGCTCGGTCGGCGCCATGCGCGTCGAGTAGACCAGGATGGCCGGGTTCCCGGTCGCTCCGGACGCCACACCGACCAGATCGTCGTAAGGGATCTTCATCAGATAGTAGCCGACCAGAAGCACGACAATCATCGTGGTGAGCAGCACCACCGCGCCGATGAACAGCATGGTCAGACCTGTATCGGCGACCGTGCGAACGAACGGCTGGCCGGCGTTGATGCCGACTGCGGCGAGGAAGATCGCAAGTCCATAATTGCGAAGCACGATGTTGGCCGGTAGCGGCATCACCCAGAGCATGGGTCCGGTTCGCCGCATCTTGCCCAGGATCAGCGCGGCGATCAGTGGACCGCCGGCGATGCCGAGGGTCACGGTGCCGACGCCGGGAACCGGAATGGGAATCAGACCAAGCAGCAAGCCAAGCACCATGCCGATGCCGAGCGAAACATAGCTGAATTCGGCCGTCGCCTTCACCGTGTCGCCGAAGTGCTTGCGTACGTCCTCCTTGTGATCGGGCGGCACCAGGACGCCGACGCGGTCGCCGAACTCGAGCGCGAGATCCGGTCGGGGCACAATGTCCATGTCGTACCGGCGAATATGCAGCATGTGCATCGGATAGCCGCTCGGCAGTGCAAGTTGTCCGAGCGGGATGCCGACCAGATTGGCCTTGCTGACAAAGACGCGGATGTAATCGAGTGCCGAGCGATCCTTGACAATTCGGCCCGGCTCGAGCCTGCCGAGTCGTTTCGCAGCTTCGGCAATCGTGGCCTGTTCGTCCGCCACGATCATCACGCTATCGCCCATTGCGAGCGCAAGGCCAGGCTCCGGCACGACGTTGTGACCGTCCTTCTGGACCATCGTGACCTGGGCGCCTTCCGGCAGCAGCTTGTTGAGTTCGTCGAGCGTGCTGCCTCGAAAGCCGTCACCGAGCGTCAGCTCGGCCATGTGGAAGCGTTGCGCCTTGGCCGGAAACTTCGGCTGGACGCGGCGCGTCATGAAATAGATGCAGAGAATGGGCCCGATCACGCCGAACGGATAGGCGATCGAATAGCCGATCGACGGATCGCTGTTACCCATCACATCGAGTGCGGCCTGCAACGTTGCGGTGCTCGTCATCGATCCCGCATACATGCCGAGCGTATGGCCGATCTTGATGCCGAAGATCTTGCCGAGGCCCAACGCGACAAACAGGGCCGCGATAACGCCGACGAATGCCAGGAGATTGTACTTGCGTCCCTCTGCTCCGGTCATTCCTTCGAAGAACTGGCGACCGTAGAGAATGCCGATGCCGTAGAGAAACATGATCAGGCCGGTGAGGCCGATCGGGCCGACGATGGATGCTTTCGGAGCGAACGCGCCGATCGCCAGTCCAACGAACAGAACCGCGCCGACGCCGAGTGAGAATCCGCCAAAGTTGATCTGGCCGACGAGATAGCCGACGCCGATCGCGAGAAAGAGCGCAAGGATTGGTTGCGAACCGATGATGTTCTGTGCGACCTCAATCATGATGTGCCCAGCCTGATTGGAGTTCAGATCAAAAAATCAGCGCGCGCGGCATCCCGCCGCACGGAACTGTTCCAGTACCCGATCGATCAGCGCGCGGCTCGGCGGGTCGGTATGTGCGTGCTTGTAGTCGATGTTCATCGCTCGCCACTTGAAAGCGCCGAGCTGATGGAACGGCTGGACCTCGACCCATTCCACGTTCTTCATCGGCGCGACGAATCGGGCGATCGCGTCCACGTTGTCGGGATCGTCAGTCAGACCAGGGACGAGCGTGAAGCGCACCCAGACCGGTTTGCCGATCGCGGCGAGGCGCTCGGCAAAGCGAAGGGTGGGTTTGAGCTCGCGGCCGGTGGCGATGCGATAGGTGTCGGGATTGCCGCTCTTGATGTCGAGCAGCACAAGATCGATCTGGTTCAGGTAATCCCTGTCGCAGCGGTCGCCGAGAAATCCCGACGTCTCGATTGCCGTGTGCAGTCCCAGGCGCTTGGCGCCGGCCAGAATGCGGCGCGTGAATGCGAGCTGCACCATGACTTCACCGCCGGAAATCGTCAGGCCGCCGTCGAGCTGCCGTAGCGCCGGCGCGAACTCGCCGAGACGCTGGATCACATGCTGGGCTGTGACGCGCGTGCCGTCCTTCAGGTGCCAGGTGTCGGGGTTGTGGCAATAGGAACAGCGTAGCAGGCAACCGGAGACGAACAGCACGACGCGCAGCCCCGGACCGTCGTACCGCGATGAGGTCTCATAGGAATGGACATAACCGTAAGCGCCTTCCCACTCGTCGCGCAGTTCACCCTCGTCAGGCGCGTCGGGTGAGATCCCGACGCGCAAGTCGTGTCGGCTGCCAGCTTCGACGGTACCGAGCTGCGACATGGCAACCTCCGTTCGATCCTCAGATCTGGCCGTGGAAGGTGCGGCTGATAACGTCCCGCTGCTGCTCGGGCGTCAGGCGGACGAAGTTCACCGCATAGCCCGAGACGCGAATGGTGAGCTGCGGATACTTGTCCGGATTCGCCATGGCATCTTCGAGCGTATCCTTGTCGACGACGTTCAGGTTCATGTGGAAGCCGCCCTGACCGAAGAACATGTCGAATGCCTTGACCGAGGCATCGACGAGTTCGGCTTCGGCCAGATGTGCTTTCTGCGGCGCGACCGAGACGGTATAGCTGATGCCGTCCTGCGCATCCTTGTAGGGCAGCTTCGCAACCGACAGACACGATGCCAGCCAGCCGTGGCTGTCGCGGCCGTGCATCGGGTTGGCGCCCGGTGCAAACGGTTCACCCTTGCGTCGACCGTCGGGCGTGTTGCCGGTCGCCTTGCCGTACACCACGTTCGAGGTAATGGTCAGCACGCTCTGGGTGTGCGTGGCATTGCGGTAGGTCGGATGCTTGCGGATCTTCTGCATGAAGCTGGTAACAATGTCGGAGGCGATGCTGTCGACCCGACCATCGTTGTTGCCGAACTGCGGAAGTCCTTTTGGATCCTCGATGCGGTAGTCGATCGCAAGTCCTGTGTCATCCCGGATCACATGCACCTTGCCGTACTTGATGGCCGAAAGACTGTCGGCGACCACCGAAAGGCCGGCGATACCGAACGCCATCGTTCGCAGGACATCGCGATCGTGGAGCGCCATCTCGAGCCGCTCGTAGAAGTACTTGTCGTGCATGTAGTGGATGCAGTTCATCGCATGCACGTAGGTGCGCGCGAGCCATTCCATCATGTTGTCGAACTTCGCGACGACCTCGTCGTAGTCGAGGATCTCGCCGGCGACGGGCGGTGTCGCAGGCGCGACCTGTTCGCCGGAGACTTCGTCGCGTCCACCGTTGATGGCGTAGAGCAGCGCCTTGGCGAGATTCACACGCGCGCCGAAGAACTGCATCTGCTTGCCGAGCTTCATGGCCGAGACACAGCAGGCGATCGCATTGTCGTCGCCCCAGTATGGCCGCATCAGGTCGTCGTTTTCGTACTGCAGCGACGATGTCTCCTTGCTGATCTTGATGCAGTAGCGTTTGAAGTTCTCCGGCAGGTGCTTCGACCAGAGGACGGTCAGGTTCGGCTCCGGAGCCGGCCCGAGATTTGTCAGCGTATGCAGCACGCGATAGCTGCTTTTGGTCACCAGCGTCCGACCGTTGATGTCGTTGCCGCCAACACACTCGGTCGCCCAGTAGGGATCGCCGCTGAACAGGGCGTCATACTCGGGCGTGCGGAGGAAGCGGACGATGCGCAGTTTTTGAACCAGTTGGTCCCACAACTCCTGCGCGCCGGCCTCGTTCAGTGTTCCTTCGGTAAGGTCGCGCTCGATGAAAACGTCGAGGAAGGTCGAGATGCGGCCTATGGACATTGCCGCGCCGTTCGCTTCCTTGATCGCGCCGAGGTAGGCGAAATAGGTCCATTGCACGGCTTCCTGAGCGTTCCCCGCGGGCTGGGAGATGTCGTAGCCGTACAGCTTCGCCATCGCGGCGAGATCCTTGAGCGCGCGGATTTGCTCGGCGAGTTCCTCGCGCAGCCGGATGACCTCGTCGGTCGGCCACATGTCATCGATCTGGGCGCGCTCGGCGCGCTTGGCCTCGATCAGTCGGTCGACGCCATAGAGTGCAACGCGGCGGTAGTCGCCGATGATGCGGCCGCGCCCGTAGGCGTCCGGAAGACCCGTGATGATGCCCGAGCTGCGGCACCGCTTGATCTCCGGCGTATAGGCATCGAACACGCCGTCGTTGTGGGATCGGCGATACTTGGTGAAGATCTCGTGTACTGTTGGATCCGGCTCGAAGCCGGCTGCCTTCAGGCCCGACTCCACCATCCGCAAGCCACCGAACGGGAAGATTGCCCGCTTGAACGGCTGATCAGTCTGCAGGCCGACGATCACCTCGTTGTTGCGATCGATGTAGCCGGGACCGTGCGCCAACATTGTCGACGGATTGCTGGCGTCGACCGCGAGCACGCCTTTCTTGCGCTCGGCTTCGAAGTAGGGTTGCAGCTTCTGCCAGACGGCCTTGGTTCGACTTGAGGGGGGCGCCAGGAATTGTGCATCTCCGAGGTACGGCGTGACGTTACAGATGATGAAGTCACGAACGTCGATGCTGTTGCACCAACTTCCCGGAACGAACGTCCGCCAGCAGTTGGTATCCGTTGCGCGGTTCGTAGCTGCCGCAGCCTGTGCCATGGTCATTCTCCCTGGACTTGACGGCCGGCGTGCGAATCCAACGCCGTTGCATATTTGCGAGGCAAGCCATCGGTATCTTCGGCTGAGAGTGCCTTGATTCAGATCAAGCTGCGTGTGGTGACATGTGCTGCGTCGCAACCGGGTGAGCGCAGTCGTCGCAGCAAACCTCATTGCGCGGAAACGTGCGCGGATGGTCTTCGCAACGGCTGCGTCGGTCACGCATTTTCCGCCGATCGTTGCGTTAGATCAAAGCCGCCTCGGTGCCTTCTCTGACATGTCGGAGCCTTCGGTCGGTGACAGGACAGGAGGGGCCGATGCTTTTCCGCTCAACAAGTCTGGCGGCCCTCGCGGCCCTTGTTCTCATGTCGATCAGCGCGACGGCGCAAACGCAGAGTTCTGCGCCGAGCGCGCCACCAGCCTCTGAAACCGAACAGCTGCTCAAGCCGCCGGAGCTCGAGGCGCTTGTCGCGCCGATCGCGCTGTATCCCGACTCGCTCCTTTCGCAGGTGTTGATGGCGTCCACATACCCGCTCGAGGTGGTGCAGGCCGATCGCTGGCTCAGCAGCAGCAAGCTCAAAGGCGACGAGCTCAAGGCCGCTATCGACAAGCAGGGCTGGGACGAAACCGTAAAATCGCTGACGGCCACACCCTCCGTGCTGACGATGATGAGCACGAAGCTCGACTGGACGCAGAAACTCGGCGATGCGGTGCTGGCGCAGCAAGAAGATGTAATGGATGCCGTGCAGCGTCTGCGGGCCAAGGCCCAGTCGAACGACAAGCTGAAATCGACCAAAGAGCAAACGGTTACGACCACGCAGGTCGATAACAGGCCGGTCATCGCGATCGCGCAGGCCGATCCGAATACCGTCTATGTGCCTGTCTACGATCCCGGCGTCGCCTATGGCACCTGGCCGTATGCGGAATACCCACCCTACTACTGGCCGGATTACTGGGCGGGGTCCGGTTACCTCGCAGGTGGACTTGTGGCGACTGGTCTTGCCTTCGGGGCCGGCTACGCGCTTGGGCGCTGGGCCAACTGGTGGGGCGGAGGCGTCAACTGGGGCAACCGGAACCTGATCAATAACATCGGCGACAACTGGCAGCACCGTGTCGAACACCGGCACGGCGTGCGGTACAACAATGCCAACGTGGCGCAGAAATTCGGCGGCGGCAACAATCTGCGCAGCAGCGCCGGTCAGCGGCAGGATTTTCGCGGACGGGACGGTGATCGTGCCGGCCTCGGCGATCGTGATCGCCCCGGCGGCGACCGGGCCGGCCTCGGTGACCGTGATCGTCCCGGCGGTGATCGGGCAGGCCTTGGCGATCGTGATCGCCCCGGCGGCGATCGCGCCGGCGCTGGTGATCGCGACAGGCCAGGTGGCGGCGACCGCGCCAAGGGCGGCGACCGCGGCGGCAAGCGTGATGCGGCTCGGCCGAGCACGGGTGCCAAAGGTGCAGATGCCAAGGGCGGCGGCAAAGCTGCGGCAGCCAGCCGTCCGAGCGCCGGCGCCCGGCCTGGCGCAGGGGGCGGCGGCCCGCGGCGAGACGCGGCGTTCAACACGCAGTCCGGAAGAGTTGCCAGCGCGCAATCAATGCGAGGACATGCAAGTCTCGGTGGCGGTGGGCGGAGTTTCGCCGGTGGTGGCGGCATGCGCGGCGGCACGGTCGGCATGGGCGGCGGTGGCTTCCGTGGCGGCGGTGGCGGCGGCTTCCGCGGCGGCGGTGGTGGCCGTGGCGGAGGTGGCGGCCGACGTTCCGACATCGCGCTCAAGCACGATCTGAGCCTGCTCGGTTATCTCGACAACGGCCTCGGCTTCTATCGTTTCAGCTACAACGGCGACAACACGGTCTATGTCGGCGTGATGGCGCAGGATGTGCAGAAGGTGATGCCGCAGGCGGTGTCGCGCGACGCGCAAGGATACTTGCGAGTCTATTACGACAAGCTGGGCCTGACCTTCCAGACCTATGACCAGTGGATGGCGTCGAAAACTCCGGCGCTGGCGCGCGAATGCGCGGACGATTTCGACATGTGTCGCAACTTAATGCGGTGAAACAGCGATGAGCAACTTGTCAACACGCCTTCGTGTGATGCGCTATACGCGACTGCTCCTGATGGCGTCGGCGGCGCTTGCCGCAACCAGCGCCTACGCACGGGACCAGCGCACCTTCAAGACCCCGGATGACGCAGCCGCGGCACTTGTGCAGGCGGTCAGGATCAATGACGACCGGGGCATCCTCTCGGTTCTTGGCCCGGATGGTTCGCAGATTGCGTCCTCGGGCGATCCAACCGAGGACAAGGCCAAGCGGGAGGAGTTCGTTTCCGCGTACGACGCAAAACATCAGCTGACGATGGAGGGTAACGACAAGGCGGTGCTGGTCATCGGCCGCGACGACTTTCCGTTCCCCGTTCCGCTGGTGCGAACAAGTGGAGCGTGGAGGTTCGACACGGCCGCCGGCCGCCAGGAGATACTCTCGCGACGCATCGGTCGCAACGAGTTGAACACGATCCAGGCCTGCCTTGCCTATTACGACGCTCAGCACGAGTACGCGGAGAAGGACCGGATCGGCGCCGGCGTACGCGCCTATGCGCAGCGGATCGTCAGCCAGCCGGGCAAGAAGGACGGACTGTACTGGCCGGCATCGCAGGGCGATGAAAGCCCGCTTGGTGAACTCGTCGCCAATGCGGCGAGCGACGGCTACAGCATTGGCGGCGGGCGCGCGCCCTTCCACGGCTACTACTATAAGATCCTGACCAAGCAGGGTCCGGCTGCGAAGGGCGGCGAGCTCGACTACGTCGTGCGCGGCAACATGATCGGTGGCTTTGCACTCGTGGCCTGGCCGGCCGCGTATGGCAACTCCGGTATCATGACGTTCGTCGTCAACCACGATGGCGTCATCTATCAGAAGGATCTGGGCACGCGCACATCGCGCGTCGCTGAGCGGATGAGCTCTTTTGATCCCGGTTCGGGCTGGGAGACAGTGCGCGTGACGATACCTCCGGCGAGCGAGCAATAGTCAGGCGAGCTGCATGGTGAGATGCAGGGAGCCTTGTTGCTGCTTCCGGCGGATACGCATGCCGCTCTTCTCGAACACCTTCAGCATGCCTAGATTGTCCGGCAGGACGTCGGCGACGAAGGTCGTGATCCCTGCCTCGCGAGCAACCGCCATAAGGTTCCGCAGCAGGAGTGCGCCGATACCCCGGCCCTGATGGGCATCGGCCACGATGAACGCAACCTCGGCTTCCCCCGGCGCGACGACGATGTAGCGCCCACTGGCGATGATCACTGGGCGGCCGCGTTCCTCGATCGTCGCCACGAGCGCGACATGCCGTGCAAAATCGATATCGACGAAGTAGGAGATCTCGGCCTTCGTGAAGCTGCGCTTTGGACCAAAGAAGCGGCGATATAGCGAGCGAGGGCTGAGACGGCCGACAGCTGCGACGAGGTCATCACGGTCCTGAGGCCTCAGGGCACGGATCGTGATCCGGCTTCCGTCCTTCAACTGCTCCACGTCCGAATAATGGGCTGGGTCAAGCATGGGCGATTTCGCGTGCGATCAGCTCGGCAACCCTAGAACAGCGAGCGACTGTTACCCGCGTTGATCTGCGTCAAAGGCGAGCTTGTCGCGGCGATTAGTGTCATCGCCATGCGCGCAGCCGTGGGCGCCCACGTCCACCCGTCGTTCGCGTCCACAACAATCGAGACGCCGCCGTGAGCCGCTTTGCTGAAACCCTTCGGGACGGCGCTTTGCCGCATGACAAGCTCATTCACTTGGCCATCCGGTTGGCGCTGCTTGGCGTTCTTATCTACTGGTCATTTCTGATCGTTCGTCCATTTATTCCGATCCTGGCGTGGAGCATTATCCTGACCGTTGCGCTTTACCCCGCCTACAGCTGGCTCGTGGATTATCTGGGTGATCGCCGCATTCTCGCGGCAGCGCTCATCACAATTGGGAGTTTCATGATTGTCATTGGACCGGCGCTGTGGCTTGGCGCCGGCCTGGCGAAAGGCCTGCATGTCTTCTCCGAGCAAATTGAGTCCGGCGCGGTCATGGTTCCGCCGCCACCTCAATCAGTCAGGGGCTGGCCGGTGATCGGCGAGCGCGCGTACGATCTGTGGGAGCTTGCGTCTGCCAATCTCAAGAGCGCTGTGAGTGAGATCGTGCCCGCCAAGGCGCTGGCCTCTGCCGCGGTCGGCGCCGCCGGCGAACTCGGCGCTGGAGCGCTCAAGTTCTTCGTGGCGCTGGCGCTCGCCGGGTTCTTGTTTGCACCCGCGCCGCGGCTCGTCGATGCCACGAGGTCGTTCCTTCTGAAGGTGGTGCCCGAGCGCAGCGAAGAGTTCGTCGGGCTCGCCGGTGCGACAATCCGCGG
>Ga0081538_10004280_pt1 | contig 13211 bp, 13 predicted proteins | sample TabmetS5T2R1_FD_71022 | JGI IMG/M metagenome (GOLD analysis project Ga0081538, IMG submission 71022) | Tabebuia heterophylla rhizosphere microbial communities from the University of Puerto Rico - S5T2R1 | ecosystem: Host-associated > Plants > Roots > Rhizosphere ...
GACTTGGGCGAGGACGGAAGGCTCGCTCCCAGTCACGCTCAGGGTCGAAAGCCAAGCGAGGGGAGGAGTGCAGAGATGACGGACTACCCGATCCGAGAGACCCGACGGGAAGAGGTGAGCGGCTGGGCGATTGGAGGAACCGTCTTCGCCGGCGTGATCATGCTCCTCGTCGGTGTCTTCCACGCGATCGCGGGGCTGGTGGCGATCCTCGACGATCAGTTCTTCGTCGTATCGCAGAACTACACATTCGAGTTTGACATCACGTCTTGGGGGTGGATCCACCTGATCGCCGGCGTGATCGTGGTTCTGGCGGGCATCTACGTGTTCTCGGGCGCGACCTGGGCCCGCGTGGTGGGTATCGCGCTGGCCGTGCTGAGCGCGGTCGCGAATTTCTTCTTCATCCCGTACTACCCGTTCTGGTCGCTCCTGATGATCGCGCTGGCGGTCTTCGTCATCTGGTCGCTCAGCCGGCCGGTCGAGAAGGTCTGATACCGACGCCCGCCGCCTGACGTCCGTGGCGACGGACGCGGCCAAGCGAAATGCCGCTGAGAACGCGGGTCCAGTCACCCGCGTTCTCTTCGGCGTCGAAGGGCGGATCGCGAGCAGCGTCTACGGCACCGTGCTCGTGATGGCGACGCTGACCGCCGCATCAGCCGAGAGGGGTCATCCCTGGCGACTCATCGGCATCGTGGCGAGCGGCGTCTTCGTCGTCTGGCTGGCTCACCTCTATGCCCACAGTCTCTCGGAGAGCATCGAGCTGGGGCGGCGGGTGACGAGGCACGACGTGGAGCGAATCGCACACCGCGAGCTGGGCATCCTGCTCGCGGCCGCCCTTCCTCTGGGCGCGCTTCTCCTCGGTGCGGTGGGCGTCCTCCGCGAGACCACCGCCGTCTGGTTGGCGCTCGCCACGGCGCTCTTTGCGCTGGCGGTGGCCGGCCTGCACTACGCAACGGTAGAAGCTCTCTCACGCTCGGCGACCGTCGCGGTGGTTGCCGCAAACGTCGCGCTAGGGCTGCTCGTCGTCGTGCTCAAGGCTTTCGTCATCCACTAGCAGCCGGCTTTGGTGACCCCGGCGGGCTTCTGGGGATCCCCTGCGTGAAGAAGAGGGCGGCGACCGCGAGCACGGCGAGGATCGTCAGGGCGGACTGCAGGCCGTCGAGCCTCGCGTCGGCGTTCGCCTCGAGCGCGGCCTCTGTGGCGGCCGTGGAGGCGCCTGCCTCCTCGAGCGCCGCCTCGAGCTCCGCGTCGGAGGTGAACGCGATGCCTCCCGCGAGCTCCGTGCTCGCCCGGCTCTTCACCTCGGGCGGGATCGCGGGATTGGCCTGGATGTTCACGATGAACGCCGACGTGAGGGAGGCAATCAGCAGCGATCCGGCGAGCGCGGTGCCGATCGAGGCGCCGAGGTTCGTGACCGTGTTCTGCAGGCCGCCGACCTCGGCGCTCTCCTCGTCCGGCACCGCGGAGACAGTGACGGCGCCGAGCTGGGACGCGAGCGCGCCGATCCCGAGGCCGATCAGAAGCAACGGCACGACGACGATCTCCGGCCCGGCGTCCGGGCTCAGGCCCCCGAGCAAGACCACCGTCCCGGCGAGCATCGAGAAGAGCCCGAGCCGGACGACGAGGCGGGGCCGGATGCGGGGGAAGAAGCGCGGAATGCCGATCGCCGTCAGCAGGAGCGCGAATGAAAGCGGGAGGAGGCGAGCGCCGGTGGCGAACGCGGACAGGCCCAGGGCGACGGAGAGGAACAAGGGCACGACGAAGAAGACCCCGGCTTGAACGAGATACTGGAAGAAGAACATCCACAGACCGCCCGTTAGCTGAGGCGACCGCAGCATCGACGGCCGGACGAGCGGCTCCCCGCCTCGTGTCTCCAGCCGAGCCTGCCAGCGGAAGAACGTCCAAATCACGAACAGGCCCGCGAGGATGAGCCAGACGACCGGCGAGAGGCCGAACAATTCAGGCGCGCCCGCCTTCGGCGAAATCCAGCCCCAGACACCGGATCGAAGCACGCCGAAGACGAAGAGCCCGAGCCCCGCGGCCGAGAGTACCGCGCCGACGAGGTCGATTCGCGGTCTCGTCAGAGGGGGCGAGTCGTCGACGCGGCGAGCGAGGACGAGGATCGCGAGCACGATCACGACCTCGCCCGCGAAGACCCAGCGCCACGAGAAGTAGGTCGTCGCAAACCCCCCGATCAGCGGGCCTACGGCGACCGCGGTCGCGCCCGCAGCCGCTACGAGGCCATAGGCGGCGGCGCGGCGCTCCACCGGGAAGTTGCCCGCGACGAGAGCGACGATTGCGGGCATGATCAGCGCAGCCCCGACCCCCTCGAGAAAGGACCATCCGAAGAGCAGAACCGGCAGGCTCGGTGCGAGCGCAGTCGTCAGCGAGCCAGCCCCGTAGATGACGCAGCCGATCATGAAGGCCCGCTTGCGGCCGATGAGGGCGCCGACCTTGCCCCCGGTGATCATCAGCGTCGCCATCACGAGCGTGTACGCGGTGATCGCTCCTTGGATGCCCGACACCGTCGTCCCGACGTCCTCCGCGACTGTCGCGATGGACACGTTCATCACAGAGCTGTCCAACGTCATGAGGAACTGGCCGGATGCGAGCGTGAGGAGGACGAGCGTCGAGCCCGCTGCTGCGGTCTTCACGAGTCGGAACGCTGATCGATCCGGGCTTCGAGCGATTCGAGCCGCGCGCTGACATCCCGGAGGAGGGCTTTCATTTCCTCCTCGCTGGCCTCGCGCCGTTCCTCTACCCGCCGAGCCTCCTCTCGCTGCTCCGACGAGACGAACAGCGAGGTCACGGTGGCCGTGAGGAAGGCAAGGAAAGTCACACCAAAGACGATGACGACGCTTCCCACGACTCTTCCCCACGGGCTGGTGGGAACGACATCGCCGTAGCCCACGGTCGCAAGCGTGACGACCGCCCACCAGATGCCCTCGCCGACCGAATGGAAGTCACCAGGCGCAATCGCCCTGACCAGGAACCCGACGCCCACGGCAAGTACGACCGTCGCTGCCGCGAGCCACGGAAAGACTCGCCGTGAGCGAACCGCCTGCGCCGCGCGCTCCTCGAGCCGGCTGAACCTCCGGGGCGAGGAGCGGGGGCGCACGGTGCCAATCTAGACGTCTAGTCGGCTGCCGAAGCTCCCCTCGAATGCCCGATTCACCCGGGTGAAAGGCCTCCTCGGGGGAGGTCTCGCCGGTTCGCGGTTGGGATCTTCCTCCTGATCCACAAAGGAGATCGCCATGGCTATCGGTCCAGTGCAGCTGCTCGTGCTCGGCTTCGACCAACCCGACTTCCAGGGTGACATCCAGTCCGAGCTCGACCGGCTCAAGGAACACGACGCGGTGCGCGTGATCAGCGGAGTCGCCGTCTACAAGGACGGGGACGGCAAGGTCACGACGCTGCAGCGCAGCGACCTCAGCGACGAGGAAGCCGCCGAGTTCGGCGCCGTGGTCGGCGCCCTCATCGGATTCGGCGCCGGCGGGTTCGAAGGCGCCGAGGCGGGAAGCGCTATCGGCGCGGCCAAGGGCGCCGAAGGCATCCAGCTCGCCAGCGAGGAGGAGCTCCTCGACGTCGTCGAAGAGATCCCGAACGACTCGGCAGCAGCGGTACTGCTCCTCGAGCACCGCTGGGCGATTCCGCTGCGCGACGCGATCAGGGGGGCAAACGGCTTCCCCGTCGCCGACGGCTGGGTTCGCCCCGAGGATCTCGTGGCCGTCGGGCTGATCGCGGCCGAAGAGGCCGCCGCGCTCAGTTCGTAGACCAACCGACAGGAGGAGAAGATGTTCGGACGAAGTCGCAGAGTCGCGCGCCGCACGGCACGGCGAACGACGCGCCGGCAGATGTACATGCAGGACGCGATGAGCGGCGGCTACGACGACGAGCCGGAGCCGCAGTACGCGCCTCCGCCCGCAGCCGCCGAGCCGGACTACGGAGCGGAGCTCCAGAAGCTCGCGGCCCTGAAGGAGCAGGGCATCATCACCGAAGACGACTTCGAAGCGAAGAAGAAGCAGATCCTCGGGATCTGATCCCGAGACGAGCCTCGGGCGCTAGAGGGCTCCCATCGCGCGCGCCTTCTCGACGGCTGCCTTCCGCGAGGAGACGCGCAGCTTCTGGTAGATCGACTTCGTGTGTGAGTGGATGGTGTTGTAGGAGAGGAACAGCTCCGCGCCGATGTCCCGCTTGGGAAGCCCTTCCGCCAGATAGCGAAGGACTTCGAGCTCGCGCTCCGTGAGGTCCGACCCGGCGCCTGCGCGCCGGTACCCCGGCGTGAGCGTGCGCGCGACGTCCTCGAGCCGCTCGTCGAGCATCCCTGCGTCGAGGCAGCCTTCGAGGAGCTCGCGGGCTTCGGCGATCCACGAGCGCCCCGCTGCCGGGCCCTGCAGCTTGCGGCGGACCGGAGCGGCTACGAGGAGCGCCTCGGAGACGAGCAACGGGTCACCATGAGCGCGCAGGTGGAGCAAGCCGCGGCTGAGGTTTCTTCCCGCCTCGGCGGTGTCGCCCGAGCGGGCAAGCACAGCGCCGAGCGCAGTCTCCGCCATTCCAGCTGCCAGGGGATCGGAGCGCCCGTGGCGCTTGAGGGCGTCGAGAGCGTCCCGCGCCCGCGGCTCGGCGAGCTCAGGCTCGTCGTTGGCCAGAGCGACGTGAGCCAGAAGGGAAGACGCAATGCAGGCGTGCAGCCACTGCTGCTGCTCCGTCGCGGCGGCGGTCGCGGCCTGGAGCGAGGTCTCCGCCTCCTTCCAGTGGCCGGCGAGGTACTCCGCCCACCCCAGCGCGAGGCGGGCGAGCGGCCGCCACGGCGGCTGGAGCCCACCTTGCAGATCATGAGCGCGCCGCGCAGCAGCGAGCATGGCGCCCACGTCGCCTCGTGCGAAGCATCCCTCGACGACCGCCGCTGCCGCGACGAGTGAGGTGCCGCCCGAAATGCTCCCCTCGAGCCCGAGGGTCTTCGCCAAGTCGAGGGCACGGAGGGCCTGTCCGGGCTCGTCGACCATGCTCGTAACCCAGGCCTTGGCGAGCGACAGGCGAGCGTCGGCGGCGACCGCGTCCTCGCCGAGGCTCTCCAGCCAGCGCAAACCCCTCTGGGCCTCGACGGAGTCGAGCGCGGGGATCCACGCGGCTGCGGCGAGCTCGATTGCCCCCGTCAGATCATCGCCCGCGACCGCATGCGTGATCGCGTCGTCTGTGCAGCCGTGCTCCGCATACCACCATGACGCGCGACGGTGCAGGGTCGGGACGAGCTCGCCTTGGTGACGCAGCAGCTGGCTGTGCAGCAGCTCGGCGAAGAGCTGGTGATAGCGGTACCAGCCGCGCTCGTGGTCGAGCGCGACGAGGAAGACGTTGGAGCGGTCGAGGTCGTCGAGCAGCTCCGCCGAGCCGTTCCGGCCCGTCACCGCGTCGGCCAAACCGGCGGACATGGAGTCGAGGATCGAGGTCTCGAGGAGGAAGTCCCGCCTCCGCGGGTCGAGCGAGTCGAGGACGACCTCGGTGAGGTAGTCGACCACCAGACGGTTGGACCCGCTGAAAGCGTCCACGAACGCCGTGCGGTCTTCCGCCTTCTGGAGGGAAAGGGACGCGAGGTACACCCCGGCAGGCCACCCCTCGGTGTGCTCGTGCAGGGTGTGCAGCGCCGGCGCGCTCAGTCCGAGCTCGAGCGTCTCGTTCAGGAGAGTTGCCTCTTCTTCCTCCGTGAAGGACAGGTCGAGCGCCCGCACCTCGAAGAGGTCTCCTCTTGCCCGGAGCGTGCCCAGCGGAATTGGCGGGTCGGCGCGGCTCGAGAGCACCAGCGTGACGTCCCCCGGCATCCAGCGGAGGAAGACCTCGAGGGACTCGTGGCACTCTCGGCTCTGGATTACTTGGTAGTCGTCCAGGGCGACCACGAGTCCTCTCTTCACGTGGCGCAGGTCCTTCCCCAACAGCGGGAGGACAACCCCCTCGATGTCGGCGGACGGTGCAGAGACCGCGCCCTGGCTCTCGCTCTTGAATCCGGGCTCGGCGGCGCGAATCGCCTGGATGATCCTCGTCCAGAGGACGACCGGATCGTTGTCCTCCGGGATGACGGTTACGAGCGCAAACGGACGCTTCTCGAGCGCCCGCCATTGCCGAAGAAGCGTCGTCTTTCCGAATCCCGGAGGTGCGGCGAGTAAGACGACTGCCTGCCGCGCGCCTGCGATCGCGTCGGTCAGGCGCTTCCGGGGCAAGTCGTTGGACGGGTGCCGGCGTGGCGTCGAAGCCTCGGCGAACGCATGCCGCGGCGTCAGGCTGGCGCCCTGCGAGCCCCCCGGATGAGTTGGCTCACCCATGGCCCTCCCGCCGCGTAGCGTCGCCCCGCCGCGAGCTGGGCACGCGATCTCGCTGCATTGAACCAGAAAACGCGCGCGGGCGCTTCCAGGGATTCCCAACTACCCGCGCGAAGCTCACCCGGGTGATCGTTCGCGTGGGGTGAGGACGATCCTCATCACCGCAGCCGAGAATCCTCGGCGCGGGGCCCCTGTCCCGCCTGGCGAAAGGAGGAAGGGTGGTACTTGCGGAAACGACGTTCCTCGACATCTTCTGGTCGATGTTCGTCTTCTTCTTCTGGGTGATGGCGATCTGGCTCTTCATCGCGCTGTTCGGAGACATTCTGCGCCGCGACGACCTCAGCGGCTGGGGCAAGGCTGGGTGGATCATCTTCCTGATCGTGCTGCCCTTCCTGGGAGCACTTATCTACGTGATTGCGCGCCCGAAGGTGACCCCCCAGGACGTCCGCATGATGACGCAGTCGGAAGCCGCCTATCGTGCAGCTTCCCAGGTATCGACGGCGGACGAGCTTCAGAAGCTCAGCGAGCTGCGCGCACAGGGAGTTCTCAGCGACGAGGAGTATGAGGAGCTCAAGCGAAGAGCACTCGCCACTGCCTAGACCGCACAGCGAGATCCGCGGCGAGGGGTTGCGCGGCCCCGCCAGCGCTGCCGGGATCGCACGCGAACTGAAGTTGGTGACGCGCGAGCTTGGGCGCGTGTGCCGCCCCGTCGTACGCGCCTCGACGGGCTCGGTCCGGCATCGAGCGGAGCGAGCCGCCCCCGGCGCCGTCCTCTTCGCCGAGGTCGTGCGGAATGCGTTGGGGGCGGCGCTTCGTCCATCCGGAGCCAGCCCCCGAGATGGACCGACGCACGAGTGAGATCCCACGCCAACAGCCGGGTGCTCGTCGCGGGGCTAGCGGAGATCGTGCTCGGCCTCATCGCCGTGGTCTGGCCGGCCGTCGCCTCCGTGTCGGTCGCGATTCTGCTCGGCATCCTTCTGCTCGTCTCGGGGGGAGTTGCCCTCGTCACCGCGTTCGCCGCCCGGGGGTGGCACCTCCTGGGCCGCCTGCTCTGGAGCTTCCTCAGCGGCCTGGGCGGCGTCTACTTGCTCGTCTTTCCGGATGAGGGCCTCGTCGGTTTGACGGCGCTCCTCGTCGTGCTCATGTTCCTCTCGGGGACGCTCTTCGTGGCCATCGCTCTCTTCGTCGGAGGGAATCGAGGCATGCTGCTGGCCGTCGGAGCGATCGACATCGTGGTCGGCGCCTTGCTCTGGGCGGAGCTTCCGAGCTCTGCCTCGTGGGCGATCGGGCTCCTCGTCGGTTTCCACCTGCTCGCACGCGGAATCGAGACCACGACCTTCGGGCTCGCCTTGCGGCGAGAGTCCACGCAGGGAGCCTCGCTTCGCGAGGCGGCGGTCGGCCGTGCCTGAGCGCACACCCCGTCCTGGCTCGAGCATGAGGCCGTCTTCTACGCCTTCAGGACGTCCTTCGAGCGCGCCACCTTCGTCAAGAGCGGTCGCGCGCGGTCGTACGCACGTCGGGCGATCGGAGAGCGGCTGACACGCTCACGTAGCCGCCGAACCTCGGTTCGCGCGGTGACGACGGCACGCCCTCGGGCGGTACCGGCCAGTCCCAACCCGAGGTGAATGGGCTCGAGGCGGTCGGCGAGCTCGAGCTTGAAGCGATCCGCGGCTCCGAGAAACTCGACGCGCCGGAGGCCTTCCTCACACGCGAACTCGAGCAGCCGGTGAAGCACCAGCAGTCCCGGCGAATAGCGCCCGAACGAGGGGTCGAACGCCAATCGATAGCCGTAAAGCCGCTCCGAAATCGCAAAGGCCAGGGCGAATGCGATCGCGCGCCGGTCGACCCTGAGCGTCACGAGGCGAATGACGTCCTGCTGGGCCAGCGCAGGGAGCACCGCACGGTGGAAGCTCACCCCGGTCGAAGTCGCAAATCCGGAGCCGTCCGGCCTGCCGGTCCAGCGAAGCGCATGGAGGCGAAAAGCGTCTTCCAAGGCCGCTTCGACGGCTTCTCGCGAGCGGGCAAGCGTGAACTCGACGGCGCCCGTCTTCTCCAGCTGCTGCCGGCGCCTCCGGTAGGAGCTTCGATGCTTCGACGACACCTTCTCGCGGTACAGCTCGTCCCAGTCGCCGGCGAGCTCGAGAACCGGTCCGTCGGCGCGCTTGAAGAGGTGCAGGTCGCCCGGCGCGGCGATGCTCGCCAAGCGGCCGTCTCCGCTCAACCCGAAGAGCTCCGCGAAGTCGTGGTCCCCAGCGGCCTCGCGAACCAGCGCGGCCGCGGTCGACTGCTCCTCGGACGGGGAGAGGAGCAGATCGGCCAGGCTCGATTGCTCGCCTCCGAGGAACCGCGCCACGCGCAGGCCCCGCCACGGCTTGTGCACGATCGGAAAGGCGGCGACGAGGTCGTCTCCACGGAAGGCCGCCCAAGCGGCGAGGTCGGAGCCGCGGCCGTAGTGGCGGTACCACTCGACCAGCCATGTGTGCAGGAGGAACGGGCTCGGTCGCGGCATCGCCCGCACGAGGTCGTCCCAGGACGCTCCGAGCTCCGCGAGCTCCGGCTCGGTCGAGATGACGCGGTACGTCGGGCGCCCCGAAAGCGCCTTCTCGAGGGTCTCGCCGCGGTCTAGAGGCGTTTGCGACAAAGAGCTACCCTAGTCGATCCTTCGAGAGCGTCTCGGCGCGCCCGGGGGACGGTGGATTCGCGGGAACCTCGGAGGGTCTCCCAGCCCCGCCGGCCGGTTTCGTGGGCCTGCGCGGGACTCGAGCGATCAACCCCCGCAAGATCTCCATGTCACCCTCACGAGGAAGAACCACGTCTCGCCAGAGGAATCGTTCCCTCGTTCGGTAGGCCAGCAACGCGGTGGCCCCGCCCGCGAGGAACGCGGCGCTCGCGGCCGCGGCCGCACCCGAGGCGTCCCAGGTCGGGATGAGCGCGAAGTCCAGAACGAGGCCGACGACGAGTGACGCGACCGGTCCGAAAGACGAGAGACCGGGCGCGCCTGAGGCGACGAGCGCGTTCGTGAAGACCGCGAGCAGCAACGCTCCCAGGGCGCCCGGCAGAAGCAAGAGGAACGGGGTCACCGAGGCGTCGAACGCGGCGCCGAACGCCAACGGGAGTACGAAAGGCCCGAGAACCGCGGCGACCACGAGGCTCGCGGCCGTCACGATCGCGGCCGAGCGGAAGACGTGCAATGCCCGCTGGGCTCGCAGGTCCTCCGGGCTGCCGGCGATGACGGGAAGGAGCGCAGTGGCCGCCGCGCCCGGAAGGTAGAGGAGAATCTCGAAGGCGTTGACCGCAACCGCGTAGATTCCCAGCGCCGCCTCGGAGGCGATCAGCGCGACGATGATCTGGTCGACGCGGAAGTTGAGGTCGTCGGCGACGCTTCCGATCCAGGCTCGCACGCCGAAGCGCAGGCTGTCGCCGAGCAGGGAAAGGCCGGGCATGCGTATGCCGAGATCGAGCGCGGACGCCGAGAAGAGCAGTAGCGCTCGTACCGCGTGCACGGCCGCCCACGCGAGCGCCGCCCGGGCGGCGGTCAGGCCGAACGCAGCCCAGATCGTGGCTATCACCGCCGCGTAAGCCCAGGACGTGCTCGTCGTGACGAGCGCATGCAGCCGGAAGCGGCTGCAGGCGAGGACGAACTTGTAGCCGGCATCGGCGAGCGCGGCCGCCACCACGCTCAGCGCCAGGACGGCGAGCTCCGTGTCGCCGAGGCCGGCGGGCCTCAGCCCCGGCACGGAGACGAGCACGGCGCACACGAGCACCGCGCCCACGGAACCCGCGGCTGCGGCGAACAGGAGGATGTTCGCGAGCAGAGTGGGCCGAGCGGCGGGCGTGCGCGCAGCGAACACCACGGTCGCCTCCCCGACGCCCAGGCGCGCGATCCACGCCACGAGCATCGACGTGACCGTGATGAAGGCGACCGTGCCGCGGCCGGTCGGTCCGAGCGCGCGGGCGATGAGGAGCAACCCGACGAACAGGCCTGCGTTGCCGAGGACCTGCGCCCAGAAGAGCCGCGCCGAGCCCGTCGCGATCGTCGCAATCGATCCGGTGTCCGAGCTCAATCGACAGGGGTCGCCGGCGCGGCGGTCTCCGATTCCAGGTGGACGTCGCGCAGGAGCCGCACGAGGGCTTCCCCGGCCGCTGCGTGCCGCTCCCGCAGCACCCCCCCGTTGGCCGCGAACTCAGCCCTGTACCGGTCGTACGAAGACGCGACGTCGAGAAGCGCAGCCGCTGCCGCCTCCGGGTCGCCGGGCTCGACGCACAGGTGGCTGATCGCCGACAGCGTGTAGTAGGTCGGCGCGTCGCCCACGCGTGTCGACACGGTCGGGATGCCCCGGCAGAGAGCCTCCAGGACCGTGACCTGGACGTTGTCGGCGACGGAGGTCGCAAGGCAGGCGTGGGCCTCCGCCTGGCGCGCTTGCACCTCTTCCCAGCTCCGGGCGCCGTGGGTGACGAGCCAAGGCCTCTCCGAGGCGAGCTCTTCGAGGCGCCTGCGAAGAGGCCCGTCGCCGTAGACGTCGAGCACCGCGTCGCGGCTTCGCCGGAGGATCTCGACCGCCTTCACCGCGACGAGGGGGTCCTTCTCGGGGAACAACCTGCCCACCCACGCGATGCGAAACGGTTCCTCCGCCCCAAGCGAAGGCGTCGTGACCGCGCCGGCGTCCTGGACGGGATAGGGAAGATAGCTCGCGGGCAGGCCGTAAAGCCGGCGAACGCCCTCGACCCCCGCCTGGGACACGGAAACTGGATGCGAGAGGCGAAGCGCGAGCCTCCCGAGGGTCTTCTCGAAGGCTCCGCGGGCGAGGCCGGCCGTCCGTGGTCCCGCGTACGGTCCTGCCCCCGATCCGTGGACCACGAGGATCGCGGGTCGTCCCCGCGCGCGGGCGAGGAGCACGGCCGCGACAGGAAGGAGATGACGCGCGTTGTTGGCCACGACGACGTCCGCGCCGGACACCTCCTCCCAGATGGTTCGCCAGCCGCCGACGGGGAGAGGCCACGAGGAGGCCCCGATGAAGCGCGTGGGCACGACGGCATCCGCGGAGGTGTCCATGCCCGGCGAGCGGCAGGCCAGGACGCGGCTGAGGAAGCCCCGGTGCTCGAGGAGTTCCCGCGAGGACGCGACGAACTCCTCCACCCCGCCGGGGTGGGGTCGGACGAAGCTCGAAACGATTAGCACCCTGAACATCGCCGCAGCCCCCTCGACCTCGGCACGAACGCTGCGAAGCAGCGAGTTTCAAGCAGAGGTCTCAGTGGGCATGGTATTCCCAGGTGATGCGGCAACCAACCGGTTTGGCCTGGCACGGACCGGCTGACGGCGACGACGAACCAGTCGACGTCCCGCGCTATCTGGCTGCGCTCAGGCGTGCGTGGCCACTCGTCGTCCTGCTGATCGTCCTCATAACCCTGACCGTGCTCGCGCTCTCGCTCGTGATTCCCGAGAGCTACCGGGCGACCGCGAGGATCGTGTTCGACGACCGCGCGGGAGTCGGTCCGCTGGAAACGACCGATGTCGAGAGCGTGCAGCGGCGGCTCGCGACGGTTCAAGTCCTCCTCACGACGGACGAGGTGCTCGGGCGAGTCGCCGAGCGACTGCCGGGCGAGAGCGCCGACACGCTCGAGGACAAGGTCGACGCCTCGGTCGACGACGACGCGAATATCATCGACGTCTCTGCGACCGACGAGGACGCTGCCGGGGCCGCCGCGATCGCAAACGCAGTCGCGCGGCGGTTCGTCGATATGGAGACGGCTGCCGAGCGGGCGCGCTACGCCCGCTCGCGCGAAGCGCTCCAGTCCGCGCTGGAAGATGCGGGACGGATAGAAGCGCAGGCGCTTCGCGCCCAGCTGAACGATCTCAACCTCAGCCAGGCGGCGGGCGGAACCCGGCTGCGGATCGCCCAGGTCGCCGAGCCTCCGTCCGAGCCGGACTCGCCGCGTCCCGTTCGCAACACGATCTTTGCGTTCTTCGCTTCCGCCTTCATCGCCGTGCTCGCGGCACTCGCGATCGACCAGATCGCACCTCGCCTCTCCGGGGTGCGCGAGCTCAGCCGGCTGGCTAGGGCCCCGGTGCTCGCGGCCCTGCCGCCTCGCCGCGGGCTGCGCGGCCGGCGCCGACAGACCGAGGAGGCCTACCAGGCGTTGCAGGCCGCGGCGCTGCAGCTCCCGGGGGACCGCAAGGTGCTGCTCGTCACGAGCGCGTTTCCGAGCGACGAGAAGACGACCGTTTCGCTTCGCCTCGCCAACTCGCTCGCCCGCGCGGGTTCTCGGACGCTGCTGATCTCCGCAGACTTCGAGCGGCCTCGGATCGAAGAGCGCTTGCAGATCTCCGGCTCACCGGGCCTCGCCGAGGTCCTCGGTGCGGTCGCCGACGGCGAAGCGCAGGAGATCGAGGAGCTGGTCGCCGAGATGACGGCCGGCGTATCGCCCGCCCAGAGCGCCGCCGACCTCGACGTGCTCCCCTCGGGGAACGTGGAGGGGCGTGGCCCGTTGCTCTACGCCCGGGAGCCCATGTCTCTTCTCTTCACCGCCCTCGAGCGCTCGGATTACCGCTACGTCGTCGTGGACGGACCGCCGCTTCTCGGCGCCGTTGCCGGACCCCTTCTCGCTCGCTACGCGGATGCGGTGATCGCCGTCTGTCGCCTCGATCGGATGAAGCCGGCGGCAGCGGCGGAGCTCGGCGACGTCCTCGGCCAGCTCGATTCGGCCGCGGTCGGCCTCGTCGCGGTGGGCGGAGGGAAGGTCGCGCCGTACTCGGTCGGGCTGGGATCCTGGGCTCTCGAGGGCTCACGCTCGCCGGCCGAGGCCTGAGCGACCGCAAGCGCTCAGCGGTCAGAGGTACTCGTGGATACTGCGCGTGACGTCGAGGCCGCGGTCGGCGTAGGCACAATCCCGGCCGCTGCCGCC
>Ga0081538_10004281_pt1 | contig 13209 bp, 9 predicted proteins | sample TabmetS5T2R1_FD_71022 | JGI IMG/M metagenome (GOLD analysis project Ga0081538, IMG submission 71022) | Tabebuia heterophylla rhizosphere microbial communities from the University of Puerto Rico - S5T2R1 | ecosystem: Host-associated > Plants > Roots > Rhizosphere ...
CGCGCTCACCCCCAGCCAGCGCGCGGCCCTCGCGGCGATCGAGCCGCGGCTCGGCGAGGGCGGCCGGCCGCTGCTGCTGCACGGCGTCACCGGCAGCGGGAAGACCGAGGTGTACCTGCGCGCGGTGGCGGCCGCGCTGGCCCGCGGCGGGTCGGCCATAGTGCTCGTCCCGGAGATCGCGCTCACGCCGCAGACGGCCGGACGCTTCGTCGCCCGGTTCGGCGACAGCGTCGCGGTCATGCACTCACGCCTCGCGCCGCGCGAGCGCTACGACGAGTGGTGGCGCATGCGCCGCGGCGAGGCGCGCGTGTGCGTCGGCCCGCGCTCGGCCGTCTTCGCCCCGTTCGCCGACCTGGGCCTGATCGTGATCGACGAGGAGCACGACGGCTCGTACAAGCAGGACGGTGACCCGCGCTACGACGCCCGCACGGTGGCCGAGCGGCGGGCGGCCGAGGAGGGCGCCCTGCTCCTGGCCGGCAGCGCCACCCCGCGTCCCGAGAGCATGCTGCGCTACGAGCGGCTCGAGCTGCCCGACCGGGTGGACGGACGCGCCCTTCCGGTCGTGGAGGTGGTGAGAAACCCGGGGGCGAGCGGCGTTCTGCACGAGACCACCCGGGCGGCGCTCGACGAGGTCCGCCGCCGGGCCGAGAAGGCGATCGTGCTGCTCAACCGCCGCGGCTGGTCCAATTTCCTCACCTGTCGTGTGTGCGGCCGGGTGTGGGAGTGTCCGAACTGCGACGTCACGCTGGTGCTGCACCGCGCGGCCGAGGAGATCTCCTGCCACCACTGCGGGCACCGCCAGCCGGTGCCGCGCGCCTGCGGCGACTGCGGTTCCGTCGCGGTGGCCCGCCACGGCGCGGGGACCGAGCAGCTCGAGCACCAGCTCGAGGCCTTGATCGCTCCGCTGCCGGTGTTCCGGCTCGACTCCGACGTTGCGGCCGCCTCCGGTGTCGCGGCGGTGCTTCGCCGCTTCGAGGAGGCGCCGGCGGGCGCGCTGGTGGGCACGCAGATGGTGGCGAAGGGGCACGACTTCCCGGAGGTCACGCTCGGCGTGGTGCTCGACGCGGACGCCACGCTGCGCTTCCCCGACTTCCGGGCCGAGGAGCGCACGTTCGCGCTGGTCGCGCAGCTCGCCGGGCGCAGCGGCCGAGGCGCGCGCCGCGGCCGCGTGATCGTGCAGGCGCTCGACCCCAGCGCCCCGGTCCTGGAGCACGCGGCTCGACACGACTCGGCCGGCTTCCTCGCCGCCGAGCTGGCCCGGCGGGAGGCCCTGTCCTATCCGCCCTACGGGCATCTGCTGCGGGTGGTGTGCGCGTCGTCGGAGGCGGGTCCCGAGCTGGCCGCGGCGGAGGCGGTGCGGCGGCGGGCCGCGGCCGCCGGGGTGCCGGTGCTCGGCCCCGCGGCGCTGTTTCGCCGCCACTCGCGCCACCGGGCGCAGCTCGTGATCCGAACCCCCGACCGGCCGGCGGCGATCGCTGCGGTGCGCGACGCCGTCGAGGCGGTGGCGGCCGACCGGGCGCACGCGCGCGCCACCTTCGCCGTGGACGTCGACCCGCAGTAGGGGCGCAGCCCGGGCGTTAGACTCGGAGCCGATGGCCCGCAGCGACCTGCCTCCCGAGCACGACCGCGAGACGCCGGCCGCCGAGGAGAACGAGGCCCCCGCGCTCGATCCCGAGGTCGAGGCCCGCCGCGCGGCGGCGATGTCCCTCGTTCGCCGCCTCGGCGACCCGATCCTGAAGTCGAAGGCCACCCCCGTCGACCACTTCGACGACGGGCTCCGACGGCAGGTGAGCCGTATGGCCGGGCTCATGAACGACGCCCTCGGGGTCGGGCTGGCGGCGCCCCAGCTCGGCGTCTCCCAGCGCCTCCTCGTGTATCGCGTCGGCCCCGAGGCCCCCGTCATCGCGCTGGCGAACCCGCGGCTCGAATGGTCGAGCCCCGACCGCGAGACGCTGGAGGAGGGCTGTCTGTCGATCCCCGGAGTGAGCGTCGAGGTGGAGCGCCCCGTCCACGTGCGGGTCCACGCCGTCGACGAGGACGGGGCCGATCGGGTGATCGAGGCGTCGGGGCTCGAGGCGCGCGTGATCCAGCACGAGATCGACCACCTGGAGGGCGTGCTGATACTGGACCGGATTTCGCGCGACGAGCGCAAGCGTGCCCTGCGCGAGCTGCGCGAAGCCCAGCGCGAGCGCGAAGCGGCCTAGCGGACCTCGAGCGGGTAGCGGGGCTCGACCGGCTCGACCGTGGCGCGCGCGTCCGCGCGCAGCGCCGCGGTGAACAGGTCGTGCGTGAAGGCCGCCTCCGCGGGCGTCACGCAGTGGAACGGCTGGCCCATCCCCTCGCGCCCGTGGACGAGCTCGTCCAGGAACGCGGCCCACATCTGCTGCACGGCGTCCGGGAAGCCGAACTCGAAGATCGTCCCGGTGATGCTCGGGTAGGCCGACCGCGAGCCGAGGTCCGTCTCCGCGAACGACTGGCGCCCCCCGGGCTCGTAGCGCATCGTGCGCAGCGTCTTCGGCCGCTTGGTGGTGAACGCGATCGAGCCCGCGGTGCCGTCCACCTCGATCGTCCAGGTGTTGGTCTGGCCGGGGGCGATGCGCTTGGTCTCGATCCGCAGCGGGAACTCCTCGCCGTCGTGCGGTACGCGGCAGAGGAGGACGGCGTTGTCCGGCGTGTCGCAGGCCACCCGGCCGCCGTGCCCGTCAGGGCGCTCGCGCACGATGTCGCTGAGCACGGCGCGCACGTCGGCCGGGGCCCAGCCGGCGCGGAGCGGAAGGTGCAGGGTGTGCAGCCCCAGGTCGCCCAGGCAGCCATAAGCCCCGTTGGTTTCGGCGCGGCGCTTCCAGTTGATCGGCTTGTCGGGATCGAGGTCGCTCGAGTGCAGGAACAGCGACCGCACCTCGATGGGGCGGCCGAAGGCGCCGGCGGCGATCCACTGCCACACCTCCTGGCCGCCGGGAAAGAACGGCATCTCCGACGAGCAGCGCACGAGGAGATCCGGATGGGCGGCGACCGCGTCCATGATCGTCTGGTTCGCCTCCTGGTCGATGCCGAACGGCTTCTCGCCCAGCAGGTGCTTGCCCGCCTGGAGCGTCGCCACGTACAGCTCGGCATGCAGGTGGTGGGGGACGGCGATGTAGACCGCCTCCACCTCGGGGTCGGCCAGCACCGCATGGGGGTCGTCCGTGAGCCGCGGGGGTGTGGCCAGGCGCTCGTACCAGCGCAGCGTCGCCGGATCGACGTCGCACACGTGCGCGAGGCGCGGGCGCACGCCAAGGTCCTCGAGATGGATCCAGCCGGCCACCGCGCTGGCCAGCGCGCGACCCATCAGGCCGCCGCCGATCAGGCCGAGGGCGACCGCGCGCTCAGCCATCGAGCGTCCCGAGCGTCATGGCCCGGCGATGCTACGCAAGGCGCTCGGCGGCCGCCATGCCCCGCCGGCGCGTCAGGCAGCAGTCGCGGTGCGGCGCTCGGTCGAGGCTATCTCGCTAGTCGTCCTGCGTGCAGACCTCGCCGACGTAGTCGCTCACGCCGCGGCCGCTCACCGGGTCGACGAATCCGCGGAACAGCAGCTGGCCGGTCGCCCCGGCCCAGTCCCCGGTGCCGTCTCTGATGGTCGAGAGATACGCGAGGTTGCCCCTTCCGACGTTGCTGATCGCACCGGCGTCTGAGAAGAAGATCTTCCCGTCCTTCGTCTGGACCTCCGACCTTCCGTCGAAGTGAACGACGTCAGGGGTCTGAGAGGGACTGCCCGCGGTCAGGACAAAGGAGTAGTCACCCTTGATATCCCCGCGCAGACGACCCACTGACTGCACCGGGTCGGCTCCGGTCACTTGCTCACGGAGAGTGCCCTCGACCTGATCGCAGTCAGCCTTGGAACCGGCCTGACCGGCGGGGAGCGTCAGCGTGAGACCGACGACGGCGCAGAGGAAGAACGCCGCGATGATGCGCTTCCTCGTACCTGAGACGAACCGTGATGCAAACATCGGGCACCTCCTTGCTGGCCGAGTCCAAGTGCCCTGTGTTGCGTGGCCTACTACTCCAGCTTGGGGGAGTCAAGCCGCCTCGAGCGGTGCCAGGATGAGCCGAGTGATCGAGGTCCGTACCGCTCACACCGCGGAGCTGGACACCGAAACGCTCGAGGCGGCACGGGCGCTGCTCGACGCCGTCTTTGGGGACGACATGACCGACGAGGGTTGGGAGCACGCCCTGGGCGGAGTGCATGCCCTCGTCTGGGACGCAGATGAGCTGATCGGGCACGCTTCCGTGGTCCAGCGGCGGCTGTTGCATCGCGGGCGCGCGCTGCGCACCGGGTATGTCGAGGGTGTCGCTGTGCGCGCGGACCGGCGCCGGCGCGGCCACGCGGCGGCGATGATGGAGGCGCTCGAGCGGGTGGTGCGCGGCGCGTACGTGCTGGGGGCGCTGGCCGCCACGGACGACGGCGCGAGGTTCTACGTGACGCGTGGTTGGCAGCTGTGGCGAGGACCGACCTCGGCGTTCACGGCGGCGGGCATCGAGCGCACCGAGGAGCACGACGGGGCCATCTACGTCCTGCCGGTGAGCGCCCCGCTGGATCTGTCCGGCGAGCTGACGTGCGACTGGCGCGACGGGGACGTCTGGTGAGGCTCGATGGCTTCACCGCCGCGGACGTCGAGACCCCGCGGGGAGCGGTGCATGCGCAAGTCGGTGGCTCCGGACCGCCGCTGCTGTTGCTGCACGGGTTTCCCGAGACGCACCTGATGTGGCACGCGGTCGCGCCGCGACTGGCCGACCGCTTCACGGTGGTGGCGGCCGATCTGCCGGGCTACGGTGACTCCTTCAGGCCGGCGGTCAGCGACGATCACGCCGGTCACAGCAAGCGCGCGCTGGCCGCGGATTTGGTCGCCGCGATGGGCGCGCTCGGGCACGCCCGCTTCTCCGTCGCCGGCCACGACCGCGGTGGACGGGTGGCCTACCGGATGGCGCTCGACCACCCCGCGGTCGTCTCGCGGCTGGCGGTGCTCGACATCGTGCCCACCGGAGAGATCTGGTCGCGGGCCGACGACCGCTTTGCCCTCGGCTACTGGCACTGGCCCTTCCTGGCCCAGCCCGCTCCTCTCCCCGAGCGACTGGTGCTGGGAGATACAGAGGGCTTCTGGATCGCCGTCGAGCGGATGGGGATCAAGCCCGACGACGATCGCTACCCGGCGGAGACGATCGCCGCGTACCGGGCCCAGCTCACCAATCCCGAGTTTGTAACGGCGATGTGCGAGGACTACCGCGCGGGCGCGACCATCGACCGCATACACGACGATGCCGACCGCGGCCACCGCACCATCGCGTGCCCCGTCCGTGCCCTGTGGGGGGCGCAAGGGGCCCTGCCGCGCTTCTACGCCGACCCGCTCGAGCTCTGGCGCCCGTACGCGCCCGAGATCACCGGCCGCGCCGTCGACCACGCCGGGCACTTCCTCGCCGAGGACATGCCCCGGGAGGTCGCCGCCGACCTCGTCGGCATCTTCGCCTAGCCCGGCGCCGATGGCGGCTTGGCAACCCGTTAGGCAGCGGCGATAGTTGGCGGGTGCGTCGGCACGACTTGAGGACGTGATGCCTGCGGACGCACCGCCGGACCGAGTGTGGGTGGAGGCGTTCCGCGTCGAGCGCCGCGGCATCGACATGCGCGCCGGCTTGGCCGGCGCGGCCGCGAGCTGCGCGCCGCTTGCGATCGGCGTCGCGGCCGACGAGCCGGCGATCGGCGCGACCGCGTGCTTCGGCGGTCTGAACGCCGCCCTCGCGGTCCCCCGCGGCGTCCTGCGCGAGCGGGTGGGATGGGGCGCCGGCGCCTCGCTGGCGTGCTGCGTGTCGGTCGCGGTCGCGACGGCCGTCCAGGGCAGCGTGGCGGCGTCGGTCGCCGCTGCGTTCGCGCTGGTCGGGCTCGCCGCGTTCCTGCGCACGTTCGGCCCGCACGGCGGCCTGACCGGCTTCGTGGCCGGCGCGATCTTCGTTATTACCAACGGCATCGCGGCGGAATCCCTCGACGTCGCGGAGCGCGTGCTGTGGTTCGCGGCGGGATCGCTCGGCGGAGTCGTCCTCATGGTCGCCGCCTACGCCCGCGACGCCCCGCCGCCGACACCGGGGGCGCCGCCGCTTGCCCAGGTGCTCGTACGCGGGGCCCGGCGGTTCCGCGAGGCGCTCTCCGCCGACAGGGTGCTGCGCGCCCACGCGCTACGGCTCGCGTCGATCGTCGCCGCCACCACGCTGCTCTACCAGCTGCTGGGATTCGAGCACGGCTACTGGGTCCCACTCACGGTGCTGTCGGTGCTGCAGCCGGACGAGCACGCGAGCGACGTGCGGGCGGTGCAGCGTGCCGCCGGGACGCTCGTCGGCACGGCCGTGATCGCCCTCCTAACGATCGCCACCGGCGCGGAGTGGCTGATCATCACCGCTCAAGGCATCGCCGCCTTCGGGCTCTTCGCCCTGTTCGCGCGCGGCTACTTCTGGCTCGTCGTGCTGCTCACGCCGACGGCGCTGCTCACGGTCAGCGCGGTCGACTACGAAGGGTTCGCGGTCGCGGTCCAGCGCGCCGGCTGGAGCGCTCTCGGGATCGTGATCGGCCTCGGCATCGCCGAGCTCTGCTGGCGGCTCGCGCCGCACGTCCCGCGCACCGCCCGGGCCTGACGCCGGGCGACGGGCGCTCCGCCACCTTCACGGGCAGGGGATCTCTGCCTCGATGCGGGTGCCCCGGTCGGGCGGGCTATCGACGTCGAGGCGACCGTTGAGGGCCTCGACCCGGGCGGCGAGGCCGCGTAGCCCGGAGCCTTGTGCGGGGTCGGCGCCTCCGACGCCGTCGTCGGACACCGTCACGGTCGCGCGGCCGTCCGACTGGCGGATGCTCACCGTCGCGCGAGACGCCTGCGCGTACTTCGTCACGTTCGTGATCGCCTCCGCAACGAGGTAGTAGGCCGCCGCCTCGACCGGGGGGGCGAGGCGCTCGTCCGGCAGCTCCGCGATCTCGACCGGCACCGGCGTCCGCGTCAGCAGCGCGTCGAGCGCCGCGCCGAGACCATGCTCCGCGAGCAGGGCGGGGTGCAGACCGCGCGCCAGCTCTCGCAACTCGTCGAGCCCCTGGGCGAGATCCTCCTTGGCCGCGGAGAGCGCCTCCCGCGCGGTCCCGGGATCGTTCTCGAGCCGCGCGCCGACCACGTTGAGGCCGAGGGCCACAGAGACGAGACGCTGCTGGGCGCCGTCGTGGAGATTGCGTTCGAGACGCGAGCGCTCGGCGTCGCCGACCTCGACGAGCTCGGCGCGCGATGCGGCCAGACGCTCCCGCGCGTCGGCGTTGGCCAGCGCCTGTCCGACCAGGTCCGCGAAGTCGCACAGGCGCGCCTCGAGGCCCTCCGGCAGCGGGTCGTCCGCCGCGGTCGCCGCCACCAGCGCCCCCCACAACCGGCCGGCCACGCTGACGGGCGCCGCCACCGCGCCGCGGTATCCGGCATCCCGCAGCGTCTCGGCCAGGCTCCCGGAGGCCTCCTCATAGCTCTGCAGGCGCTGTGCAGTCCCGGTGCGCAGCACCTTCGCGACGACCGTGTCGCCGTCCAGGTCGAGCGACGTGCCCACCGGTAAGACCAGCTTGCCGTCCTCGCTCCAAGCGCCGACGACCGTCGCCGTGCGCGGCCCCTGGTACTGGACTACCGCCGCGCCGGGTAGGCGCAACAGCTGCCCCACCTCCTCGGTCACCTGCTGGAACACGTGGCTCGGGGGCGGTTCCTCGGCGACGAGCGTGGCGACCCTGCGGAGCGCCGCGTGCTCGTCGGCGAGCGAGCGCTGGGCCGCCTCGCTGACCGCCAGCGCCCTGGCCGTCCGGGTGCGCTCCGCGGTCACCGCGGCGAGGAGGAGGGAGGTGAGAGCCGCGGTCGCCACGAAGAGCTGCGTGGCGAGCAGGCTGTCGGTGATCGAGTCGCGCACGAACGGCCCTTCCTCGTTCGCCGTGTTCCACACCGTGATCGAGCACACGACGACGATCGCCGTGGCGGCGCCCCGCGGGCCCAGGCGCAGCGCCGCCCACAGGAGCACCGGGAAGACGATGTAGGGCACGTCTCGCTGTGGCGCCAGCTCGGCCAGCACGACGAGCACGACAAGCCCAACCGCGCCCTCGAGCACGTCGCGGCGCCGAATCCCCCGCAGGCCCATGGCGGCCCAGGTCAGCACCGCGGGCGCAACCACGAGCACGCCCGACGCGTCGCTCAACGACCAGGTGCGAAAGACGCGCCCGAACTCGTCGGCGGAAATCACGTCGCCCATGCGCAGCGCCGTCGGCCCGAAGGCCGCGCTGACGAGCGCCGCGACCACCGCGCAGACGACCAGCGCCAGAACGTCGATGGTGCGCTCCAGACTGCCGCGCCCGCCCGTCAGGCGGCGAAACAGCAGGGCGGCAACTACCAGTGAGATCGTGTTGCCGGCCGTCTGACCGAGGACGGTGCCCAGCGGCGTCGAGAAGTCGGCGAGCAGGAGATCGCCGATAACGATGCCCGGCCAGAGCCGGATGCCGTACAGGAACAGCACCGCAAGGCCCAGTCCCGCGGGCGGCCACACGGCCGCCACAGCGCCATCGAGATAGGCGAGCTCGAGGCCGAGCCGGCCCGTGAGGTAGTACGTAAGCGCCACCAGAGCGAGGGAGCCCGCGTACAGCGCGGCGCGCCCGCGCCCGGTGCGACGCAGCGCTACGAGCCTTCCCGCAACCGCACGGCGGCCATGTCCGGCGCGTGTGAAAACCGTTGCAGCCATGCCCGCGAACGAGTGTAGATCGCGCCGGACGAGCGCCCAAAGCGGGGCGTCTTGGCCGGGTGGACCGGTCGGAGAGGCTGGAGCTGGGCGCTGTGCCCCGTGCCCGTGAGGACCCGCCCTACCCCGCCAGCTTCAGCAGCTCGTCGTAGGCCGGCAGCGTCAGGAACTCCACGAACTCGTCGTCGCCGCTCAGCGCGACCCGCTCGAACAGGGCGCGCGAGAGGTCGGGGCGACCCTCGGTCCGAAACCACTCGTCGTCGCCGATCTCGCGCCGGATGCGCTCCAGCTCGAGCGCCTCGAGGGCGCGCACGAGGTTGGGGGTGATCGGGCGGCCGTCGTCCAGCACCGCACCGTGGCGCAGCCACTGCCACACCTGGGCGCGGGCGATCTCGGCGGTCGCGGCGTCCTCCATCTGCCCGTAGATCCCGGCGGCGCCGTTACCGCGCAGCCAGGAGGAGATGTACTGGATGCCGACGTTCACGTCGCCGCGCAGGCCGGCCTCGGTGATCTCGCCGGGGGTCTGGTCGACGGCGAGGAGATCTTCGGCGCCGACTTCGACGTCGTCGCGCCGGCGGTCGACCTGGTTCGAGCGGCGGCCCAGGACGGCGTCGAAGGCCTCAGTGGCGACCGGGACCGAGTCGGGGTGCGCGACCCAGGTGCCGTCGAAGCCGTCGCCGGCCTCGCGTTCCTTGTCCGCGCGCACCGCGTCGAAGGCCCTGCGGTTCGCCTCCTCGTCGGTGCGGCTGGGGATCACCGCGGCCATCCCGCCGATGGCGTGGGCGCCGCGGGCGTGGCAGGTCTTCACCAGGAGCTCGGTGTAGGCCCGCATGAACGGCACCGTCATCGTCACGTCGCCGCGATCGGGGAGCACGAAGTCCGGCCGGGAGCGGAACCGCTTGATGACCGAGAAGATGTAGTCCCAGCGGCCGGCGTTCAGGCCGGCCGAGTGATCGCGCAGCTCGTACAGGATCGCGTCCATCTCGAAGGCCGCCGGGATCGTCTCGATCAGGACCGTGGCCTTGATCGCGCCGCGGTCGAGGCCGAGGGCGTCCTCGGCGATCACGAAGGCGTGGCGCCACAGAGCGGCCTCGTGGTGGGACTCGAGCTTCGGGATGTAGAAGTACGGGCCCCGACCGCGGTCGAGCAGCGCCTCCGCGTTGCGGTGCACGTAGAGGCCGAAGTCGACGAACGCGCCGGCCACGTCCGCGCCGCCCACGCGCAGGTGGTGCTCCGGGAGGTGCAGGCCGCGCGGGCGGACGAGCAGGACGGCGTGGTCCTCGTTCAGGCGGTAGTGCTTGCCGCCCTCCTCGTGCTCCATCCCGCCGCGCACCGCGTCGGCCAGGTTGGCCTGGCCGTCCACCATGTTGGCCCAGGTCGGCGAGTTCGAGTCCTCGAAGTCGGCCATGAAGCCCTGCGCCCCCGAGTTGAGGGCGTTGATGACCATCTTGCGCCGAGTGGGGCCGGTGATCTCCACGCGCCGGTCCTGCAGCGCGGCCGGGGCCGGGGCCACCGTGAACTCCGCCGGCGCGGCCACGAAGTCGAGCCTCTCGCCCGCGTCGAGCCGCGCCTGGCGCTCCTCGCGGTCCTGGAGGAGGGCGCGCCGGCTGCCGTCGAGCTCGCGGTGGAGCCGCTCCACGAGCGCCACCGCGTCCTCGGTCAGCACCTCGGCGGAGCGGTCGCGGGGCGGGGCGATGATGTCGATGCTCATGTTCGGGTCAACCTCTTGTAGGTGATTCGGTGAGGCCGGTCGGCCTCTGCGCCCAGGCGGGCCCGGCGGTTCTCCTCGTACGCGTCGAAGTTGCCCTCGAACCAGACGACCTGCGACTCGCCCTCGAACGCGAGCACGTGGGTGGCCACCCGGTCGAGGAACCAGCGGTCGTGCGAGACGATCACCGCGCAGCCGGCGAAGGACAGCAGCGCCTCCTCGAGGGCGCGCAGGGTGTCGACGTCGAGGTCGTTCGTGGGCTCGTCGAGCAGAAGCAGATTGCCGCCCCGCCGCAGGAGCTTCGCCAGGTGGACGCGGTTGCGCTCGCCGCCGGATAGTGCGCCCACCTTGCGCTGCTGGTCGGAGCCCTTGAAGTTGAACCCCGCCGCGTAGGCGCGCGACTTCACCTCACGACCACCGACCGTGACCGTGTCGCGGCCGCCGGAGATCTCCTCCCAGACGGTCCGGTCCGGATCCAGGGCGTCGCGCGACTGGTCGACGTAGGCGAGCTCGACGGACTCGCCGAGGTGCAGGTGGCCGCCGTCCGGATGCTCCTCGCCCACGATCATGCGGAACAACGTGGTCTTGCCCGCGCCGTTCGGCCCGATAACCCCGACGATGCCGGCGGGCGGGAGCGTGAAGGTCAGATCGTCGATGAGGAGGCGATCGCCGTAGCCCTTGCGGACGTCGGCGGCCTCGACCACCACGTTGCCCAACCGCGGACCGGCGGGTATGTGGATCTGGACCTGGTCGAGCCGGACATTGCCCTCCTCGGCCAGCAGCGCCTCGTAGCGGTTTAGCCGCGCCCGCGCCTTCGTGCGCCGGCCCTTCGGGGACTCGCGCACCCACTCGAGCTCGCGGGCGATCGTCCGCCGGCGCGCCGACTCCTGCCGCTCCTCCTGGGCGAGGCGGGCCTGCTTCTGCTCCAGCCAGGCCGAGTAGTTGCCGCGGAAGGGCAGCCCGCGCCCGCGATCCAGCTCGAGGATCCAACCGGCGACGTTGTCCAGGAAGTAGCGGTCGTGGGTGACGGCCACGACGGTGCCGCGGTACCGCTCGAGGTGGGTCTCGAGCCAGGCGACCGACTCGGCGTCCAGGTGATTCGTGGGCTCGTCGAGCAGGAGCAGGTCGGGAGCGCGCAGCAGCAGGCGGCAGAGCGCGACCCGGCGCCGCTCCCCGCCGGAGAGGGTGGCGACATCGGCGTCGCCCGGCGGCACGCGGAGCGCATCCATGGCGATCTCGAGCGTTGTGTCGAGCTGCCACGCATCGGCGGCGTCGATCCGGTCCTGGAGGGAGGCGAATTCGTCCGCGGTCTCCTCGGAGTAGTTCGCGGCCAGCTCGTTGAAGCGATCGAGCATGTCGCGGAGCTCGCGCACGCCGTCCTCGACGTTGCCGCGCACGTCCCTGGCGGGATCGAGCCGTGGTTCCTGCTCGAGCAGCCCGACGGTCGCGCCCGGGGCGAGCCGGGCCTCGCCGCGGTAGTCGGTGTCCTGGCCGGCCATGATCCGCAGCAGCGTCGACTTGCCCGAGCCGTTCGCGCCGAGAACACCGATCTTGGCGCCGGGCAGGAAGCTCAGCGAGATGTCCGCGAGCACCTGCTTGTCCGGCGGATGGACCCGCGACAGCTTGTGCATCGTGTACACGTACTGGGCAGACATGAGCGGTCGAGGATAGGGCGCCGGCGGGGCCCGGGACCGCCGGTCCTGATGGCGTCACCGCGCCGCGCTGGCGTCACGCAGGTCGGGGTTTCCAGAATCGGACGCCGGGAATCTCCTCAGCGAGTCAACGCGCGGAGGGAGTGGCGTCGTGGAGGCAGGGACGACACCGGTCGGCACGCCGGCTGACAGATACCAACTGGGGTCCGGGCGCCCACCCCTGAAGGTCGACGATCTGCCGGAGCCCGAGGCGGTCTTCGGGGTTCCGCGGATCGGCCTGAAGGCGCTGATCACGCTGGTCGTCGGCCCGAGCCTGATCGCGCTCGGCCTCTCGATCGGCAGCGGGGAGTGGATCCTGGCACCTCTCGCGATCGGGACCGAGGGCTGGGTCGGCATCGGTTTCGTCGCGCTGATCTCGATCCTTCTGCAGGCGCTCTACAACATGGAGGTCGGTCGTTACGTGCTGGCCACGGGCGAGGTGGCGTCGCTCGGGTTCGGGCGGATCCCGCCCGGGTTCTACCTCGGCACGGTCCTCGCGGTCCTGCTCTTCTACCTGGCGTTCATCACCGGCGGCTGGGCGTCCGGCGCGGGGGACGGCCTCTTCACGTTCATCACCGGCGACATTCCGGGCGAGGAGGATCAGAACACCACCAACTGGCTCGCCGTCGGCCTGATGGGCGTGGTGTTCGTGATCACCCTGCTCGGGCGAAAGATCTCGCGCACGATGGAGCTCGTCAACTGGGTGATAGTGGGCTTCATCCTGATCACGGTCACGCTTGCGGCCATCCTCCTGGCCGGCGCGAGTGACTGGGGCGATGGCCTCGAGGGACTGTTCCGGCCCGCCCTGCCGCCGGAGGGCGTGGACGCGACCACCATTGGCTCCGTGGCCGGGTTCGCGGCGATGGCCGCGGGCCTGAACTACGTGTTCATGAACTACTACCGCGACAAGGGCTACGGCATGGGCAGCAAGACGGGCTACATCCCGGGGCTGCTCGAGCGCGAGAAGCGGGAGGTCGACCCGATCGGGACGACGTTCCGCGAGACGCCCGAGAACGCCGCGCGGTGGCGACGCTGGTACCGCTTCCTCACGAT
>Ga0081538_10004282_pt1 | contig 13207 bp, 17 predicted proteins | sample TabmetS5T2R1_FD_71022 | JGI IMG/M metagenome (GOLD analysis project Ga0081538, IMG submission 71022) | Tabebuia heterophylla rhizosphere microbial communities from the University of Puerto Rico - S5T2R1 | ecosystem: Host-associated > Plants > Roots > Rhizosphere ...
GTGGGTGATAAGGAGATCGAGGACGGCCCAGACCAGGGTCAGGCAGCTGTCCACGCTGGGGAACCGGCCCATCACCTTGGTCCACCGTTTGACTTCGCCGAGTGATCGCTCGAGCAGATTCGTTGACCGCCACCGCCGGCGGTGTCGGGGTGGGTAGCGCAGGTGCACGACGAGCGCGTCGAGATCGTCGGCCAGGCACCTGGCCGCGGCCGTGAAGCCGCTCTTGTCGAGCTCGTCGACGAGCGCCTGCAGTCGTTTTTTGGCGTCGCGTTGGTTGATCGCGTCATCGAGCGCTTGCCAGTACGCGCGCTTGGCCCGTCCGCGCTCGCGCTCGGGCAGCTTGGCGTACGGGTTGCGGGCCCGGTGCACGCAGCAGCGCTGTCGGTCAGACGCCGGCCAGCACTGCTCGATCGCTTTGATCAGCCCGGGAGCGCCGTCGGCGACAATCAGCATCGGCGCCCCCCAGGCCGCGGGCGATTAGGTCGCGGCCGAGCTCCTGCCAGTCCTCGTAGGACTCGCGCATCCCCAGCGTCACCGAGAGCAGCCCCGCACGCCTTGTTCGGTGAATCCCCTAGGCCACCAGCACGCCCTCCTTGGGGCCGCTAGGACGAACAGAGACGAAGGTCGCATCCAGGAACAACGCCACCGGCCTGAGCTCGTATAGATCCCGGCGCTTGAACTGCTCGTAGCGCTCACGCAGCTGCTCGCAGATCCGCGACGCGGTCGACTTCGACAGCTTCCCCAGCCCGGCCTGGTCGCACAACGACTCGACGTCGCGCATTGACAGGCCGCGCACGAACGCGCCGATCACAAGCGCCTTCAGCGGCTCGGTTCGCAACAGCTTCGGCGTCCTGGGAAACAGCTTCGAGGCGAACGTCTGCGCCGCCTCCCGGACCTGCGGGATCTCGATCTGAAGCTCGCCCTCGGCGGTCTGCACCGTGCGCGGGCGAAACCCGTCGCGCAACCCACTCTCATAGTGGGGCAGCCCGCGCTGATAGTCGGGCCGACGTTCATAACGAGCTCGGCCCAGCCAGGCGTCGAGCTCGTCCTCCACGGCCCGCTGGATGATCAACCGCGCACCCAGCCTCGCGAGCTCCGACAGCGACTCGCGCGGGTTCTCACTCACCCCCACGGCCAACAGGTTCTCGATCCGCTCCTCGATCTCCGCCGACGGCGGTACGGTACGTGTCACGGCGTAGGACCTCCTTCAATCGTCTTTGCGGGACTTGAGGGAACCTACGCCGTCGCCTTGCCGGCACCGGAGCTATTTACAGCGGCTCGGGACGCCACCTTGGACGAGCGCGACGCCCGCAACGACCGTGAAGCGACAGGCCGATGGGAAGTTACGTTGGGATCAAGCAGCTGTGGTGTCCAGCCGTTAGCTGCGGGCGTCTCTCTCATCGAGCGTTCATCAAAGGGCGGTGAACTGGTGGTCAGAGACCGACCGACCTGAAAGGACAGCACGATGAGAGTCTTCGTCGCAGGGGCGAGGGGGGCGATCGGCGCCCGGCTCGTTCGCCAGTTGATCGATCGAGGGCACGAGGTGATCGGCAGCTTCAGGTCACCCGGAAAGGCCGAACGTGTACGGGCGCTCGGGGCCGAGCCAGTGCAGATGACTCGCAGTCCAATCACCTTCCTTGCCGCCGCGGCGGTGGTCCCGCTCGTCGCGCTTGCCGTCGCGGGCTGTGGCGGCGGTGACGACAACAACGCCACCGCGTCGGCGGCGCCCCCGAAGACCCCGAGCGGACGGTCGGCGACCGTCGGAGTCGCGAACAGCAACCTGGGCAAGATCCTCGTCGACTCGAAGGGCCGCACCCTCTATCTGTTCAAGCAGGACTCGGGACCCAAGAGCACCTGCTTCGGCGAGTGCGCCAGCGACTGGCCGCCGGTGCGGGCTCACGGAAAGCCGACCGTCGGCCGGGGCCTGACGGCCTCCAAGGTCAGGACGACCCCGCGGTCCGACGGAAAGCCGCAGGTCACCTACAACGGCCACCCGCTCTACCTCTTCGCGGGCGACAAGAACCCCGGCGACACCAACGGCCAGGGCCTGTCGGCATTCGGCGCCAAGTGGTACGTGCTGTCCCGCGCCGGCAACCAGATCACCCAGCAGGCATCGAGCACGGGCGGCAACAGTGTCTACTAGCCTCGCCGCGCGGCTGTCGCCGACGAGGGCGGGCTTCCAGACGGCCGTCGCCGCGGCGTCCGCGCTCGGCGCACTGATGCTCGCCGGCGAGGCGGCGGTGCACATCCAACAGTTTGCCTCGAGCTACTACGCGATCCGCTGGATCGGCCCGCTGTTCGTCGCCAACGCCGCGACATGCCTCACAGTGATCGCCGGCCTCGCATACCACCGCACGCGGCCGCTCGCCGCGCTCGCGGGCGTCGCGATCTCGGTCGTCGCGCTCGGCAGCCTTGTCATCAGCTACGGCCAGGGGTTGTTCGGCTGGCAGGAATTCGGCTTCCGCACAGCCGTCGCGCTCGCCGTGATCACCGAAGCCGGCGCGGCGATCCTACTGTCCGTCGCGCTCACGCTCAGGATTGCGCCACCCCAAGCGAAGTAAGTGCCCGGCGAGCGGTCCGCGGATGTGCCTTGACGATGCGCATCGACGGGAGCGTCGAGCGGTTGCACCTGGACAGCCGGGTGACGCTGCTCGACGCTCTGCGCGACCACCTCGAGCTGACGGGCACGAAGAAGGGCGGCGATCAGTGGGCGTGCGGGGCCTGCACGGTGCTGGTCGACGCATACGGGTCCTGTCCTGCCTGACGCTGGCGGCGCAGTGCGAGAGCCGGGACGTGACGACGATCGAGGGCCTGGCACCCTGGGGGTCCTGATGAAGTCCGCGGTCCTGCCGAAGCTCGCGCCAGAGAATCGGCCGGTGTCGCCAGACACCGCGTGACGGAATACGGCATGTCCGCTGAACGTCGCCTCTTCGAAGTCGGCATACCCACCGAACTTCGCCAGGTCGATCTCCGCGTCGCCCTCGAAGGTCGCGCCATTGAAGACGGCGCGGCGGACGAACATCGCCCCGGTGAATCTCGCATTGCTGCTGAACGTCGTCCCGGTGAAATTCGCATCGCTCTGGAACCCCCCAGAAGCTTGCGTCGCCGCGGAACGTCGCCTCGGCGAAGTCGGCTCGGTCGTTGAAGATCACTCGTGCGAAGTCGGCGCTGCCGTTGAAGATTTCACGCCGCCGGCCGGTCGATGGCGTGGCTGCCCACACCGGCTCGATACTCGGACGGGACCGCGACGGTGCCGGAGTTCCTGGCGGTGGCGCGCCACGCCGGCGCCGATGCCGGCTGGTAGACACGCGGCAGGAGCGACACTTGGGGGTGGGTCGCTGCCGGCGAGAGCTCACCGAGTGCGGTTGCGGCCGCCTGCATCATCCGGTCCATGACGCGGCGCGCGTGCGACGCAACGACGCCGAGTCGGACGGCGGGGAAGATGAACGCCGCTCGCAGCATGTCGGCGACGCCGATGCCGGCCCGGCCGGCACCGCTGCTCGCTGCGACCGCCGGGGCTGGGGCGAGCGAGAGGCTGGCCGAGCGGTTCGCCCCTGCGCCGACACACGCTGACGGCAGACCACAATGAGGCGTGCTGCGTCGAGTTCGGGACGGCTCGCCTTCGGCGGCCTGCTGCTGGTCGGAGGGCGGATCAGCGACCTCTTCGGCCGCAACCCGACCCTTATCGCCCGCCTGATCGGCTTTGCCGCCGCATCAGCGGTCGGTGGCACAGCCCAGAGGCGCGAAGTGCTCGCGGGCGCGCGCGCCCTTCAGGGCGCCTTCGGCGCGCTGCTCGCCCCCACCGCCCTGTCGCTGCTGAGTACGACCTTCAGCGACCCCGGCGAGCGCGGCAAGGCGTTCGGGATCTACCGCGCGGTCGCCGGCAGCGGCGCCGCCGACGGGCTGCTGCTCGTCGGCGTGCTGACCGAATATCGGGCGCTTCAGCCGAGGCTCTCCGGCCCGTTCCGGCAAGGGTACGAGGCTTGGGGTCGCGGTCGTGGCAGCGATCGCCCAGGCCCAGGGCGGTAATGCCGGCGCCCGCAATCTGCCCAGGCGGCGGAGCCGACGTGTGGATCTCGCTGCCCGTCGCGCCTCGGTCGTGGCCGGAGGCCGGCGCTTCGCCCGACCGGCACCGGCTCAGGGCGCCTTGAGCCGGTAGCCGACCCCGCGAACCGTCTCAATCGTCTCCAGCCCGAACGGGCGGTCGACCTTCTCGCGCAGATAGCGCACGTAGACGTCGATCACGTTCGACTTGTGCTCGTAGCCCATATCCCAGGCTCCCTCGAGCAGCTGATAGCGCGACAGCACCTCGCCCGGGTGACGCATGAACACCTCGAGCAGCTGCAGTTCCTTGGTCCGCAGCGAGATCTCGCTCTCGCCGCGGCGCACCCTGTGGCTGGCCGGGTCGAACTCAAGATCGCCGACGCGCAGCACCGGCGAGCGTTCGGTGGGCCCTCGCCGCGCCAGCGCGCGCAGCCGCGCGAGCAGCTCGCCGAAGTCGAACGGCTTGGCGAGGTAGTCGTCGGCGCCCGTGTCGAGGCCGGCGATGCGGTCGTCGACGGCGTCGCGGGCGGTCAGCATCAGGATCGGTGTGCGCAGCCCGCCGGCGCGCAGGCGGCTGCAGGTCTCGAACCCGTCGATGCCGGGCAGCATCACATCGAGCACGATCGCGTCGTATGGCGTGGCGTCCGCCATCCAGAGGGCGTCCTCGCCCTTGATCGCCACGTCCGCAAGCAGGCCCTCCTCACGAAGGCCCTTGCGAATCACGGTCGCCAGCTTGACCTCGTCTTCCACGATCAGTACGCGCACGGCTGGGGAAAGCATCGCAGCCACGCTCAACGAGGCCGGACGGTTGGACTGCGATCGGCGGCCGCCCTCAGAACGACGAAGCCCATGAGGACCACCGGTCCGGCGACGAAGGCGAATCCCGCAGCGACGGCCTCCCAGCCGCCGTGCACCACGAGGAGGGCGGCGAGGCTGGCCAGCAGCAGGCCGGCCCCCATCATCAAGGCGACAAAGGTTCCCATGGCGTTCGCTCCCTTCTTCGCTTTCTGCTTGACCGATCGTCCTGCGGCGCGATGAGAGCGCCATGAGTTGCGGCGGCGCACGGCGGCGGACCTATCGATTACTCGTAATCGGCAGCCCCCGGCCGCCCCGGCACGAACGTCGGCCATGCCGGGCGAGCACCCCCTCAGGACGCGTCCGCCAACTCGGCGTGGTCTCCAAGCGCCGGGGACCGAACACCACGCGCAGGTAGTCGGGACGGCTTAGGATCCCGCGGTTCGAGTTCAGCTGGGAGATCGCGACCGCAAAGAGAGCCCGGGCGAGAGAATCCACCCTCCCCGGGGCTTGGCGCCTGAGAAAGAACGAAGTCGTCCGATCGGCGCCAGATGCGGCGTCATGCCTCGCCGCCGGTGCGCCTTAGATCTCGTCTGCGCGACCGGCCGCCTCCTCGTCGCGCCCCTCACTCCACGACGGCTCGCGACTCGGCGCGTGTAGGAGGTCTTGCCGGCGAGGTCTTGCGCAGGACGCCTCGCGACCGCCGGCACGTGCGGTGAGCTCCGGCGCCGGGCGTCACGAGTGCGGGGACGCCCGCGCCTCGGGCGTCCCCGCCTCGCATTCGCCCGGATGCGGAGTCTAAGCCCCGACTGGCTCACCGCCGGGTGCGGATTCGGACTTGCTCTCGCGCACCTCCAGCGAATGCACGACGTGCTCGGCGGCGAACTCGTGCGCTATCAGGCCGACCACGGAGAGCGCGCCGATCGCGAGCGCCGACGCGTAGCTCAGGTCGTCGACAGTGGGCTTCGAGAACACTAGGCTCGCCAGAACCGTCCAGGCGCTGACCGCGGCGATGCTTGCCCCAATCACTAGCGAGGGCACGTCCTCGCGGTACCGAATGGCGACGCTGGCAGACACGACCAGCATGCCGATGCCCATCCAGAACGAGAGCGCAGCGACCGTCGAGGACGTGAAGGCCACGGTCGCCACGACGAGGAACGCCGCCGCCACGCCGAGGGACAGATACGTCAAGTAACGAGTGCGCATCGAGATCTCCTTTCCTTGATTCGATGGCTCATGAGGCGAACCTAGGCCTGCGACGTGAGTCATTGATGAAACCGCCGGCCCGGATCAGGTGGCCGGCGTCTGGCCTCCGTCCTCGGGCGAGCCGGAGTCGCCGGCCATCCGGATGGCTGACCTGGTGAGAACGATCAGCGACGCGATCACCACCACACCCCCGATGGCGTCGGCCGCTGTGCTGTGGATCGCGACAACGGCCGCCGCCGCCGCGACTCCCAGCACGCTCACGAGGAGGAGTGTCATCAGAGGGGACATCGGGACCTCGATCTCAACTTGGACCGCGGAGATGAAAGCTCGATGAGACCAGGAGACGCGCGGTATAGCGGCGCTCCTGGCGTCGCCGACCCTGCCGCGATTGTCATCGGCCCGCGTCGGAGCTGGCGCCTCGGCGCTCGGCGGACGCTTCGCGGCGACATCGGCCTGGGACGCCGGCTCGGGTCGGCCGCGGGGGAGGAGCAGGGCGGGGACGAAGGCGACCGCGGTGAAGCCGACTGCCCACCAGAAGGTGTGCCCGAACGCGGTGGCCAGGCCGGCCGGTCCGGCCGCCTGGTGTTGGAGGATCACGGCGAGGACGGCGGTGCCGAACGACGCGCCGACTTGCTGGAAGATCCGCACCGCGCTGGTCGCGCGAGGGATCGCCTCCCTGCGCAGGCCGCGGAAGGCGGCCGTGGTGGCAGGGACGAACAGCGCACCGAGCCCGGCACCCCGGATCACGAGCACGGCGCCGAGCGCAAGCTCGCTCGTGTCGGGCCCAACCTGGGTGTAGGGGATCGTCCCGAGTGTGGCCAGCGCCATGCCGACGAGTACGATCGGGCGCGGCGCGATCCTGTCGGTCAGCCTGCCGACGATCGGCAGGGCGATCATCATCCCAAGGCCCTGTGGCGCGAGCAGCAGGCCGGCATCGAGCGCGCTCTGGCCACGCGCTTGTTGGTAGTAGAGAGGCAGGAGCAGCATCGCCCCGAAGATGGAGAGCCCGGCGAGGAACATAAGTCCGGCAGAGGCCGTGAACGAGCGCTCCCGAAAGAGGCGCAGGTCGATGATCGGCTCGATCCTGGTCCGCAGCGCGTGCACGGCGAACGCCGCCACCAGCGCCGCCCCAATCGTCAGCGGGACGATCACGTGACCTCCGCCGAAGCCTCCGCGGGTCCCGGCCTCAGACAAGCCGTAGACGATCGTCGCCAGCCCGGGAGAGAGCAGCGCCAGTCCGAGGAAGTCCAGCGGATGCTCGCCGCGTGCTCGCGGGTCTGGCATGTACCGCCATGCGAGCAGCAGCGCAATCGCGCAGACCGGGACGTTGATGAAGAAGATCCAGCGCCAGCTCAGACTGTCGAGGATCAGCCCGCCGATCACCGGGCCCACGATCGGGGCGACAAGCGCGGGGACGGCGATCACGGCGATCAGCCTCCCCAAGCGCCGCGGTCCCGCCGCTTGGGCGAGGATCGTCTGCAGTAGCGGGAAGAGCAGGCCCCCGCCGATGCCCTGTATGACGCGGAACGCGATCAGGCTGCCAGCCGACCAGGCGGAGCCGCACAGCATCGAGCCTCCCAGGAACAGCGCGAGCGAGAGCATCCACATCCGCTTGCTGCCGAAGCGGTCCACCGACCAGCCGGTGAGCGGGATCACCATCGCGAGCGCCAGCAGGTAGCCGGTTGAGACCCACTGGATCGTCGGCAGGCCGGCGTGGAAGTCGCGTCCGAGCGTGTCGATCGCGACATTGACGATCGTCGCGTCGAGCTGGACCGCGACGGCTCCAACGAGGACGATCCCCGCGAGCTTCAGCAGAGCCGGGTCGAGGCGGTCGGCGGTGTCGGCATCGGTATGCGTCACGGGCATCGAGCGATCGTCGTAACCAGCGATGAGAGCGCGATGAGACCTCCGAAGAAATGCTCATGCGCATCTCATCGGAGGCGTCTGGAGTCGAGCCCAGCCGAACGGCCACATCCTCAGGTCGCCGTGGCCCGCCGCTCGGCCTCGGCTTTGAGGTCCGCGAGCCCGTGCTCGAGCCCGTCGTCGAGACTGCGCTGGACCATCCGGCGGAACAGCTACGCGACCGCGCCGAGCGTCCGGCCGGTCAACGCGATGCCGCGCGGGGCGTCCACTCGAAGCATCCTCGATGTGATCCCCCCGGGTCCCGCCTTCCAACGCAGCACGGTGCCCGCAGTCGAGCCTCCGTCCGTCGCCATGGTGCGCAGGAGCCGGTTTCAATCGAGCCAATCCTCGAAGGTCGTCGGAACGTGCCAGCCGAGCTCGATCGGCGCGTCGATCAAGGCTTCGCTCGCGCCTACCAGCGCCGCTCGTACCTCGATCTCGTGTGTGGCCTTGGGCAGTGCGGTGGAATGCGGCATCAGCGGCCGCGATCGCGAGACCTCGATGAGAGGACCTGCCACGCGGGCCTCTCTCATCGAACGCTCATGCGGTGGGTAGAGGCTTCGCCCATGGACCCGAGCGCCGGCTCGAAAGGCATCCCTCTCTACGGCCTCAGCGGACCAGGAGGCACCGCCGCGGCGGTTGCCCTCAAGAGCGGCGGCGCGAACGCCCTGGTCGGGGCCCTCGTCGTGGTTGGGCTGATCGGCCTTGCGCGCAAGGCGATCAGGCTGGCCGGCGATCCCAGTCCGGACGGGAACGATCGTCCGCCCGTCGCACCCCCCTAACGCACGCTTGGGCAAAGACGGGCGATGTGGTGTCATCGCCGTATGCGCAAGCTTGCCCGGGCGCTCGCGCGGCTGCCGATACGGGTGCGGCTAACGCTGGCCTTCACAGGGGTGATCGCGCTGGTCCTGCTGGTGGCGGGCTTCTTCCTCGCGCGCGAGTTCGCTCGGGACCTCGACCGGTCGATAGACAACGCTCAGCGGGCACAGGCTCGGGACATTGCGGCGCTCGTCGCCAGCGTGAGGCGGCCGCCCAGCGTTTCTGAGAGCGGCGAGCGCTTCGCCCAGGTGTACACGCGAGGCGGCCGTACCCTCAGCTCGACCCGCCAAGCGCAGGGGGAGCGCCTGCTGTCGCCCGCCGAGGTGGAGGAGGCCACCAGGCGCACCCTGACCATAGATCGCCGGACGATCGGGGAGAGCGAGGTCCGCGTACGGGCTGTGCCGGGCCGCCTGAGATCAGGTGAGGAGGTGGTGATCGCCACGGGCGACTCGCTCGAGGGCCGTGATCGGAGCGTCGCCGCGCTCAACCGGCTGCTGCTCATCGCCCTGCCGATCGCCCTAGTGGTCGCGTCGTTCGCCGGCTACGAGGTGGCCGGAGCGGCGCTTCGGCCCGTCGACCGCATGCGGCGCCGCGCGGAAGAGATCAGCGACCAGAACCCGTCCGAGCGGCTACCGTTGCCCACCGCGAGCGACGAGATCGGCGCGCTCGGCATTACCCTCAACGCGATGCTCGACCGCCTCGAGGCGGCGCTCGCCCACGAGCGCCGGCTGGTGAGCGACGCGAGCCACGAGTTACGCACCCCGCTCACGACGCTACGGGCGGAGCTTGAGCTGGCGCTCCGCGGCGAGCGCGACGCAGAGGCCCTGCGTGAGGCGATCGTTTCGGCCCACGACGAGGCCCTCCGGATGTCGCGGCTTGCCAATGACCTGCTCGTCCTCGCGCGCGCCGACCAGGGACGGCTGCCGTTCAACCCCGAGAGGCATGCGGCGACGGACCTGCTGTCCGCGGCCGTGGATCGCGCGCGTGCCGCCGTCGACGACGCAGGGCGCTCGATCGCGGCCGCAGACGGCACGGCGGGCAGCGCCGTCGTGGTGGCGGACGCCGACCGCGTCGCCCAGGCGCTGGACAACCTGATCGGCAACTCGCTGCGCTACGGGGACGGCGCGATCGAGCTACGTGCCGAGTCCCGGGCGGGTGCCGTCGAGTTGCACGTGCTAGACGCCGGTCCGGGGTTCGGCGCCAAGTTCCTCGAGCGTGCCTTCGAGCGCTTCAGCCGCGATGCGACCGGCGCGCCGGGTGCGGGGCTCGGCCTGGCGATCGTCGACGCGCTAGCACGCGAGCATGGGGGCAGCGTCGGGGCGCGCAACCGGCCCGGTGGCGGCGCGGACGTGTGGCTGACGCTGCCAAAGGCTTGAGGGACGGGCGCAGTCAGTCCGGCTGATGGGGCCGGTAGCCGGCGCGCGGACCGTCTCGAGGCCTTCGGTGCCGAGGGGCCGGTCGACCTTCTCGCGGGTAGTAGACGGAGAGCCTCATCCTTGTGTGTCGCGGCGATGCGCCTCGCGGCTGGCCGGGTCGAGGGTTAGGTCGCCAAGCTTCGAGAAGCGCCTCCCGCTCGCACGGTCTGCGCCGGCCCAGGACGCGCAGGCGCGACAGCAGCTTGCCGGAGTCGAAGGGCTTGATGAGGTAGCCGTCGGCTGGCGTCTCGACGTCAACCTGCCGGCATCGACGGCTTCGAGACCTGCCGTCGGCCACGCGACGACAGCCTCCGCCTGCCAACCCTGATGCTCCACGCGCGTCTTCGCCGGTCACCGCGACGTTGGCCAGCAGCTCTGCCTCGCGCAGCCGCTGACGAACCAGCTTGGCGAGCTTGACCGCGCTCATCGTCCTCTCACGGGGCGTTCGTTCAATCGGCCCATGCCCGAATACCGAGACCTGATCTCCGCGCAGGCGGACGGCGCCGTCGCCCTCCAGGGGGCGGTCAAGTCCTTCCGCGGTACGGATGGGCCGGTGGGCGCGGCACTCGGTGTGGACCTGCAGGTCGAGCACGGCGAGACCGTGGCCGTGCTCGGCCCCAATGGGGCCGGCAAGTCGACGACGCTGGACATACTGCTGGGGCTGACCGAGCCGGAGACAGGCGCCGGGCTCACGGGCCTCCTCGCCCTGGCGGACAGGCGCCCGCATAAGCTCTCGGGAGGCCAGGCCCAGCGTGTGCGGCTCGCGCTCGCGCTCGTCAGCGACCTCGAGCTGCTCGTGCTCGACGAGCCGCCTATCGCGCTCGACGTCGAGGCCCGCCGCGACTTCTGGGCCACGATGGCGGGAGTTGGTTCCCGATCAGCGGCCACGGCTTCCTCCACGACCTGGCTCAGGCATTGCCCTCCTGCTGGCTCGTCCGGGCAAGCTACGTGGGGCTCGGCCAGGGCGGCTGGGGCATGCACGGCTGGCTCGTGATGGCCCTTTGGACCGTCGCCCTAATCGCTTTCGCGAGCCGCGCCTACCAGCACGACACCGGCCGGGAGGCGTGACCGATGTCGCTGGCGATTGCGGTCTTCCTCGGTGCAGTGGCCCTCGCGCTGCTGGTCCTTTGCTTCCTCCTGGCGCTTCGGGTGCTGCTAGCCCTGATCTCTCTAAAACGCGGGCACTGAGCTCGGCCCCAAGGAGAAGACCCGCCGAACACGCAAACGACTTCCGCGCGACACCTCGGCGCAGCACAGCGCCCTGGGAAACTACTAAGTCAACCGTCGCTGGTGAAGCCTCGGGGCTATGTGCCTCGCCCTGTCGATCATGCGGCTGGGCGACATCTTCGGCCGGCGGCGCCTGTTCTTGACCGGTGTCGTCAGCTTCGGAGCGTCGAGTGTCTTCACGGGCCGCGGGCAGACCGCCGCATGGCTGATCGGCGGGCGACGTAAAGGGCATCGGCTAGGCCCTGATGCCGGCCACCTGTCGATCGTGACCAACGCGCCCCCCCGCGGGAGAGCGACCAGGCGATGGGCACCCGGGCCGCAGTCAGCGCCCTGGCGCTCGCCATCGGGCCGATCGTGGGGCGCTTCCTCGTGGAGCACTCTCGTGGCAGTCGATCCTCTTTCTCAACGCGCCGAGGGCGTCGGTGGCCCTGCTCGCGGTTCCGCCTGACCCCGCCACACGCGACCGTCCGTGCTCATCGTCTTCTCACGCCGGAGCACTTCAATCCAAATCAGTTGTCCACCGCCCTCAAGGAGCGATGTCATGAACCAGCAGCACGTAGCAGGAGGACCACTCGGAGTGGCGCGCGTCGATCGGCCGCCACGACCACGGTCGCGGGACGCCGCCGGCACAATCAAGGCCTTCCTGGCGGCCATCGCGGTCGCATTGCGCGTGCTGGCGGGCGCGGCCATCGTCGAAGCGATCGCAGTCTCCTCGTTTGGCCTCGTCGCAGGAACGGCGATCGCCGTGCTTTTCGCGATCGTGATGGGGATCACCTACCTGGCGTTCGGACGCGGGTAGACGAGAATCTGTCGGCGTCCGAGACGGGCCGTTTGGTCGGTGCCTCCCGCGGCCCCGGCCAGCGAGCGGATCAAGCCGGCGATGTCGTCGACGGTGATCGTCGCGATGCGCCGTCGCCCAAGCGCAGGAATCAGGTGGTGGTTGACGTGGTAGCGGTGGCCCTCCAACGTCCGCACCCGCCGTTCGCCGACCGCGACTATCGTCTCGAAGCTCAAGCCAACGCGCGGCCACCGTTGCGAACGTCAATCGCGGGCAGGCGGGCAGCAGCCCCGCCTGCGCGGCTAGGGCGAGCCGTGCACGTGCGCTGCGCGCCGCGTCGAGATCGCCGCGGACGGTGCGAAACCGCGGCCCGCCATCGAGCATGAAGCAGACGGCGTACTTGCCGTTGGGCTGAGCGTGGATGGGCGCCGAGGGCGCGATCGCGATCACGGCCGGCATGCTCGCCGGGTCGATCGCCCTGATCGGCTTCGGGAGCGACTCAGCGATTGAGGGCGTCGCCAGCCTCGTAATCGTCTGGCGCTTCACCGGTCACCGGCTGCTGTCCCACGCTGCCGAGGAGCGGGCGCAGAAGCTCGTCGCGACCCAGTTCTTCCTTCTCGCCCCTACGTCGCGTTCGAGGCGGTCCGGCATCTGGTCGGCGCAGAGCATCCCGCCGTCAGCGTGCTCGGGATGGCCCTCACCGCGACCAGCCTCGTCGGCATGCCGTTCCTCGGGATCGCGAAGCAGCTCGCGGAGACGCTCGGCTCGTCGGCGACACGCGGAGGGGCTCCAGAACCTGACCTGCGCTTACCTCGCCAGCGCCGTCTTCCTCGGGCTGGCGGGCAACGCCCTGTTCAGCTGGTGGTGGCTCGACCCGCTCGCGGCGCCCGCGATCGCTGGCGTCGCGGTCAGGGAGGGCGCCCAGACCTGGCGCGGGGAAGGTTGCTGCGCCGCCCCGGGGCTCATCCCGGCGGCCGTCTGCGAGGACGACTGCTGCGAGTAGCACCCGTGGTCTGACGAT
>Ga0081538_10004283_pt1 | contig 13205 bp, 12 predicted proteins | sample TabmetS5T2R1_FD_71022 | JGI IMG/M metagenome (GOLD analysis project Ga0081538, IMG submission 71022) | Tabebuia heterophylla rhizosphere microbial communities from the University of Puerto Rico - S5T2R1 | ecosystem: Host-associated > Plants > Roots > Rhizosphere ...
GGCCCATCGCCGTCGGGATCGCGAAACCCTGCCTCATCCAGCAAGCGCTTCGCTTTTTCCGGGTCGTGGCGCCATTGTTTGGCTGAGCCGTCATAGGCCCAGTTCAAGGGAGAGAGGAGACCGCTGGCAGGAGTTCCGAGATCTTTGATGAGATGGCGGATGATGCTGTCGCGGTCGATGGCGAGAGCAATGGCTTGGCGTACCTCCTTGTGCTTGAGAATGGCATGAGTGAGGTTGATGCCGATATATTGAAACGTCGTACCTTGACGCGTTTCGATCTCTGCACCGGCGTTGTTCTTGAGCCAGGGGAGCACGTCGGGTTCCAAATCATTCTGCATAAAACCGATGTTGCCTTTTTTGAATTCGAGCACCCGAACCATAGCATCAGGAACAACTTTGAAAATCAGTCCGGCGATCCCGGGCTTTTCTTCCCAATAGGAGGGATTCGCCTTCAAGGTCACTGTCTCTCCGGAGTGGATTGACTCCAGGATAAAGGGTCCAGAGCCGACCGGCGGAGTGGAGTTTGATGCGCCGTCTTCAAGGGTACCGTCCGGGACGATACCCAGGGTGAACTGCTCTAGAAAAGGGGCGTGGGGCGCTGCCAAACGGAATAGCAAGCGGTAAGGCCCGAGTTGGTCGATTGCCTGGAGTGGCTTTAAGAGCGCACGCTTTGGGGAGCGGTTCTTGGGCTGTAGAATCGACTCATAGGTAAATTTGACGTCTACCGCCGTAAGCGGCTTGCCGTTGTGGAAGGTCACATTTCTGCGCAGATCAAAAGCATAGGTCCGGTCATCGAGCCGCTGCCAGCTTGAGGCTAGCTCGGGTTGCAACTGTGCGTTCGCGTCGGCGCGCAGCAGCGAGTTATAAATCAAACCACCGATACGAGCGGAGTTCGCATCGGTCGAGTACCGGGGATCGAGATGCAGCGGCTGACTTTCTATCCCGACTATCAAATAACTGGCGGGGTCATTGGTTGAACCGGATGTGCGACAGCCACCCTGCACTAGGGTGAGGCACAGCAGAAACCAGCGCCAATAGGAATGGTTTGCTTTCAACGAAGATTTTTTGCGGCAGAATTTTGACTAACCATAACCCGTTTGTTACGATGGGTCAATTTTTTAGAACCAAGTGGATCATGGGATTACAGTTGCTGCTTTGCTCGGCGCTTATTTTTTTTCTGGTAATAGCGACTTTCCCGCGTGCTCTTGCGGCGGAGGCGGTGTTTCCCATTCTTCCTGGTCTCGAAGGAGCGGTGGAGTTCTGGAAGCAGATTTTTACCCGTTACGGCGCGAGCGAGGTTGTCTTCTTCGACCCCGGGGATCACGGCAGGATTTATAGCGTGCTGCGTGGTGTTCCGGAGGGTGACGAAGGCCGCGTCGTGATTGAGCGAGAGCGGGCGCGCATCGTAGCCGAACACGATCTAAACGAGCCAGACGGCAGGGTGAGAAGCCAGCGGGGCGTCAAGGAACAATTTATTTCAGGCCTCAGGATCTCCGGGCGCTACATGCCTCAAATGCGGAAAATCTTTCGTGACGAGGGACTGCCCGTGGAACTGGCCTATCTTCCCCTGGTGGAGTCCTCCTTCAACGTTCGTGCGCGTTCTAGCGCTGGCGCGGTCGGCATGTGGCAGTTCATGCCTGAGACCGGAAAAAAATTTCTTCTGATCAGCGATGCCGTGGATGAGCGCCGCGATCCCCTGGTATCTACGCGCGCCGCCGCTCGACTCTTGAAACAAAATCACCGGCTGCTTGGAAATTGGCCATTAGCTGTTACAGCCTATAATCATGGGACCGAAGGGATCTTCCGCGCCATGGATACTGTCGGTACGCAGGATTTGGTGGAGATCATTCGACGTTATCAATCTCCGACCTTCGGGTTTGCTTCAAAGAATTTCTATGCGGAGTTTCTGGCTGCTGTCAGTATAGCCAAGAACAGCGACGCGTATTTTCCGTCTTTGCGGCCCCATTCCCCGTTGAATCTCCGTGAAATCGAGATCAAGCGTCCTCTGCCAATTCACTCGTTACTGAGGCCGACGGCCGTCTCCCATGGAGATTTTTTGGAGTGGAACCCAGCTATCAGCCCGGCGGCAAGCATTATTCCAGCGGGCTATCGGGTTAAGGTCCCGCCGGAAAAGGCCGATCGTTTTGCCATCGCGCAACGACGCATGCTTGAAACTCAGACCGAAAAGAAGGTGGCGGCGGTTACCAAGCCAACCAATGGCGGATCGCGAAGCGGCAAAACTGTGAGCTCGAGTCAAAAAGCGGTTAGCCGAGCGGCAAGCGCTGCTCGGCAGGCGAGTCGATCGTCCGGTAGTAAAGGAATTACAGTTACTCGGTCGCTCAAGGTCGCTAACCGCTGACCGCACCTCGTTAGGCCGTCCAATCGTCTTTTGAACTGAAAAAACGTAACTCCGGTGGGATTTTGTCACTTCGGCCGGACTTGAAGGCGCCGGGGGTTTGCTTATAATCAAAGGCGTTATGGATGTAAGCCTGCTCAAGCTTACAGCGCTGCTTTACCTTCTAGCGAGCGCTAGTTTTATCGTTTACATTTTTCTTGCAAGCGAGCGTGTTTCGAGTTGGTCACCGATCATTTTCCTCACTGGTTTTGTCGCGCATACTGCCGCTCTTGCGGTTCATTTTTTGCAAACCGGCTACCCCGGAATCGCTCAGTTTCGGGAAGCTCTATCCTTTTATGCCTGGCTCCTCGTTGCCGGATACTTGTTGATCCAGCTCAAGTACCGGCTTGCGGTTTTAGGCGCGATCATCGCGCCCTTGGCGTTCCTCATGACCTTAGCCGCCTTTGCCTTCGGCACCGTTGGTGGTGAGTTGCCCCCCGCCCTCAAGAGTTACTGGCTGCCTGTGCATGTAACGTTGGCTTTTCTCGGCAACGCCGTTTTCGCTTTGGCTTTCGGGGTGAGCCTGATTTATCTGCTCCAGGAAAGCTATCTCAAACGCAAGAAGGTGACTTCCGTAATCAAGCGATTCCCGTCGCTCGAGTCACTGGATAAGTTGAACTATGTCCTGCTGGTTTGGGGTTTTCCATTAATGACATTGGGTATTCTTACCGGCAGTATGTGGGCTGGCATTCACTGGGGCAACTACTGGTCTTGGGAGCCCCGCGAAATATCGTCGGGCATTGTGTGGCTGCTCTACGCTATCCTGTTACATGGCCGGATCACCGCAGGCTTGAGAGGAAAGAAGGCGGCGCTGTTGACTATGGTTGGGTTCGCGGTTGTCCTGGGTTACTTTCTCTGGGGGGATTCGCTTTTTCCCAGCCGGCATGGGGGCCGGTTCGAATAAAGTGCACAAAGATATCATCATCGTCGGCATGAATCATCGAAGCGCGCCCATCGAAGTGCGAGAAAGCGTCGCCTTTGAGAGTTCCTATGTCCGAGAAGCTTTGAACCGACTGCGTTCCCATGCAACGATCCAGGAGAGCGTCATTCTATCGACCTGTAATCGCGTCGAGGTCGTGGCGGCATCGTCGAATGGTGAATCGGCATCCGAGCAGCTCAAAGCGTTCTTGGCCGAGCACCATGCTCGCAAAAGCTCCGATAGTTTAGATAACCATGTCTATACGTATCATGGGTCCGAGGCAGTTCGGCATCTGTTCCGTGTCGCTGCGAGTCTCGACTCCATGGTGATAGGGGAGCCGCAAATCTTGGGTCAGCTCAAGCAGTACTACCATGCGGCCCAGGAGGCCGGCACTGTCGGTACGATTCTCCACCGCCTCTTTCATCGATCATTTTCTGTAGCCAAAAGAGTTCGGAACGAGACGGGGATTGCCAGTCGAGCGGTCTCCGTGAGTTCGGTGGCCGTCGAACTGGCAAAACGGATCTTCGACCGCCTGGACGACAAAACCGTAATGCTCATCGGTGCGGGAAAGATGGGGGATCTGATGGCCCGGCACCTCCAGCGCGGCGGTGTCCACAGCTTGATGGTCACCAACCGGACCTTTGACCGGGCAGTGGAACTCGCCGGCCGGATTCACGGCAGCCCAATTCTGTTCGAGGATTTTCCCCGTTATCTTACCTTGGCCGATCTCGTTATCGGCTGCACCGGCTCCCCCGAGATCCTCATAGACGCCGTGACGGTCGATAGAGTTCTACGAGAGCGTAAACAAAAGGCGATGTTTTTCATCGATATCGGAGAGCGGAGAAATTTCGATCCCGCGATCAACGAAATTGACAATGTGTATCTCTACAATATCGACGATCTCAAGGGCGTGGCCGAGGAGAATCTTTCGGAAAGGTCCAGCGAGGCTGAAAAGGCGGAAGGGATCGTCCAAGAAGAGGTCCAGCATTTCACGGGCTGGATTCAGTCTTTAGACCAGGTTCCGACGATTACCGCGCTCCGTCAGCGGTTGGAAGAGATACGGCAGAAAGAACTGGAAAGGTCACTGGGCGGCGCTCTGAGAGGGCTTTCGGAAAAACAACGCGAGGCCTTGGAGGATATGACCAGCGCTATGATGAACAAGATTCTCCACGCTCCGATGACGCACATAAAACGCAACTCCGGAGACGATGACGACGAGAGCACTCTGTATATTGCTGCGCTCAAGAAGCTTTTTGACTTGGAGCGCTGAGGCCTTATGACTTGGCCGCGAACAAGCGACGCGGAGGACTGCGATAGCGCACAATGAAGTCGATTCGGATTGGCACGCGCGGCAGCAAGTTAGCGCTGGCTCAAACAGGTTGGGTGAAGGCCCAAATTGAAGAGCAATATCCGAACGCAAGAATCGAAACGATTCTTGTTAAGACGAGCGGGGATCGTTTTAGTGAAACGAATATTCGGGCGATTGGGGGCAAGGGCATATTTACTAAGGAAATAGAAGATGCCTTGTTAAGCGAGGAGATCGATCTTGCGGTTCATTCCATGAAAGATTTGCCCGTCGAATTGCCCGCGGGACTGGCGGTTACGGTTGTTCCGAAAAGAGAGGATCCGCGCGACGTATTGGTGAGTGCGCACGGGACAAGATTGAATCAGCTGCCCGCCGGGGCAAGAATCGGGACCGGAAGTTTGCGCCGGACGGCTCAGATCCTGCATTACCGGCAGGATATATCGGTGATGCCGATTCGAGGAAATGTCGACACGCGATTAAAGAAGCTCGATGAGGGTGAGTTTGACGCGCTTGTCATGGCCGCCGCCGGACTAAAGCGCATCGGCCGCGAGGAGAAGATCACGGAGTATATCTCCAACGAGATCTGCCTCAGCGCCGCTGGACAGGGAGCGTTGGGTTTGGAGTCGCGGGAAGACGATCCCATTCGCGAGCAGTTATCGTTCTTGCATGATCCGGCAAGCTTCGCCGAAGTCTCCGCAGAACGTTCATTTCTGAAGCGCTTGGGGGGTGGTTGTCACGTTCCGGTGGGGGCGCGTGCCATCGCCGAGGACGAAAAGTTGACGCTCTTCGGCGTTGTCGCCAGTCCAGACGGCAGTTCTCTTTACCGCGATGAAATATCAGGCGACGTGGTTGACGCAAAAGAATTGGGCCGGCAACTCGCCCAACGCCTTCTTTCGCGAGGCGCGCAAGCGATATTGGCCGCTCCATAACCGATCTGTGGCGAGGACTATGGCTATCCAAGCACGAGACAAGCGGTCAGCTCCATCCGATCCGCTGAAGGGTAAGCGCATTTTAGTTACCCGTCCTCGGACGCAGGCAAAACCTTTGGTGCAAGCAATTGAGGCTTTGGGTGGTGAGGTAGTTGAATTCCCTACCATAGAAATCAGACCCCCTGATAGCTATGGTCCGTTAGACCAGGCGATTGAGCAGATCAAGATTTACGATTGGCTCATTTTTACGAGCGCCAATGGTGTGGAACGGTTTCTCGCCCGGTTCGAAAAGCTTGAGAAAAATCTTGCCGACCTCGCCGGCATCGAGATTGCCACGATTGGTCCCGAGACGGCAAAAAGGTTGGAAGCCGCTGGAATTTCCCCTGGCTTTGTCCCCCAGCTCTATCAAGCCGAGGGGATTCTTGAAACTCTGGCGGGTAAAACGTTGCAAGGAAAAAAAATACTCATCCCCCGGGCAGCTAAAGCGCGCGATATCCTGCCGGAAACTTTGCGCCGGCAAGGAGCCCAGGTCGATGTCGTCGTGGCTTACCAAACCGTGTTGCCTCAGGTCGATGTTCCAGCCCTGTGCAGGGTTTTGAGTGAAGGCGGGATTGACATGGTCACGTTTACGAGCTCCAGCACGGCATCGAATTTTGCCGTGATGTTAAGTGGTCAAGACTTGCCTCGAATTCTTGCAAGAATTGCTATCGCGTGCATTGGGCCCATTACGAAGAAAACAGTGGAAGATTTGGGCTTGCGAGCCGACGTTGTCGCAGCCGAGTTCACCATCCCCGGTTTGGTCAGTGCGATAGCGGATTATTTTTCTCGAAAGGCAACCAAAAATCCCGGCAAAGGGATTCGCGGCTCTCGCTAATAAAGCTAGCGAAAGACAATGGACTTTCCTGCTTACCGTCCCAGGCGATTACGGCGTAACGAAAAGATAAGGGAGCTGGTGCGCGAAACCACCTTGAGCGCCAAGAATTTCATTTATCCGATTTTCGTCGGGCCTGGGAAAAATAGGGTCCAACCGGTTTCTTCAATGCCCGGAGTCGCCCAACTCTCTGTGGATCGCGCCCTGACGGAGTGTGAAGAAGTTCAAGCCCTAGGCATTCCTGCGGTTATTCTTTTCGGCATTCCGGAGCACAAAGATTCCACGGGCACTGAGGCCTACGCTGACACGGGCTTTGTCCAGCAGGCGATCCGCATTGTCAAAGAAAAAATTCCCGATCTTTTGGTCATGACCGATGTCTGTCTTTGCGAGTATACCGATCACGGCCATTGCGGTGTAATCAGAGACGGCGATGTTGATAATGACAGCACCTTGGAACTGCTCGCCCAAGAAGCGCTATCTCATGCGCGGGCCGGCGCGGACATCGTCGCCCCATCCGACATGATGGACGGCCGAGTGGGGGCGATTCGAAAAGCTCTCGACCAAAACGGCTTCGAGCAGATTGCCATTATGGCTTATGCAGCAAAGTACGCTTCGGGATTCTACGGCCCGTTCCGGGAGGCCGCAGAGTCGACCCCCCAGTTCGGTGACCGCCGTTCTTATCAAATGGATCCCGCCAACGCGGACGAGGCTCTGCGAGAGGTGGAACTCGACATTCGTGAAGGCGCCGATATCGTCATGGTGAAGCCGGCGATGGCCTACCTAGATATTGTCTATCGCGTGAAACAGAAGTTTGGTTATCCGGTCGCCGCCTACAACGTGAGCGGCGAATACTCAATGATCAAAGCCGCCGGCCAAAAAGGCTGGATTGATGAAGCGAGAATCATGATGGAGGTACTATTCGCCATCCGGCGCGCCGGGGCGGATATGATTCTGAGTTACTTTGCCAAAGATGCGGCGCGGTTACTTCACGGCCAATAATCGTTCGGACCGTTAAATCCATTGAGTTGATCGAAGCGATTTGAACTATTGGTATTGGAGCGGCTTGGAACGATTTCACCCCAAAATTTTTAGATTAAATTCCAGAGATCTTTGATCTTGCGCTGGAGCGTCCGCTCGCATTCCGCTTCTCTGCCGGAAGTGCTCACTTGTGCTTCGGATAAACGGAAAACCAAGACGCGCGCCCCCTTGACTAGCCGCAAAACGTAAGTGCTCGAGTCGCCATCATAATAAACATCTACGGTTACCGCACCATCCACTAGGCTGGCGACGCGGTTTGCCCACTCTTGAATGTCCGACGATGCGTCCTCGCCTTGTTTGGCGCTGATCACTGCCAGGTTCCGGTGGGCGAGGTCATTTTTTTTTGTAAAGACCGTCGATGAAGCCGCTGCTGTCGAGCTCCTTGATGAAGCTAAAGTCGACGAATTGCTCCGGCTTGGCTGTCTTTGCCCTCGGGTCACGCTCGCCTACATCCTCAAGGACCGTTTTCAGCCCCTCTAGGCTTGGGTACTGCTTTTTGGGATAAAGCGCTTCGCTCATGACGTTGTCGTAACTCTTCTCAAGTGTCTCACGGTCGACCCCGCTACCCATATATTTGCTCAAAGCTTTGATCGTGGCCTCTCTGTCGGTCCACATCTTATGGACCGCCTCGACATGAGCCCTGACATAGCGGCGGACCGTCTCAGGGTGTTCCTTGATGTATCTGCGTGTCGTGGCAACACCGGTGTGCTGAAAAACCAGACCCATTTGCGCGACATCAGCAACGACTGCTAAACCCCGCTTTTCAGCGATAAAGCTCGAAGGCGGATTGATGACCGCTGCCGTGGTCCGTCCCGTCAGGACGGCACTAAGGCGCTCCGGGCCGCTTCCCACTTGAACGATAGTGATGTCCTTACCGGGGGTCAAACCGATCCTTCTCAAGGCAAATCGCGCGATGGAATCCGTCGCTGACCCGAAGCGGCTGATGGCTAAGGTTCCTCCCCGAAGCTGTTCCGCGGTTTTGATGCCCGGTTTACCCATGAGGACATAATTTAGCGAGATGATACCGGCGGCGACGAAAACAGCATCCGATCCCGCGAGGGCGCTGTTAACTAGGCCCGGGCCGGAAACCTGGGTTATTGGCACGTCACCAGACACGAGCGCAAGGATGGCGGTGGTTCCGCCGGTGAAAAAGATCAACTGAGCGTCCAATCCGTTTCTGGCGAAGAAACCGCTATCCTTAGCCACCCAAGCGGGTAGCTGATCGGCGCTCACCGCGCTATAGCCAACGTTGAGCCGACTAAGTTGAGCAGAGGACGGAGGAATCAGAAGGCAAAGGACAATCAGGCAAATTGTTGCATAAAACACCGTGGGTCGTTTCATCGCGCAGTTTCCTCCCGAAAGCATGTGGCTTCCAATCATCAAAAATTATTATACCAAGGGAAAAAAAGAAAGCCCTTGCCTGTGAAGCAAGGGCTTTCTGTAATGGCACTTTTAATATTTTGATTGGCTTATTCTGGGTACTTCTCAGCTCGAAAGGCCTTGTGGCAGCCACCGCAAGCACCGCTAAGAGCCTTCACCTTTTCTCCGATAGCTGCGTCGTCTTTGGCCTTCGCCGCGGCTGCGAGTTCGCTAGCTGCTCTCCCCAGATTCTTGGCATCTTTTGCGAATTCATCGGGTTTTTCCCATATTGCGGGTAGCGCCTTGGTTTTTCCTTGCGTGCTACCTTTGGGGAAAAGGCTCGGGATCTTTTCCGCGGTTCCCATGATATCCTTGGCCTTCGTCTCTATGATCGCAAAGTCTTTTGATTCTACGGCAGCCTTGATTGCCTTGGCGTCCGCGCTATTAGCCTTCATTGCTTGTTGTCTCTTCTCGATCACATCCGCCTGAGCGAAAGCCTGCGAAGACAGTAGCAGTGTTGCAAAGCCCAGTGTTACCGTCATGAGAAATTTGCCTCGAACCATTAGTTGGTTTCTCCTTTCGGGTTGAGAAATTTTTTAGCCGCCTTTGTTGACCTTTTTTACCGCATTCAAAAGATGTTCGGTGGAAAGAAGATCTTTTTCGCTATTTGTGGGACGAACGTCCAAATAACGTACCACTCCCTCTTTGTCAATGATGACATAAGATCGTTTAGCGATCCTTCTGGGTTCGTCATAGACCCCATAGGCTTGCAATACTTTGCCATCTCGATCGCTCAACAAAGGATAGTTGATTTTGGCGAAATCAGCGAAAGCCTTCTGTGAAAATGGCGCGTTGGCGCTTATTCCTAAAACCTCTGTGTTTTCAGCCTGGAACATCGCATAATTGTCCGAACCGGACGCCTGTAGATCCTTGATTCATGTCGGGCTAAAGTCGAGAACGTAAAAATTGATGAGCACATTCTTACCTTTGAGACTGCTTAGCTTTAGCTTTCCTCCCTTGGTGCTGTCGAGCTCAAAGTCCGGGGCTGGTTGTCCCACTTCTAAAGCGTTGGAGAACCCATGGTTTGTCAAAAGAAAAGCTAGGCTTAAAATTAAAGCCAGGAACGCTCGTTTTACGCTTTGCATAGTGTGCTCCTTCCTCTAAGACGAAAACTATCCGACAATATTCAGAGGAAAAGTCCAAATTTTATCTCCTAGTTTGCCCTTATGTCAATCCCCCGACCGGGGGTTTCTTAAAGTCCCCCATCCGGGGCCGCCAGTCGAGACCCTCTCTGACCGCCAGAACGGCGGCCTCTGTACGATTTTTGACCTGAAGCTTGCGGAACAGCGCTTTCAGATAACCCTTAATGGTTTCGCGGGCGACATGGGTGATGCGGCTTATCTCCTCGTTGTTAAGCCCCTCGGCAACCAGGTGAAGCACCTTGAGCTCTAGCTCCGTTAGTCCATACTTGTCGCAAAACCGTTTTTCCCGGTCATCCTCTGGCAACTCTTCGTTCCGTGAATTTTGCTCGAGCGTTAGATGCGCGAGATAGGGAGAGGGATGAGTTTTACCCGCATGCGAGTGGCGGATAATCTTGATAAAGTTTTCACGGTCCGTGTCTTTCAGGATATAACCTAAGGCTCCTGCTTTGATCGCGGAGCCGATCTTTTCATCATCGTCATGGATGGAAAGCATGAGAATCTTCGTTCGGGGAGACAACGCGGAGATGAGCTTTGCCGCCTTGATCCCATCCATTTTGGGCATACGAACATCCAATAGGGCCATGTCTGGCTCGGTTTCTCGGCACTTGACTACTGCCTCCTGGCCATCCGCCGCCTCGGCGACCACTTTTATGTCCTTAGCCGTCTCGAGCAGTATTTTAAGGCTTTGCCTGAACAGTCGCTCGTCGTCGGCAATCAACAGTTTAAGCGGCATAGATCCCTCCGCTGTAGCCCGCCACGCCACGGTGTTCGGGAAAGACGGTTTCTTATATGGTTTCCCGAGAGAGTAGTCAAGAAAGTGCTGCGCAAGTGTTCGCCGAAGGCGGCACGAGAGACAATTCATCTGCGAACGCCTTATCCGGGCTGATTTCCATTCTGATGTATCGACCTGCGCGCCACAGCGGGGTCTGATCATCGTAGTGTTGTGTAAATGGGTGACCGGATTGTCCGGAGGCAAGTACAAAGCGGGACGCCTGCCACCTACCGACATCGATGATGAAACGCAGCGAAGCGCCGACAGTATGCTCATAAGGGTTCGAGTGCCGGTAAAAGCCCATGTTGATCGTTGTACCGTCCCCTGGAGATGGAAACGAACCGCTGCTTAACAGCGGCTGAAGCAGTTTGATTCGAGCCAAGGGGTGATTCAACATCAACCGGTGTATTTTGCCCCAATGCCAAAGCTCCATATCGTCGCCGAGTTTTTTTCCTAGTTCTTCACAAGCCTCTCGAATTGATGCTGCCACAAGCTCTTGCCGTGATCTGCTTGAAAACCATGAAGAGCCGGGATCTCTGAAGATTTGATAAGTAGGCATCAAGGATTGGTTGAAAATTTCCAGGAAAGCAGGAAGAAGATCCTCCCCGAGAACAGGGACGAGCAAGTTCACCATCAGGCGGTGCTGGAAAACGTGGAAGATGGTAGAGGCGACGCTTTTTTCGTCGCACGAGCCATCCCACCGGATCAGTCGATCGGCAGCCGCCTCGAGCTGTTCCTTTCCCTCCGAAACCTGAGCGAGATCGCTTTGCAAAATTTTGATCACATCTTTTGCATAAAGCGAAACGTGATCGTTCTGGATTGACTCCATGTCGCTAATGGATAGTGAGCTTTTCGCGGCCAAAAGTTCTTTGATTCGGTGAATCCGAGACGGAGGCTCAAAAAAATGTGACAGGTAGTGAGGATAGGACGTGTCTACGATGCGATTATTGGCTGTGGCGATGACTCCCTCCGGTGGATTGTAAATGCGCGGCAGCTCGGCGAAAGGAACGAATCCTTGCCAGTCGTTGTCTTGGATCGAGCCGTCTAGCGGGAGCAGCGACGGCATCCGTCGACGCAAAGGAATTTTCCCCGCCAGGCTATAACCGACATTACCGTGGCAATCAGCATAGACATAATTCAATGTTGGAGCACTCTGATAAGCAATGCTGTCAAGGAATTCTTGCCAATTGCGCGCTTGGTTCACGCCAAACAGACAGCGAAACTCCCGGCTTGGCTCGTGGGCCGTCCAGCGGAGCGACAGAACTTGTGCGGAGTCTGGGTAATTGCCAAAGTCGCTAAGTACCGGCCCGTGGCGGGTTGATCGGACGATTTTCTTATTTTCTCCACTCCTTCGTACTTTAATGATTTCTTCCCGTTTATCCATCGTGAACCAACTGTTGCCAATGAGGTAGCGATTTGGGTCTAGCGGATGCGGTTTCTCGATGAATAGTTCGACGTCGTCGCACACCGCTGCGGTTACTCCCCAAGAGATCCAACGATTGTGTCCGAGTTGAACGCACGGAGAGCCGGGAATTGAGGCACCCCACACTTCGTAACCCTCAGGCTGGGTCGTTGAGGTTTCTGCTTTCAAATGCATCAGGTACCAAATTGATGGAATCGTCAGGCGTAAATGTGGATCATTGCACAAAATAGCGCGCCCCGTAGCCGAGCAGCCCGGCGCAACCACCCAATTGTTGCTGCCGAGACCGGCGGTACTCCAATCGCTCCGCGCAAAGGCTCCATTCGTGAATTCCCAGATGTTTTGAGCGGAGTTCCACACGGTTTGTGTTATGGTTAGTCCATCCTCCGGGTAGTTTGGGCGAAGCGAGCGCAGCATTTCCTGATGATCCCCCAGCTTGGCGGCAATCGCGATCATGTTGAGACGAGTGAAAAGCGCCATTGAGAGAAAAAATGCAAAGCCCTTTCCGATGATCAAACTATCTTCGGGTCGCCAAGGCTCTGGATCATAGTGGAGCAGACGAAATTCCCAGGGCAGCCTCCTGCCGCACCGTTCGATGTATCGATTGACGCCTTGGCTATAAGCCTGAAGGTGCCGGAGTTCGGATTCATCGGCGAGTTCAAGAGACGCCGCTGCTGCACGCCGCATACCGATGAGCCTCAAGAAGTAATCGAAATCGATGCTACGCCGACCGCGGAACTGGCTGGCCAGCTCTTTCCACGGTACTGGAAAGTCGCCGAATATTTCCGCCAGACGACCAGAGAGAAGCCGGCGGCTCATATCCATCTGCCAGAGTCGCTCCTGGGCATGCAGGTAGCCTTGGGCGAGGAACAGATCTTCTTCGTTGGCGGCATAGACGTGTGGGACGCCGTAATCGCCCCAACAAACTTTGACTTTGTCTGCCAGCCCGGCAAGCTGCAGGCTTCCCTTATACTTCGGCCAGGACCCCTTATCG
>Ga0081538_10004284_pt1 | contig 13205 bp, 10 predicted proteins | sample TabmetS5T2R1_FD_71022 | JGI IMG/M metagenome (GOLD analysis project Ga0081538, IMG submission 71022) | Tabebuia heterophylla rhizosphere microbial communities from the University of Puerto Rico - S5T2R1 | ecosystem: Host-associated > Plants > Roots > Rhizosphere ...
CGTCGAGGATCTCGACCTCGCCGGCGTCGATCAGGCCGTCCAGCTCCTCGACGGCGACCGGCCTCGTCGACTCCTGCGACGGAGGCGCCAGCAGGTAGCCCGCGAGATCGAAGATGCCGACGGACCGCAGCCCGGCGGCCGCGAGCTCGGCCTGATCGTCCGAGCCGGCGTGGATCACGACGCGCTCGCCCTCAGGCAGCACGAAGGCCGCCTTTGTGGGGAACCCGCCGCCGTCGACCGGGACGCTGAGCGCGCCTTTCGCATGGCCCGCAGCGAAGTCGTCCGCCGAGCGCACGTCCAGCACTGCGCCCGCACCGCCACCGTTCAACGGCTGGATCGGCTCCGGCGCGCCGACGAACGGGCCGCGGTTCAGCTCGACGATCCGTTCCATGTTCGGCGGGCGGACGCCCGCCCGGATCGACTCGGCGACGAACTCGTCTTCGTCATGCCGGTTGAGCGCCTGGTTGAAGCGGCGCTCGAAACCGATCGTCGAGGAGCCCTTCGAGCTCATCCCCGCGCCGCAGAGCGAGCCGGCGACGTGGCCCGGGTGCACCTCGACGCCGTCCGGCAGCTCCATGAGCCGCTGGAGGCTGTGGTAGAGCTCGCGCGCGCCGTCCGCCGCCTCCACGGCGAGATCCGGCCGCGCCGCGTCTCCGACGAACAGCGAGTCGCCGGTCAGCGTGAGCCAGGGCTCGTCCGTGCGCTCCTTGTCGCTGACGGCGAACGCGCAGTGCTCGGGCCTGTGCCCCGGCGTGTGGAGCACGCGGATCGCGACGGAGCCGACCGCGATCTCCTCGCCGTCCTCGAAGGGCGTGAACTCGTACTCGGGCTCGGCGGCGGGATGGATCGACACCGGAAGGCCGTGCTCCAGCGCGAGCCGGCCGTGGCCGGACACATGGTCGGCGTGCGTGTGCGTCTCGAGCACACGGATCAGCCGCACCTCCTCCTGCTCGGCCGCCACGATGTACCGCTCGATCGCGTAGGCCGGATCGACCACGACGGCCTCGCCGGAGGATTCGTCGCCGATCAGGTAGGAGGCGCAGCCAAGATCGTCGTCGACGAACTGGCGAAAAAGCACGGAACGGAGCCTAACAACCGGATCCGAGGTCTTAAACAACCGTTAATCGGGCAATGCCGTCCAAGTGGGTAAAGGCCTCGATATCGAGCAACCCAGGAAAAACGCCAGGTACCAAGGAGGAAACACATGCTGAGTCGGAACCGCTGGTTGTCGGCGGTCCTGCTCTCGCTCGTTGCCGTCCTGCTGGTCGTCGGCTGTGGAGGCGACGACGACGAAGGCGGGAACGGCGGCGGTGGAGCGGCGGCTGCCGACCAGACGTTGAAGTGGGGTCTCGGGTCCGAGTTCCTGCTCGACCCCGGTCTCGCGACCGATACGACCTCGTCGAAGATCCTTTCGAACATCTTCGACGGGCTTGTGAAGCTCAACAACGACCTCGAGGCCGAGCCGGCCGCAGCCGAGAGCTGGGACGAGAACGGCAAGGTCGTCACCTTCCATCTCCGCGAGGGGATGAAGTGGACGAACGGCGACCCGGTCACCGCCGGTGACTACGAGTTCGCGTGGAAGCGCGCGCTGTCGCCGGAGCTCGGCAGCGACTACGCGTACCAGCTCACGGGCATCCAGGGCGCCGCGGAGTACAACGAGTGCGAGAACAACTGCAACGCGCTCCGCGACAAGGTCATGGTCCAGGCGACCGACCCGCAGACGCTCAAGGTCACGCTGACCTCGGTCCAGCCGTGGTTCATCGAGCAGGTCGCGCACCACGTCTTCCTGCCCGTGAACCCGAAGGCCGTCCAGGCGGCTCCGGAGCGGTGGACCCGCCCGGAGAACATCGTCACGAACGGTGCCTTCAAGGTCGAGGACGCGCAGCCGAGCGCGTCGATCACGCTCGTCAAGAACGCCGACTGGCGCGATGCCGCGAACGTGAAGCTCGAGCGGGTCGAGGGCCGGATCATCGTCGACGGCACCACGGCGGTGCAGTCGTTCGAGGCCGGCGAGGTGGACGTGCTCGATGAGCAGCTGCCTCCCGCCGAGATCCCGCGGCTGAAGGACACGCCGGAGTACGAGCTCTACACCGGCCTCGGCACGACGTACTACGGCTTCAACATGAAGAACATCACCGACATCAACCAGCGCCGTGCGATGTCGCTCGCCGTCAACCGGCGGCAGATCATCGACACGATCACGCAGGCGAACGAGATCCCGGCGAAGGGCTTCACGCCGGAGGGCATGCCGGGCTTCGAAGAGATCGTCGGTGAGGGCTCGCCGTGGACGCCAGAAGCCGGCGACATCGACCAGGCCAAGGAGTACATGGCCAAGGTCCAGGGGCCCAAGCAGAAGGTCGCGATCGTGACGAACGAGGGCGACCCGAACAAGGACGTCGCCGTCGCTCTCCAGTCGATGTGGAAGGAGATCGGCGTCGACTCGACGATCCGGGTGATGGAGTGGCAGCAGTACCTCGAGTACCTGGGCCCGCCGCCGCCCGGCGCCGTCGACCTGTTCCGTCTCGGATGGGTCGGCGACTTCGTCGACGACATCAACTTCCTCGAGCTCTGGACGTGCGAGTCGGGGAACAACAACACCGGCTTCTGCGACAAGGAGTACGACGCCCTCGTCGAGAAGGCCAAGGCCACGCCAGACGACGCTGAGCGCACGGAGATCTACAACCAGCTCGAGGCGAAGCTGACCGGGCAGGATGGCGCGCTGCCGTTCATCCCGATGTGGTCGATCTCGTACAACAACCTCGAGCGGGAGTCGGTCAAGGAGACCTTCCAGATCAACCTGCTCGACCAGGTCGACCTGACGACGGTCGAGATCAAGGAGTCCTAGATCCGCCTTCGCAGTCGAAGTGGCAGACGGGGCGCTCGAGTGAGCGCCCCGTCTGCTTTTCTTCCCGCGACTGCGGGTAAGGAAGAGCAGTGACCGCGTTCATCATCCGCCGCATCCTCTGGACGATCCCCGTCCTGCTGCTCGTCATCTTCCTGACGTTCGTGATGATGAAGCAGATCGGCGGCAACCCCTTCCGCCGGACGGAGCGCGCGGTTCCCGTCGCGATCCAGCAGAACCTCGAGCGGAAGTTCAACCTCGACGAGCCCTGGTACGTCCAGTACGCGCTCTACGTGAAGGGCGTCTTCACGTTCGACCTCGGCCCGTCGCTCGTGTCCCGCGACCGGACCGTGAACGACATCATCCGAGAGCACGCGCCGAAGTCCCTGGAGCTCGGGTTCTACGCGATGCTCTGGGCGATCGTGCTCGGGATCCCGGCGGGGGTGATCGCAGCCTTACGGCACAACAGCATCTTCGACTACGGCCTCATGTTCTTCTCGAACGTGGGCTTCGCGGTGCCCAGCTTCCTGGTTGCGACGCTGCTCATCTACTACGTCGCGCTGAAGTGGGGCCTGGTGCCGACGAACGGCTGGACGACCTGGGAATCGAAGATCCTGCCGTCCTTCGCCCTCGGGCTGCTGCCGATGGCGTACTTCGCGCGGCTCGTCCGCGGCTCGATGCTCGAGACGCTCCAGCAGGACTACGTGCGGACTGCGCGCGCAAAGGGGCTGCGCCAGCGCCGGATCATCGTCCGGCACGTCCTCCGGAACTCGTTGATCCCGGCGATCACGGCGATCGCGCCACTCCTCGGCTTCATCATCACCGGCTCTTTCGTGATCGAGGTCATCTTCTCGATCCCCGGCATCGGCCGGTACTTCGTCACGTCCGTGTCCTCGCGTGACTACTCCGTCGTCATGGGGATCACGGTGCTGACGTCGGTCGTGATCGTCCTGGCGAACCTCGTGGTCGACATCCTCTACGGCATCCTCGACCCGCGCACGCGGGAGGCGCGGACGTGAGCACAACCGATCCGCGCGACGCCGTCGTCGCCGAGCCGGCGGTCCCGGAGGTCGTCGCCGGCGCGGGCGCCCACGCCGGGGCGCCGATGGCACGCGCGAGCCTCTGGCGGGACGCCTGGCGCCGTTACCTGCAGAACAAGGGCGCCGTCATCGCGGGGGCGATCTTCCTCCTGATCGTGCTCTTTTGCCTGATCTGGCCGATCATCTCGCCACACGACGCGAACAAGGTCGATCTCACGCAGGCCCGCCAGGGCCCGAGCCTCGAGCATCCGCTTGGCACGGACGCCTTCGGCCGCGACATGCTCACGCGGGTTGCGCTCGCCGGCCGCATCTCGCTCGCGATCGGCCTCGGCGCGACGGTCGCGATCCTCGTCTTCGGCGTCATCTACGGCTCGACCGCCGGCTTCTTCGGCGGGCGCCTGGACAACATCCAGATGCGCCTGCTGGACGCGCTCTACGGGCTGCCGTACCTGCCGTTCGCGATCATCCTGCTGGCGATCATCGGCACGATCAACATGTGGACGATGATCCTCGCGCTCTCGATCGCGAGCTGGTTCACGGCGGCGCGCATCGTCCGCGGGCAGATCATCACGCTGAAGCAGAACGACTACGTGAGGGCTGCGCAGGCGCTCGGTGCGCGCTGGTACCGGATCCTGAGCAGGCATCTGCTGCCGAACACGCTCGGCGTCCTCATCATCGCGATGTTCCTCGAGCTGCCGGGCGTGATCCTCGGTGAGGCGTTCCTCGGGTTCATCGGGCTCGGGATCAGCCCTCCCGACGCGTCGCTGGGCTCGATGGCCGAGGAAGGGCGGTCCGAGTACCGCGCGAACCCGCACATCATGTTCGTGCCGGGCCTCGCCATCGCGATCCTCGTGCTCTGCGCCAACTTCATCGCCGACGGCATGCGCGACGCGTTGGACCCGAGGACGCGGGAGACCAAGGAAGGCTGATGGCGCTCCTCGAGGTCAAGGGCCTGAAGACGCACTTCTTCACGCGCGAGGGCGTCGTCCGCGCCGTCGACGGCGTGACTTTCTCGGTCGACGCCGGCCAGGCGATCGGCATCGTCGGCGAGTCCGGCTCCGGCAAGTCTGTGACCGCGCTGTCGATCATGGGCCTGATCCCGCGGCCGCCGGCCAGGATCGTTGACGGCTCGGTCGAGTTCCAGGGCCGCGATCTGACCACGCTGTCGGATCGACAGCTGGAGGACGTCCGCGGCCGGGAGATCGCGATGATCTTCCAGGATCCGATGACGTCGCTGAACCCGACGCTGAAGATCAAGACGCAGATCACCGAGGTGCTCGACCGCCACTTCGGCTACTCGAAGGACGAGGCGGGGCGGCGGGCCGTCGAGCTGCTCGAGGAGGTACGGATCCCGAACGCCTCCGAGCGGCTGGAGGACTACCCGCACCGCTTCTCGGGCGGGATGCGCCAGCGTGTGATGATCGCGATCGCGCTCGCCTGCAACCCGAAGCTGCTGATCGCCGACGAGCCCACGACCGCGCTCGACGTGACCGTCCAGGCGGAGATCCTCGACCTGCTTGAGGAGCTGCGCCGGGACCACGAGATGGGACTGATCCTCATCACGCACGACATGGGTGTCGTCGCGGAGGTGGCGGACGAGGTCGCCGTCATGTACGCCGGCCAGATCGTCGAGCACGCGCCCACGCTCGAGCTGTTCGACCATCCGGAGCACCCGTACACGGAGGCGCTGCTCGGCGCCTTGCCGCAGCTCGAGGGCGAGGACGTCCGGGAGGGTCGGCTCCTGTCGATCCCCGGCCGCCCTCCGGATCTGATCGCGCCGCCGCCGGGCTGCCGGTTCGCGCCGCGCTGTCCGTACGCGCACCTCGGCGACGGCTGCGCGGACAACGAGCCCGAGCTGCGGCGGATCCGGCAGAACCATCTCGTCCGGTCGCGGCACCCGGCGAGCGAGAGGCAGCGGGAGGCGGCGCCGGTATGAGTGAACGGGAGCCGCTCCTCGTCGTCGACGACCTGCGCAAGGAGTTTCCGGTGAGGTCCGGTTTCCTGATCGAGCGGGTGACGCGGACGGTCAAGGCCGTGGACGGCGTCAGCTTCGCCATCCAGCCGGGGAGGACGCTCGGCCTCGTCGGCGAGTCCGGCTCGGGCAAGTCGACGACCGGCTACTGCATCCTCCAGCTCGTCAAGCCGACGGCCGGGTCGGTGCGGTTCAAGGGGAAGGAGCTGACGACGATCGGCCGCGGCGAGCTGCGCACGCTCCGGCGCGACATGCAGATCATCTTCCAGGACCCGTACTCGTCCCTCGACCCACGGATGACGGTCGGCGACATCGTCTCCGAGCCGCTGCAGATCCACGGCGTCGGCACGCGTCGCGACCGGCGTTTGCGGGTGCGCGAGCTGCTCGACGTCGTCGGGTTCAACCCCGACTACGAGAACCGCTACCCGCACGAGTTCTCGGGCGGTCAGCGCCAGCGCATCGGCGTGGCCAGGGCGCTCGCGCTGAACCCCGACCTGATCATCTGCGACGAGCCGGTCTCGGCGCTCGACGTCTCGATCCAGGCGCAGATCCTCAACCTCCTCAAGGATCTCCAGCGGGACTTCGGGCTCACGTACCTGTTCATCTCGCACGACCTCGCTGTCGTGCGGTCGATGAGCGACGACATCGCCGTGATGAAGGACGGGAAGATCGTGGAGACGGGGCTCGCGGACGAGGTGTACGAGCGACCGAAGGAGCGGTACACGAGGGCGCTGCTCGCCGCGGTTCCGGTGCCGGACCCGCGGAAGATGCAGGAGCGCCGGCACGAGCGCAGGCGCCTCAGCCACTCGCTTGCGCAGGGCTAGCGCGCTTCTTCTCGTCGTCCTCGCCGGGTGCGGCGGTGGCGGAGAGGAGAAGGCGGCACCGTCGGAGGCCGGCTGGGAGTTCGCGGCGCCGATGGCGAACCGGCGGAGCTACGTGGCTGCTGGCGAGCTCGGCGGGAAGATCTACGTGGCCGGCGGGATGTTCGGCGCCTCCGGGACGCGGCTCGACCGGGTCCAGCGGTTCGATCCGCGGAAGGACGTGTGGACGACGCTGCCGCGGCTCCCGCAGCCCGTGCGGGCGGCTGCGGGGTCAGTCGTCGACGGCGAGTTCCTGGTGATCGGCGGGACCACGACTCGGGGCGGCGGGGGTCGGCAGGTGTACGCGTACGACGGGCGCTGGCGTCGGGCCGCTTCGTTGCCGCGGCCGCTCTACAACCACTCGGCGGTGACGCTCGAGGACCGCGTCTACGTCCTGGGCGGCTACGACACGGAGGGCGAGGAGCTCCGTTCCGTCTACGTGCTCGAAAACGGCCGCTGGCGGACGGCGCCTCGACTCCCGCGGCCGGTGCACGCCTTCGGGGCTGTGGCGTTCAGGGACGAGATCTGGGTGATCGGCGGCCGGCGTGGCGAGGAGAAGCTCCGGGAGGTCTGGATCCTGAACCCGAAGGCGGGCAAGTGGCGCAAGGGGCCGTCACTCCCGAAGCCGATGGAGCTGCTCGGCGCCACCGCGGTCGGCGACCAGATCCACGCTGTCTGGGAGCGCACCTACCAGATCTACGACGCCCCGGAAGGCCGCTGGCGCGACGGCCCGGCGCCACTGGAGCCGCGCCACGCGCTCTCGCTCTTCGAGGTCGGCGGGTCGCTCTACGCAGTCGGCGGCTGCACGCCGGAGCTCCGCGACACGGCGGTCGTCGAGAAGCGAGTCGTGTCCTAAGCGGACACGACGAGTGTCTGACACTTTCCGCCGCTGAACGGGCCGTGCCCGTTCAGCCGCAGCCGCCCTCGGAGAAAGGAAGCTCCGAGCGGCGGCGACGCCGCCCGCCAGCGAAGCCGGCGCCCGGCTCCATACCCTCGAGGAAGTCGTGAGACTTTCCTCGAAAGCGCGGCCGGAGGCCGCGCTTTAGAAGCCCAAATGTTTGGCGATGACCATGCGCTGCACCTCGTTCGTGCCCTCGCCGATCTCGAGGATCTTCTGGTCGCGGTACAGGCGCGAGATCGCGTACTCGTCCATGAATCCGTAGCCGCCGTGGATCTGCAGCGCGGTGTTCGCCGCGCGGTGTGAGAGCTCGCCGGTGTAGAGCTTCGCCATCGCCGCCTCCTTGGCGAACGGACGGCCCTGATCCTTGAGCCACGCGGCCTTGTAGACCATGTTCCGGCCGGCCTCAATCTCCGTGGCCATGTCCGCGAGCTGGAACTGGATCGCCTGGAACGACGAGATCGGCTTCCCGAACTGCTTCCGCTCCTTCGCGTACGACGCGGCGAGATCGTAGGCGCCCTGGGCGAGCCCGAGGCCCATCGCTGCGACCGAGATCCGGCCTCCGTCGAGGATCTCCAGGAACTGGCGGAACCCCTCGCCCCGCGGGCCGAGCAGGTTCTCCTCCGGAACCCGGACGTCTCGAAAGGACAACTCCCGCGTGTCCGATGCGCGCCAGCCGAGCTTCTGCATCGGCGGCGCGATCTCGTAGCCGTCTGTCCCGTTCGGAACGATGATGTTCGAGATCTCGTCCTCGCCGGTGACCGCAGTGATTGTCACGCACGCGGTGATGTCGGTGCCGGCGTTCGTGATGAACATCTTCGAGCCGTTGACGACCCACTCGCCGTCCTGAAGTTCGGCCCGTGTTCGAGACGCACCGGCGTCCGAGCCCGCCTCCGGCTCCGTGAGGCCGAACGCCGCCAGCTTCTCGCCCGAGGCAAGCTGCGGCACCCACTGCCGCTTCTGCTCCTCCGAGCCGAACAAGTAGATCGGCAGCGTGCCGAGCGAGTGGTGCGCCGCCATCGTGATCGCCACGGACGAGTCCACGCGCGTCAGCTCCTCGACGGCGATGGCGTAGGACACGGTGTCCGTCCCGGCCCCGCCGAGCTCCTCGGGGATCGTCATGCCCATCAGCCCGAGCTCCGCCATCTCGCCGACGAGCTTGTAGGGGAAGCGGTGCTCGCGGTCCAGCTCCTCCGCCACCGGCGCGACCCGCTCGACCGCGAAGTCGCGGACGGTGCGCCGGAGGAGCTCGTGCTCGTCGGTGAGATCCAGGTTCACGGAAGAGAGCGTGCCAATTCCGCGATGAGCCGCACGCCGTAACCCGTCCCGCCGACGACGTCCAGGTAGTCGGGGCGAGGCCAGCGGAGGAACGCCGGGCCGGCCATGTCGATGTGGGCCCACGGCCCCTCGCCGACGAACTCTGCGAGGAAGCTCGCGGCGTACGCGGGGATCGCCTGGCCGCGGACCGACGAGTTCTTGAGGTCGGCGAAGGCCGAGTCGGTGTACCGGCGGAAGCGACGATGGATCGGCAGCGGCCAGGCGTGGTCGCCGCTGCGGTTCCCGGCCGTGGCGACCCGGTCGCGCCAATCCTCGTCGTTGCCGAAGACGCCTGCGTAGAAGTCGCCGAGCGCCTTCTCCATTGCACCGGTGAGGGTGGCGAAGTCGACGAGGTGCGTGGCGCCCTGCTCGCGGGCGTACCAGAGGACGTCGGCGAGAACGAGCCGGCCCTCCGCGTCCGTGTTGACGATCTCGATCGTCTTGCCGTTCATCGCCTTCACGATGTCGCCCGGCCGGAACGACCCTCCGCCCGGCATGTTCTCCGTCGCTCCGACGACGCCGATCGCGCGAACCGGAAGCCCGAGCTCGGCGATCGCGCCCATCCCGGCGATGACGGCGCCCCCGCCGGACATGTCGCCCTTCATGTCCTCCATGTACAGCGCCGGCTTGATCGAGATGCCGCCGGTGTCGAACGTGACCGCCTTCCCGACCAGGCCCAGCGTGACGTCGGTCGCGGTGTCATCCGGCTCGTAGCGGAGCACGATCGTCTGCGGCTCCTGGTCGCTTCCTTGCGCCACGGCGAGGAAGGAGCCCATGCCGAGCTCGTCCATGCGGTCGCGGCCGAACGACTCGGCCGTCAGCCGGCCGCCGGACTCGGCTGCGATTCCCTCCGCGCGCTCGGCGAGCCCGGACGGCGTCAGCTCGTTCGGCGGCTCGTTCGCGAGGTCGCGCGCCCGGTTGACCCAGCGCGCGACGACCAGCGCGCGCTCGGCCTCCTCGAACACCTCGTCGCCGCCGCCGACGAAGACGACCTGCTCGACGCCCTCCCGGCGGCCTTCCGTCTTCCGGACGCCGGGGTCGTACCCGCCGAGCACGAGCCCGTCGACGACCGCCCGTGTCTGCTCCCGGATCGGGAGGTCGGCGTCCTCGTCGAGCAGCCAGGCGAGTGTTCCGCCCACCCGCTGCGCCAGCCGCGCCACGGCGCCGGCCGCCGTTCGCAAGGCGTCGGCGTCGATCTCATGGCCCAGGCCGGCTGCGATGTACCGCTTGCCGTCGTGATGGACGAGCCGGGCCTCACCCGGCTTCGAGGGATCGAACCCGGCGCCTTCGAGCAGCTCCGTCAGCTCCGCGACGCGCGACGGCCGGTCCGTGGCGAAGCCGACGAGGTCGGCATTGGCATCGGCCACGGTTTCGGCTGTCCGGACGTCCATGGGCGGCGCGCGATCCTAACCCAGGAGTCTTCGTGTCGATTTCGAAAACTTTCACTAGGTCTTAACCCTTTTTTGATCGATGCCGATGACACTGAGCGCATGACCACCTTGCTGCGGCAGTCCACCCCTGCGCGTCCCACGGTCGAAGACCTGATCGGGCGCATCGCCGAGCTCGTCCTCGCACGCCAGTCGATGCGGGCGAGCGGGGCGGACGAGCTGATCCTCGAGCAGAACCGCCGCGAGCTGGTCGCCGCGCACTGGGACCTCTCGCATGCGCTCATCGAGCGCCACTGCGCCCCGAAGCCGGACGCCGAAGCCGCCGCAGCCTAGGCCGAACGCAGTCGGCGTTCGGAAGCGGACGCCGCGCGCTCCCGCAGCCACTCCGTGAGCTGGTCGGCAGCCACCGGCCTGCTCAGGTAGTAGCCCTGCGCGATGTCGCAGCCGAGCTGCGCGAGCCGGCTCCACGCCTTCGCCGTCTCGACGCCCTCGGCGACCACCCGTAGCCCGAGATTCCGGCCGAGGTCGATCGTCGACCGGACGATGACGGCGTCGTTCTCGCTCTCGTCCATGCCGAGGATGAACGACTTGTCGATCTTGATCTCGTCGACGGGCAGGCGCTTGAGGTAGGCGAGCGAGGAGTAGCCGGTGCCGAAGTCGTCGATCGCGATGCGGACCCCCATCTCATCCAGCCGCGAGAGGATCTGCATCGCGCGAACCGGGTCGGCGAGGATCGTGCTCTCGGTGATCTCGAGCTCCAGAAGGCGCGCCGGTACCTCCCAGCGGGCGAGGAGCTCGTTGACGGTGTCCGGCAGGTGGATGTCGAGCAGGTTTCGGGTCGAGAGGTTCACGGCCACGCAGAGCTCCAGCCCTTGCAGCGACCAGGTCCGGCACTGGCGGAGCGCCTCGTCGAGGACGAAGAGCGTCAGCGGCGCGATCACGCCGGTCTTCTGCGCCGGCGGGATGAACTCGTCCGGCGGGATCATCCCCCGCAGCGGATGCTCCCAGCGGACGAGCGCCTCGACGCCCTGGATCTCGCCCGTCCGGAGGTGCGCCTTCGGCTGGTAGTGGAGGACGAGCTCGCCGCGGTCGATCGCCCGGCGAAGCTCGGTGAGGAGCGTCAGGCGGTCGGGGCTGTAGTCGTCGCGCTCGCGCGTGTAGACCTCGCAGCCCGCCGGGTGCTCCTTGGCGACGTACATCGCGACGTCGGCGCGCTGGAGGAGGCTCTGGACGTCGGCGCCGTGGTCCGGGTAGAGCGCGATCCCGATGCTCGCCTCCATCTGGAGGGCGAGGCCGTGGAGCCTGAACGGCTCCTCGAGCGTCGTGCGGAGCTTTCGGGCAACGGTGACCGCCGCCTCCGCGTCGACGACCTTCGGGAGCAGCACGCCGAACTCGTCGCCGCCGAGCCGTGCGACCGTGTCGCTCTCGCGCAGGCTGTCCGCGAGCCGCATGCCGACCTGCTTCAGCAGCTCGTCGCCGCTGGCATGGCCAAGCGTGTCGTTGACCTCCTTGAACCGGTCCAGGTCCATGATCATCACGGCGGCGGGGATGTGCTCCCGCCGCGCGGTCGCCAGCGCCTGCTGGACGCGGTCGTGGAAGAGCGTCCGGTTCGGCAGGTCGGTCAGCGCGTCGTGGAGGGCCTGGTGCTCGTTGACCTCGGCCTGCTGGCGGAGCTCCTTCGAGGCGCCCGCGACGATCCGGAACATGATCCCGTAGAGGACGAGCAGGCCAAGGAAGATCAGGATCGAGTACTCGTTCGCCCTGTTCCGCACACCGGCCTCGATCTTCGAGTACGCGACCTCGATCGAGACGGCGCCGGCAGGGCGGGAGCTCGACTCGAGCCAGAGCGGCACCAGGACGTTGAGGCTCTTCTCGACCCGGTGCGACAGCACCTGTCCCTGCATCGCGAGTCGCACGTCGTCCGAGAGCGGGATCCGGCGGCCGATCTCGGCCCGGCGCGGCGAGTAGACGACCTTCAGCGACCGGTTCCACACCGTCACGCCCTCGATGTGCTCGCGGAAGGACGGCTGCTGGAGGGACTCGTCGAGCGCGAGCAGCTCCTGCTTCGTGAGGCCGTACTGCAGGTCGTGCTCCGACAGGCCACGCTCGACCTCGCTGCGGGAAAGTGCGATCGCCTTCTGGGTCGCGCTGGCGACGGCGCGCTCGGATACCCGGCTGTGCAGGTAGTGCTGGAGGACCAGCCCGAGCAGCACGATCGGGATCAGGTTGACGAGCGCGAACTTCCAAAGCAGGCTCATGCGCGCCAGCCTGCTGAGCAACGCCATTCTCGAGCTCCTCCTAAGCAGGTTCCGCAGGACCGTCTCGGCTCACTGAAGCCCGGTTATGAGCCGCGGGCGTCCCCCGTTCGAGGGATAGCCTGCGCTCGTGCGTAGGGAGGTGGACAGGAAGGCGATCGCGGCGCTGTCCGCCGGCCATCTCGCCACCGACTTCGCGAACGGCGTGCTGCCGGCCCTGCTGCCGTTCCTCGTCTCGCGGTTCGATCTCAGTTATCTGCAGGCGGGCGGGCTCGTGTTCGCCTCAGCCGCCGCGTCGTCGCTCGTGCAGCCGATCTTCGGCCACTGGTCGGATAGGCGCGGCGCCGTCTGGCTCCTCCCGGCGGGTGTGCTGCTCTCCGGGTGTGGGATGGCCTTGGCGGCCGTGTCCGGCGCGTATTCCGTCTGTGTGCTCTTCGTCGTGGTGTCCGGGCTCGGCACAGCGGCGTACCACCCCGAGGGCACGAAGTTCGCGAGCTTCGTCAGCGGCCAGCGGAAGGCGAGCGGCATGTCGCTCTTCTCGATCGGCGGCAACCTCGGCGTCGCCCTGGGAGCCGTGTCCGCCGCGCCGGTGATGCTCGTCTTCGGGCGTTGGGGCGGCCTCCTGCTCGCGGG
>Ga0081538_10004285_pt1 | contig 13202 bp, 13 predicted proteins | sample TabmetS5T2R1_FD_71022 | JGI IMG/M metagenome (GOLD analysis project Ga0081538, IMG submission 71022) | Tabebuia heterophylla rhizosphere microbial communities from the University of Puerto Rico - S5T2R1 | ecosystem: Host-associated > Plants > Roots > Rhizosphere ...
GTGCAGCCCCCACACCACCAGCCCCGCCACCCCGGCCGCCTGGGCCTCCAGGACCGCCAGGTCGCCCACGCACGCCTCGTCGGCGCGCCCGCCGTTGTCGATCACCAGCACGTCACCGTGCTCGGCCCGGCCCAACGCCTCCAGGAACACGTCGACGCTGCCGTAGTGGCGCGCCGGCAACGCGTGGCCCGCGACCCGGTGGCCAGGGACGACCGGGCGGATGCCGGGCGGCGCGGCGCGCAGTGGCACCTCGCATCGGACGCAGGCATCGGCCACCAGCGGCGTGGACAGGTCGGCGAAGGTCTCCAGCATGGTCGGCATGGCGGCTCCTCCCTGGCTCCTGTCCCGTCACCGTCGCTGCGGATACGCGGGCAGCGTCGTGATCCTACCGGCGATCTAGCGGACGGGCTGGAGCTCACGCACTGGTTTGGCTGCTTGCTCGAAGCCGCGGCTACAGCCCAGCGGGTCGCAGCAGCGCCGCAGGTCCCGCGGGCTGGTCGAGAGTGAGCTGTCGAGCGGGCAGACGGCGCAGCGAGTTGGCATAGGGGCTGAAGGCTCGGCAGATCACCCTAGAGACCGGCATGTTCATCCCTCGTAAGCTCCGCCCGGCGTACCGGGCGCAGTGGAGTGCTCGGGCGACGAGGAGGAGGACGCCATGCGGAAACCCCTGATCGGTGCGCTGGTGGCGATGGTCGGGCTGACGCTCGCCGTCCCGTTCACCGCCGGCGCGAGGAGCCAGTCGCCAGCCAACAGCGCTGCCACCCAGCAGGGGACAGCCGCTACCGAGTACGTCGTGCTGTATACGAGCCTGGCCTCGGCCAAGGCGGCCAAGGCGACGATCGCGGCGGCGGGTGGGCAGGTCGTCCGGGAGAACGCCAAGCTCGGGGTGGCCACGGTACGGAGCAGCAACGCCAACTTCATCACCGCGGTCGCCGGCAAGGCCGGCGTGGCCGGCGCGGCCCGGAACCGCGTGATCGGTCAGGCGCCGCAGCGGAACCTGCCCAAGGCCGATGACGTCGAGGGCCTGGCGGCCCAGGGTGGGGCGGCCAAGGGCGCAGCCGACGCCGCCGACCGTCCTCGGCACGAGCCCCTGGCCGACAAGCAGTGGGGCATGCGGATGATCAACGCCACCCCCAGTGGCTCCTACCGCATCCATCAGGGACGCCGCTCGGTGACGGTCGGGATCATGGACACCGGCATCGACGGCAGCCACCCCGACATCCGGGCCAACTTCAACCGCCGGCTGAGCCGGAACTTCACCACCGACATCCCGTTGGTCGACGGGCCGTGTGAGGACGAGCCCGATCAGTCCTGCAGCGACCCGGCCGACGTGGACGAGGCCGGCCACGGCACCCATGTCGCCGGGATCGTCGGCGCCCCGATCAACCGCCTCGGCGTGGCCGGGGTGGCTCCCAAGGTGACCCTGGTCAACATCCGGGCCGGACAGGACTCCGGATTCTTCTTCCTGGATGCCACCATCAACGCCTTGGTCTATGCCGGCGACGTCGGCCTCGACGTGGTCAACATGAGCTTCTTCACCGACCCGTGGCTGTTCAACTGCCCCAACGACCCGACCGCCACGCCGGCCGAGCAGATCGAGCAGCGCACCGTCATCGCCGCCACCCAGCTGGCCGTCGGCTACGCCCGCAACCATGGCGTGACCCTGGTCTCTGCCCTGGGCAATGAGGCCACCGATCTCGGTAGGCCGACGGTCGATGTGATCAGCCCCGACTTCCCGCCCGGTAACGAGCGCGAGCGGCAGGTGAACAACTCCTGCCTGACCATGCCGACCGAGGCGCGGGGCGTCATCGGAGTGTCGGCGCTTGGGCCCAGCGGCCGCAAGGCCTACTACTCCAACTACGGCCTGGAGCAGACCGACGTGGCCGCCCCCGGCGGAGACCGCCGCGACTTCTTCGGCACTCCCCAGTACAACACCCCCGAGAACCGGATCCTGTCCACCTATCCCAGGAACGTGCTGGAGGAAGAGGAGCTGATCGACGAGAACGGCATCCCCACCAGCCCACTGGTGCTACGGGACTGCCGCGGGTCGGTGTGCGCCTACTACGCCTACCTGCAGGGAACCTCGATGGCCTCACCCCACGCCGCCGGTGTGGCCGCCCTGATCGTCAGTCGCTACGGGCACCAGGACCGGCCGGGCCGCGGCTTCACCCTCAGCCCGCGGCGAACCGAGCGGATCCTCAAGGCGACCGCCGAGGACACTCCCTGCCCCAGCCCACCGACGCTGGTCTACCCCGACCCCGACCTGGAGGGCCTCAGCGCCACCTGTGAGGGCACGCTGGAGCGCAACGGCTTCTACGGCTTCGGCGTTGTGGACGCCATGAGCGCGGTCATCCGACTCTAACCGCCACCCATCACCGAGGGGCGCCGTCCAGGCGGGCGGCGCCCCTCCCGCCTTCCACGACGAGGCGAGACCGAGCACCTTGCGCCGAAGGCTCAGGATCCAGCCCAAGCCAAGGAACCTGATCCTCGATGGGCCCATCTCTACGGACCATTCTCTGGTAGATGTGACCCCTGCATGCCATGCGGTGTCGCGCTCCTCCTCCACCGCAGGTCAGAAGCGTGCGCCCAGCCCAACGGCGCTCCCCGAATGACCGTGACTACCGCCAGATACCGCCCCTGCCCGCTGCTTATGGCACGCGGGTGGCACGGCCGGCGAGGACCAATCGCGCTCCAGCGTGGCGGCGATGGTCACAGCACCACACAGCCCGGCTGCCCGGCCTTGACGTAAGAAGTAGAGGAAGTTGTAACGAGCCGGAACCATCGGCGGATTGACCGTCCGCTGCTTCCAGATCGATCGGCCGTGACTTCCGCCACGATGCCACCTGCTCACGGGTAGGTCGTCGAGCTACGGTGAGCCTGCGCGATACCCCGCCGCCCGCCATCGCCTCCCTGCCATAGGCGGCGGCTGCGTCATCCGGGAGGCGGTGGACGCGGCGCGCGGATCGTAGGGGGCGGATACGCTGGCTGGCCCTACAGCCGCCGATCAGGCGGCGCTAGCGTGCGAGCATGTCGCAGTCGCGTCCCGGCGTCGCGTCGTTCGGTAGACCGTGTGTGGGCGAACGCGCGTGTGCTTCTGCCCGGTGGGCGTGCCGCCGCCCGCCAGCTCGGCGGCGGCCGCCAGGTATCGCGCCGATATCGGCCACTGGAGCACGCGATGGCCAACGCTGAACTCGACGACGCCGCCGCCGGGACGCTCTCCGACGCCGATCGGGCGGAGGGGCGGGCCGCTGACTGGGTGGCGCCGTTCCTTGCCGCCCTGTTCACCGCGCTCGACCGCACGGGGCTGCGGTGGATGGTGTTGCGCAACCATCAGGACCTTCCCGACCGGGCCGGCCACGACGTCGACGTGATCGTTCACCCGGCCGACGCGACCCGGATCGACCCACTGGTCCGCTCGGTGGTGACGCGGCAGGGGCTGGCGCTGCTTCGGGCCTACGCCGGCGTCGAGCACGAGACCTTCGACGTGGCCGCCGGCGACCTGCGCGGGCGCCTGCTGCTGCACGTCGACTTCCAGACTGCCGTCCGCTACCGCGGCAAGCTGATGGTCGACGCCGCCGACCTGCTCGCCCACGCCCGCGCGGCCCCGGGTGGCGTGCCGCTGCGTGTCCCCGAGCCGGCCATGGAGGCCTACGCGCTGGTGCTGCACGCCGCGCTGCACAAGGGCGCCCTCAAGGCCAAGTACGCCGACCGGCTCGCCCAGCTGCGCGAGGCCGACCCGGGCGGCCTGGAGCGCCTCGCCAGCGAGCGCCTCGGCCCCGCCACCGGCGCCCGCCTCGCCGCCGTGCGCGACGAGGCCGGCCTGCTCGCCCTGCGCCCGGAGCTGCGCCGTGCGCTGCTGCGTCGCTACCCCGCGAACCCCATCCGCCAGGCCTGGTTCCGGATCCACAGCGGCACCCGCCAGGCGCGCCTGCGCCTGCGGCCTCGGGGAGTGTTCGCGGCGTTCCTCGGACCCGACGGGTCCGGCAAGTCGAGCCTCACCGACCTGCTCGCCGAGCGGCTGGGCGGCCACGCCGACGTCCTCAAGGTTCACCGCGTCTATCTGGGCAGCAGCCAGCCGCTGCTGCCGACCCGCAAGGTGACGCGGCGGCTGCACGGTAAGACCGGCCCGAGGGCCGCCTCCAGGCCGGTCACGGTGCGTGACGTGGCGCCCCGGCGGCTGCGCGGGCCGCTGCACGTGATGGCCGACGAGATCCTGCGCTACTGGGTGCGCGTCAAGCCGCGTCTGGCGCCCCATGGGGTGGTGCTGGTCGACCGCTACGCCTACGACGTCCTGCGGGTGAACAACCGGACGATCCAGAAGCCCTGGTTCCGCCGCCTGGCCGTGGCGGTCATCCCGAGCCCGCAGGTCACCTTCCTGCTGGAGGGCGACCCCGTGGTGATCGCCGCCCGCAAGCAGGAGCTGACCGTGGCGGAGACCACCCGCCAGCTGCATGCCTACCGCAAGCTGGCCGGCCTGGTGCCGAACTTCCGCCCGGTCGAGCTGACCGTCCGCGACGACCAGGAGCTGCGCTGCGTGGCCCGCGAGGTGCTTGGCGCCTACGCCCGGCGCAACCGCGGCCTGGTCCCCTGGTAGGAAGCCGAGGGCACAGGACGGTGGGAAGGCTAACCGAGGAGCCTCGATGGGATGGGCACGGTGACGGCCCCCCGCCGGAGGGCCGCATGGCGGTGAGCTCCGTCGCGGGCCGTGAAGCGACCCCCGTGGTGCCTCGGCTCCGGGTGGTGACCTTCAACGTCCGCCACGGGCTGGGGCTGGATGGCCGCCATGACCTCCAACGGACCGCCCGGGTGCTGCGGGAGCTCGCCCCCGACATCGCCGGGCTGCAGGAGGTCGACGAGGACGCCGAGCGCAGCGGCGGCATCGACCAGACAGCCTGGCTGGCCGGTGCGCTCGGCATGTGGTCCGCCAGCGCTCCCGCCCGTGGCCGCCGCGCGCACGAGCGGGTCGCGCTGCTGTCGCGCCACCCGATCGGCGGCGCGGAGGCGCGGTGGTTTTGGGACGGCGGCGGCCGCGGCGAGCCGCGCGGCGCGGTCGTCGCCGAGGTCGCCACCACCGCCGGACCGGTGCGCTGCGCCGTTGCGCACCTGTCCACCCGGCCGTTGGAGCGTGCCCGGGAGCGGCGCGCGCTGGCGGCGATGATGGCGTCGCTGCCTGGCCCGGCCCTACTGTTCCTCGACGCCAACAGCTCTCGCCTGGCGCCGCTGGGACGCGTCGCCAGCATGCGCCCGCCGCCCGGCAGGCCGCCGGCGACCTTCCCGGCGGAGCGGCCGAGCAAGCCGGTCGACTGGGTGCTCGCCCGGGCGCCCGCGCGCCATCTGGAGCCGGCGTGGACGCCGGCGTGCGTGACCTGCTCCGACCACCTGCCGTTGCTGACGGTCGTCGGCTGCTGACGCCTACGCCTCGCCGCCGAGCTACACCAGGCGGTGCTGGATCGCGCCTCTAGGCCTGTGTCGGAGATCACCTCCGGCCAGTGACCGGTGGCACATACGGCAGCCGGTGCCGGCGGCTAGGCTCACCGCAGCCCTGCCGAGAGGTTCCGGCGGAAGTCACAGGAGGAGCCCGCCGGAACCGGCAGGGGGACGGGGACACAGCGGAAGGATCGGTGTTCGGGGGGTCCGGTCTGGCCGCTGGAGGTGCCGCTCAGGGGCGCGGTCGCCCACCGCCTGCGACCCGTCGGCATCTCTGACCAGGCCCGCTCCGTCACGGCCGGAGCGGGCCTGGCCCTTTGGGCACCCGGCACGCTCATCGGGCGGCCCTCCCCGAACCAGCACCGTCCGTGCACCTTATATCCCTCAAGTGGTCAAGCCTGCTCGGAGGAGCCAGCTCTGAAGGCCGGCGATGGTCCGGTCCTTCAGGACCAGCTTCCGGCCGTTGCCCTGGACCTCCTGGGTCGGCCGGTAGTCCAAGGGCAAGCGCCAGAAGTCGTCGACCACCTTGCCGTCCGGGCCGAGCACCTGATCCAGGGTGCTCCAGACGGTTCCGTCAGGGCGGACTTCGTACCGGGTGACCAGGGTGCAGCGGTACAGCCAGTCCGGCTGCTTGTCCCCCCAGAGATGACCAAGGGTGATGGTCGGCGCCTTCTCAGGGTTCAGCTGCTTCGGCTTCGCTCTCGCCTTGGCCGGTTGCTTGGTCCTGACCTTCGTCTGGGGCTTCGTCGGCGTACCGTTGCGGGTGGCCAGCCATGCCGACACGGCGGCAGGCGTTGCCCGTAGCCGGGCAGCGATGACATCGACGTCGGCATCGGCCATGATCCTGAGTCCGGCTTGCTTCACCCGAGCGGCGACCGTTTCGGCCTTGGTCGTCGGCCGACCGCTGAAGCTCACGCCGTTCCCGCTTGCCCGGACCTTGGTCGGCCGCGCGGGCTTCGCGGGTCGTGTCGGCGTGGCCGGCTTGGTCGCCGCGCGACTGGTGCCCGACGGCTTCGCCTTCGCCTGGTCGACGGATCTCGCCACTGCCAAGGTCAGGTCGTCCCGGCCGGCTGCCCGGTCCCTGGCTTCCTGGTCGGCGTTCACTTGCCGGGCGATCTCATCGAAGGGATTCGGCTTGGCCGTGGTCGCCGCCGGTCGTGGTCTTGCCATGGTGGGAACCCCCATGCCTGCCTACGGGGCAGGCTTGTCGTACAGGCCATCGCTGTAGGAGACCACGGGCAGCCAACAATCCGACCTGTGTGTCCACGTTGCACCCTCACTGTCCTTCCCGCTGCATGCCAAGTTGACATTTCTGTCGTCGGCCAGGCTCAGAGCCGAGGTCGCCTGGTCGCCTTCAACGCCGTGGAGCTTCTCTCGGCCGCGGCGGACGGTCGTCACGAGGTTGGCCGCCTCGAGGACGGCGAGGTGCTTGCTGACCGACTGCCGGGCCATGTGAGTCCTGAGCAGAGCTCGCGGAGCGTCTGGCCGCTCCGCGCGTTCAGGAACCTCCCAGGCAACCTTCAGGTCTGGGCAAGGACGGGCTGCCACCCTGCGGGGGTCGAACCTCTAGCGCTGATGGAGCTCACCATGACGACGCGACGCTGGGTGGACGAGCACGGCCGGGAGATCGAGGAGTCGGACCGGGGACTCGTCTACGACCTGCAGACGCTGGTGGACCGGCGCAAGATGCTGGGGCTGTTCGGGGGGCTGAGTGCGGCGGCGCTGCTGGCCGCGTGCGGTGGGTCGGGGTCTGGCGGCTCGGCCGGCGCGACCGGCTCGGGCTCGGGCGCCACGACCTCCTCCTCGTCGGCGGGTGGTGACCTCGCCGAGGTTCCTGAGGAGACGGCCGGGCCGTTCCCCGCCGACGGGTCGAACGGGCCCAATGTGCTGGACGACTCGGGGATCGTCCGCAGTGACATCCGCTCCAGCTTCGGGTCCTCGACGACCACGGCCGAGGGGGTGCCGCTGACCATCAGGCTGACCGTGCGGGACGCGGCCACCGGCGACGCCGCCAAGGGGGCCGGGGTGTACCTGTGGCACTGCGACCGGGACGGCAACTACTCCCTGTACAGCCAGGCCGCGGCCAACGAGAACTACCTGCGCGGGGCCCAGGAGGCGGACGCCGGCGGCACCGTCACCTTCCAGTCGATCTTCCCGGCCTGCTACTCGGGCCGCTGGCCCCACATCCACTTCGAGGTCTACGACAGCCTGTCCGACGCCACCTCGTCCGGGCCGATCGTCAGGACGTCCCAGATCGCCCTGCCCATGGAGGCCTGCGAGGCCGTCTACGCCACCGCCGGCTACGAGCGGAGCGTCGCCAACCTGTCCCAGGTCAGCCTGGCCGGCGACATGGTCTTCGGTGACGACGGTGGCATCCATCAGCTCGCCACCATGTCCGGGGACGCCTCGGAGGGCTACACCGCCGCCCTCACCATCGGCGTCTGATCCCTCCGGGGGGATAGCCTCTCGCGAACGAACCGGAACCGATCGGAGGGATGGCCCTGGACACCGGGCGGATCGTGCTGGGCAACGCCGCCGTGCTCGACCCCGAGGCCGGGTTGCTGGCCGACGGGCAGGCCGTGGTGGTCGAGGGCGACCGGATCGTGGAGGTCGCCCCGGCGTCGTCGGTCAGGGCCGGGGACGCGACCGTCCTCGACGTGGGCGGCAGGACGGTCATGCCGGGGCTGGTCGACGCCCACGTGCACGTCTACGCGGCCACCGCCGACCTGGGCGCGCTGGAGGAGTGGGCGCCGTCCTACCTGACGGCTCGGGCGGCCGGGATCCTGCGGGGGATGCTGGACCGGGGGTTCACGACCGTCCGCGACGTGGCCGGGGCCGACCACGGGATCGCCGCCGCCGTCGCCGAGGGGCTGCTGGCCGGGCCCCGGGTGATCTTCGGGGGCAGGGCGCTGTCCCAGACCGGCGGGCACGGCGACTCCCGAGGGCCGGGGCGGGTCGTGCTCGACCAGCACCCCTGCGCCCCCGCCCTCACCGTGATCGCCGACGGCGTCACCGAGGTCCGCAGGGCGGCCAGGGAGCAGCTGCGCCGCGGCGCCCACCACGTCAAGGTGATGCTCTCGGGCGGGGTGGCCTCCCCCACCGACCGGATCGACTCGACCCAGTACTCGATGGAGGAGCTGCGGGCGGTGGTGGAGGAGGCCAGGGCGGCCAACCGGTACGTCACTGGGCACGCCTACACCGCCGCCGCCGTCAACCGGGGCCTTGAGGCCGGGGTCGGCTGCATCGAGCACGGCAACCTGATGGACGACTCCTCCATCGCCCTGTTCAAGCGGACCGGAGCGTTCTATGTGCCCACCCTGGCCACCTACGCCGCCCTGGCCGCCGAGGGGCTGGACCAGGGCATGCCCGCCGCCCAGCACGCCAAGGTCTACGAGGTCCTGGACGCCGGGCTTGGGGCGCTGGAGCTGGCCCACCGGGCCGGGCTGCCGATCGTCTACGGCACCGACCTGCTCGGCGGCATGCACCGCCGCCAGCTCACCGAGTTCACCATCCGCGCCGAGGTCCAGCCGGCGGCCGAGATCCTGCGCTCGGCGACCACCGTGGCCGCCCGCCTCCTCGGCCTGGAGGGCCAGGTCGGGGTGGTCGCTCCCGGGGCCTTCGCCGACCTCCTCGTGGTCGACGGCAACCCGCTCGAGGACCTCGGGGTGCTCACCGACCCGGCCCGCAACCTCCGCCTGGTGATGGCAGCCGGCCGGGTCCACCGCAACCAGCTCGGCTGAGCTGGCTCAGTCGAACAGCGACGGCTGGGCGTCCTGGCCGCGGCCCGAGGCCGCCCAGCGGGCGTGGTGCAGGTCGACGGCGGCGCCGGAGGGAGCCATGGGGGTGCCCTCGGCCCGGAGCAGGGCGAGCTGGCGGTCCAGGAGGTGGGGCGGCGGGGTGCCGTCGGCGCGCAGGACCCGCCACCAGGGGACGTCCTCGGCCTCGCCGTGGCGCAGCAGGACCTGGCCGACGTCGCGGGCGGTGGCGTCGCCCTCGGCCAGGGCGGCGACGTCGCCGTAGGTCAGGACCCGGCCCGAGGGGATCCGCCTGATGACGGCCAGCACCTTGGCGGCCAGGTCGTCCACTAGCCCTTGGCCTTCTTCGCCGCCTTGGCCGCCTGCTTGAAGGCGCGCACCTCGGCCAGGGTGTCGGCGTCGGTGACGTCGGCCGCCGACCGGCGCGACCCGTCCTCGCCGTAGACGCCGGCGACCTCGCGCCAGCCGTCGGGCCGGACCCCGAGCTGCTTGCCGAGCAGGGCAACGAAGATCCGCGCCTTCTGCTCGCCGAAGCCGGGCAGGGACCGCAGCCGGGCGAGCAGCTCCTTGCCGGTGGCGGCGGTCCGCCAGATGGCGGCGGCGTCGCCGCCGTACTCGTCGACGACGATGCGGCACAGCGCCTGGACCCGCCCGGCCATCGACGCCGGGTAGCGGTGGAGGGCCGGCGGCCCCGCCATCAGCTTGACGAACGCGTCCGGGTCCCAGTCGGCGAGCTCGGCCGCGTCCAGCGACGTCCGCTCCATCCGCTGGGCCAGACGCCAGGGCGCCCGGAACGCCCACTCCAGGGGGAACTGCTGGTCGAGGAGCATGCCCATCAGCAGGGCCAGCGGGTCCCTGGCCAGCAGCGCGTCGGCGTCCGGGTCCTGGGCGAGCCGCAGGGTTGGTGGTGCCATGCGTCGTCCTCCCGTGAGATCTCCGCCGCCAGGAGGCTACCGCAGCTTGCCCGCCGGCGGGCCGGTCAGGATCTCGGCTGGACGGCGACCCCGACCTGGCGGTCCTGGCGGGGCAGGGCGGTCGGGCGGTTGTCGCTGATCCACAGGTCGATCCGGGCCCACCAGTCGTACAGCCAGTCGACCTGGGCCTCGTGGCCGGCGGGGACCTCGGCCGCCGGGACCCGCCACCAGCGGGCCTTGAGGACCTGCTCCATGGGCAGGGCCCGCCAGACGTCGCCGACGGTGACGACGTGCTCGAGGCCGGTGTGGGCGACGAAGATCACGTCGGCGGTGGGGGCGGCCCGGATCGCGGCCAGGGCGCCCCCCGGCTTGGGCGGGAGCAAGTGCTCCATGGCCCTGGCCCTGGCCGCCTCCCCGGCCAGGCGGCGCTCCTCCAGGAGGCGGATGGCCCGTAGCCGGCGCCGGGGGGTGAAGTTGCCGCCCTCGGGGAAGATCACCAGGGCCCCGGCCGGGCCCAGCCCGGCCGCCAGCCGCTCGATCTCCCTGATGACGAGCTCGCCGGCGCCGCGCCGGGCCGGGACGAAGGCGTTGGGCAGGCGGTTGATGACCACGTCCAGGCTGGGGTCGTACTGGAGGGCGGCCTTCATCACGATCCGGGGCTTGCGCCGGTAGCGGGTGAGCAGGTGGTGGACGAGCAGGAACGAGTCCCCGGGGCCGGCGTGGCGGCTGAGCACGATCACCGGGCGGGTCAGGCGGGCCCGGCGCTCCTCGGGGGTCAGCTGCGGCTCCTCGATCTCGATCCGCACCCGGAAGGTGCGGGTCGCGACCCCGAACACCACCGCCAGCCACCAGCGCATCAGGGCGTAGTGGCGCTCCAGGTAGGGCTCGGAGGACAGGCGGCCGCCGAAGCCGCTGGCCACCCAGAGGGCCAGGCAGGCGAACAGGGCGACCGACTCCATGGCCAGCCAGACCAGGGCGAACCAGAGCAGCCGCAGCGCCCGCCAGCGGCCTGGCAGCAGCGGCGAGGCGGCCACGGCCAGGATCACCAGCCCCGGCAGCAGGACCAGCAGGCCGATGGTGATCACCAGCATCAGCGGGACCAGGACCAGCCGGCGGACGAGCTTCGGCGGCAGCATCGTCCTACCCCGTCCCCGTGCCTGCCCGAACCCCGGCCAGGTAGGCGGCCGAGGCCTCATAGGCCCGCTGGATGTGCTCGTCGACCCGGGAGGCGTCGCGGTAGCGGAGCTGGGACAGGTCGACCCCGGGCGGGACGGCGGCCCCGGCGGGCAGGACGTGGACGGTCACCTCGGGCGGGACGGCGGCCATGTCCTCGGCGAACCGGTGGCGGCGGGCGATCTCGAAGGCGACCAGCCCGACCTCCCAGGGGCGGGTCGGGACCTGGAGGGGCCGCTCGATGCGGCCGACGTGGAGCACGTAGACGGTCCTGGCCCCCAGCTCGAGGGCGCGGCCGATGGGGATGCTGTGGACCAGGCCGCCGTCGAAGAAGTGCTCGTCGCCGACCCGGACCGGCGGCAGCAGCCCGGGGACGGCCGCCGAGGCGAGCACGGCCGGGACGATCGGCCCGTCCCAGAACCAGTGGGCGGCGGCCCGCTCGATGCTGGCGGCCACGCACTGGAAGGGCAGGGCCAGCTCCTCGATGCGCGCCACCGGCAGGCCTTCCAGCAGCGCCCGCAGGGGCTCGTTGGGATGCAGGTGGGTGCCGGAGCGGGCCAGGGTCCGGACCCGCCCGAACAGCGAGCCGCCGAAGGCCTCGGCGGCCACGCCGTCGCGCCACACCTTGGCCAGCTCGGGGACGGCCTCGCCGGGGTCGCGGTGGGCGGCCACGAAGACGCCGTTGAGCGCCCCCACCGAGGTCCCGAGCACCAGGTCGGGCCGGATCCCGGCCTCGGCGAGGGCCTGGAGCATGCCGACCTCGTGGGCGCCGAGCACCCCGCCCCCGCCCAGCACGAAGGCGATCTCGTGCGCCCGGCCCTGGTCCCCCGCCACCGTCCCTCCCTCTGTCAGGCCGATGATCCCATAGGCTCGGTAGGATGCTCGGGGGCATGTCGCTCTCGGGAAGGTGGTGGGACGTGCGGCGGTATCTGGTGGTTGCCAACCAGACGCTCGGTGGTGAGGAGCTCTGGGCGGCGATCCGGGAGCGGATCGCGCGTGGGGACTGCCACTTCCACCTGGTGGTGCCGGCCACCCCGGCGGCCCAGCTCGACCCGAGCGTCACCGCCGAGGCGGCGGCCGCGGGCGGCGGGCCGGGGGCGGCGGGCGAGGAGGGGCTGGACCGCCGGACAGCCCGGCAGCTGCTGGAGGACGAGCTGGACGACGCCGAGACCAGGGAGCGGGGCGAGGACCTGGGGCGGCGCCTGGCCCGGGAGCGGATGCGCCGGCAGCTCGACCAGCTGCGGGAGCTCGGGGCCAGCGCCAGCGGCGAGATCGGGGTGGCCGACCCGGTCGACGCCGTCCGGGTGGTGCTCCACCGCTGGGAGTTCGACGAGGTCATCCTGTCCACCCTGCCGGGGCGGCGGTCGCGCTGGCTGGCCGCCGACCTGCCGACCAAGATCCGCCGTGGCTTCAGGCTGCAGGTGACCCAGGTCACCGGGGCGACCACGGCCAAGGGCTGAGCCGACCAGGAGCGAAAGGAACCGCATGGCGAGCAGGACGGTCAACGGCGACCGGGCGAGAATCGGCGCCCGCACCCTGCGCAAGGACCGATGGTGGCTCGCCCCCGTGATCACGGTCACGGTGCTGGGCGCGTTCGTCATCTACGGCACCTGGGTCGCCTTCGCCAACCGCGACTACTTCGCCGACCCGTACCTGTCGCCGTTCTACTCGCCGTGCCTGGCCGCCAGCTGCGAGGAGCCGACCTGGGCGATCGTCGGCAGCTGGTGGCCGCTGTCCCCCGCCCTGCTGGTGCTGCCGTTCCCGCTCGGGTTCCGGCTGACCTGCTACTACTACCGCAAGGCGTACTACCGGTCGTTCTGGTGGGCGCCGCCGGCCTGCGCCGTCCCCGACGCCCGGCCCCGCTACACCGGCGAGACCCGCTTCCCCCTGGTCCTCCAGAACATCCACCGCTACTTCTTCTACCTGGCCCTGC
>Ga0081538_10004286_pt1 | contig 13201 bp, 12 predicted proteins | sample TabmetS5T2R1_FD_71022 | JGI IMG/M metagenome (GOLD analysis project Ga0081538, IMG submission 71022) | Tabebuia heterophylla rhizosphere microbial communities from the University of Puerto Rico - S5T2R1 | ecosystem: Host-associated > Plants > Roots > Rhizosphere ...
GCTCGACGGGGACCTGCTCGCGTACGCGGACGACGAAGGCATCAAGGTGGTGAACTGGCGTACGGAGGAACCGGTGGCGGAGATCGACGGGCCGGTCGGCGAGCCGGCGCTCGACTGGCCTCTGCTGGGTTACGTCCGCACAGGAACCGACAAGGAGCGGCTCTTCGTCGCCGATCTCACGGATCCCGGTGCGCCGACGAAGCAGGAAATCGCGAGCGCCGCGCGGCAGAACGACCTCGGCCGGCCTTCGCTCGCCGGAGGAAGGATCGCCTGGCACGTGGTGACGCGGCGCTATTCGAGCGTTCTGGTGGAGCCTCTCGGCAGCGGGCCTCGCAAGCTGATCCGCAAGAGCGAGATCGCCGTCGAGACGAACCCGTCCATCACCTCTCGGCGCATCGTCTGGGTCGAGCAGCGGGCGGGCTCCGCTGCGCTGCTAACCCGGCGGCTCGGACAGGGCTCGACGCGGAGGATCTACAAGGTCGAAGGACGCGACCGCCGGCTCCTCACGACCGCGCTCACCGGCCGGACGGCGTACGTCACGCGCTGGAAGCCCGCCACGAGCTCCTCGACCCTCATTCGAGTGAAGTTCTAAGCTCCGTACCCCATACGGGTGATACACGCCTCGAAACGGCGTCTTACAGTGGAATCGAGGCGTTTTCTGGCGTCCTCACGGGAGAGGCGAAAGGAGAGGAGAACCAAACTTGCGGTCAACGGTACCTCTGGTACGGCGTCTACTGGTGGTGGTGCTCGCAGCGCTTGCGCTCGTTTGCGCGCAGGCTGCCGGCGCGAAGCGGCCCGGGGACCTGCCCAACAGCCCAGCCACGCCGGACAACCTCTCCGGGCAGCAGTGGGGGCCGGCCCAGATCCACGCTTTCGAGGCCCATGCGATCACGGGCGGAAGTCCGCTCGTCCGCGTCGCGGTCATCGACTCGGGTATCGACCCAGGCCATCTGGAGTTCGCCGGCCGAATCGACACCGAGAACAGCGCCTCCTGCCTCACGGGCGCGCCGGTCACCGATCCCACCGGCGAGCTCTGGCGAGACCGCAACGGCCATGGGACGCATGTGGCCGGCATCATCGCCGCAGGGGACAACGATTTCGGGATCGTCGGGGTCGCGCCGCATGTGGAGCTCCTCGTCGTCAAGGTGTCGGATCCGGGGCTGCCCATCACTCCAGCGGCAGCCGCCTGCGCGTTCGAGTACGTCGCGGACCAGGACGTCGACGTCGTCAACGCGAGCTTCGCCGTCGACAAGGGTGCAACGGGCGCCGCCGATCCCCTGGACTTCTTCTGTCGAGGGGACGCGGCCGACCGCGAGGCCATCCGCCTCGTGGGCCGCGGTGTGGCGAGTGCGCTCTGGTCGGGCGCCACGATCGTCGCCTCGGCCGGGAACAACGGGATCGACATGGCCCACCCGGCTGCCGGCGAGGATTGTCTTCGCATGCCGGTGCAGCTCCCCGGCGTTCTGGGAGTCTCGAGCGTGGGGCGGAACGGTGAGCGCGTCACGTCGACACCGCCCGGCGCTTCGAACTACGGCCTCGGCGCCATCGACCTGACGGCCCCGGGAGGGGACCCCGCGCAGGGCGGCGTCCCGGGCGGACTGATCCTGTCCACCTTCCCGTCGTACATCCCCGTTCCTCCGACGGCGATGCCGAACGTCGTCGACGGCTCGCCCGCCGCGACGTACCGCTACAACGCGGGCACCTCCATGGCCGCCGCACACGTCAGCGGCGTGGCTGCCCTCGTCGTCAGCCGCTTCGGCGACGTCCGCGGCCACCGTCGCTTCCTGCTGCAGCCGATCTGGGTGGCTGCGACGCTGCTCTCGACGGCCGAGCCCAAGCCGTGTCCGGACGATCCGAACTGCGAAGGCTGGACGCGCTACAACAGCTTCTTCGGCTTCGGCGAAGTCGACGCCCTCGCGGCGATCACGCGCTAGCGCGGCCTTCCGTTCCTACCCCATGACCAGCCGCGGTTAGAGCGGTCAAGAGGGGCGGGCGCGTGCCGGCCCCTTCTGTATGCTCGGACGCATGCCCGAGCTGGTGGGAATATGGCGCTCGCCGAAGCGCCGCGAGCTGATGGAGCCGCTCGAGTCCGCCCGCGTCTTCGAGAACGAGGGCGTCGAGGGCTGCGCGCATCGGCGTGGCGGCAAGCGGAACGTGCTCTTCGTCGCCCTCGAGGATCTCGAGGCGCTCGACGTCGCTCCCGGCGCCGTCAAGGAGAACTTCACCGTGCGCGGCGCGGACGTCATGCGCTGGCAGATCGGTCAGCGTCTCGAGATCGGCGACGCTGAGTTCGAGATCTCCATGGTGTGCGATCCCTGCGAGAACATGGAGAAGATCCGCCCCGGGCTTCAGGCCGAGCTGGAAGGCCGCCGCGGCATGCTGGCCCGCGTGACGAAGGCGGGTCGTGTCACCGTCGGCGACGAAGTGCGCCTCCTCGTCACTAGCCCGTGACGAGGTGAGCGCCGCCCGGAGGCGGCGCTCACGTTGAAGTGTCGTACCGAGTCTGTGGCTACCGGCCGAGCACGGCCGCGTAGGCGTCCACGATGCCATGTCCGTAGAAGCCGTTTTGCCTCGGCGGACCTGCGCAGAAGGCATCGAAGGTGGCGTCACGCCCAACGTCTTCGTAGCTCAGCGTTCGCGGACTCGGACACGCATGGTCGCTCGCCGTGGCGAAGAGCATGCGGGTCGTCCGATTCGGATTGAGCTGAAGCCCACCGTGATCCGGATCGCTTCTTCCGTACTTGCTCACGAGCAAAGCGGCGACGCCGACAGCGTGCGGAGACGCCATCGAGGTGCCCTGGAAGTACGTGTAGTAGGCACATGTGCCGTCGTCCTCGCAATCCTTGAGGACGAACTCGTTGGTGGGATCGCCCTTCTCGTCGATGTCGCCGACCTCGCGGGCGACGTTCTCCGCATACGTCGACAGGATGAGGTTCTCGGGCGTCTGGAACCTAGGCGTTCCCAGGTAGTCGCGGAAGTACCCGCCTGGGGCCGAGACAGCGGCCTGAGAAAGGCCGTAGTTCGAGTAGTCGGCCTTGATCGTGCTCGGCCCGAGCGCGGAGACGCTGATGACGTGCGGCCCCTCCGTCGGGAGATCCTTGCACGCTGCCGTGATCTCGCGCGGATATTCCGATCCCGGCGGGAAATCGGGGCTGATCACATCGACGATCTCGTCCTTGCGGTCGAAGTTCAGGTGGCTGTTTCCCAGCGCGCCGATGAGCGTCACGCCGTGGTTGTGTGCGTATCGGAGGGCGCGGTTCGTCGCCGAGATGATCGTTCGCTGCTCGGCCTGAGCCTCCGGGGAGTCGGCCGGGTTGTTGCGGCAGTTGAAGAGCCAGGGGTCGATGAAGTAGCTCATGTTCACGACGTCGATTCCGTGGTCGCCGGCGAACGTGAGTGCATCCACGGTCGGCTGGAGGAAGAAGAAGCCCGAATCCTGGCCGGCCCGGAGATTGACGAGGGTCACGTTGGGAGCGACGCCGGCGATGCCGAGGCCGTTCGTCGCCGCTGCGACTGTGCCGGCGACATGCGTCCCGTGTGAGTTCTCGTCGACGTCGGCCGGGTCGCTGCACGACTCATCCGGCTCCTCCTCGCATGGCCCGTCCACGAGCGGAATGTCCGTCGTGAAGTTGCGGCTCAAGGAACGGTTGAAGTTGGGGGCGATATCCGGGTGAGACCCGTCGATGCCCGTATCGAGGATGGCGACGCGCACGCCGCTCTTCCCTGGTTCAAGATCATGAGACTGGTGTCTCGTCGCCCCGATCATCTGCATGTCCCACTGCAGCGGCGCGAACGTCTCGAACTCACCGCTGCCGGCGATCTCCTCCGACGCGGATTGCGAACCCGCCCGCGCCGAAGCCTTCCGCTCCGCGGTCATGCGCTCCTCCGCGAACTTGTCGCGTGTCTGCGGGCTGACGGTGCCGACGGGGCGATTGCTGGCCGCCCCGACGAGGGCCGGCTCCGCGGCCGCCTCGAGGACGAAGTCTTCGTTGGCCGACATGACGGTGGCCAGGCCGATCGCGCGGTTCTCCTTGACGATCTCTCCGCCTAGGCGCGCCACGGCCGAACGTGCCGCCTCGAGCGTCACGCCACGCTCGTAGAGCACGACGTACTCACGTGTCTCGCTCGCCGCAGGCCCCGATGTCGCAGCTGGAATCAGCAGCACTGCACCGACGACCGCCGCGAGAGCGAGAAGAACTAGTCTTCGCACGGCTCCTCCCCTTCCTCGGTGTTAGGACCGCGGTAGCCTACTGCGCCTAAGCGGCTTTGACTCCGGCAACGAGCTTCTCGACGGACGCCTTCGCGTCCCCGAAGAGCATCGTCGTCCTCGGGTCGTAGTAGAGCTCGTTGTCGATCCCCGCGAAGCCGGGGTTCATGCTGCGCTTGAGGACGACGACGTTCGCCGCCTCGTCGACGTTCAGGATCGGCATCCCGTAGATCGGGCTCTCCGGGACGGAGCGCGCGGCTGGATTGGTGACGTCGTTTGCGCCGATGACGAGCGCCACGTCGGTGCGCGGAAACTCGGGGTTGATGTCCTCCATGTCGAAGAGCTGCGGGTACGGGACGTTCGCTTCCGCAAGGAGGACGTTCATGTGGCCCGGCATGCGCCCGGCCACCGGGTGGATCGCGTATTTGACGTCGACGCCGCGCCTTTCGAGCAGGTCGGCGAGCTCGCGGACGGCATGCTGGGCCTGCGCGACGGCGAGCCCGTAGCCCGGGACGATGACGACGCGACTGGCGTAGGCGAGCATCACCGCCGCATCGTCCGCCGTGATCTCGCGGTACGACTTGCCGTCCGTGGAAGCTGCGGCGGCCCCCTCGGCCGGCGCCGCGCCAAACGCGCCGAAGAGGACGTTCCCGAGGGACCTGTTCATCGCTCGCCCCATGAGAATCGTCAGCAGGGTTCCGGACGCGCCCACGAGCGTGCCTCCGATGATCAGGGCGGTGTTGTCGAGGACGAAGCCCGTGGACGCCGCGGCGAGGCCGGTGAAGGCGTTCAGCAGCGAGATGACGACGGGCATGTCCGCTCCGCCGATCGGAAGGACGAGCAGGACGCCGAAGAGCAGCGCGCCGGCGACGAGCAGGACGATCCAGATGCCGTCCTCGGTCGCCCCCGCCAGGGCGCCGAAGACGAGGAGGGCGCCGAAGAGGACGGCGTTGAGAAGTTGCTGGGCGGCGAAGAGGATCGGTCGCCCGGGCATGAGCTCCTGGAGCTTTCCGAAGGCCACGAGGCTGCCCGAGAAGGAGATGGAGCCGATGAGGGCGGAGAAGAGGATGGCGCCCATCCCGTCTCCCGTCACGTGACCTGCAGCGGGGGCGAGCCGGTGGAACTCCGAGGCCGCGATGAGCGCGGCCGCCCCGCCGCCCACTCCGTTGAAGAGCGCCACCATCTGCGGCATGGCGGTCATGCGCACGAGACGGGCGGACACGACTCCGATCACGGTCCCGACCGCGACACCCGCGGCGATGAGCCAATAGGTGTCGATGTCGTCGTCGAGAAGCGTGAAGACGAGCGCGATCGCCATGCCGGCGGCGGCGATCCAGTTCCCCGACCGGGCGGTCGGCGGCGACGAGAGGCGGCGGATGCCGATGATGAGGAGGACCGCTGCTACGAGATAGGTGAAGTCGATCGCTGTCTGCGACAGCGCGAGCGGTGCCGTCATCGACGTTTGAACATCTCGAGCATGCGGTCGGTGACAAGGAAGCCGCCGACGACGTTCACGGTGGCGAAGACAACCGCGATGAACGCGAGCACCTGCTCGAGCGTCGACTCGGCGGAGCCCGCGATCAGCATCGCGCCGACGAGGACGATTCCGTGGATGGCGTTCGTCCCGGACATGAGCGGCGTGTGCAGCATCGTCGGGACCTTCGAGATCACCTCGAAGCCGATGAAGACGGCGAGGACGAACACGGTGATGCTCGTGAGGAGGCTCATGCGTGCACCGGTTCCTTGAGCACGCGGCCCTCGTGAGTGACACAGGTCTCGCGGGTGATCTCGTCCTCGAAATCGAGGGCGAGCTCGCCGTCGGCGATGAGGTGGTCGAGCAGCGTGTAGACGTTGCGGGAATACATCTGGCTGGCGTGGACGGGCACCGTGGCGGCGAGATTGGTTTCGCCGACGATCGTCACGCCTCCTTCGACGATCGTCTCGCCGGGAACGGTCAGCCCGCAGTTCCCGCCGGCCTCGGCGGCGACGTCGACGACGACCGAGCCTGGGCGCATGGCGCGAACCGCCTCCGCGGTGATGAGCTGAGGGGCGGGTCGGCCGGGGACGAGCGCCGTCGTGATGACGGCATCGGATTCGGCCACGTGCCGGGCGATGAGCTCCTGCTCGCGCGCGTGCTGGTCCTCGGCGAGCGCGACCGCGTAGCCGCCCACTCCCTCGGCTCCTTCGACGTCGAGCTCGAGAAAGGTCGCGCCGAGGCTCTCCACCTGCTCCTTCACCACGGGGCGGACGTCGAATGCCGAGACGACAGCCCCGAGGCGTCGTGCCGTCGCGATCGCCTGGAGGCCTGCCACTCCGGCTCCGAGCACGAGGACTCTCGCGGGCGCGATCGTCCCGGCCGCCGTCGTCAGCATCGGAAAGAACTTGCCCAGGTGCGAGGCCGCGAGGATCACTGCCTTGTAGCCGGCCACGGTGCTCTGCGAGGAAAGCGCATCCATGGGCTGGGCCCGTGTGATGCGCGGGATCGAGTCCAACGAGAACGAAGTTACGCGCCTCTCGGCGAGGCGCTGGACGAGCTCCGGGCTCGTCAGCGGCTGCAACAGGCCGAGCAGCGTCTGCCCTTCGTGCAACCGGGCGACCTCCTCCTCAGAGGGCTTCTGCACCTTGCAGACGACGTCGGCGTCCGCGTAGACGTCCGGGACGAGGGTGGCCCCGGCTTCCTCGTAGGCGGCATCTTCGAAACCCGCGCCCAAGCCGGCGTCAGGTTCGACGACGACGTCGACGCCCTGCTCGGCGAGCCGGCGCACGCCGTCGGGGACGAGCGCCACGCGCCGCTCGCCGGAGACTGTTTCCTTGGGAACTCCCACCTTCACGCCGAGCGGATACTAAGCTCCGGCCGTGGACGACTGGCTGGGGGAGGCGCGCGACCGGCTCGCCGCAGAGAGCGGCGAGGATGCAGCCCGCCTCGACCTCTCCCAGGAGGAGATCGACGAGCTCCTCGAGCTCGCCCGCATCGCCGCCCACGAAAGCGGCGAGCGGACGAACGCGCCGTTGCTCTGCTACCTGGTCGGGCTGGTGCACGGCCGGCAGGGCGGCGACCTGAGCGCCCTCGTGGACGCGGCTGTCGGCAAGTAGCAAGTTTCAGCCGTCTCCGGCTTCCCTGCTCTCATGAGGGAGCTCATCGCGGCTGCCTACCTCCTGATCGGACTGCTCGCGCTCATCGCAACAGGCTCGTAGCCTCGGCTCGAAGCTAAGCTCCGCGACGTGCCGGAGCTCGAGGGCCGAACTGCCGTCGTCACGGGCGCGTCCAGCGGCATCGGCGCCGAGACCGCGCGCGCCCTCGCCGCCGCGGGCGCCCGCCTCGCGCTCGGCGCACGCCGCGTGGAGCTGGTCGAGGCACTGGCCGCCGAGCTGGGAGACGTCCACGTCGCGTTGCCGTTGGACGTCACGGATCCGGCCAGCTGCAGAGAGTTCGTGTCCCAGGCGGCCAGCCGGCTGGGGCGGCTGGACGTCCTGATCAACAACGCCGGGCTCGCGCTGGGGCGGACATCCATTGCGGAGGGCGACGACGAGGACGACCGCGTGATGCTCGAGACGAACGTCCTCGGGCTCGTCCGCATGACGCGTCTCTGCCTCCCGCACATGGAGGATGGACACGGGCACGTCGTCAACCTCGGCTCCTGGGCTGCTCGCGAGGCCTACATCCAGGGCGGCATGTACGTCGGTTCGAAGACGGCTGTGCGCGCCCTCACCTATGTCTTGCGCAAGGAGCTCGTCGGCCGCATCCGCGTCTCGACCGTCGACCCGGGCATGGTGGGGGACACCGAGTTCTCGGACGTGCGCTTCCGCGGAGACCGGGAGAAGAAGGACGCGGTCTATCGCGGCGTCGACTACCTCACCCCCGCCGATGTCGCTGATTGCATTCTCTGGGTGGTGACGCGGCCGGCCCACATGAACGTGGACGAGATCGTCGTCAAACCGCTCCAGCAAGGGAGCCAGGACCTGATCGTTCGTCGGTAGATGGCTCTGACCATCCTCGAGGGGTCGACCTTCTGCGTGTCGGACGACCGTGGCGACATCACCGAGCCGGTGATGGGGCTCTTCGCGAACGACACGCGCTTCCTCTCGCACTGGCTCCTGACGATCAACGGCGCGCGCCCGCTGCGGCTGTCCTCGGACCGGGTGGACTACTTCTCCGCGGCCTTCTACCTGCGCAACCCCGTGGTCGAGGGCCTCGGGCCCGACGAGCTCTCCATCGGCCGCGACCGCTTCGTGGGCGACGGGATGCAGGAGCACATCGTCGTCCAGAACCACGCTCCGCGCCCGCTCGAGTTCGAGCTCGCGCTCGAGCTCGGCACGGACTTCGCGGACATCTTCGCGGTCAAGGCCTACGACTTCGCGCTGGGCGATCCAGACCACGCCCCGCCGCTGCCCGCGCTCGTGCCGCCGACCTTCGAGCCCGAGGACAACCAGTTCGTCCTCGCAGACGGTGGATCGTGCCTCACGCAGCTCCTCTTCTCCGAGCCGGGCGAGGTGGAGGGCGACGTCATTCGCTACAAGATCGCGCTCGAGCCGCGGGCCACCTGGCGCCTTCGGGTCGACGTCGTTCTCGCTGCCGACGGCATTCGGACGAGCGCCGCGCGCGCGGAGCGCACCTTCGGCGAGGAGCTCGCGCGCGTGCGCGACTCCCTCTCCGCCTGGGAGCTCCGCGTGCCGCAGCTCCGGGCGACATGGGAGCAGCTCAGCCACACGTTCTCGCAGTCGGTGGCCGACCTGGCCGCCCTCCGGATGGGCGACGACCCGCGCGTTCCGGGCCAGCTTCCCGCCGCGGGCATGCCCTGGTTCATGACTGTTTTCGGCCGGGACACCCTGATCACGTGCCTGCAGACGCTCGTCTTCGGGCCGGAGCTTGCGCAGACGGCGCTGCGCGTGCTCGCCGAGCTGCAGGCGACCGAGGACGACCCGAGCATCGACGCGGAACCGGGCAAGATCGTCCACGAGGTGCGGCACGGCAAGGGGGCCGAGGCGTGGTTCCCGTGCTACTACGGCACCGTCGACGCGACTCCGCTCTACCTCATCCTCCTCTCGGAGGTCTGGCGGTGGACGGACGACGCGGCCTTCGTCCGCGAGCTCAAGGAGCCGGCCCTGCGGGCCCTGGCCTGGATCGACGACTACGGCGACCTCGACGGCGACGGCTTCGTCGAATACGTCCGCCGGTCCGAACGGGGGCTCGTCAACCAATCCTGGAAGGATTCGGGGACGTCGCAGGCCTTCCACGACGGCACGCTGGCGGAGCCGCCGATTGCACCCTGCGAGGTACAGGGCTACGTCTTCGACGCGAAGCGCCGCTGCGCGGAGCTGGCGCGCGCAGTCTGGCGTGAAAGGGAGCTTGCCGAGCGTCTGGATGCGGAAGCGGACGAGCTCGCGCGCCGCTTCGACGAGGCTTTCTGGTGTGAGGAACGGGCCGGCTTCTACGCCCTCGCCCTCGACGCCGACAAGCGGAAAGTGGACTCCTTGACCTCGAACATCGGCCACCTCCTCTGGAGCGGGATCGTCCCGCCGGAGCGCCTCGACGCGATCGTCGACCAGCTGATGGGAGAGGAGCTCTGGTCCGGCTGGGGCGTGCGCACGATGTCCTCCGGAGACGCCGCGTTCAACCCGCTCGCCTACCACAACGGCACGGTCTGGCCGCACGAGAACTCGCTCATCGCGTGGGGGCTCGCTCGCGGCGACCGGTGGCCGGAAGCGCACCGCATCATTCGGCGGCTGTTGAACGCGGCCGGCTACTTCCGCTGGCAGCTGCCGGAGGTTTTCGCAGGCTTCTCGCGGACGGCAACGCCGTTCCCCATCGCCTATCCGACGGCCGCGCGCCCCCAGGCCTGGGCGGCCGGCGCGCCGGTCCTGCTCACCCAGCTTCTCCTCGGCCTGCAGCCGGACCACGAGCGGCACGTGCTCGTCAGCACGGCGCCCCCGGAATTGCCTTCATGGGCTGGCTCGCTCAGACTTTCGGGTGTGCGCGCCTTCGACAAGAGCTGGAACATCCACCTTCAGGAAGGGGCCGTGCACGTGGAGGAGGCCTGACGGGCTGAGATGCGCATCGCGATCCTCAGCCCCGTCTGGTTTCCGGTGCCGCCCACCCGTTACGGCGGCATCGAGTGGATCGTGTCCCTCCTCGCCGAGGGCCTCGTCGACCGCGGGCACGACGTGACGCTCGTCGCGTCGGGGGATTCTCAGACGAGGGCGAACCTCGTCGCGGTCTTCCAGGAGGCGCCCTCCGAGTTCATCGGGCAGACGAACTACGAGCTCCACCATGCGCTCGCCTGCTTCGAGCGGGCCGAGGAGTTCGAGATCATCAACGACCACTCCGGCCCGCTCGCGGCGACGCTCGGCGCCGGGTCTCCGACCCCGGTCGTGCACACCGTGCACGGTCCCTTGAACCGGCGCGCCGGGGAGCTCTACGAGCAGATGCACCGCGTGGCTCCCGATGTGGGCCTCATCTCGCTCTCGATGAACCAGCGCGCACCCCTCCCGGATCTCAACTGGATCGCGAACTGCCCGAATGCGCTCGACCTCTCCCTGTACCCGGTCCACCCGCACCGCGGCGACTACCTCCTCTTCCTCGGGCGCATGAGCCCCGACAAGGGCGCGCACCGGGCGGTCGAGGTGGCAGAGGCGCTCGGGGTCCCGCTCAAGCTCGCGGGGAAGATGCAGGAGCTCAGAGAGGAGGAGTTCTTCGACGCAGCGGTGCGCCCGCACCTGGGTGGCGACATCGAATACCTGGGCGAGGTCTCCCACGCGGAGAAGGTCGACCTGCTTCAGAACGCCCGCGCCACGCTGTTCCCGATCGAATGGGCTGAGCCCTTCGGGCTCGTCATGATCGAGTCGATGGCCTGCGGGACGCCGGTGATCGCGACCCGGCACGGCGCCGTCCCGGAGGTGATCGACGATGGTCGCACCGGAGTCATCGTCGATGACCACAAGGAGATGCCGGCCGCTCTCGAGCGCGCCGACCAGATCGATCCGCTGGACTGCCGACGGTACGTGGAGGAGCGCTTCTCGAAGGAGCGCATGGTCGCCGACTACGAGGCGGCGTACGAGCAGGCCGTCGACCGCGCGGCGGTCTAGCCCGGCCTAGTCTTCGCCCAAGTACGCCAGGACGAAGTAGAGCAGCTGCGTCAGGGCGGCGAGCGCCCCTGCGACGTACGTCAGCGCCGCCGCGGTCAGCACTTTCTGGACGCCGGCCGACTCGTCGGCCGTGACGAGGCCGAGCGTCCGCAGCTGCTGGCCGGCGCGGCGGGACGCGTTGAACTCGACCGGGAGCGTGATCAGGTGGAAGGCGACCGCGACCGCGTAGATCAGGATGGCGATCGTGACGAGGTTCAGCGCGCCGAGGATGACGCCGGCCATCAGTAGCCAGATCCACGTGTTGGAGGCGATCGCGACGACGGGGAACATCGCGCTCCGGAGACGAAGTGCCGCGTAGCCCGACGCGTGCTGGAGGGCGTGGCCGCTCTCGTGCGCGGCTACGGCGGCCGCGGCGACCGTCCTCGGCTCGTACACGGGAGGAGAGAGATGCAGGGAGCTCTTCCGCGGGTCGTAGTGGTCCGAGAGAGCGCCGCCGTTCGCCTCGTCGACCGGCACCGTCTCGAGACCGTTGCGGTCGAGGATCTGCCGTGCGACCTCGGCCCCGGTCAAGCCAGCGAGCAGCTCGACGTTCGAGTACCGCTCAAAGGTCCGCTTCAGCCACCACTGGACCGCCAGTCCGAGGACGAGCGTCGGGACGAGTAGAAGGAGGTACAGGCCCCAGTCACCCATTGCTCGAATTGTAGGCCGAGGTCAGGAAGTTTTCGCGACGATCGTCGCAAGCGCCTGCTCGAGGTCGGCGACGAGGTCGTCGGCCGACTCGATTCCGACCGAGAGGCGGACGAGGTTGCCGGGCACCGCGAAGGGTGCGCTCGCCGTCGAGGCGTGCGTCATGCGGGCCGGCTGCTCGATGAGACTCTCGACGCCGCCCAGGCTCTCGGCGAGCTTCCAGATCTTCGTTTCGGCGACGAGGCGAATCGCGGCCTCCTCGGAGTCAGCGAGGAACGAGATCATGCCGCCGAAGTCGCTCATCTGACGCGCCGCGATCTCGTGTCCCGGATGGGAGGCGAGGCCCGGGTAGAGGACCCGCTCCACGGACTCCTGGCGATCGAGCCAGTCGGCGACCCGGCGTGCGTTCTCGCAGTGGCGCTCCATCCGCACGGCCAGGGTCTTGACGCCGCGGAGCACGAGCCAGCAGTCGAACGGGCCCGGGACGGCTCCGAGCGACTTCTGCAGGAAGCGCACGCGCTCCGCGATCGTCGGGTCGTTCGTCGCGACGAAGCCGCCGATGACGTCCGAATGGCCTCCGAGGTACTTCGTCGTCGAGTGGACGACGACGTCAGCGCCGAGCTCGAGCGGCCGCTGCAGATACGGCGTCGCAAACGTGTTGTCGACGACGACGATCGCGCCGGCCTCGTGGGCCGCAGCGGCAGCCGCTTGGATGTCGATCACGTTGAGAAGTGGATTCGTCGGCGACTCGAGCCAGACGAGGCCCGTTCGCTCGTCGAGGTGCGGCTCGAGCCCCGCTGCGATCTCCTCCGCGGAGAGGAACGTGAAGTCGTAGCCCTTCGGCTCGTACACCTGCGAGAACATCCTGTAGACGCCGCCGTAGACATCGTTCACGGAGACGACTCGCTCTCCGGGGGAGACCAGGTGCATCAGCGTCGTCACGCCGCCCAGCCCCGAGGCGAAGGCGACTCCGTGGTCGGCACTCTCGAGCGAGGCGATGCAGGTCTCGAGGGCGGTCCGCGTCGGGTTGCCCGAGCGCGAGTAGTCGTACCCCTTGTGCTTGCCGACCTCCTCCTGGACGTACGTCGACGTCTGGTAGATCGGCGTGACGACCGCCCCCGTCGCCGGATCCGGCTCCTGCCCCTCGTGAATCGCGCGCGTCTCGAAATCCACGCTTTCAGTCTACGCGGGGGCGGCTTCTCCACATCGGGGGCAGACCCCGGG
>Ga0081538_10004287_pt1 | contig 13200 bp, 11 predicted proteins | sample TabmetS5T2R1_FD_71022 | JGI IMG/M metagenome (GOLD analysis project Ga0081538, IMG submission 71022) | Tabebuia heterophylla rhizosphere microbial communities from the University of Puerto Rico - S5T2R1 | ecosystem: Host-associated > Plants > Roots > Rhizosphere ...
TGGGGCTGTCGCAGGTGGGACAGTACGTTTCTAACGGCCGTCCACACTGGTCACAAAATTTGGCACGCTCGTCATTGGTATGGTGGCAGGCCAGACATAGCATGGCTTTCCTCCCGCTGCCTATATACATCGCCATTATAGACTTTGATGGCCGAGAGAAACAAGCTCAGTTGCCTGGCATCAGCTCCTTCTATAGGGAACAGAGCGGCATACCCCAATCCGATAGGCTATACTTCCATCTACCTCAGGCGCGTTATGGTCACTTAACGCTTATGAAAGATGACCAACAATGTTGCGGCGTCACCTTCTCCTGCGTGTCGCGGGCCCGACGATGCTCGTGAGTCTACTCCTGCTCGGTTTATGCACTGCTACCGCTGTATACCTCTACCGCCAGCAAGCCACTACAGCTCATATGCTCGATGCGCATATCATCAGCCGTAAGATTGACCATGAATTCGAAACTGCTATAGCTGACCTCATCGCAGTGCATCGGGACGGGAGTGACCAGGTGGATGCTCTCCATGAGCGGATGCGTACGCTGCTCACCGACATTCAGGCGCTGGCGCATACGGAGGAAGAACGCCGCTTGGTGCGCCAGCTGATGCACAGCTTTACGCGCTACCGTCAGGGCTGGGACACACGCGTGGCACCTGGTCAAGCGTCGGGAGATGATGCGGCGACGGCGGCGGCGCTCTTGGAAACTGAGACCCTGTCGCTGTGTCGCCAGCTCCAGGCATATCATTCCCTGCGCATCGAACACACCGCCGAGGCCCAGCGCCGCACCGTACACTGGATGGCCTGGGGGCTCGCCAGCGTCGGCAGCATTGGCGCGCTCGCTGGACTTATTCTGGGGTACAGTGTGGCGCGGCGACTGCGGCATTCGATCTACCAGTTAAGTGTACGCATCCAGGATGCCGCTGGGAAATTGCGCCAGCCCTTATCCACCGTGATCCTGACCGCCGACAGTGATTTGCACCAGGTCAACGAGCAGATGCAAGGGATCGTGCGGGAGATCGAGCGCGTGGTGGCACAGCTCCAGCAGCGCGAGCGGGAGGTGCTGCGCGCCGATCAGCTCGTCGCGGTAGGCCAGATGGCCGCCGGCGTGGCCCATGAACTGCGCAATCCGCTCACCTCGATTAAGATGCTCGTACAGGCGAATCGCGAAGAGGCCGAGGCACGCGGCCTGCCCGCCGAAGACCTCCAGATCATCGAGCAGGAGATTCGCCGCATGGAACGGTGCCTGCAAACATTTCTGGATTTTGCCCGGCCGCCGCAACCGGAGCGTCGCCCCGTCAGTCTGGCAGTACTGGTGGGCCGGATGTTTACCCTGGTGGAAGGCCGTGCCCGCAAGCAGCACGTCACGTTACACTGCACTCCTCCCACCACTCCGGTCATCGTTGAGGCCGATGCCGACCAGATGCAGCAGTTGCTGGTCAACCTGGCGCTGAACGCCCTGGACGCGATGCCCCAGGGCGGTAGTCTGGACGTCAGCCTCGGCGCTCCGGTGCACGGCCAGGTCGAACTGCGGGTGCATGATACCGGTCCAGGCATTGCTCCGGCGCTCTTGCCGCGGTTGTTTGAGCCGTTTGTCAGCAGCAAGGAGACCGGTCTCGGCCTGGGCCTGGTTGTGTCACGGCGTATTGCCGAGAGCCATGGCGGCAATCTGTGGGTCACCAATCCGCCACATGGGGGTGCCTGCTTTGTCCTGCGCCTGCCGGTGGCGCTGCAACCTGCAGTGGTCGCAGCGGGCACCACCTGACTCCTGGAGGTCTTCGCATGCCAATTTTGCTCGTGATTGATGATGAGCCCGCTATCCTCCATGCCTTCCGACGGGGCTTTCAGCAATCGGATGTCACCGTGCTGACGGCGGCTTCGGCGGCGGAAGGGTTGGCCATGGTCGCCCAGCACGACCCCGATGTCGTGCTGCTGGATCTGGCGTTGCCCGACCTCTCCGGTCTTGACGTCTTCCGCCGCATCCATCAGTGCAACGCCAAGATCCCGGTCATCTTTATTACTGGCCACGGAACGACTGACACCGCCATTGAAGCGATGAAGCTCGGGGCCTTCGACTATCTCCTCAAACCGCTGGAGCTGGCGCACTTGCGGGAACTCGTGGCGCGGGCTGGCGCGATCAGCCGCCTCATGCGGGTGCCGGCGGTGACTGAAGACGAACCGATGCAGGAACCGGCGGATGTGCTGGTGGGTCGGTGTGCTGCCATGCAGGACGTGTACAAGGCCATTGGCCGGGTGGCGCCGCAGGACGTCACCGTGCTTATCCGCGGCGAGACCGGCACGGGCAAAGAGCTGGTGGCGCGGGCGATTTATCATCACAGCCGGCGGGCCGCCGCCCCGTTCCTGGCCATCAACTGTGCCGCCATCCCCGAAACGCTGCTGGAGAGTGAGTTGTTTGGCCATGAGAAAGGCGCCTTTACGGGTGCAGAGCGCAAACGCATCGGCAAGTTCGAGCAGTGTTCTGGCGGCACGCTCTTTCTCGATGAGATCGGCGACATGACGCCGCTGACTCAGGCAAAGATCTTGCGGGTGCTGCAAGCACAGCAGTTTGAACGCGTGGGGGGTAACGAGACTATTCAGACCAACGTGCGCATCCTTGCCGCCACCAATCGTGATTTGGAGCACCTCATCACCGCTGGTCAGTTCCGCAGCGATTTGTACTACCGCCTCAGCGTCTTTCCCATCGTCCTGCCCCCATTGCGGGAGCGTGGGGATGATCTCTCCCTCTTAGTCCACCACTTCCTCAAACAACTCGGTCCAGAGTTGGGGAAAGAGGTGCAGGAGGTGGCTCCCGAGACCTTAGACGTACTCCGACACTATGCGTGGCCCGGCAATGTGCGCGAACTGCAAAGCCTCCTCAAGCAGGCGCTGCTGCATGCTACTGGACCCGTGCTGCTGCCCGACTTCTTACCGGCGGCGCTCCGCACACCCAAGGACAGCCCCCCCGCAGTCCCGGACATGCCCTTCCCGGACTGGGAACGTTTCCTCACCGATCGTCTCCATGCCGGGTCGACAGAGATCTACGCCGAGGCGTTGACCGCGATGGAGCGGCAGTTGCTTACCCTGGTGCTCCGGCACACCGGGGGGAACCAGCTGCAGGCGGCCCAAATCCTGGGCATTACGCGCAACAGCTTGCGCCACAAGCTACGCGCACTCGGCATCACCATTGCACGAGCCGTGTGCGCACCAGATGACCAGCCTGATGCCTAAACGCTTGATGCCTATGGGTGATACTTATTGAGACCCCCTCCGCTGCATACCACGGTGGTATGCGGTAGCTCCCCACTTAGAACCGGAATGCCTCTGTCACGAGACGTCATGGGGCCTTGATCCTGATGGGTGGATGGTGCGGTGCCCACACGGCTGACACCGCGTACAAGCAAACAGGGATACGTCTGCGGCGACACGTCGGGGGGAGTGGGCCAGTCGGAACGCTACGGAAAAAAGTTGTCACAAATTGTGGAAGGGGAAGTATTGCCTCTTGACAGGAGCCTTCTAACGGGTGCATTTCCTATACTCCACCATCACGCTGGTGGTTAGCCGTGAGACGGTGGACGGGGCGGTGTGGGTTACGTTAGATGGACGGCTTCGCGTTCCTCGAGGCGCTGCATCCAGCGGCCACAGCATTGTCCACCATGGCATGTTGACCGTGCAGGAGGGAGTCATGGCGTTATCCAAAGAAGAGCGGTGTCGGGAACTGGCCCAGCTAGTAGGGATTCCCCTCATGGAGGCCGAGGTCGCCGAGGTCGCGGAGCGTTTCGAGAGTTTGATGCGGGAGCTCGAGCGTCTGACGCAGCTTGACCTGGCGCATATCCAGCCAGTGCTGGTTTTTCCTGAGGAGGAGGCACAGCTATGACCAGGCACGATATTCCCTGGCTCTCCGCAGCCGAGACCGCCGTCGCCATTAAGACGAAACAGGTGTCCCCGGTGGAGGTAGTACAGGCCTATCTCGCACGCATCGAGCAGTTCGACGGGCAGCTGCACGCGTATATTACGGTCATGCGTGAGGAGGCGCTGGCAGCGGCTCGCCAGGCCGAGCAGACAGTGCTGCGGGGTGGCGATGTAGGGCCGTTGTTTGGCGTGCCGGTGGCGGTGAAGGACCAGTTCTGGACTAGGGGCATTCTGACCACCAATGGCTCGCGCGTGTATCGCGACTTCGTACCGGATGCCGACGCCACAGTAATCACACGTCTGCAACAGGCTGGCACCATCTTGCTGGGCAAGCTCAACCTGAGTGAACTCGCCATGGGGGGCACGCAAGAACCCCCGTGGGGCATCCCGCGGAACCCCTGGGATCGCGAACGCACACCAGGGGAGTCGAGTTCAGGTTCTGGCGTGGCACTTGCCGCGCACCTCTGTGCTGCCTCGGTGGGCGAGGACACCGGGGGCTCCGGACGTAGCCCGGCGTCCTACTGCAGTGCCGTGGGCCTGCGTCCGACCTGCACGCGGGTGAGTCGCTATGGCATGACACCCATGTGCTGGTATCTGGACACTGCCGCCCCCATGACCAAAACGGTACAGGACTGTGCCCTGATCCTTGGTGCCATTGCTGGATACGATCCGCGCGACCCCTTTACGAGTCGCCGGCCAGTGCCCGATTACACGGCCCGTTTCGGGCGTGGTCTGCGCGGCATACGCCTCGGCCTGATCCGTGAATTGGACGAGGATGCTGGCATGCATCCCGAGGTCAAGCAGGCGATCCACAACGCGGTTGAGGTATTGCGGCAGCAGGGGGCCGAGGTGCATGAGGTCTCCATCCCACTGGTGGCTCTCGCAGGAGCAATTTTTGTGGGCGTGGCTGATACCGAAGGGGCCGGGGCGCGTGACGACGTCCTGCGGACCCGTGCTGCCGAACTCGATCGTGCCTCGCGCACACGGCTCCAGGCCGCCGCCCTGGTGCCTGCCAAGGTGTATAACCGCGCCCTCAAAGCGCGTGTCCTCCTGCGCCAGCAGTTTCTAGAGGCCCTGCGCCACGTGGACGTGCTGGTCTCTGCCACCGCCCCAGCTCCACCCCCTAAGCATACGGCCCTCACTGCACCCTTCGTCAATGCTGACGATGTACGGTCACGTTTCTTCTTCCGACGTGCCTATACGGGTTGTTATGCCTTGACGGCGCTGCCGGCCATCTCGATCCCCGGTGGATTTACGACCGACAACCTCCCCATCGGCCTGCAGCTAGGCGCTAGGCCTTTTGCTGAAGAGCTCCTGCTGGGTGTGGCTCATGCCTATGAACAGGCCACACCATGGCACACCAGGCGCGCTCCTGGTATAGAAGAATAGGAGCAAGGAGGCCTATGGTGGCGAAAATCGTCAGTCCTGACGTCCTCCACAAGAGTGATGTGGGCGGAGTAATCCTGGGTCTCGAAACGCCCGCGGCGGTGGCGTCTGCAGTGGAGACTCTGGTGGCGCGCACGCAGCAGCTCGGTGCGCGTCTCGACGGCATTCTCCTGCAGCGCCAGGTCTCCAGCGGTCTTGAAGCGCTGGTCGGGGTCACCACCGATCCGCTCTTTGGACCACTGCTTGTCTGTGGGCTTGGTGGCACGCTAGTCGAGGTACTGCACGACGTCGTATTCCGTCTGACTCCCGTGAGCGATACTGATGCCGCTGAGATGCTGACGAAGCTGCGCGCCAACGTCCTCCTCGATGGCTATCGAGGCGCCCCACCGGGCGATCGTGAGGCGCTGATAGCGCTATTGCTTCGTGTCTCGGCCCTGGTGGAGAGCGTCCCCGAACTGCAGGAGTTCGACCTCAACCCGGTCAAGGTCTTGGCCCCAGGTGAAGGCGTCATGGCACTTGATGGGCGGATGCATCTCGCGCCGCGAAACTTCATGGCTAGCACAGAACTTGCAGCATTGCCACAGCAAGAGTGTGTCTGAGGAGGTAGAACATGACAAGGAGAACACGATACCTCAGCATGGTTCTCTGTCTTCTCTGCGCTGCTATAGTAGCTGGCTGTCCGGGCGATCGTGTGAGTCGGAGTACAGGAGAGGCTGTTGATGATAGCCTGCTTGCCAACAAGGTGATGCTGGCGCTCTATAGTGACAAGCAGGTGAGTGGCAGGCAGATTGCGGTAGAGGCTGCGCAAGGCGTCGTCCAGTTAAGCGGTGTTGTGGCCAGCACCGCAGAGGCCCAGCGAGCCGTGCAGATTGCCCAGCAGGTCAAGGGAGTCAAAGCAGTACGCAATCATCTGAGGGTGCAGGAGGGACCCCGTGAGCACCCACCTCGCACATCCTCTCTTCTCTCTCATTGTGAGGGAGCCCTCTCAATATGAGCTGCCTTTGTGGCTTCTCCTGGACTGGCGCTTCCCGGCACAGGTCTGAGGGGCCCAGAGCAACTAAGCACACACAGGGCTCGGCTGCATTTGTGTGCTCTTGGCCTCGTCCTTTCCTTGCGACGGAACGGCGGGCACCTCGTTTTGTACAGCCTATCGCTCTGTGTGCAGAGGTCGAAGATGCGGACGGTGTTCAAGTGGACTGGCATTGCCCTCGGGCTGTTGATGGGCGGCATTATTATCCTGGTTCTGGTGTTTGACTGGAACTGGATCAAAGGCTATGTGGCGCGGCAAGCGAGTGAGGCGCTCGGTCGCACCGTAGTGATTGAGGGCGACCTCGACGTTGAGCTGTCGTGGTCACCGCTCGTGCGTATTGATCACCTGCGCGTGGCAAATGCCTCCTGGAGCCCGGAGCCCTCCATGCTCACACTCCAGCGTTTGACCTTCCGCCTTGACCTGCGCGAGCTCCTGCGGGGGCACCTGGCCCTCCGCACGGTCGAGCTGGTCAAGCCCGTCCTCAGACTGGAGACGTCCGAGCAGGGGCTGCCGAACTGGACCTTTGGGCAGGCACACCCAGCGGGGGACTCTCCCACGAACATTGCCTTACCTATCATTGATCAGTTGCATCTCCGTGAGGGACACTTCACCTTCTTTGATTACTCGAGCCACACAGAGATTACTGCGACGCTGGCCGAGGCGCGTGCCACGACCATGCATCCTGAGCGGCGGCTTCAAGTCGAGGGTGTGGGCCAGCTTTTTGCCATGCCGCTCCAGTTCACCTTGTACGGCGGTACACTCCAAGACCTCAGCGCCAATAGGCCATCGCCCTTGCAGGTGCAGCTTGTCATGCATCCGTGGCAGGTAGACCTGAACGGCACCATTGCCCAGCCATTGCAGCTGCAGGGCGTGGCGGCGGAGGTGTCACTGGTGCGGTTGGCTCCAGACCAGCCGTCAGACCAGCACGGGCAGGCGGCACCGAGCCAGGCGCCCTGTCAGCTTGCCGGCCATCTGACGCAGGAGGGAGACGTCTGGGCGTTGCGAGAGCTTGCCGGGACCCTGGGGACAAGCGATGTGAGGGGTAATGTATTCCTGGAGATGCAGGAGAAGCGGCCCTTGGTGCGGGCAGAGCTTTTCTCGCGCCACCTGGATGTGCGTGACCTGCAAGCCTTCTGTGGTGCCGCCGGCCCACCGACCCCTCCGGCGGCTGCACAGACGCCGGGAGACAACATCCCGTCAGCGACGGCCATTGATCTAGAGCTGACGCGGGTGGTCAATGTTCAGCTGCACTTCGAGGGCCAGACGGTGATGATGGCCAACCAGACATTGCACAATGTGTCCACGGACCTGGTGCTACATGACGGTCGCCTCACACTGACGCCTGTCTTTCGCCTGGCCGGCGGCACCACACGGGCGCAGATCGAGATTCAAGACCGGGGTGAGGCGCCGTTGCACATGACCATCCGCACCGAGATGGCCCATGGGAACGTGCAGCAAGTGTTCGCTGCACTGGGCCTGGAACACATGGCCACTGGCAGTGTCGATGGCCATATTGACGTGGCGACCTCTGGACGCTCACTCCCAGAGCTGCTGTCGTCGCTCGCGGGGAAAGCCGCCTTCACGGTCAGAGATCAGGCCAGGAACACGGACTTCCAGGTGCAGGTAGCCACGGAGGGTGGGACCCAGCCGACGCCACCACGCCTGCGCCTTGCCGGCCAGGGTCGTGTGCACGGCGAGCCGTTCCACCTCGAGGGGCGCGTTGGGGCATGGGGTAGCGGGCAGCAGCCCTCCCCCGTGCAGGTGCAACTCCGCCTGGGTGAGACGCGCGCCAGGATTGACGGCACCCTCACCCAGGGGCCACAGCGCCCTGGCTTGGCGGCTCGGGTTGCCATCCAAGGGCCAGATCCCGCTCGGCTCTCTTCCCTCCTGCCTATCTCCATCCCGTCTCTGCCAGCCTACCGCCTTGAGGGTCGCCTGCTGCGCAACGGTAGCACGTGGACGCTGAAGGAGTTGCAGGGCTCTATAGGCGACAGTGACCTTGCCGGTGAGCTGTCACTCGACACCAATGGTAAGCGCCTCGTGCTACGTGGCGAACTCCACTCGCAGATCCTTGTGGTCGATGAGCTGACGGGCTATGCGCCAGAGAAAAAACCCGGGCGTGTGGAACCAGAGAAAGTCCAGGTGCCGGCACAGGTGCAGGAGCAGGTGCAGGAACGCCCGCAGGCCATTGAGGTCACCCTCCGTTTCCGGAGCAACAAGGTCGTTGTCGCCAAGGTACCGTTGGAGCAATTCTCCACAGATCTCCAGTTACACAATGACCGCCTGGCACTCACACCGACCTTTCACCTGGCTGGCGGCACGGTCCAGGCCCAGGTGCAGGTCGAAACCCAGACCAACCCGCTGCAAAGCAGGGTACACATCACGATGCACCAGCTCAACTTACAACAGTTTCTGGCCTGGCTCGAGCTGAGGCCTGAGGACGCGGCAAAGCTCAAGACGGTGGACAAACCCCAGGCCGCTGCAAAACCCGAAGCCACGGCAAAACCCGAGACCACAGGCAAGCCCGAAATGGCCAGACAGGCTGAGGCGGCGGACAAACTGGGGACGGCGGGTAAGCTTGATGGCCAGATAGCCCTGACGGGCGCGGGCCAATCGCTTGCGGACTTCCTGGCCTCCGCCAACGGCAACGTGTTGCTGTCGATGCGGGAGGGGCAACTGGGCAGGGTGCTCATCGAATTGGTAGGGCTCGATGTGGCAGAAACAATTCAAAAGGCGCTAGCCCGCGAGAAGTCGTACCAGCTGCGGTGCCTGGTGGCTGATTTTGCGGTGCACAATGGCAGAATGGAGACGCAGATGTTGCTGGTCGATACCACCGATACTAAAGTCATTGGCGGAGGGTTCATCGATCTGCGCGCCAAAATGCTCGGGCTGAAGCTGGAGCCGAAGGCCAAAGACTTCAGTCTGTTTTCGGCGCAGGCGCCGTTGTACATCACAGGCCCCCTGGCTAAACTTTCTGCCGGCCCCAAGCTGGGGGAACTGCTGCTGTCCTTGAGCATGCCTGTGAAGCTGGGGACGCCTGAGAATGCTGACTGTCAAGCCGTCCTCGAGGCGTCGCAACGGCGGTATCAGAGCTCGAAGCCCTAAAGCTCCTGGGTGATATTGCAGTGCATTGGCCCACTTCCTCGTGGAGTAAGGCATTGACAGTGCCGGATGGCTCCGTCACGGACATCGTGGCCGATGGTGGACTGGCTGATCCTGGTCGGCGCAGCCCTGACGATCGTGCCGGTGCTCGAGACGATGAAATGGATGGAGCGGCGCGGTTGGTTTGGACCATTGGAGTAAACAGCATGTTCGCAGCATTGTCGAAGCAGACATACTGGCGATGGAATGTGCGGCGCGTGACGCCGTAGGGAGGACTATCTGATGTCTGAGCAGATGAAGATCTTGATTGCCTATGACGGTTCGGACTGTGCCAACGCTGCGCTCGAGGATCTGCAACGTGCAGGGTTGCCGCGTGTGGCTGAGGCACTGATCATGTCCGTGGCGGATGTGTTTCTGCCACCGTCGTCGAGCCCGGCGCCCGATCTGCCCGCCGAGGTGTCCGTGGCGGTCCAGCGGGCGTGGGCCCAAGCCACCCAGGCGGTGGAAGAAGCACGCGCCCTGGCGCAGCACGCATGTACGCATCTCTTGACGTTCTTTCCTGCCTGGGACGTACATGCTGAGGCGTGTGCCGATTCCCCCGCCTGGGCGGTAGTCAAAAAGGCGGAGGCCTGGCAACCGGATCTCATTGTGGTGGGGTCACACGGCCGATCCGCTCTGGGTCGCTTATGGCTAGGGAGCGTGTCGCAGAAGATCCTCACCGAAGCCCGTAGCTCGGTGCGGGTCGGACGGAGCCATCGCCAGACGAACGCGGCCCCTGTACGCCTGCTCATCGGGGTTGATAGCTCGCCCGATGCCGCAGCAGCGGTGCATGCGGTGGCAGCACGCGAGTGGCCGGCTGGTAGTGCCGTGCGCCTGGTCACTGCGCTCGATGCCAGGATGTCCACTGCCCTGGCCTTCATGCGTCTGTCGGGACAGACCGGGACTGAGATGAGCGAGGCAGATGAGAGCGCCTGGATGTCCAGGACGATCGACGCCCTGGCAGCGCCACTGCATAAGCGGGGACTGGCTGTCTCATCGATGCTCAGTGCAGGTGATCCGAAGCATGTCCTCCTCGACGAGGCAGAACACTGGGGAGCGGATTGTCTCTTCGTGGGGGCGCGTGGGCTCAGCCGTGTCGAACGGTCCCTGCTCGGCAGCGTTTCGGCCGCGGTGGCCGCGCGGGCACACTGTTCGGTTGAAGTCGTCCGTGAGCAGCAGACAGCTAGGAGCCTGTCCGAGAGTTAACGTGTGCAGCCTATTGATCGTCAGAGAGTGATACGAGCATCTCCGTCGGTCAGTTGGACAAAAGGCGTAATAACCGGGGGGTGTGATGATCGCCTTGCGTTTTACCAACAGCAACGATCGGCTACTCAACTGAGGCCTTTTCGGACAGTCTCCTAGAGGTACCGGTGGTTCAGGGTGAGTGCCATCCTGCGTATGTGTTTCGCAAAAAACATACAGGCATTCCGATACACGAGGAGAGCGAGTTCGGGTCGCTCGGCGAGCACCTGCGAGAGCCGCGCAAAGGGTATCCGCAGGAGATGTGTGGGTTCACGTGCACAGGCCGAAGCCGGCCGCGGGCCACGTTCGAAAAAGGACAGCTCGCCGAACCCTTGCCCACTCCCCATCGTGGCGAAGACCGTCTCTTTCCCCATCGGCATAATGTCTACTGTCCCCATCTCGATGAGGAACAGCGCATCAGCGATCTCCCCTTCGCTATAGGCCAGATCGCCGGCGATGCACACCCTGGGCTCACCAATTGCTTCCAAGGCACGTAAGTCATTGACCGTCGCATCGGTAAAGAGGTAAAAGTTCTTGAGCAACTCCCGGTGATCCATACGCTTCTCCTCGGGCAGAGCCCATTCCGCAGGCAAGAGATTGACAGCAATATGCTTTAGCACTCCATCTTGCTGACCGTTTATCTGACAAAGATACTGTATTCCACAGCCCCCGACTATTGGACTAAAGGCCAATGCGGCTAGGTCTAAAGTCTAATGGTACACGACTCGGCCCCAGGAGTAGAGTTAGGCTGTCAGGAGAGAGAAGTATATGGTAGCATCACGCTGCTATGATGTGCAATAGGAAGACATCTGGAAACAGAGATGAAACCTCGCACGCTTCAAGGTATCCTGCTTGGCGTTGTTATCGGCGTTGCCGTCGGGATTGGTGTCTATACCTTCGCGTATGCCAAGGGTTGGTCCTACCTCACTGACGATCCGGCGGCCTGCGCCAACTGCCACGTCATGCGTGAACAATTCGACGGCTGGCGCAAGTCGTCGCACCGTGGGGTGGCAACCTGCAATAACTGTCACACCCCGGCAAACTTCATCGGCAAGTATGCCACGAAGGCATCGAACGGGTTCTGGCATTCATTTTTCTTCACCACGGGCGGTTACGAGGACAATATTCAGATCAAACCGCACAGCCGGGAGATCACTGAGCAAGCGTGCCGGACGTGTCATGAGGAAATTGTCGGCGCTATTGAAGCAACGCACTCGGCAGCGAGCGGTGGGCAGCTCGCTTGCCTGCGCTGCCACAACTCGGTCGGGCACTTGCAGTGATGCGACGCATCACAAGTGTAACTGTTTGAGGAGAAATCCATGGCTGAAACTCGTAGCGATGATGCGACCGCCCGGCGCCGCCGTTTTTTCTTCATCCTCGTGGGTGCGGCGGTGCTTGCGACCATCGTTGGTGTCGCCTTACTGATAAATATCTTCGAGCGCAAGCAGGAGGCGCGTAATCCATTTTATCGCGTGGTCGAGCTGAGCGACGACACGGAAGACCCGGCGGCGTGGGGCAAGAACTTTCCGCTGCAATATGACGACTACAAACGCACGGTAGATCAGGTGCGCACCCGCTACGGCGGCAGTGAAGCCCTCCCCCGTACGCCGACGCAGGCCGACCCGCGCTCCGTGGCGTCCCAGTCAAGGATTGAGGAAGACCCGCGTTTGAAGGTGATGTGGGCCGGATACGCGTTTGCCAAAGATTTTCGCGAGGAGCGTGGCCACGCTTACATGCTCGACGACCAGATCTTCACCGAACGCCAACAAGTGGTCCAACAGCCCGGCACGTGCATTCAATGCCACGCGTCGGTCTACGTCCCCTACAAGAAAGCGGGGAACGGCGACCTCATCCAAGGCTTTGAGAAGCTGAATCAGATGCCTTACTTCGAGGCGCGTAAGTTGGTCTCACACCCGGTGGCCTGCATCGATTGCCACGATCCGAGCACCATGCAACTGCGGGTCACGCGCCCCGGTTTTATCGAAGGCCTCCGCGCCTTCAAAGCCTCACAAGGCCTGCAGAACTACGATGTCAACACGCAGGCGACACGCCAGGAGATGCGCGCCTATGTCTGCGGTCAGTGCCACGTCGAATATTATTTCAAGGGACCGGCAAAGCGGCTCGTCTATCCGTGGGCCAAAGGGCTGAAAGTCGAAGAGATTCAGGCATACTACGACGAGGCGCAATTCAAAGACTGGACGCACGCCGACACGGGTGCCCCTGTGCTCAAAGCGCAACATCCGGAGTTTGAGCTCTGGAATCAAGGTCTCCACGCGCGTTCGGGCGTGACGTGCGCCGACTGCCATATGCCTTACAAGCGCGAAGGCGCGCTCAAAATCAGCGACCACCACGTGCGCAGCCCGGTGCTCAACATTAACCGCGCCTGCCAGACTTGCCACAAGTGGCCCGAGGAGGAACTCAAGGCACGAGTCGAGACGATTCAGGAGCGCACCCACAAGTTACGTAATGTGGCGATGGAGGCGCTGATGGATTTGATC
>Ga0081538_10004288_pt1 | contig 13198 bp, 12 predicted proteins | sample TabmetS5T2R1_FD_71022 | JGI IMG/M metagenome (GOLD analysis project Ga0081538, IMG submission 71022) | Tabebuia heterophylla rhizosphere microbial communities from the University of Puerto Rico - S5T2R1 | ecosystem: Host-associated > Plants > Roots > Rhizosphere ...
TGTAATTCCAGTCGGCATCTATATAGCATCTCCATTATTCATAAATACTACCGTTAATGAACCTCTTCCAACTAGCGGTCTTACTGACCTACAGAAATTCCAAGAATTTATGTCAATGAACAATGAACAGAAAAGAGTAGAAGAAGGACAGCAGATGATCACAGAAGAAAAGAACGCTATATTGAGAGGTGCCGCTCAGACTAACGGCAGTACTGTTAATCAGAATATGACGGAGGCAGAAATTACTTTAGGATACCCATCTTTGCTCATAGGTGAATTCGTCGAGACTAGCGATGATATCACCTCAAAAAGTGGATTCTTTGTTAGTCTTTTTGAATGTAAGAGAAGCTAAAAAGGTTTCTGTAAGACTGCACCCTCAGAATTAGGGCCCTGCACATAATAGGGTTCTGCTGTTGATCTAAAGGCTACATCTCACTCGCCGGAAAGAGCCGACAGGGACTAACTTCGGATTTGTAGTTGTTTGTAGATTCTCTCGCTCCGAATGTGAATATTCTAAGATTAGCAACTTGTACTAAGTTCTCTGGTGTAGATTTCTTGCTACATAAAAGGCAGTCTTACTCAATTCCATCGAGGAATTACATATTTACATAGCATTCCTACTAATTAATATGTCATTCATAATTGAATAGCTGTCATTTACAGTTTTAAGGTTTCAAAAGCGTAAATATTTGATTTACAATAGTAACGCTATGCGACCTTCACAAAGTACTGCTAATTGGCGGCCAACTATGCTAGGTTCTATAAAATCAGGCACTGTTTGCGGACTTGTTGCGGCATGGGCAATTTTTGGAATGATATTAGCCGTCGGTGCTCAGCTGGGATTGCCGCCTGGAACATTTTATCAGATGGTTGGCGTATCACTGGGGATAAATGCAGAATGGCCTGCAATTTATGCAGGATTTGTACTGCATATGATAACTGGCGCAATAATTGGAATTGTTTACATGATAGTATCTGACCGAGTAAGACAGCTTCGAACAGATTCTTCTACCTTCAAGGCGTTTGCAACAGGAGTTACAACTGGTATAGTAGTTTGGGCAGTTCTGTTTATTCCATTGCACTCTTTCGTGATAGAGCCAACTCTGCAAAATATGCTTTTGACATCGCCTGCAGGATCTCCCATGCATTTAACAGCTGAGAGACTAATCCAGATGTCAGACTCTATCCTATATGGCGCACTGGCCATACATTTTGTGTTTGGAGCCATACTTGGGCTAATTGCTAGGATAGCAACGTCGTCACGAGGCCCAATAGAAAAGGAAGCAGAGGCTAAAAAATCCGACAAGAATGGTGATTCATCAGCCTCTAATATTGGTTGATATTATTCCTATTTTGCCGTTGTTATCATGTTGTATATGAGATACTGATATTCCACACCTGCAAATGGAATATCTCAACAAAAACTTTTAAGAAAGCATAATGCACAGACTTTTCAAGATATGATACTGTGCTTATCTGGTGTAAAGCATTTTCAGTGCTATTTGGCAGTGCAAAACTTGAGCAGCAGTAACTTTTGATATTCTTCAGGGGCCTATTTCATAAAAGTTGGAAAAGATCTGGATTAGATTTGGAAATATCCTCTAATACTAAGGATGTAATTTGCTATTTGTGATAGAAACATGAGCGAGGAATCTAAAATCATATCAAAGACTAACGAAGAATGGAAGCAAGAGTTAACAAAAGAGCAGTATGAGGTCTGTAGGCTAAAAGGTACGGAATATCCGTTTACAGGAAAGTATTGGAATTGCAAAGAAGACGGCACTTACCGCTGTGTTTGTTGTGGTAGTGAACTATTTGATTCTGAAACGAAGTTTGATTCTGGCACTGGCTGGCCAAGTTTCTGGGCTCCTGCTAAGATACAGAACTTGAAATTTGTATTAGACAAAAGCTATGGAATGCGAACAATCGAGGTCCAATGCAACAACTGTGCGGCACATTTAGGCCATGTCTTTGACGATGGTCCTCGTCCAACAGGAAAAAGATATTGTATCAATTCTGTGTCGTTAGAATTTGAAGGAAGGAAGCATGTTGATCAGATGCATAACGATGATCCGTAAGGAAAAAGCCAGGAGGGAGAATCGAAGTTGAAATTGAAACAGATTGGACTACAACTTTGCACATGCACATGGATAGAAATAATGACAGGTGCTGGGGTGGCGTTATACCTTGTCCTAGCCATGCATAACTATGTTCTTGCTGCCTTGGCAGCTGGATTATTTGCCCCTCTGATTGCATTCCATTTTGTAATTACCCTGATTTCTAGGAGAGATGGTGGCCTGATCAGCATTGAAGGGATTCGAAGAACAAATGAAAAACTAGAGAGTAAAATGGCTATGTGAGGGTGTTGAAAGGCTTTGATGGAATTCGGGCTGCTTTCTGTCCCTGGCCCTTGCTGATTGTTGCCTGGATAATTCTCCGCTATAAAGTGGCTTTTTAAAACAGGGTGTCGTCGGCTTTTTGAACAAGCTTTGACTTTTTTTACACAAAGCCTCACCTTGAAAACCTGTTTTACTTAGCTAAGAAGCATGAGCACCATAGGATGGTGCTTTTGTTTCCCTTCTTTTGCTTGCGTGATATCTATGTCTCTTGCCTTGTCTATTTCGGTGCACTCTTTTTCTACTTGGATAGTTGGAAAATAGAAATCAAATTTTTCCTTTAGCAGCTTGGTTGCCTTCTGTAAAATGTCATCAGTTTTAGATAAATCGTCTATATGTATATGCGTCGAAAAAATGTTTACAGCCGGCGTTACGCTCCAAGCATGTATGTGATGAACGCAACAATAGAAGCAAGCAAACACTCCCCCTGCCACCATTGCAAGTGAAATATTATAAGGCTGGAGATAGTAGGATATGTGATTATTTCAATTCCAGCGATTGATAAAAGCTAAACGATAAATCTAATAATCTCGCGCTTCAATTACTTACAAGCATCAAGAAATGAGCGAAATGGCTATGCCCTATCATTTTAGTTTAGTGCATAGACACGGTACTTCTAGCGAGTGCCGGGCATGCAGAAACCCGATTCCTTCAGATCAAGACTTCCACACTATTGTTGTTAGATGGGAGCAGGAATTTAACGAGTTAAATTTTTGCCAAGCATGCTATGATAATCACATTCAAAAGTATTTTAAATCCAGAGATTCTACTATGTCAACCGAGCAACCAGGATTATTGGAATTTCTATCAAAACTTGATGCTTGATGCTTGACGCTTGACTGTTTTTCTATATATACAGTAATTCAGATTATTCATCTTTGATCGTATTTTTGTAGCATTGAAATAACAACTAGTTTCTAATGAAGCCTTCTAAGGCTAATTCAAATCTTATTGTTGGAGAAAGAATCTGAATATCAAAAGAGTGGCTGCCGCTGCGACTAGCAGTCCAATTATTTTCCTTATGTAATCATGGTTAAGCTTGAAAGTTCCCTATAAGTCAATTCGTTTTGCATAGAAATATGTCCTTAGTTCATTCCATCTTGCTTCCCCAGATAGTCTAGAAATTCTTGCCGCCAGGCTTCGGGAAGGGCTTTGATATGAACTGCACGCCGAATTGTTGCCAAGTCACCTTTGCCAGTTACCAGCTGGACAACATCTTTAACTGTGACATTATTCACATCTCTGCTAATAAGCTCGATTGCATCTCCTGTTCCAACTTCTCCTTCCTTTAGAACTCTAAAATAGATCCCGGTGAGTTTGCTTTCCATAAATTGCCTAACAATGTCCATACGCCCAAACTTTACTCCAAGTTTGTAGCAGGGCATCCTAGGCTGCGTAGCCACTACCTCGCTAGAACCAATTTGAAACACATCGCCTATGTTAACTTGATTTTCAAGCAATCCTTCTGTTGTGAAGTTTTCTCCAAACATTCCCCACGGTAGTTTCATGTTTGGTAGTCGCTTTTTCCAGTAATCATAATGCTCCGCGGGATAGGCATACACAGCCTTGTCAGGTCCACCATGGACAGTCAGATCTGCTTGCTTGTCCCCATCGAGGTTAAGTCTCCTTAGCTTTATCCGCCCCTTTACAGGTTCTTTGAATATCCCGGTAGTCACTGCTTGCCCGTGGAAGTTCACAGTCCGTGGCAGTCCCACGTTGAGTGAAATGATCTTAGCCACGTTGAAATTAAGAGCTCAACTACAATATATGTATAAGATTGAAAGGACTGGACTACCAGCTATATAATATACACTCGTGTATTCGCGGAAGAATCCGGCTTGCTTTTGCAAAATATATTATGCAGTCGACATCCATTTTTCGATCTTCAATCACAATTCGCAACCATTTTGCTAGAAGTAAATGAACCTGAAGGAGGATTAAGAATTTCAGTATTATACCTCTTTTTTCAATTTTTAGTCATTGGTAAGAGTCAGCATGTTACAACACATGAATGATTTGTTTCTAGCAAAGATTAACTATGTCTGCTGTAGAAATGATTGGAAGTAATTTGGAAAAATGTATTTTAACGATGGTAAGTGGATCGATATATGGAGGGACTCAATGAAAGTTAAATCGTCAGCTCATTCCCTGACGCACCGCGCTGCGTCCATGAGGACGAGGAGCAGCAGCCATAGAAAATATTCTTCAATTTCCTTGGCTCTTAAAAAATTTCTTTCAAGGAGCAAGATCTCTGGCATTTCAATTGGGACTGAATATGCTAGCCTGGCTGAAGCCACTGACAGAATCTTGGCAGACTGCATTAGATGTCCCATAGATATTCCACCGTTTCAGAGATCCACAGTTGATGGTTTCGCCGTTTTGTCAAGCGATACAAAGAAAGCGACAAGAGACCACCACCATCATCATGATGCCACGCTCAAGGTGATAGGCGAAATTGGTGCTGGCAAAATTTCGCGGACAAGAATTAGCTCCGGCAAAGCAGTTGCAATCGCAACCGGTGCGAAGATTCCAAGGGGCGCAGACTCTGTGATAATGATAGAAGACGTTATAGTAGAAGAGGGCAATAATAAAGGAAAGAAAATTCGCATCTCACGCAGGATAGATAGAGGTAGCAATATCACGCCAAGAGGAAATGATCTAAGGAAGGGACAAATTCTTTTTAAAAAAGGAACGTGGCTTACTGCTGCGGATATCGGGCTAATTGCATCTGTCGGGATATCAAGGATACTTGTGTATAAAAAGGTCAAAGTTGCTGTACTTTCAACTGGCAACGAGCTGGCTGAACCCGGGTCGAAACTTGGCAGTGCTTCGATATTTGATAGCAACAGGGTCATGCTCTCTAGCATGATAAGGAAGTATGGCGGGGAGCCAGTTGACTTGGGAATATGTAGAGACGAAAAGTCTCTTATCCGCACAAAAATAATGGAGGCACTAAAGAAGTTTGATGTGATTCTCATATCTGGCGGCTCTTCAGTAGGCGAAAAGGACTATGTTCCTAGACTAATAAATGAAGTTGGAAAGCCTGGAATCATTGTAAGCGGGATTGCAATGAAGCCGGGTTCTCCAACATCTCTAGGCATAGCTAATGGAAAGCCCGTAATCGTGCTTCCGGGCTTTCCTGTCTCTGCATTTGTTGCCTTTTACACTTTTGGGCGAGCATTGCTTTACAACATCGTAAAGACGGACGGTCCTCCTGTTGCTAGGCAGGCTGCAAAGCTGACTTCGAACGTCAAATTACATAAAGGAATGACCACGTTTGTTAGAGTTAGAATCTTCAGGCGCCATGATGATGATGACGGATGCTTTTTTGCTGAACCAGTGTCTGCCGCTGGCGCTAGCTTGCTTTCAACATTGGCTTATTCTGATGGGATAGTAGTAGCGAAGTATAACAGCAGGGAGCTCCAAAGAGAGAATGATGATATCATGTTGCGCAAAGGACAGGAAGTAGAAGTGATTCTACTAAAAGATGTGCATCATCGTCAGGAGGAGGCGGCCTGAATAATAGTGTCAAAATTAAAAGAAGATAATAACAGAAATAATAATTTCGACAAATCTCTTGTTGACGGCTTTGGAAGAGTTGCACGAAAATTAAGACTCTCTGTGACTGACAGGTGTAATATGCAGTGCATCTATTGCATGCCAAGAGACGAACAGGGTAATAATAAAACCGAATCTAGAAGCGATAATAATAGTAGTAGTAGTGCCATTGGGAAGAAATGGTTTGCCAAGGATGAGGTCTTGAGCTATGAAGAATTCTTACGTATATCACATATAATGGCTCAGTTGGGCATTGAGAAAATAAGAATCACAGGCGGCGAGCCACTGCTCAGGCCAAGAGTGCAGGACTTGATTGCAGGGTTGTCAAAGATAAATGGAATTAAATCGATAAGCATGACTACTAATGGCCTTTTCCTTGGCGAAAAGGCAGATCTTCTAAAAAAGAGTGGACTTCAAAGCGTAAACATAAGCCTTGACACATTCAAGGCCGGGCGCTTTAAGGCAATGTGTGGAGTAGATGGTCTACACAAAGTTCTAAATTCAATTCACGCGGCAGAAAGGGCAGGGCTCAAGGTAAAGATAAACACAGTGGTTGTGAGGGGATGGAACGACGATGAAGTCATAGATTTTGCAAACTTTGCCCGCGAGAAAGGACATGTTGTTCGCTTCATCGAATTCATGCCTCTGGATGGATCTGGAATTTGGGCTCCAGATCTTGTTGTAAGCAAGGGCGAAATTATTGCCAGAATAAGAAATAGCATTGGCGATATTATTGAAGAAGCATCAGGACTTATTGACGGCACTGACGATGACGACAACAACAACAAAATCATCAACAACAACAATGATGATGATGATGATGATGATGGCGCTAGACTAACTGGCGCTGAATCGGCAGCACCAGCGAAGATCTACTCGTTTGCTGATGGAAAGGGCACTTTAGGATTTATTCCTTCGATGACGGAGCCATTTTGCGCACAATGCGATAGAGTAAGGATAACTTCTGATGGGAGGCTTCTTACTTGTCTATTTGAGAATCCCGGTTATGACATCAGGAGTCTCTTGCGAAACGGAAAGAAGACTGATCAAGAGATTGCGGATTACATTTTGGAATCTATCCGGAAGAAGCCAGAAGGAATAGTACGTATCATACGACTTAAGGCGTTAAAACCAACTCTGAATTTGATGCATACAATAGGAGGATGAGAGATATTTTGAGTGGCGTTGAAGAAGAAGAAGAAGACGAAGAAGAATTGGAGCATATTCATCATCATCATAATAATAATCATCATCATTCGCAATATGTAACCTTGAAAGTCAAATCATTTGCAATTCTAAGAGAGATAATAGGCAGGCATGAAATGACATTGCAACTGCCAAGAAATAATCAGGGAGCAACAACTGTTGCTGATTTGAGAAAAAAGATCATCGAACTCTATCCTGAAATTTCGGCACAAAGGATCCCAATGGGAATTGCCGTTAACGCCGAGATAGTGGCGGCAGCAGATGACAAATCAATCATAATAAATGATTTTGACGAAATAGCGCTTTTGCCGCCTATCAGCGGTGGTTAGAGTGTGTGTGTATGTGGCAGAGAGGCGGGTGGGGCTTTCCTAAATGATTTCCATTATATCTGAGCATCCAATCGATGTTGAAAGGTTGCTAGCAAGCGTCAAGGATGACTCTGCAGGTGCAACTGTTCTCTTTTTGGGCACAGTCAGAGACCATAACAATGGCTACGCGCATGCTATAACTGCAATTTATTATGAGGCATACATCAGGATGGCAGAAGAGGCCATGGCCAAAATTGAAATAGAAGCTGTCAAGAGATGGAATTTGAAAAAGTTTGCTGCCGTGCACAGAATTGGCAATTTAAAGGTAGGAGAGGTTAGCGTCGCTGTTGCCGCATCCTCTGGGCACCGAGCTGAAGCCTTTGAAGCAGCAAGGTATGCTATTGACAGAATTAAGAAAGAAGTTCCGATATGGAAAAAAGAGATTACTACGGGCCACAAAGGCGGAGGAGAACGCTGGGCGGCGGGCACGCCACTGACGGGGCCCGGCGGCGAGAGGAGTTGAGAGACAAAAGACATGGAAGAAGGGAGTGGCAGTAGCGGCGGGATGTTCGATGTTGGAGACAAGCCAGATACGCTCAGAATTGCAACCGCACGAGCAGTGGTTAAAGTAAGCCCTGAAACAATAATTTTGATCAAGGAAGGAAAGTCTCCAAAGGGAAACATAGTGGACGCAGCGAGAATCTCTGCGACGATGGGAGCTAAGCGCACTTGGGATTTACTGCCTTATTGCCATCCTATACCAATAGATCACATCAAGGTCGATGTTTTGATCAAAACAGAAACTATAGAGGTAGAAGTTGAGGTAAAGACTTCCTGGAAGACAGGCGTGGAGATGGAGTCGCTAACCGGCGCGACTATTGCAGCGCTTACAATCTATGACATGCTAAAGCCGGTGGATGATACGCTAGCGATAGAATCAGCCAGGCTTTTGGCAAAGAGTGGAGGAATGAAAGACTTTTTCAACGAAGAAAAGAAGTACGACAACAACGACCAGCTTAAGAAGAAGTCATCGGAGGCAGTTGTAATAGTCGTAAGCGATTCAGTGTCAAAAGGAGAGCGATCGGACAGATCAGGCAACCTTGCAGTTGAAAGGCTAAAGAGTAGCGGATTTGAAGTCGTAGACTACAAAGTAATTGCTGATGATGCAAGCCAAATAGAATCTTCGTTAAAAACCGCATGTGACAAATTAAAAGTGGACCTTATAGTGACATGTGGAGGTACAGGCCTTGGACCACGCGACATCACTCCTGAAGCGACTGAGAGGGTCTTGGAAAAGAGAGTAGCAGGAATTTCTGAAGCACTGCGCGTATACGGGCAAAGGAGGACGCCCTTATCTATGCTATCTAGAGGAACCGCTGGCGTTCGGGGCAAAACAGTCATCGTGAATCTCCCAGGAAGTGTAAAGGCAGTGTCAGAGTCACTTGATGCGCTCATTCCAGGCATATTGCACGCATCAAAGATGCTTAGAGGTCATGGGCATTAGCGACGGAATTACCGCCCTTGTTTATATTGCACCGTTGTTCTTTGCAATAAGTTTCATTTATTCAAGTGTTGGATTTGGTGGCGGCAGCAGTTATATCGCCATTCTTGTGCTTCTTGGAATAAGCCTATTTGCTGTTCCGCCGATAGCGCAGATTCTTAACATAATAGTAGCTGGCGTCGCAATGATAAGTTTTGCAAATGCTAAACACCTTTCACTAAAATTCTCTCTACCATTCTTGTCGTCTGTACCTTTTGCATTTTTCGCTGGATCAATTGTTCTTCCAGAGCAGCACCTCGCCCTAGTCTTTGTCCTAGCACTATTTGCCGCATCAGCCGCTCTGCTTCTCTCCGGAATAAAGGGCAGCAGCAGGAGGCTTAAAAAATCGCAAGAAAACAGCACAGAGGCTAAGGGATCGACGCTATGGGATACTCGGAAACTAATATTAATTGGAATTCCAACTGGAGCTGTCTTGGGGATAGTTGCTGGACTTGTAGGCATAGGAGGCGGGATATGGCTCTCTCCCTTGCTCATACTTACTGGAATGGCCGATCCAAAACGCGCTGCCGCAACTTCCAGTGTCTTTATAGTGGCAAACTCTGTTAGTGGGTTTCTTGGACAATCGGTAAGCAAACCCATCGACTTTGCATTTCTGTTGCCTCTGGCATTGGTGGTGCTGGCAGGTGGGTTGATTGGGTCTAGGTTAGGTGCAATAAGATTTGATCATGAAAAAATCCGGATCATAGTTGGCGCAATAGTGGCCGTGGCAGGAGTTAACCTCATGTTCAAATTCTTGTTTGCTTGATTGTAAAAAAATACATAATGCAAAAATGACCTTTTTCGATCATGCTATTACATTTTCCTCTACTGAATGATAGCCCGTCGCTCCACTTGGAAAGTTGTCTCTAATTTCTGCAGTTTGCACATTTCCAGCTTTATCTATTGCCCTGACAACTATGTTGTATTTTCCCGGGTTTTGTGGAATCCATTCCAGAGCCCAAAGAACCCAAGAGTTACTAGAAAGCGGGTCTTTGATGGTTGAAGTCTGCCAAGTGTTTCCCCCGTCTGTGCTGACTTCTACCTTTGATATTCCTCTATCGCCAGCGAAAGCTATACCTGCTATTGGGCTTTTGTTTCCTACGGTCGCAACATTGGTAGTAGACAGTTCTTCAACAAGCCTGTTTTGTAGTGCGTCTCCAGGGATGGCGATTTTTGAGTGCGTTTGATATTTGGCAGCGTTTGCCCAGCCTCTTCTCTGCCAAAATCCCTCGTAGATCTTGTCCACGAGTTCGATGTCAGTTATCCATTTTGCGTTCATCATTCCATACAATCCCGGGACAATTGCTCTTATAGGAAATCCATGCTCTGCTGGTAATGGAGTGCCGTTCATCTCGTATGCAAGGATGGTCCCGTCCATTAGGCCCCTGTCAAGTGGTATTCCAACATCATAACCATCGTAGCACCTAAACACAACGTAAATCGCTTCAGGCAACACCTGAGCTTTTTCAAGTATGCTTTTCAGTGGGACACCCTTCCAATGTGCGGTGCTAATGAGATCGCCATCAATCTTGTCGCTTATGCATTCCAGCGTGGCGTATTCGCTGACAGAAGGCATGGCCTTTAGTTCATCATAAGTAAACTGCATCGGACCATTTTTCACAAGACCGCGTACATTGAGCCTCCAGCTATTTGCGTCTACAGATGGTACGATGATGTTTGTATCTATTCTGTAAAATTTGTCATTTGGAGTCAATTCTGATGCCACAAATGGAGCCAGGGCCTGTTGAGCAAATATGCTGCCCGGGGGAATATTAGAAGGAAGAGGCGGCATAGGTGTTTTCGAGATAGATAATGGCATCGAGGACTCTTTATGGAATACAAAATCTCTGGCCAAGAAAAAGACAGCAGCTGCTGCAGCCGTACCGGCAGCCATTGAAATAAATTGTCTTCTACTTATTTTCGGGACAGCTGGCTGAGGAGCAGCAGCAGCAGCGGTCGTGGCTGGCATGTCAGATTTCTTTCCTTTTGCTTTTTCCTCCTTCCCATCTGTATCTGCGCTGGACGCCACTGTATGAGGGGAATCAATTCTTCTTCTTCTTCTTTTTGCAATATTATCTCCCCTCTGAAAAAGATAAGATAGCGTGTACCCATATGCCACGTTTGGCAGAAGAAGGAAGAGGAGTGCATACTGGATCTCTGACGAACCTGTCAGCAGTTCATTTAGCTGCAAGAGAAATGCACTTATCGCAGCCATCACAACATATGGGATAAAAGAAAGTTGCAACAGGTTCACAGCCGGGCCTTTGCTGGCTAGTCTGGTGTATATTTTATGTAGCAGCACGGCAAGGCCACCGTAAAGAACCAAGTTGACAATAATTGCCATAGTAAATGCAGAGTATTTTGCCAGCGAGCCAAACGTCTCAACAGAAAACGACTCCACCTGCCCGGGGACAAGCGAGAAGAGCGTCTGAGAAGCAAGTTCAGGTACGAATAGCCCTCCTGCAACTACCCTAAAAACCGCAGCTACTAGTAGAGCAACGCCTCCAGCGATGAGGCCGAGTATAAAGTTTCGTACATTTTTGCTCTTCATCTACTGTTAGCCACTCTTCTCCACGTCCTCATCGTCATCATCTCACTCTTCTTGCATGAATGATATCTTTTTGTGTCACTTCATTCATGTGCTCTCTCACCCTTGAGTTCAATAACAGAAGATAATGCCTCCTTTGTCAAAGAGTCGGAAACAACAAAAACTACTACTACTACCACACAGAACTTCGACAGAGAGAAGAATTAAAGCATTTTTCCAGATCAACAGCAGGCAAGAGAGTTGCAATAATAATAATAATTATAATAATAATAATGCACCCTACCTAGTTCATGACTTCTTAAAAACCATGAATACGAAATTGAAATATGAGGTCCATTAATAAGAAGACCAAGGATGATGAACGCTTGTGGATCGGGTTCAGAAGAAGTCTACTGTAGGAAAAGTTAGTATCCAAAAGCCTGTGCAGTACAAGCAAGACCAATTGATTATTGGCTACTTGTCGCTATTTATATAGTACCGAAAAGAGTTTACCAGCTAAATTTGGTTACACCAGCAAGACACTAGTAACCACCGACATGGCTTTGATTGGATTCCTGAAGACAAGCGAAAAGCCATAGCCGCTGTCGTTCAAGAGTTTTTTAAACATAAAAGCAATGATTGCAATCGCAGCAGCGGCAATTATGCTGTGAGCCAGTGGAGCTCCAAATGCGACTACGAGTGGGCCAGTAAAGTATGTGGGACCGATCAACCAGAGCAGAGGGTTATCCTCATGGTGCAACGAGTCTACAAGCACGTGCGACAAGCTGCCGATCGCTGCAGAAATAATAAAATATTTATCCAGCTTTGCGCTGGCAAATCCACTTATGCCTATTTTCTCCAGCTTGGCATGTGCGAGCAATTTTACAAGGACGACTGTGAGGATAATGTCTACGCTCAGCGCGCCTATGAGGGAATGCAGCACCAGCCTGTCAGGATACAATCCCAACAACTGATAAACGAGTACTTCGAGATCAGGCACCATCGCACCCATAGTAAGAGCGGCAAAATTCAGTGCCTTGAATTTCGTTTTAGATGGCCATGCAAACGCAACGTGGAGTGGAGTAATCGGCACTGTTATTAATCAATATACTCAAGGAGGCTTCATAAAAAGAAAATGGATGAAAAAAGGTTTGGGAAGATCATCAGCTGACGTACGCCCGCTCTGCATGCTGCGTAATGTCGAGGCCGATGTCCTCTTCATCTTCCTTGACCTTGAGGCCTATCGTTGCGTCTATCATCTTCATGATGACCACCGTGCCGCCAAAACCAAGCGCGGCTGCGACTGCGACGCCCAGCCCTTGAATTGCCAGCTGCACCGGGTTCCCGTACAGGAGGCCCTCCGGCCCGGCCGGGTTTATCAGGGTGCTTGCGATTATACCTATCGCCAGCGCGCCCACCATGCCAGTTACGCCGTGCACCGAGCTGACATCTAGCGCGTCGTCAATCTTCCAGTGCTCCTTGAAGAGCAGGATGGCATAGTACGAGGCAAAGCCCAGCACTATGCCCAGAAAGAACGAGCTCTGCGCGCTGATAAAGCCTGAAGCAGGTGTGACGCCTGCAAGGCCAGCGATGGCGCCGTTAATCGCTGCAGTCGTAGACGGCTTGCCCGAGCGCTTCCACGAAAGCGCGATCCAGACCAGGG
>Ga0081538_10004289_pt1:0-5000 | contig 13195 bp, 5 predicted proteins | sample TabmetS5T2R1_FD_71022 | JGI IMG/M metagenome (GOLD analysis project Ga0081538, IMG submission 71022) | Tabebuia heterophylla rhizosphere microbial communities from the University of Puerto Rico - S5T2R1 | ecosystem: Host-associated > Plants > Roots > Rhizosphere ...
GGTGATGTAGCCGCTGGCGTCCGAGGCCAGGAAGATCGCTGTGCCGGCGAGATCTTCAGCGAGCTGCATCCGGCCGAGCGGGATATACTTTTCGTATTCGAAGAGCTTGGCGCGGTGATCAGCGTGCATTGGGGTGTCGACCGCGCCCGGGGCGATGGCATTGACCCGCACCCCCTTGGCCGCCACGTCCTGCGCGGCCGCGCGCGTAAGACTTTGCAACGCTGCCTTCGAGGAACAGTAGTCGACGCCACCGCCATCCTGGTTGAACACTGAAGCCCGCGACGACCATGAGCTGCCTATGTTGATGACGCTGCCGCGTCCTGCCTTGATCATCTCCGGCAGCACGGCGCGCATGATCCGCATCGGCGCACGCACGTTGACCGCATAGATACTGTCCCACACCGCGTCCTCGACGGTGAGCATGTCGGCGAAGGTCATGAAGCCCGCATTGTTGATCAGCACGTCGATGCGGCCGCGAAGGTCCAGCGCCGCCTTGACCAGCCGGCCCGGCGTATCGTCGGCCGCAACGTCGCAGGCAACCGTGGCGGCCTTGCGGCCGATGGCTTTGATCTTGCTCGCGGCGGCTTCGAGGTGCTCTGCGTTGCGCTCGGTCAGGACCAGGTCGCTCCCGGCATGGGCGAGCGCCTCGGCCAGAGCGAGGCCGATCCCCTGACCGGCGCCGGTGACGATGCTGCAGTAGCCGCTCAGGTCGAAAAGGTTCCGGGATATGTCGGGGATCGGGAGCGGCATGGGGCTTCGTTCCTCCATATCAGTCGGCACTCGCCGGCGTGGGTTTCAAGGCGAACCAGCAGTTTCCCGGCGGCCTGCCGGTCGGCGCCGGATCTTCTTGCGCCGGAAACGCCGCGTCCAGGCCTGTCTGACAGCGCGGCACCATCATTGTCTTGTGACGGCGCGTTGCAACAGTGATCCCCGCGCTCATCGGCGCCCCGGGGCCCGGTCGCGTTCCCATCTCGGCGACTTTCTGCGCCGACCCGTCTTGTCATGCGGCATGTTGCCGATATATCGTAGAGCTAACAACGACAGAACGATCGAGTAGGAGAAACACGATGAGATTCTGTAGAGGTTCCTGGGACATCGAGGCCCGCAGGCATGCTTTCGGCTTCGATCGCGCCTTCGGCGGCTGGGGACGCCGCGGTGGTCGGGGTCCGGGCGGCGGGCGTCGGCAGAATGTACGAGCGGCGGTGCTGGCTCTTTTGGCCGAGCGCCCGATGCACGGCTATGAGATGATCGGCGAGCTGGAAAGCCGCACCGGCGGCATCTGGCGCCCGAGCCCTGGCTCCATCTATCCGACGCTGCAACTGCTCGAGGACGAAGGACTGATCGTCGCCGAGACCGACGACGGCCGCAAGCGCTTCGCGCTCAGCGAAGCCGGCCGGGAGGAGGCCAGGCGGGCCGCCGAGGCCCCGCCGTGGCGGGACTTCGCCGATGACACCGTGTCGCAGGCGCAGGACTTTCGCGCCGCGGCGTTCGGCATCATGAGTGCGCTGCGCGAGGTGGGCTTCCACGGCACTGCCGAACAGCGCTCACGCGCCCTCGAGGTGCTGAACGAGACCAAGCGCAAGCTGTACGCGATTCTCGCCGAGTCCGAGTAACGCCGCCGCGGCTCGCGCGCTGATCCGCGTCCGGTCCGCGTCGCGCCTGACGCTGCGTAGGCTGGCGCTTGCGGCGGCGTGGGCGCGGCGGCTCCGGGCTCGTAAGGGTCGCCGGCTGTGGTTGGAGGTCGTATACTCTGTGCTTCGTGCCCATGCGGTGCGCATGAATTCCTGTCTGCCTAAATCTTGTGCACCGGTGGCCCATGCCCACATAGAAGGCCAGCCGGTGCCGCGTTCGGGCCGGCGATCGTGGGCCGCCGATGACAAGGGGCCGCAGAAGGGAGATACGCATGGACTTCGAGAAATATACCGAGCGGGCGCGCGGATTTGTCCAGTCGGCGCAGGGCCTTGCCCTGCGCAGCGGGCATCAGCGGTTCGTGCCGGAACACCTGTTGAAGGTGCTGCTGGATGATTCCGAGGGGCTTGCCGGCAACCTGATCCGGGCGGCCGGCGGCGATCCCAGGCGCGCGCTCGAGGCGACCGAGGCGAGCCTTGCCAAGCTGCCCAAGGTCGAGGGCAGTGGTGCCGGCCAGCTCTACCTCGCGCCCGAGACCGCGCGCCTGTTCGAGCAGGCCGAGAAGATCGCCCAGAAGGCGGGCGACAGCTATGTCACGGTCGAGCGCCTGCTGCTGGCGCTGGCGATGGCGTCCGGCACCGATGCCGCCAAGGCGCTGAAGGATGCGGGCGTCACGCCGCAGTCGCTGAACGGCGCGATCGAGCAGATCCGCAAGGGCCGCACCGCCGACAGCGCGTCGGCCGAGCAAGGCTATGATGCGCTCAAGAAGTACACGCGCGATCTGACCGAGGCCGGCCGGGAGGGCAAGCTCGACCCGGTGATCGGCCGCGACGACGAGATCCGCCGTGTGATCCAGGTGCTCTCGCGCCGCACCAAGAACAACCCGGTGCTGATCGGCGAGCCCGGTGTGGGCAAGACCGCGATCGCGGAGGGCCTGGCCCAGCGGATCGTGAACGGCGACGTGCCGGACAGCTTGCGCAATCGCCGCTTGCTGGCGCTCGACCTGGGCGCGCTGGTGGCGGGCGCGAAGTACCGCGGCGAGTTCGAGGAGCGCCTGAAAGCGCTGCTGCAGGAGGTGACCCACGGCGAGGGCGACATCATCCTGTTCATCGACGAGCTGCACAACCTGGTCGGCGCCGGCAAGGCGGAAGGCGCGATGGACGCCTCCAACATGCTCAAGCCCGCGCTCGCGCGTGGCGAGCTGCACTGCATCGGCGCCACCACGCTGGACGAGTACCGCAAGCACATCGAGAAGGACGCGGCGCTGGCGCGGCGCTTTCAGCCGGTCTACGTCACCCAGCCGAGCGTGGCGGACACGATCTCGATCCTGCGCGGCCTGAAGGACAGCTACGATCGCCACCACCAGGTCCGCATCACCGACGGCGCGATCGTCGCCGCGGCGACGCTCAGCAATCGCTACATCACCGACCGGTTCCTGCCGGACAAGGCGATCGACCTGATCGACGAGGCGGCGGCGCGCAAGCGCATGGTGATCGATTCCAAGCCCGAGGCGATCGACGAGCTCGACCGGCGCATCATCCAGCTCAAGATCGAGCGCGAGGCGCTGAAGAAGGAGACCGACAAGGCATCCAAGGACCGCCTGGCCCAGCTCGAGAAGGAGCTTGCCGGGCTCGAGCAGCGCTCGGCCGAGCTCACCGCCAAATGGCAGGCGGAGAAGGAGAAGCACGCCCAGGGCCAGCGGCTGAAGGAGCAGCTCGACGGCTTGCGCCACGAGCTCGAGGTGGCGCAGCGGCGCGGTGATCTGGCGCGCGCCGGCGAGATCGCCTACGGCAGGATCCCCGAAGTCGAGCGCCAGCTCGCCGAGGCCGAGAAGACCAAGGCCGACGAGATGGTGCAGGAGGACGTGACCGAGAGCGACATCGCGCAGGTCGTCTCGCGCTGGACCGGCGTTCCGGTCGATCGGATGCTGGAGGGCGAGCGCGACAAGCTGCTCGCGATGGAAGAGAAGCTGCACACCCGGGTGATCGGCCAGGACGAGGCGGTCGCGGCGGTCAGCAATGCCGTGCGCCGGGCGCGCGCCGGGCTGCAGGATCCGAACCGGCCGCTCGGCTCCTTCCTGTTCCTGGGGCCCACCGGCGTCGGCAAGACCGAGCTATGCAAGGCGCTGGCCGCGTTCCTGTTCGACGACGAGCAGGCGATGATTCGGATCGACATGTCGGAGTACATGGAGAAGCACGCGGTCGCGCGCCTGATCGGGGCGCCGCCCGGCTATGTCGGCTACGAGGAGGGCGGTGCGCTGACCGAGGCGGTGCGCCGGCGGCCGTATCAGGTGATCCTGTTCGACGAGGTCGAGAAGGCGCATCCGGACGTGTTCAACGTGCTGCTGCAGGTGCTCGACGACGGCCGCCTGACCGACAGCCACGGCCGCACGGTCGACTTCAAGAACACGCTGATCGTGCTGACCTCGAACCTCGGCAGCGCGTATATCGCAGCTCTGCCCGAAGACCAGCCGGCCGAAGCCGCGCGCGAGCAGGTCATGGCGGAAGTGCGGGCCAACTTCCGGCCCGAGTTCCTCAACCGGCTGGACGAGACCATCCTGTTCCACCGGCTCGGGCGCGGCGACATGACCGGGATCGTGGCGATTCAGCTCCAGCGTCTCCAGGCGCTGCTCGAGGAGCGCAAGATCCGGCTCGCGATCACCGACGCTGCCAGGCGCTGGCTCGCCGAGGCCGGCTACGACCCGGTCTATGGCGCGCGGCCGCTCAAGCGCACCATCCAGAAGAGCCTGCAGGATCCGCTCGCGCGCCTGATCCTGGAGGGCCGGATCCAGGACGGCGACGAGGTCGAGGTCGACGCCGGCGACGGCGGCCTTTTGATCAACGGCGCCGCCGCCCAGATGGCCGCCTAGCGGATCGCCGCGACCGGCGTGGCGGGGGCCTGATCGGCTTTGCTGGCGACCTGCGTGTTGCGGGTCAGCTCATCGCGCAGCCGATCGATCCTCGCCACCTCCTGGTTGAAACGCTCGAGATCGGCGCCGGCCAGCTGGGTCGCGGGCGGCTGCTTGAGCTTGAGCGGGTTGATCTGCTGGTCGTTGCGCAGAACCTCGTAGTGCAGATGCGGCCCGGTCGAGCGCCCGGTGGTGCCGACATAGCCGATCACCTGCCCCTGGCGGACGCGCTGGCCGGGCCGGAGGCCCTTGGCGAAGCGCGACAGATGGGCGTAGGCGGTGCTGTACTCGCCGCTGTGCCGGACCCTGATGTAGTTGCCGTAGCTGCCGTTGCGCCCGGCGGCGGCGACGCGGCCGCTGCCGGCGGCATAGATCGGCGTGCCGGTCGGCGCGGCGAAGTCGACGCCCTTGTGCATCAGGCTGTAGCCTAGGATCGGATGCCGGCGCATGCCGAAGGTCGACG
>Ga0081538_10004289_pt1:10000-13195 | contig 13195 bp, 5 predicted proteins | sample TabmetS5T2R1_FD_71022 | JGI IMG/M metagenome (GOLD analysis project Ga0081538, IMG submission 71022) | Tabebuia heterophylla rhizosphere microbial communities from the University of Puerto Rico - S5T2R1 | ecosystem: Host-associated > Plants > Roots > Rhizosphere ...
CAGAGAACAGAGATCAGAGGACAGACAGATGGATGGGATCGCGTCAGCGGTTGAAGACCTCGAGGTGTTCAAGCGGGCGTATCGCATCTCTTTGGCTGTCCATCGATGCAGTCTCGACTTTCCTGCTGTCGAGCAGCGGGCGCTGGCGGATCAGATCCGCCGGGCGAGCAAGTCGATCTGCGCCAATCTGGCCGAAGGGTTTGCCCGGCAAGGGCTGGCCCCGGCAGACTTCCGGCGCTTCATCACGATGGCCATGGGATCGGCCGACGAGATGCGGGTGTGGGTCCGCTATTGTCTCGATCTCGGTTACATCGATGAGGCGACTTGGCAAGTCTGGCGCCAGGAATATCACGAGATCGCGAAGATGCTGCAAGGTCTGCTCAAGTCCTTGGGGCATCGGGTCTGATCTCTGTTCTCTGTTCTCTGGCCCGGTAGCGGAGCGTTCCGTAGGCCGGTGAAGGTCGGTCGTGAGGCCGGCTGGAGGTATCGGAAGTGCACATGCTGACATGAGTAGCGATCAACAGGGTGAGAGTCCCTGTCGCCGGAAGTCCAAGGGTTCCTGCGCAAGGTTCGTCCGCGCAGGGTGAGCCGGCCCCTAAGGCGAGGGCGAAAGCCGTAGCCGATGGGAATGAGGTCAACATTCCTCAGCCCGCTGGTGGTGACGGCCGCCGACCGTTGTCCGCGCTTAGTGGATTGCGCGGGCAGCCCAGGCGGTCCAGGAAACAGCCCCAGCTTAAGGACCGTACCCCAAACCGACACAGGTGGACTGGTTGAGCATACCCAGGCGCGTGAGAGAACGGTGTTGAAGGAACTCGGCAACTTGCCCCCGTAACTTCGGGATAAGGGGGACCGGCCTTTGGGCAACCAGGGGCCGGTGGCACAGACCAGGGGGTGGCGACTGTTTACTAAAAACACAGGGCTCTGCGAAGTCGCAAGACGACGTATAGGGTCTGACGCCTGCCCGGTGCCGGAAGGTTAAGGGGAGGGGTGCAAGCTCCGAACCGAAGCCCCGGTAAACGGCGGCCGTAACTATAACGGTCCTAAGGTAGCGAAATTCCTTGTCGGGTAAGTTCCGACCTGCACGAATGGCGTAACGGTCTCCCCGCTGTCTCCAACACCGACTCAGCGAAATTGAATGGCCCGTGAAGATGCGGGCTACCCGCGGTCAGACGGAAAGACCCCGTGCACCTTGACTACAGCTTTGCACTGGCAGCAGGCGCGCCATGTGTAGGATAGGTGGGAGCCGATGAAGCGCCGGCGCCAGCCGGCGTGGAGGCAACCTTGAAATACCACCCTTGGCGTGCTTGCTGTCTAACCGCGGCCCGTGATCCGGGTCCGGGACCCTGCATGGCGGGTAGTTTGACTGGGGCGGTCGCCTCCCAAAGGGTAACGGAGGCGCGCGATGGTGGGCTCAGGCTGGTCGGAAACCAGCCGTTGCGTGTAAGGGCACAAGCCCGCCTGACTGCGAGAGCGACGGCTCGAGCAGAGACGAAAGTCGGCCCTAGTGATCCGGTGGTCCCGCGTGGAAGGGCCATCGCTCAACGGATAAAAGGTACGCCGGGGATAACAGGCTGATCGCCCCCAAGAGTCCCCATCGACGGGGCGGTTTGGCACCTCGATGTCGGCTCATCACATCCTGGGGCTGGAGCCGGTCCCAAGGGTTCGGCTGTTCGCCGATTAAAGTGGTACGTGAGCTGGGTTTAGAACGTCGTGAGACAGTTCGGTCCCTATCTGCCGTGGGTGTGCGAGACTTGCGAGGCCCTGCCCCTAGTACGAGAGGACCGGGGTGGACGAACCTCTGGTGGACCGGTTGTGGCGCCAGCCGCACCGCCGGGTAGCTACGTTCGGTCGGGATAACCGCTGAAGGCATCTAAGCGGGAAACCCTCCTCAAAACCAGGTCTCGTCGAGAGCCGTGGTCGACCACCACGTCGATAGGCCGCAGGTCGAAGCGGGGCAACCCGTGCAGCCGAGCGGTCCTAATCGCTCGAACGCTGCGTTCGCACCCAGCCCCGAGCACGCGAAGTCCAGAGGTCAGAGATCAGAGGTCAGAGATCAGAACAAGCCAGCGTCAGCCGCGTGGCCGGACGCGCGGCGATCTGACCTCCGACCTGCGACATCTGAGCTCTGCCACCCATGCTCCCCAAGCTTCACGACGCCAAGCGATGGCGGCTCACCGCGCGCACGGTCTGCGCCCGAGGTGATCTGACCTCTGACCTCTGATCTCTGTCCTCTGAACTTCTGCCTCGACCTGGTGGTCACAGCGCGGAGGCCCCACCCGACCCCATTCCGAACTCGGCCGTGAAACTCCGCTGCGCCCAGGGTACTGCCCTCTTAAGGGTGGGAGAGCGGGTCACCGCCAGGTCAAGCCAGGAGCTCAGGCGCTCTGACATCGGATCTTTGACCGCTGCATCCGACGGGTTCCTCCCCCGATCGGCCCCGGCCGACTGAACTCGGCCGTGAAATTGGTCTTGGGAGCCCTCGGGGTTGGCGCCCCGAGGTGTGGCTCCAAAGACCGCCCCTCGATCGGGCTCAGCGACGGAGCCTCAACTCCATCAGCCCGCTCGAGCCACCCTCCTCAGGGTGGGAGAGCGGGTCGTCGCCAGGTCGAGCCAGCAGCCCAAAGATCAGCGCTCAGATGACAGATGTCAGAGCTCAGAGAGCCTGCCCTCGGGCCGCGCCCCGAGGGTCAGGGATCAGGCTGCGCGCCGCACCGCGCGGGCCAGCCGGAGCGCAGCGCGCGGCCAAGAGCGGCGCTGCCTGCCCTTGTGCCAAGGGCGCGGACCCGTCGTCGCAACTTTTGCGCGCTCCGCCCGTCACGACCCGCTTCCCCAAGGCCCAGGAGGTCAGTGCTTTTGCTCTCTGTCATCTGTCATCTGCCGTTCGCGGGGTGGAGCAGTCCGGTAGCTCGTCAGGCTCATAACCTGAAGGTCGCAGGTTCAAATCCTGCCCCCGCAACCAATTTTGTGCACGCCGTAACAGGGCCGCTCGCAGCGCGCGGCCCTTTTGCTCTTGCGGCCAGACCGAGGATGCCCGCCAGGTCGCCGTGCAGGGTAATCGAGAGGGTCTCCTTGCCGTCCTGCCAGACCGGCGTCAGCTCGATCCGGTCCAGAAGCGAACGGAGCAGGTCCGCCGCTTCGGCCCGGTTCTCTTCGGCTGTCAGGGCCTGCGTCAGATTGGCGACCTGATCGCGGTAA
>Ga0081538_10004290_pt1 | contig 13193 bp, 10 predicted proteins | sample TabmetS5T2R1_FD_71022 | JGI IMG/M metagenome (GOLD analysis project Ga0081538, IMG submission 71022) | Tabebuia heterophylla rhizosphere microbial communities from the University of Puerto Rico - S5T2R1 | ecosystem: Host-associated > Plants > Roots > Rhizosphere ...
CAGCCTGTCTCTCCTCTCTAATAGCTGATAACGGGCGCAACTCTCTTTCTTCGTGGATGGCCTTATGCAAGTAACCAGTGAAAAACTCTATCATCGCCATCATGGCCTTTGGAGTGGGTTGTACTGACATAACTCTAGTCTCGACTCTGTAAAAACCAGCATTGATTCTAATTCGGGCGTCATCATGACGCTCTTTTACCATTTCAAAGTAATCCTTTGCAATTACCGGTTTTCTTGAAATAATGTAATCGATGTAATCTTCAACCCCTCCAAGATACCGAGATATACTTGGGAAGCCCGAGTTTTGCTGCTCCGATTGATCGTAGAGATAAATTCTTGGCTCGTGGAATGAAAAGACCCTGCCAGCGAAAAGTCTGCTATTTGCTCCAAGCAATATTACAGATGGGATTAAATTCAGAATGTAGTTGAACATTTGCGCTGTAAAGTTGGGGTTTTTTCCTTGCAAATGAAGATGGAAGCCTTGAATGGCAGTTGCAACATGAAGTGCCTTGAGCTTTTGCCCATCAATCTCTACGTCTGGGATTCTACTTTGCCATCTTGCGAGTCGTAGGTAGCGCGGTTTCCTTGTAATGAGATCATCCTTTAAAATGTAAGGCGATGGGTTAGATCCTAAGAATACAGGAAATACCTCATTATCATCTTTGTAGACTTTGTTGACAATTTGGTTAAGATGCTCTATGAATTCTTCAAACTGTAAATTCAGCTGTGCAAGCCGTTCAAATGAAACCGGCTCTGTTCTGTATTCAAGCTGGCATATACCGTATTCAAAATCGATATCATGATATTGCCGTAGGAGGTCGATTACAGGTTTTGCATCAACTGGCGTTCCTTTGCTGTCAATAAGACATATCTCGATCTCAACTCCTACCTTGAAGTTCTCATCAATTCTTGCAGCATGACTACGTACTCGTGCTTTGAGTCTCTCTGCCTGGTTTATGATGTTATTGCTTGCATCTGATGTAATAAGCACATAACAGAAGTTATCTGATTCCTTAATTTGGCTTTCTAGCTCAGCCTAGTGATTGATGAATAGGGCCGCAGAGTTAATTCTGCTTTGCCTTCGCGCCCTGCTCCTGCAGTGACGCCTGTTAGTCTTATCCTGTCGCCTACATTCAACTTGTTGACGCCCGCACTCTGGTTACGCCATCCAACTAGCCTGATCTCCCCTGTATCGTCACCAAGCAGAGTGGACGTCATAGGCACGGTCTCACCTGACTTGGTGTTCACTTCTGCAGTCTCGGGTGCTTGAAGGACAATTGCTTCAATGGTGTATGGATCCTGTGAAATCTGCACATCTTGTATCTTTCTCTCAAATTTCGACTGTTTTGGAAATGATGCGTCATCACCCTCATCTGCCACTCTGACATACGAATCATCCTTTGATAGTGTAACCGAATTGCCAAGTATCCGTGAAGGCACACACTCGATCATTGCACCTTCATTCAATTGTTTGGAGTTGATTAGTGAATTGTCAATCGTAAGTATGAGCGGGCTACCTGCTCTGTCGATTGCAAGGCACATAAAGCTACCTTTCCCTGTTTCTTCGCCGATAGAGATGATTCGAAGGGGCATTACCTCCACATCTTCTTGCGAATTTGAGAACTGCAATGCCGTGCCTTCGTCGCCATGGATCTCAAAGTCGCCGCTGCCATACTGTGGATTACCTTGCTTTACTCTAACACCAATTAGGTGGACCTTAGAACCGGTCTTGAACACCTTGGGAACTCTTGACTCATCGACATTCCAGATAACTGCTCGCAACGAGCGAGTGCCTGCTTCGTCTGAGAGTTGTAGCTGGAGAGATTTGCTAACTTCACCCCTTGAATTGACAAAATCAGTTACTCTGGGGTTAGAATTGACGATGCCAGAAACGACTGCATTGTCCTGTAGAGAATTTATCGCATCCACTGTGATAGTCAGCGAATCAATTGTAGGGATAGATGGATCCTCTGTCACAGTCTCAATCGTACTATAATTACCAAGGTTGATCACTGGTTTGCCGTCAAGACCTGCCCTGACGTATCCCTTTACCACCTTGATCATATCACCCATCTGCAGACCCATTTCGTCTGGTATCGTAGTATGTTTGTCCCATAGCTTGACTTTGACTTTTGCATCCTTGTCATATATCACAAGCGTGCGGGTAGTGGCCTGCTCATTGCTATCTCTTTTGATGAACCTGTGAATAGGGTAAACGTTCATAATCCTGCCTACAACTGTGGCCTCTTTTGCACCTATGTAAATGTCTTTGAGACCTGTCTGCATCTTAGAGGCATTGTCAAATGATACACCAAGGTCGGCAGCAACAAGGAAGAGTGCACCTTGGTCAGTAAGATAGCCAGCACCGACCTTGCGCTTTTTTTCATCAATCAAGGCTCTTACCTGCTCTGGGTCCAGCTCAGGGTGCTGTCGTAGAAGGATCTCTAGCATTCCCTTAAAATCGTGGGACGACGACAAGCTTGCAATGAACCTCCAGTCTGAAAGAACCATTGCTATTCACTTGCCTATATATCTTGAGAGATATATTTGAGAGAAAAATCTCGTTCATTCATTCATCTAAGAAAAATATTTGGTTCCCTGAGAGATTTATGCCCAGAATTCGACTTGATATTTATGGGAATTCGCTTGGATACCTACGCAATAACAGCAGCACTGCATTGTCGCAATGCATGCTCATCTTTTCCTCTGTTTTCTAAAATGATTGCTAGGACTCCCCTTAGATAAAGGCAGAAATTAGACTTTTTTGCGCACTTATCTGCGAATGGAGCATTGCATCCATGTTTCTGACCTGCACAAAAGCTATGGACAGGTGCGTGCAGTAGATGGAATATCATTTGATGTGGAGTATGGTAGCGTATTTGGCTTTCTTGGCCCAAACGGTGCAGGTAAAACAACTACGATAAGAGTGCTCACGACCCTTGTCAAGCCAACTTCGGGGATAGTGAAGATCTTTGGCAAGGACATTGTAAAGCATTCCCGCGAAATTAGAAAGCGGATGGGAGTCGTGCTGCAGGAGCCGAGCTTTGAGGCTAACCTGAGGGTAGACCGTGCACTTGAGCTTTATGGCCTCATGTGGGGCATGCCAGGCGAAAAGAGGCGTGACAGAGCAAGGGAGCTCTTGGAAAAATTCGAACTTGTACCATTCAGAAATACAAAAAATGACGAGTTGTCCATAGGTCAGCGTAGGCGCGTACAAGTTGCGAGGGAATTTATGCATGACATGGATCTGATGTTCCTAGACGAACCAACGGTAGGTCTTGACCCAACTGCAAGACGAACCTTACTCGATTATGTCAAAAAGCATGTTCGAGGTGGGCTGACTGTGTTTTTTACAACCCATATCATGGAAGAAGCAGAATATTTGTGCGATGAAATAGCAATAATTAATAAAGGTAAGATAATCGCCACTGACACGCCTGCCGGCCTGAAGCAAAAATATGGAGGTGTCAAGGCAGTAGAGATCAAGCTAAAGGATTTGACTGCGGCTCAGCCAGTCATGCAGATCATCGGACAGATAGCTGACGGCTCTGTAATTGAGATGACAGCACAAGACACGATAAGGATAAGCTCGGCAGAGGCTCAAGAGATGCTAGTCAAGATAATTGAGTCACTTTCAAAAAATGCTGTTCAGGTAGAAAGTGTCTCTATGAACCCGCCTACACTTGAAGAAGTGTTTCTGACTGTTATTGGAAACGGGACCTAAATCTTCATTCTCATCATCGAAAGTGTGGCGAGAAAGAATACTGCTGCAGTAGCAGCTGCGATGATGCCAACTTCAATATTTGTAAATAGATCTATGTTGTTGAAGATGCCAGCCCTTGTAATATCGACTATGTATGTCAGTGGATTGAGATAAAATGCGGCGCTCAACGCTCCAGGTACTCCCTGAGTTGGATAGAACGCAGTGCTGACAAATGAGAAGAATAGGAACACACTGTTGACTATGACGTTGAAACCCTCGCTGCTCTTCAACCGCGTTGATATGATGATTGCGATCGAGCCGAAGAATATCGCGCCTGTTATAAGTGCATAGAGTACGTATAAGGACCCTACAAGAGTAGGTTGGGCGCTTCCGACTAGCGTGGGTGAGCCGGCCACTAGGATAAGCCCCGCGCTTGCAAGGCCCATCAACATGATTGTGACTATGGTGCTAGCGATATACTCCATCCTTGCAAAGGGCATCACCAGTATCTGTTGGAACATACCGTTTCGCTTATCATTCCATATTATGCTGCCGGCAATCGTGCTGCTGTTCATCATATTAAAGCCGATCATGCCTGCAGCCAAGAACGCTGGGTATGGAACGGTTGTATCACCCATTGGAACCCCCTGATCGCCAATGAGTGCTGAGTACGAATAACCCGCGATAAAGATGTAGACTATGGGAAAGACGACCTGCCAAACGAGGAAGACCTTGTCAATGGAAGCTACAATGTTCCTGTAGAGCAGTATTGCAACGGCATTCAATAGCAGTCGCTAGCTCTGTTGAGCATTGAAGTATATTAACGATGATGGTTTGATCGAACAATCGAGTATAGTTTTCATAATCTGTGAGGTCTGTTGTCATTTTTGCATGTTGTGTAGAGAATCAAATTGATCTGTAATGTATTGACTAGATTTAAATAACTTGAAACAAAGCCTATTAACAAACGTATCATGATTGCTGAAGACATGGCTGAAAAGAAGCTGCGCGGCTCTGGTGGCTACGCTATTGCTAGGGTAACAGATGATGAGCAGAAGAAGGGAAACCTTGGAGGTCCAGAGCTGTTCTTAGCAGGCATTGGCAGGCTTGATGAGGATAGGTTCGTGAAGTACTATTGCAATAAATGTGAAAAAGCGTATGAAGGCTCACCATCGTTAGTATTTGAAAACCCCAATGAAGAGCTTGGAGAAGGCGTCACCCTTATTGAAAAGGGTGAGTACAAGTGCAAGACATGTAGTGCCACAATTGCACAATATCGCAAGTTCGACGCTTCTGCTCAGACAATTCAGCAGCAAGAGGCTACTAATATTAGCACTGTTCAAGCACCTGAGTCTAGAATAGAAGAAGAAGCAAGCCAGACTTCTCCATCTGATCTAACTGTCGTTCCAGCAGCAACAGCAACAACAATTACCAGCGGTAACTTTTTTCCAATCCAATCCTTAGTTGGCATGTCTGCTTATGATAGTGAGGCAATGCTAATTGGAAAGGTTGAGCAAATAGGTCTGCGCAAGGTTAGTGCCAGGGGAAACGCGCATATAGTGATTAAGGTGGGTGAAAAAGAAGTACCTTGGGAAGGCATCTCGAAAATAGGAGATATTCTTCTGCTCAAAACTACTGAAACGAAGTCTGCTGCGACAGCGGCTGGAGGCAAGTGCTCCGCATGCGGTTATCAAAACGAATCTGATGCTGCATTTTGCGCAGAATGCGGTACCAAGCTTTAGCGTATCTTGCTACTTTATGATTATTCTGGCGTCCACCACTCTGGCTCCTTTTCCCTCTTCAAGTACTAAAAGTGGGTTGATGTCAAATTCCTTTATCTCTGGGAAGTCGACGACGAGTTGAGAGAGTCTCTGGAGCGAATCTGAGATTGCTCTTAAATCCGATGATTTTTCTCCTCTGACGCCCTTTAACAGTTTTATAGTCTTGATAGATTCGACCATATTCATCGCCTCTTGCTCGTCTATGGGAACGATTCTAAATACAACATCTTTGAGCACTTCGACATAGATGCCGCCAAGACCAAACATGATGACTGGCCCAAATGTAGGGTCCTGACTTGCACCAAGTATAGTTTCCTTTGCAGACTTCACCATTTCCTGAACAAGCACACCCTTTATCTTCGCATCTGACTTGTACTTTAGGGCATTCTCTGTTATTGTATTAAATGAATTTCTTAATTCATCATCAGTCTTGATACCCACCTTGACTCCACCCGCATCAGACTTGTGGATGATGTCTGGAGAAACTATCTTCATGACTAGAGGATACCCTATTTGCCTTGCAGCATTGATACATTCTTGCTCCGTAGTACACAGGATACTTTTTGGAGTTGGAAAGCCATAGGCCTCAAGTACTTCATAGCCTTCCTCTTCAAGAAGGTTGTTCCTTCCATTCTTGCGGACGTTTTCAAATATTGACTTTACCTTAGATGTATCTTTGGCAAATTGCAGGGCGGCTCTCTTGTTTGAAGCTTCATTGATCCACTTCTTAAAATCATACATTGCCTTGAGCGTCCTTATCGCAGGCTCTGAGTATAGGTAGTATGGGATACCACCTTCTGACATTATCCTTCTATTTTCTATCCCTTCTGCAAGACCCATCAGTGATGCTAGTATTGTCTTGTTTGGGAATTGCTGTGACATCTTGACAAGAACCCTTGCAAGGTCGTCATAGTTGAGTGTGGCTGAAGGAGTGCACATTGTCACAACGGAGCCTACATTTGGATGCGCCAATGTCAAAAGCAACACTTTTTCAAATCTTAGGTAATCGGCGTCGCCAACAATATCTACAGGGTTTCTTGGTGAACCATATGCCGGTATAACCCCCGCTATCTCGTCTCTTATAGAGGAGATATCTGACATCTTCAATCCGTACCTAGAGCAAGCATCGGTTGAAATTATAGCTGGGCCACCAGCATTCGATACAATAACAACATTGCCATCCGGTAGAGGTTGTTTTGAAAATGCAGTGGCAAGATCGAACAACTCGCCCATTGTGTCAACTCTAATTACACCACATTGGGTAAAAGCCGCTTCATAGTTTGCATCAGAGCCACCCAGCGCGCCAGTGTGCGAAGCAGCCGCCTTTGCACCTTCAGCAGTCCTGCCAGACTTGAGCACAATGATCGGCTTTTTTCTTTCAGTGGTTATCTTCTTTGCAATTTCCATGAATCGCCTTGCGTTGCGTATATCTTCAAGGTACATTACAATTACTCTAGTGTCTTCGTCTTCTGCCAAGAGCTCAAGGACATCGCTCTCATCCATGTCCACCTTGTTGCCCATGCTAATGACCTTTGAAAAACCAATGTCCTGAGCTTCTGCGTCCTCTACTGTTGCGGCGCAGATGGCCCCACTCTGCGATACAAGTGCTATATTGCCAAATTTTGGAGTAATTTTTAGAAACGTAGAATTCATTATGTTATCTTTTGAGAAGCTCATTATTCCAAGGCAGTTTGGACCAATGACCTTAATGCCATACTTCTTGGCAGTCTCGCCAACCTCTCTTTCCAGCTTAGCACCCGCCTCATCTACCTCTTTGAAACCTGCAGAAACAATAATCGCACCTTTAATTCCCTTCTTGCCTACCTCCTCCATGACGGGAGGGGTAAATTTGCTGGGTGTAGCAACAACTGCAAGATCTATTGAGTCTGGAATATCAAGTACGTTCTTGTATGCTGTCAGGCCACCCACTGTCGGATTTGATGGGCTGACTGGGTAAATCTTGCCCTTGAAGTGCTTTGCGATATTGTAAAAGATCGTCTTGCCTACTCCAGCCTTCTCAGAAGCCCCAATTATAGCGATCGACCTGGGAGAAAAGAAGATCGAGTTTGACATTAACTGAAAGGCATCTAATGCTGGTTATAAATTATTCATATGGATATCTTTTTTACTGCCACAAGAGGAATATACAATACTGTCAATGTCAAGCGGTATTTTGATGCTACTAGTCATTCCAGCAATCATCGCATTTGTATTTGGAATTTGGGTATTTTATAGCGTGATAATTGATGTATCAGAAAGGGAAACAGCTCAATTTACTGAAGTAGGACCTGATACGATCAGAATGAAGGTCGACCCTCCAGCGTAAAGCACCTCTTAGCTTAACTTTTCAAACATGCAAATTTAGGATGTATGTAGATAGAGATTAGGCCAATCAACCAGCCAAATAGTTAAAAAGTAACCTTTATTTTAATTACAAAAACTTTAACAACACTGTATTGAACACGATAAATGAAATAGTAGATGCTGAAATGGACGGTCTAATTTCAGACCTTCAGATCCTGATAAGGCAACCAAGCGTTTCTGCGAAAAAGCAGGGCTTAGTCGAGTGTGCCAACCTTGTTGCAAAAATAATGCGCAAAGCTGGCATCAACTCTGAAGTTCTCTACCTTGACGACAAGAATATCCCGCCCATTGTTTATGGCGAACTAAAATCAAAGTCAAATCCGAACAAGACTATTTTGTTTTATAATCATTATGATGTGCAGCCAGAAGAACCCCTCGAGCTATGGGAGAACGAACCATTTAGTGGAAAGGTCGAGGGTAACTTCGTATTTGGCAGAGGTTCAGCAGACGATAAGGGAGAACTGATTACACGTATCAAGGCAGTTGAATATTGCTTGAAAAATACAGGAGATGTTCCTTGCAATGTAAAGTTCATGGTCGAAGGTGAAGAGGAGGTCGGAAGCGTGCATGTCGAACAGTATCTGAATAGGTACAGCAATAGGCTTTCTTGCGATGGCGTAGTATGGGAGTTTGGATACGTAGACGCTAAAGACAGGCCAATAATAAGCCTTGGCATGAAGGGATTGTTATATGTTGAATTGATAGCAAAGGGGCCAGTGCGTGACGCCCATTCTAGTCTTGCAGTACTAATTGAAAATCCCGCGTGGCGTCTTATCTATGCGCTCAATACAATGCGGGATCAGACCGGCAACATATTAATCAAGGATTGGTACAAGGAAGTGCGGTCATTTACGGAACAAGAACTATCAGCGCTTGCAAGGGAGCACTTTGACGTGGAAGAATTTATGAAAGAGTATGGTGTGAGCAAGTTTGTAGCTGACGCAAGAGGAACCGACATAAAAAAAGCACTCGTAGGAATGCCTACCTGCAACATTGCCGGCATCCACTCTGGCTACATTGGCGAAGGTGCAAAAACTGTATTGTCCTCCCAGGCAGCAGTCAAAATAGATTTTAGACTTGTGCCTGATATGGTGCCTGAAAGGCAGTTTGAACGACTCAAGGATCACTTGAAGGAATATGGCTTTTCAGACATCGAGGTCAAGCTTATACATGGGGAAGCTGCTGCAAGGACCCCTATCAATGACGCTTTTGTTCAGCAGGTGGAACAGGCTGCAAAAGAGACCTTTGGCTCAGCGATAATAAGTGTGTCCTCTGCGGGCACAGGTCCGATGTACTCTTTTGCAAAGCTGCTCAAGGCCCCCTGTATTTCAATCGGTAGCACTTACATGTTTGCCCGCATGCACTCGCCAAACGAATTTGCTAGGATTGATCTATTGAACAAGACAACTAAATGCATTGTAAGGGTGATGGAAAGATTTGCCAGCTAGAATTAGCAGTAATAGTAGTAGTAGTAGCCACCAAGTCATAATCTCGAAAGTAGAGGAGTTTATATCCACATCTTGAAACGTGGGCCCAGCGTTCTAGGTGTGTCACTATGCTAATTATATAACTGAAAAGACACATCTTGGAATAGATAATGGATGGGGAGAGATTTGAACTCTCGACCACCTGTGTGTAAGACAGGTATCCTAACCAGGCTAGACTACCCATCCGGTAAACTGCTCGTCAGTTGAGCGGATCGATATTAATAGTATTTGGAGTCGCTGCTTCTAAAAATAAACAATATATATCCTACTACAATTTTGATTTCTGAAAATGTCTCGAGCTGAGGGTATAAGAATTCCACGTCTTCTTCTGATGGTTGTTGGTTATTTTGCTGCTATGATTCTTTTGACTTCTGCTTTTCCAAGTGCGTTTGCCCACGGCGGGCATCAGCCGCCTGCAGCCGATTTTGAAGGCAAGAAGGCTAGCCTCTTTGTCAAGCTTGACCCGCCAGTGGTAACTGATATCAGCCAGCCTGTTTCCATAAGTGCACGATTTTTTGATGAAAACACGAACGAGAATTTTAAAGAAGTGACCTATAGGATCTTTTTTCAAAAGGACGGCGTTGAAATTCCAATTGTAACAGAGGGCGGCCAATTCGGCGGGCAGGGTTTCTTCTATGATCCTGAAGGCGACTTGCAAATACAGGTTGTTCCTAAGGATACTGAGAATGTAGTAGCAAGAGGCGAGGCAGAGCCTCAGTTTGGAGGAATTTGGAATAGAGGAGGACCCGTTGTGGTAGAGGGGCCTCTCTTCACAGAGCCTGGCCTATACAACCTGTTTGTTGAGGTACATACTGTTGGCACCACTCGAACTCAGGTAGACCCCGTACTTCAATATGATGTGTGGGTGACTCCGGGTCGAGAAGAATCGATCAACATATCAGAAGGCAACCAGGCTCAGCAGGTCAAGATCAGAAACTACTATGGCGCCATTGACAGCTCTAATTATGATCCTGCGACAAATACAATTCAGTTTTCAATGCCGTTTAATTGGACCTCTGACATGATAAGCAGGATAGGCATGCTTCATACGGAAGTATTCATTCCAAAGTCGTTATCTGACTTTAACAAACAATCACTCAATGCTACAGTAAATGGGATAAGTGTTCCCGTGGCAGTAGATACCTATACTCCAAATGCAACTATAGTGCACTATACCATATCAAAGACTAACCTTGAAAATATTGCTAGCAAGGTGACATCTGAGAACCGAACACCGGACAAGGCAGTGTTCGGACTAAGCCCTTCAAGCCCTGATAGTGAAGTAAAGGTGGCTCAAGTTTCTGCAGAGTCAGAGAATTATAAGGTGGGTCTAACATGGCCTGAACAGATTCTCCCCCAACAGCCAGTAACGTTTGGCCTCAGAATAACTGACAAATCCGATATGCCTGTATCTGCTGCCGCATACGAATTAGTCCTTGTGGACAAGGATGGCAACGAAGTAACACGCTCCGGAGGAGTGACCACTCCTGAAGGGATATCTTCTCAGGATGTAGCATTTGCGTCGCCGGGATCATTTAATGTGCGAGTAGAAAAGATAAAGGACACGAACGAAATGGTACAATCTGGCCTGACCGTAGTTCCTGAGTTTCCCCTAGGCTTTGCTTCTATAGTAACCACAATTGCAATAGCTGCAATTGTAATAGCTGCTAAGAGGATGTCGTTCCTTCAAAGGGGCAATATGTATTAGAGATACTGACTTACTTATCTTATGTCCAACGATGAATATCGCAAATTGTCTCAGAATGAGATAGAGCAGGAAGTAAGCAAGCTTGATAATTGGAAGGTTGTCAATGGCAAGATAAACAAGACGTTTGAGTTTAGTGATTTCGTGCAGGCATTTGGATTTATGACAAAAGTTGCAATGAATGCAGAAAGGATGAACCATCATCCCGAATGGTTTAACGTTTACAATCGAGTTAGGGTCGACCTTGTGACGCATGATGTCAATGGTATAAGCAACTACGATATTGAGCTTGCGAGGATCATCGATACTATTGCCAAAATTTGAATATCTGCTTTACGACATAGTTAACAGAACCCTACAATGAAAGGATAAACAGCTAGAACAAGAATAATAAAACGCTATCGTTGTTTTAACAGGAAATAAATAGCAAGAATCTCAGAAACAATAAGATTGCCTTGTGTCTTAGGTATACGCTACGACATATACGATAGTGACCTAGAACTTGAGGGGATATCATACGATTATCAAGTCAGGAACATCAAGATACGGACAATCTTTATTCCCATTGGAATTCAGACAGCAAAGATAACGTCAACTATGCCAAGCACTAATAGTTCAGGGTAAGACAATAGCAGCAGACATCAAATAACACAAATAAATAAATTACTTTTATGTCCATTAATCTAGTTATCTATCATGTTATCGGAATAACGTTTGCTCTCGAAGTGGGAATCTTCAATGTAACAACTCCATCCACGTATGTTGCTGTTCCAGTCACTTTTTCTCCTTCTTTGATAGAGACAGGCAACGATATTCTTTTATCCATTTGAATAGGCCTCTGTTTATAATATACTATGGCGCCAAGACTTTCATCCTCTGGTTCTATTCTTTTCGCTCTTATTGAGAGAATATCATCATCAATACTAATCTTAATCTCATCTCTCTTGAAACCTGGTAAGTCAATCTTAACAATCAGACCATTTTCATCTTCATACATATCCGTTGCTGGCATTACAAATTCGTAAAACTCGCGTGATCTTTTGCCTATTTCTCTAGATAACTCTCTTGCTGCATAACGCATTAAAGTCATACAGCATTAGATTTGAGTTCATAGCATAAATATTTTCTACCAGCATTTACCTTGGAGATTACTCCTAGGTGACCTCAAGCAACATCAGGTCGTTACAATAAGATCCTAAGCTTGTTTGCTCTCTATATCTCCCTATCTGTTATGAGATCGTCTATTTTACACTTTCACGATCTTTAGACTAGTCTTAATCATATATGATTATAGGTTTAGCATTTGTTCGTATGATATTTACTTACTATATTCAACTAGCAAAACAAGCACCTATGACGCTCAACACAATGCGGAGCAAATCCTGTAGCAGAAATTGTTGATTCTATCCATTACTCCATTGAGTAAAGACAAAAGATGGCTCATACATCTGCTGATTACTTCAATTTCACTACATCGCACCGAATTTGCTTGGATTTCATCCCTGCAAAACTAACAAGTATTATTATTGTCTTGTTTAGTAAATATGTATGTACTTCGGTTACCTTTAGACGGAATAAGACTATTTCGTGCGACTATTTGCTCCTTTCCTGGCAAGTAACAATTCACTAATTTCCATCTGCCCTTGAGCCCTCTATACACTCGCTCATAAATTTACTTAAGCGATATTTTCGCCGTCATACAGCATGGGGCGATAGACAGGGCGAGCTTATCGTAATATACTACATAGCAGAGAGTACTGTGTAGGTATCAGCCGACAACTTAAACCGTCAAGGTTTGGTGATTGAGAGGATTATTAATCTATGTGACACAAGACAAAAGGGTATACTTGTCAATTCAGTTGGACTGACTGTAATAGGCTAGCAATGCAGCAATAGTTTTTGCATCCTCGATATTTCCATTGAGGCATTTTTCAATTGCCACCGTAAATTTCATCTTCATTATCTCAATATCCTCATCATCATCCAGAAGACCCCTCGTTATTTCTCTCAGGTTCGTAGCTACAAATACATGCATCAACTCAGTAGAGTAGCCGGGCGCAAGATACCATTTCAAGAGCGGTTTGAGAGTGCCAGAGCAGCCAATCTCTTCTGCCATTTCGCGAATTGCCGCCTGCATCGGTGTCTCGTTCTTT
>Ga0081538_10004291_pt1 | contig 13193 bp, 12 predicted proteins | sample TabmetS5T2R1_FD_71022 | JGI IMG/M metagenome (GOLD analysis project Ga0081538, IMG submission 71022) | Tabebuia heterophylla rhizosphere microbial communities from the University of Puerto Rico - S5T2R1 | ecosystem: Host-associated > Plants > Roots > Rhizosphere ...
TGCCCAGCACGCAGAAGCGATCGCAGATCTCGTCGCTGACGAACGCTCCGTGGCGCGCGCCCACGCGCGAGTGCTCGTCGTAGTCGTAGTGCGTCTCCGCCGGCACGTAGTCGGTGAGCGCGCGCGGCACCACCTGGCCGTCGGCGCCATAGCGCTTTATCAGGTCGCGCACGTGGTTGGAGACCATCGCGGGGAACCAGCGCACCTGCTCGCGGGCCGCCGCCAGGTCGTCCGAGATGTGCGTGGGGGCGCAGACGATGCACTTGAGCGCCGTCGGATCGCGGCCCGCCTCGGCTGCCGCCGCGCGCGCCGTCTCCATCGTCCACTTGATGATGTCCGGGTCGGCGAGCTGGATGATCACGCCGTCGCCGACGCGGCCGGCCACGGCGAGCACGCGCGGGCCGTAGCCCGCCACGTGCATCTCGATCGGTGGCAGCTCCGGACGCACCCAGCCGAGCTCGATGTCGGTGTCGTTCCAGTGCACCTGCTCGCCGTTCATGAACGGCTTGATCATCTTCAGCGCTTCCTCGAAGGGCCCGACCCTGACCGGCTTCTGACCGATGTAGCGCCGTGCCGAGTCGCCGCGCCCGATGCCCATCACCATGCGCCCGTCCGAGATGTCCTGCAGCGTCGCGTAGGCGCTCGCCACGACCGTCGGCTCGCGCGTGCCGGGATTGGTGACCATGTGGCCAAGCTTGATCCGCTCGGTGGCCTTGGCGGCGAGCGCGAGCGTCGGGACCGAGTCCTGCCAGAGCACGTGCGAGTCGTAGGTCCAGCCGTACTCGAAGCCTTCGCGCTCTGCCATCTGAAGCAACTCGATCAGGCGCTGGTAGGGCGGGTCCGGGAGGACGGTGACGCCGAAGCTGAGTGACATGGCGCACACAACTTATTTCACCGGTGCGTACCCTCGGTCGAAAGCGACCATTCGACACTTCTCGAACTATGGATCCGGTACGCCAGCGCAACTCCGATGTCAGCGAGGAGGTGCTGCGCTCAGGGCGCGGCGACCGGGCGGACGAGGCGCAGGGCGAGCAGCGCGCAGATCGCACCGAGGCTCGCGCCGAGCAGCGCGCCGGCAGCGACATCCAGCGGGAAGTGCACGCGCAGGTAGAGCCGCGAGAGAGCAACGGCCGCCGCAATGCCGAGGGCCCACGGCCGCAGCCGCGGGCTGATGATCGCCACGGCGGTGGCGGCCGCGAAGGCGGTGGCGCTGTGGCCCGACGGGAAGGACGGGTTGTCGGGCAGCGGCGCGAGCGAGCCGAGCGAGGGATCCAGCTGCGGCGGACGAGCACGGTCGAACGCCCCTTTGAGGAGGTCCGACGCCAGCGAGGCGGCACCCACGGCGAGCGCGGCGGCACCGAACGCGAGCGGCAGGCGCCGGCAGCGGAGGTCGGAGCAGAGACCAAGCCCCACGAGCAGCGGCCCCTTGACCCACCAGGCGGAGAGGACCACGAAGAGCGCCGTCAGCCAGGGATGCTCGAAGGCCGGAGCGGCCTCGATCACGGCACGGTCGAGATCGAGCAGAGAACCCATCGCTCGAGAGCTGGGGACGCTAGCAAGGTCGTCCCGTTGCTCGTGGTCGTCAACGGCCAGGCGAGCGGGGTGGCCGACGCGGCCGGTGTCGCCCGCGAGCTCGACGATCTGCTGAGGGGCCTCGCCACCGACGGCGAGGTCGTCGTTACCGGCAGCGAGGAGGAGCTGTGGGCGGTGCTCGCGCGCGCCTCGCAGCAGGCCGCGCGAGTCGTGCTCGTGGGCGGCGACGGATCGCTTCAGGCGGCGGCCAACGCGCCGCTTCGGCGCCTGCCGGAGCTCGCGTTGGTGCCCGCCGGCCGCGCCAACAACATCGCCCGGGCGCTCGGGATCCCAGTCGAGCGCGGCCGTGCGCTGTCGCTCGCGGCTCGCGGGCGGGCGCGCCCGCTCGACGCGCTGCGAGTCGTGACCCCGGACCGGCTTGTGTACGCGCTCGAGGCGGTCAGCGCCGGCTTCCAGGCGGATGCCCGCGCCGGCTACGACTCGGACAACTCGGCCGACCTCCGGCAGGGACTGGCCGCCTTCCTGCGCGCGCTCGTGCGCTACCGGCCCTACGCCGCGGCGATCGGACTGCCCGGAGGTGTCCTGCGCTCCCGCGCCGCGGCCCAGCTCTTCTTCTCGAACCTGCCCTACTTCGGGTTCGGCTTCGAGGTCGACCCCGGCGCCGACCCGGCCGACGGCCGCTTCGAGGCGATCGCGATCGAGGCACGCAGCCGTCGCCGGCTTCTGTGGCTACTGGCCGCCGCCCGGCGAGGGCGCCACATCGGCAGGCACGGTGTACGCCGGTTGAGCGCCCGCTTCGCCCGTGTGCTCGAGCCGCTGCCGCTTGTTGCCGACTCCGTTCCGCTCGGCGTCACGACCGCGACCGTGACGGTCGACCATGGACGTCTGAGGGTGGCGGCGCCGTGAGCACGCGGCTGTTGATCGTCTTCTCCCTGGCCGCGGTCGGCGCCGGGGCCGGGCGGGCGCTCACGACGACCTACCTACCCGTGCTGCTCGAGCGGATTGAGGATGCGCCCACGCTGATCGGCGCGGTGATGACCGTCAACGCGGTCGCCGGCTTCGGCATCCCGATCGCGATCGGGATCTGGTCCGACCGGCTCGGCCGGCGGCTCCCAATCGTCGCCGGCGGGGCGGTCGTAACCGCCGGCGGCCTCGTCGCGATCGGCCTGGGCAACGGCACCTCCTACCTGGCGCTGGCGGCCTCGGCGGCCCTCGTCTACACGGGCCTCAACGCGCTGACCACCGCCCACCGCGCAATCGTGGCCGACGATGTGGAGGACGCTCGCCGGCCCACCGCGACCAGCGCCCAGGAGGGCGCCGGTCTCGTCGGCGCCGTGGTCGCGGTCGCAATCGGTGGCGCGCTGATCGAGCCCGCGCCGGCCGCGGCCTTCGCGCTCGCCGCCGTCGTGGTGGGGCTCGCCGCGCTGCCGACGCTGACGCTGGGACGCCGCCTCGGGCTGGGCGAGCGCGCGGCCGGAGCGGCGGTCCGGCCCGTGCGGGCGACTCTGCGTGACGCGCTGCGGCGCGGGGGCGCGCGCGAGGTGCTGTTCGCGCAGACGCTCTGGGTATTCGCCTACGCCGCGCTCCCGTCCTTCTTCGTGCTCTATGCCGAGAACAGCCTCGGGCTGGAGCTTGCCATCGCCGGGGCGCTCCCGCTCGCCTTCGGTGTGCTCACGGCGCTCGGAATGTTCCTCGGAGCACGGGCGCAGCCGGAGCGCGTGCACGGACTGCTGCTGGGCGGCGCGGCGATGCTCGGAGCCGGCCTGCTCGCAGCCGCCCCGGCGGACCGCCTCGCGAGCGCCGCGCCGGCCTTCGCCGTCGCCGCGCTCGGGGCCGGGCTCGTGACCGCGCTCGGCTTCCCGTACTTCGCCCGTTTCGTGCCCGACGGCCAGGCCGGGAGCTACAGCGGCCTGTTCTTCGCCGGTCGTGCCGTCGCGGCCGCCGCCGCCCTCCCGCTCGCCGGGCTCGCCGCCGAGGCGAGCGGCAGCTATGCAGCCGTGCTGTGGCTCGGCGCCGCGGCGCTCATCGCGCTCGTGCCGCTGGCGCTGGCCGAGCGCCGGCGCCGCGGCGAGGCGATCGACATGCTCCTGCCGCGCCCGGCGACCGTAGCCGCGGTCGTTCCCGTGTTCGCGTCCGCGCGGGCGCCCGAGGTGGCCAGGGCGGCGCTCCGTCACGTGGATGAGCTCGTCCTCGTTGACGACGGGGCGCCGCCCGCGATCGCCGACTCCCTCGAGCCGGTGGCGGCCGATGAGCGCGTCCGGGTCCTGCACCTGGGCCGCAACGGCGGCAAGGGCAGCGCCGTGACCGCCGGCGTCGAGTTCCTGCTGGACGAGCCGGCGCCGCCCGACGCGATCGTCGTGCTCGACTCCGACGGGCAGCACGATCCCGAGCGGATTCCGGCCTTCGTCGATGCCGCACGCACGGCCGACGTCGTCATCGGCAATCGCCGCGACCGCAGCGCAATGCCCGCCGTGCGCCGGGTCTCAAACCGGGCGGCGAGCTTGCTCCTGGCAGCGACGGCGCGCGCCTGGATCCCTGACACGCAGAACGGGATGCGCCTCTTCCGCACCCGGGCGCTCCACGCCGTGCCGCTGCCGGCGGGCGGCTACGAGGCGGAGAGCAGGCACCTGCGCGCCCTGCTCGCAGCGGGTCGTGAGGTGCGCTCCGTTGAGATCCCGACCATCTACGACGGCGAGCCGAGCGGCTTCCGGCCGCTCGCCGATAGCGCGCGCGTGGCAAGAGCTCTCGTCGAGGCGCCGGCAGGCTCGGCACGCACCGGTAGCGCGGCGGAGGCGGTGGCCGTGCTGCGCGGGTGGGCGCCTCGCCTCTCCGCCCTCCTCCTCGCAGCGATCGCCCTCGGGCTCGCCATGCCGCTCTTCCAGCCGCTGGACAACACGCTGTTCCTGGCTGTGAACGGGCTCGGCGACGGGCCCGAGTGGCTCTACCAGGCACTCGACCCGCATACACGCAACTACATCCTGCTGCTGCTCACGACGCTGGTGGCGGGCGCGATCGTATTTCGCCGGCCGCGCTACGTGCTGGGCGCCGCCTTGGGCGTCGTGCTCGCCGCGTATCTGGCCGGCGCGGCGATCGAGATCGTCAAGCTGTTCGCCGAGCGTGCTCGCCCCGAGGAGGTCCTCGGTGCACAGGTGCTCCTCGCGGAGGACCGCAGCTGGGCTCATCTCGCCTCCTATCCCTCCGGCCATCTGATCGTGACCGCCGCCATGGCCGCGGCCGCGGGCGCTGCACTCAAGCCACTCCGCGGACCGCTGCTCGCCTATGTCGTCATGATCGGGTTCACGCGTGTCCTCTTCGGCGCACACTTCCCGCTCGACGTGCTCGTGGGCGCGGTGTTGGGTTACGAGCTGGGACTGTTCGCCGCCCGGCTGATGGCGAGCGCGCGCTTGCTGCCCAGCGCCGAGCCGACGCTCGCACACGTACCCGCGCCGGCCGCGGCCCGCTCCCGATGACGAGGCTCGGAGTGTTCGTCGTCCCGGACGCATCCGATCCGGAACTCACGGTGGATCAGATCGTCGCGGCGGACCGGGCCGGGCTCGACCTCGTCGGCGTCCAGGACCACCCCTACCAGCGCCGCTTCTTCGACACCTGGACGCTGCTCTCCTACGTCGCCGCGCGCACCGCGCGGATCACGCTGCTGCCGGACGTGATCAACCTGCCGCTGCGCCGGCCGGCGGTGCTCGCTAAGGCCGCGGCTTCGCTCGATGTGCTGAGCGGCGGCCGCGTGGAGCTCGGCCTTGGTGCGGGGGCGTTCTGGGAGGGGGTCGAGGCGATGGGCGGGCCACGCCGCATGCCCGGCGAGTCGGTCGAGGCGCTCGAGGAGGCGATGCGGATCATGCGTTCCTTCCTCGACATGGACCAGTCCGTCCGCTTCGAGGGACGGCATTACGCTGCCGCCGGTGCCAAGCCGGGGCCGCCGCCGCTCCACAGGATCGGCCTCTGGGTGGGCGCCTACCGTCCGCGGATGCTGCGGCTCACGGGGCGGCTTGGCGACGGCTGGCTGCCGTCCGTCGGCGGCAGCTACCTCCCAGAGGACGGGGTCGCTGAGCGCCAGCGGGTGATCGACGAGGCGGCGCGCCGGGCCGGCCGGGATCCAGGCGAGATCGTCCGGGCCGCGAACGTCGCCCTACGGGACTCGAGCGCCTGGTTTGATGCGGAGCGCGTCGCAGACTTCGCGGACCGCCTGCGCTTCGACGCACTGCTCGTCTCGACACCGGACGACGACCCGCTCGCATTCATCGAGGCGCTCGGTGCGACCGCCGCGGCGCTGCGTGCGTAGATGCCGGAGCAGGTCCTCAGCCCGCGCGCGCTGAATCGCGCGCTGCTCGCTCGGCAGGGCCTGCTCGCGCGCACGAGCGACCCGGTTCTCGCGCTGGTCGAGCGGCTGGTGGGAATGCAGGCGCAGGTGCCGGAGAACCCGTACGTGGCGCTCTGGTCGCGTCTCGAGGGCTTCCGCCCGGAGCAGCTCAGCGACCTGATCGAGGAGCGCCGGCTGGTTCGGGCCGGCCTGATGCGCTCCACGCTCCATCTGGTCTCCGCCCGCGACTGCCTCGCGATCCACCCGCTGACGCTGCCCGTGCTCGCGAAGACTTTCCGCAGCCCGTTCGCGCCCGGCCTGAACGGCGTGGAGCTCGACGAGGTGGTGGCCGCCGGAGTCGAGTTGCTCAGCGAGGCGCCGCGCACGCGCGCGCAGCTCTCCGCGCTCCTCGGGGAGCGCTGGCCCGACGCAGAGCCGAGCTCGCTCGCCTACGCGGTGACTCTGAACGCGCCGCTCGTCCAGACGACGCCGCGCGGGCTCTGGCGACAGACCGGGCAGGCCACCTGGGCGCCGGCCGAGCAGTGGCTCGATGGCGAGCTCGACCCCGAGCCGTCCGTCGATGCGCTCGTGCTGCGCTACCTGGCGGCGTTCGGGCCCGCCAGCGTCGCTGACATCCGCACTTGGTCGGGCATCACCGGGCTGCGCGAGGTCGTGGCACGGCTGCGCCCGCAGCTGCGCAGCTTCCGGGACGAGAACGGCAGGGAGCTCCTCGACGTGCCGGACGGCTCCTTCGCCGATCCGGACGCGCCGGCGCCCGTCCGCTTCCTGCCGGAGTACGACAACCTGCTGCTCTCGCACGCCGATCGGTCGCGCCTCCTATGCGGGCTCGGGCCCGGGCTGCCGTACCCGACCGGGAAGTGGATCGGTCAGCTCCTGCTCGACGGCTTCTTCCGCTCCTACTGGGAGATCAGCGAGGAGGACGGGGTCGCCACGCTGACGATCGACCGCTTCACTCCGGCGCGGGGCGATCAGCCCGCCGCACTCGACGAGATCGCGGCCGAAGGCGAGCGCCTGCTCGCTTTCGTGGCGAGCGAGGCGGGCGAGCGTCGGGTGCGCTTCGAGCCGTCGCCCTGAGGTGCGGCTAGCATCAGTGGCGTGGCGACAAAGATGAGAGGTGCCGGTACCGACCCGGCTCCGGCCGTTGCCACCGAGTGCCTCAGCAACAACCTGGGCTGGCTCCTCGATCGCGCGGGAAACGTCCTGGCGGCCGAGCTCGCTCTGGCACTTGAGCCGCTCGGGCTGTCGTCGCGCCGCTACTGCGTGCTCGCTACCGCGCTCGGACAGGACCGCTCGCAGATCGAGCTCGCCAACCTGATCGGGCTCGACAAGACGACCATGGTTGCGACCGTCGACTCCCTGGAGGAGGCCGGCTTGGCCGAGCGCCGCCCCTCGAGCCTGGACCGGCGCGCGCGCGTGATCGCGGTGACGAAGGCGGGCGAGGAGAAGGTGCGCGAGGCGCGCAAGCTCATCGAGCAGGTGCAGGCGGACGTGCTGGCGCGGCTTCCCGCCCGCGAGCGCGAGGCCCTGCTCAGCGGCCTCGGTAGGCTCGTGGCCGAGGGACCTTCGCGAGGCAACGAGTAGTTTCGTAAATCATCCGGAGCTGGATGATCCGAAGCCGGATGATCTGCTACGGTCGGGTCATGACCGAGACCAGGGCAGTTCTGAGCGGGGCGACGGAGGCAACTGACGGGAGGCGCTGGCTGGCGCTGTACGTGCTCTGCGTCGGAATGCTCATGATCATCCTTGACTCGACGGTCGTGAACGTCGCGCTGCCGGCGATCCAGGGCGATCTCGGTTTCACGCAGTCCGACCTCGCCTGGGTGATGAACGCTTACCTGATCGCCTTCGGCGGGTTGCTGCTGCTGGCCGGCCGGCTCGGCGACCTCATCGGGCGCAAGGACGTCTTCATGGTCGGGCTTGCCGTCTTCACGCTCGCGTCGCTGTTGTGCGGTGTGGCGCAGTCGCAGGAGATGCTGATCGGCGCACGCTTCATCCAGGGCGTCGGTGGCGCGCTCACCTCCGCAGTGATCCTCGGCATGATCGTGACGATGTTCCCCGAGCCGAGGGAGCAGGCGAAGGCGATCGGCGTCTACAGCTTCGTCGCCTCGGCCGGGGCCTCCATCGGCCTACTCGCCGGCGGCGCCATCACACAGGCGATCAACTGGCACTGGATCTTCTTCGTCAACCTGCCGATCGGAGTGGCGACGGCCGCGTTTGCCCTGCGACTCGTCGATCGTGAGCCGGGCATCGGCCTGCGCCGCGGCGCGGACGTCCTCGGCGCCGGCCTGATCACCGGCGCGCTGATGCTTGCGGTGTACACGATCGTTCAAGCAAGTGAGCACGGTTTCGGCGCCGCCCGCACCATCGTCCTGGGCGCGATCTCGCTGGCCCTGCTGGCGGGCTTCGTCGCGCGCGAGGCCACGACGCGCACGCCGCTCGTGCCGCTGCGGATCTTCCGCTCGCGAAACGTCAGCGGGGCCAACGTCGTGCAGATCCTGATGGTCGCCGGCCTGTTCGGGATGTTCTTCCTCGGCGCGCTCTACCTGCAGGGTGTGCTCGGCTATGACGCGGTCGAGACGGGCCTCGCCTTCCTGCCCGTGTCGGTCGGCATCGGCGTGCTCTCGCTCGGCTTCTCGGCGAAGCTGATGGAGCGCTTCGGGGAGCGCGCGACGCTGCTGCCGGGGCTCGTCCTCGTCGCGGCGGGGCTGCTGCTGTTCTCGCGCGCGCCCGTCGACGCGAGCTACGTGTCCGATGCGCTGCCCTCGATGATCCTGCTCGGCGTCGGCGCGGGGCTCTCGTTCCCGGCGCTGATGACGCTCGCCATGTCGGGCGCGACTCCGGAGGACTCCGGTCTAGCCTCGGGCGTGATCAACACCACGATGCAGGTCGGCGGCGCGCTTGGCCTCGCCGTGCTGGCCACGCTCGCCAGCACGCGGACCGATGATCTGCTGGCGGGCGGTAGCTCGAGCGCCTCCGCGCTCACCGAGGGCTACCAGCTGGCCTTCGTGGTTGCTGCCGGGCTGGTGCTGGCGGCGCTCGTCGTCGCGATCACCGTCCTGCGTGCACCCGCGGCCATCGCGGTCGAGGAGGAGCCGGCGCCGGCGGAGGTGGTTTCGGAGGCGGCCTGACGGCGCGGCCGGGTACCGTGCCCGGTCGATGACTGCGGACAAGGCCACCCTGCTGCGCGAGCTGCAGCGCCCGGGAGATCCGCTGATCCTCGTCAACGTCTGGGACGCGGCGAGCGCCCGCACCGTCGCGGCTGCGGACGGCTGCCGGGCGATCGCGACGGCGAGCTGGTCGATCGCCGCGGCGCACGGCTACCCGGACGGCGAGCAGATCCCGCTCGAGCTGATGCTCGCGGCGATCGAGCGCATCGCTGCGGCGGTGGAGCTGCCGGTGACGGCGGACATCGAGGGCGGCTTCGGCGATACGCCGGCGGCGGTGTCGGACACGGTCGCTGCGGTGATCGCGGCCGGCGCGGTCGGCGTGAACCTCGAGGACCGGCTGCGCCCGGCCGCCGAGCACGCGGCGATCCTCGCCGCCGTGCGCGAGCGCGGCGAGCGCGAAGGCGTGCCGCTCGTGATCAACGGGCGCTCGGACGAGTTCCTGATCGGCGAGCGCAAGCTCGACGAGGCGATCGCGCGCGGACGCGCCTATCTGGACGCGGGCGCCGACAGCTTCTTCATCCCGGGACTCGTCGAGCTCGACGCCACCCGCCGGCTGATCGAGGAGCTCGGCGGGGCGCCGGTGAACGTGCTGGCGCTGCCGGTCTCGCCGCCGCTGCCGGAGCTCGCCGAGGCGGGCGTGGCGCGCGTCAGCTTCGGGCCGGGTCCGATGGGCGTCTCCTACGCGGCGCTGGGCGAGGCGGCGGCCACGCTGCTCGCCCGCGGCGACTACCCGGCGTCGCTCGCCAACCGGCCCTAGCCGGTCAGCTCCACCAGCCGCGCTCCATCTCGATGTCCTGGTTCTCGGTGTTGGGAGCGCCGAAGGCGATCAGCTCGGTGCCCTCCGAGCCGCCCTCCATGCCCCGCCAGACGCCCGGCGCGATGCGCACCATGTCCCACTGTCCGAGCTCGACCACGTCGTCGTCCAGCTTGAGGCGCGCGCCGCCCGAGACGACGACGTAGACCTCCTCCTGCTCTGAGTGGCGGTGTCCGAACGGGACGCGGAAGCCGGGCGCGATCTTGAAGTAGCTGGCGCCGGAGTTGGCCAACCCAAGCGGTACCCGCGCGAAGCGCGACTCGAGGCCGGGCGCGAGCTCGAACTTCGGCGCCATGTCCTCGACGTCGCGCTTGAGATTGACGACGGTGTAGTCGGCCATCGGCCTTAAGCCTCGCTCTCGGCGCGCTGCTTCAGCCCCGAGGCGGCGTCGCCGAGCAGGAAGTCGCGCACCTTGCCCTCGGCCGGGCCGCGCAGCAGCAGGCCCAGCATGCGGCCGGGATCCGCATCGAGTGCGTAGGTGGCGCGCGTGCGGCCGTCGCCCAGGTCCTCGAACGTCCACGAGCCCACCAGCGACTTCGTGTCGCCCTTCTCCTGCACCCAGCGGATCGCGGTCGGCTCCTCGTAGCTGAAGCGGAGCAGCGACTTGACCGTCTTGACCTTCGCATCCGACTCGGTCTCGACGAGCGCGGCGCGCTTGTCGGGGTGGCGCTCGAGTACCTCGACGTCCTTCAACGAGCCCTGCCACTCCGGCGCCTTGTCGATGTCCGAGGCGATCGCGAAGCAGCGTTCGATTGGGGCGTCGATCTCGACCGAACGCTCACCACTGATGTTTCCCATGGCCGCGAGCCTATGTCAGGCGGTCAGCGGCTGCGCGCTCAGCGTGCTGCGGCGCGCCAGCAGGACGGCCGCGCCCAGCGCCGACATCGTGACCGCGGCGAGGACGCCGGCGCTCCACGAGTAGTGCTCGACGAGCGAGCCAGCCGTCGCCGCGCCCAGCGAGACGCCCGCGACCAGCGCGGTCAGCGGCCACGTGAACGCCTCGGTGGCCGTACCGCGCGGCGCCACGCGCTCGACCAGCTGGTTGCGCGAGGCGATCAGCGGCGCGATCGGGAGCCCGCAGAGGATCACGAGCACGGCCATGGTCCCGGGGGAGCTGGCCGCGAACAGCACCGCGCACCCGGCCGGCAGCAGGAGCGCGAAACGCATGTGCACGCTCGTAAGGTGCTCCCGTGCCGGTCGGGCGCCGTAGGCGAGACCGGCGGCGCCGCTCGCGAGTGACCAGACGGCGAGCAGGAGGCCGGCGAGCTCCTTGGAGCCCTCCTCGGCGCTGAAGGCCGGCAGCACGACCTCGAGCGTGCCGAGCGCGAAGCCGACGGGGAACGAGGCGAGCACGAGCGTCTGGAGCCCGGGCGCGGCGAGCGCGCCGAGCCCGAAGGCGCGCGTGCCGCGGGCGGTGCGCTCGGGATGCCCGTAGCCGCGCAGCCCGGCCAGCATCGTGACGGTGCCGACGAGCACGCAGGCCGCCGACACCACGAGCGCGTACTGGGCGCCAACCAGCGCGACAGTGATCGTCGTGAGCAGCGGGCCCAGGACGAAGATCAGCTCGATCATCACCGAGTCGAGCGCGTACGCGCTCGCCACGAGCTCGGGCCGCGCCTCGAGCAGGTATGGCCAGCGCGAGCGCAGCACCGACGAGAGCGGTGGCAATGCGGCGCCGGTCACAAGCGACGCGAGCGCGAGCAGCGCGACCGGCGCGCTGGCCGAGCCGAGCAGCCAGATCATCACCAGCCCGCCGGCGTGGATCAGCGCGAGCCGGATCAGGACGCCGTCGCCACGTCGGTCGACGAGCCGGCCCTGGAAGGGCGCGCCCGCCGCGCTGCCGAGCGCGAGCGCGCCCGCGCAGACCCCTGCGGAGGCGAACGAGCCGCTCACCTCCTCGACGTAGAGCAGGATCGCGAGCCCGGTGATACCGATCGGCAGCCGGCCGATCACGGTCGCGAGCACGACCATGGCGACGCCCGGCACGCGCAGGATACTCCCGTAGACCCCCACCCGCTGAGCATTGCAGGTCGCTCCTGTTACCTTCCCGCGCCGTGAAGGGGACGCTCTCGAAGGCCCTGATCGCGGCCCTGGTGGCGGCGGTCCTGATGCCCGTCGCGGCCGCCCAGGCGCAGAACCGCTGGCGCGAGCCGAAGGCGATCAATATCGCCCATCAGGGCGGCGAGGACGAGTTCCCCTCCAACACGCTCTACGCCTTCCGCGAGGCGGTCAAGGCCGGGGCCGACATGCTCGAGCTCGACGTCGGCGTGACGAAGGACAACAAGGTGATCGTCATGCACGACACCACCGTCGACGGCAAGACGAACGGCCGCGGGAACGTCTCGTCGCTGACGCTGCGCCAGCTCAAGAGGCTCGACGCCGCCTACTGGTTCGCGCCGCGCGCGGACGAGCACTACAGCCACGACCTGCCGCGCCGGGCCTACCGCTTCCGCGGCATCGCGACCGGCAAGCGGAAGCCACCCAGGGGCTACCGCCCCTCCGACTTCCGCGTGCCGACGCTGGCGGAGGTCATGCGCGCGTTCCCGCACACGCCGATCAACGTCGAGATCAAGGGCCGCACGCCTGACGAGGAGACGGCCGAGTACGTGCGAAACGCCGAGGTGCTCGCCGCGCTCCTGAAGAAGACGAAGCGCCGCGATCTGATCGTCGTCTCCTTCCAGCAGGCTGCGGTCGACCGCTTCCACGAGCTCGCACCGCGCATCGACCTCGCGCCCGGCATCGCCGGCGCCTCGGTCTGGATCCTGGGTGGCGCCTCACCGGGTCCCGGCGTGGTCGCCTTCCAGGTGCCGATCACGTTCGCGCTGAACGACCAGCTGCTCAAGATCACGACGAAGGAGAACGTCGCTCGCGCGCACGCGCAGGGGTATGCGTGGCAGAACTGGTTCTCGAGCGACGACCGCGACTACCCGCCGAGCTGGCGGCGGCTTGTCGACATGTGCGTGGACGGCATCATGACCTCACAACCGGCCGCGCTCGAGCGCGTGCTGCGCAAGAAGAGAGCCCCCGCCGACTGTCGCTGAATGGAGCCAGACGCCGTTGAAATCCGGGTCCTGGGCTGCCTCATCGAGAAGCAGCGAACGACTCCGGACGTCTACCCGCTGACGCTCAACTCGCTGCGGCTCGCCTGCAACCAGTCGACCAACCGGGATCCGGTCGTCGACTACGACGACGGCATCATCCGCGGGGCGCTCGACCGGCTCGTGCAGCGCAAGTGGGCGACGCTTGCGAGCTGGGCCAACCGGCGCGCGATGAAGTACCGCCACACGCTCGATAGGGCGCTCGGGCTGGACGATGCCGAGATCTCGCTGCTGTGCGTGTTGAT
>Ga0081538_10004292_pt1 | contig 13192 bp, 18 predicted proteins | sample TabmetS5T2R1_FD_71022 | JGI IMG/M metagenome (GOLD analysis project Ga0081538, IMG submission 71022) | Tabebuia heterophylla rhizosphere microbial communities from the University of Puerto Rico - S5T2R1 | ecosystem: Host-associated > Plants > Roots > Rhizosphere ...
CGAAGGCAAGACGTGGACGGGCTTCGCCAACTCCGAGGAGCGGTTCGCCGACGAGTACGTCGGCCGCAAGATCCAGCCGTTCTGGATCGAGGACGAGGCGCGCAAGCTCGAGAACACGAACTTCATAGTCGCTGGCCGCTTCAAGTCGCACGCTGTCAGGGACGGGAACCTGATCACCGGCCAGCAGCAGTACTCGGGCGCCGCGGCGGCTCGGCTGATCGTCGAGGCGCTGGGGGTGTGAAGGCGGAGGCAGGAACCGCTGAAGGGGGCACTCACGAAAGGAGAACACCCATGACGGTAGTTTCGACCCTGGACGTCACCGACCTCACCGCTTCCGAGTATCGAGCCGTGATGGACGAGCTCGGCGTGGAGCACCGCCCCGAGGGCGGCATCTATCTCCACCTGACAACCCCGACGGACTTCGGCTATCGAATCGTCGAGATCTGGGACGAGAAGTCGAACTTCGACCGGTTCGTCGAGCATCGCCTCGTTCCCGCGAACGAGGCGGTCGGTATCGACCGCGCAACGGAAATCACGGTGACCCCGCTCCACAATCTCTTCGCTCCGCGACTCGAAGAGCTCCCGGGCCTCATCAGCTCGCTCCCGGGCGCACCGAGCCGCGAAGCGGCCCAAAAGGCGCGGGCCGGCGATGCCTGAGAAGGGGGCTGGTGCAGCCGAGGTGCGGGTCCATCGTCACGTCGCCTCCGCCATGCCGGTGAACGCGTATCTGGTCGAGACGCCGCGTGGGGTGGTGGCGGTGGACAGCACTCTGACGGTCTCGGACGCGCGGGCGCTTCGCGAGCGAGCCGACGCCCTCGACAAGCCTCTGCGAGCCGTCCTGATCACGCACGCGCACCCCGACCACTACGCGGGGGCCGCCGAGCTGGTCGGCTCCGACGAGATCCCGATAATCGCCGCCAAGGGCGTCGACGAGGTGATCCGCCGCGACGACGACGTCAAGGAGGAGGTCATCGGGCCGATGTTCGGCGACGAGTGGCCACGCCAGCGCCGGTTCCCCAACCAGACGATGAGCGACGGTAACTCGATCAGCTTCGACGGCGTCTCGTTCACGCTGATGGACCTTGGCCCGGGTGAGTCGCCCCACGACAGCGTCTGGCTCGTCGGCGACGAAAGGCTCGTCGCCTTTGCGGGCGACACCGCGTACCAGCACATGCACTGCTACCTCGCCGACGGGTTCTGGGAGGCATGGCGCGCGAACATCGGCCGCCTGCGCACCGAGCTCGCTCCGGGCGCCGAGCTCCACTTCGGGCATGGCGACCCGGCGGCGACCTCCCCGTTCGACTGGCAGGAGGGCTACATCAGCGCCTTCATCGAGGCAGTCCAGGACGCTGACTGGTCCGACCCGGATGCGGCCAAGGCTCAGGTGGTCGAACGGATGACCGGCTACCTGCCGTCCGGCGACCTCCAGTTCCTGATGGAGCTCAGCATCGAGCCGGTGGCGGCCAAGCTCGGACTGATCCGAGGTTGAAGGAGCGCCAGATGCTCAAAGACCACCCGATCGACGTGATGCTGCTGGCGACTGATCTCGGTGTCGCCAGGGAGTTCTACGGCGACAAGATCGGGCTCGAGGTCCTGATCGAGAACGACGACTTCCTGACGTTCAAGTGTGGAGGGGACAGCCGCCTCGTCGTCACGAAGAGCAGTACCGGGTCGACCGAACAGCAGACCAAGGCGTCGTGGCGCGTCAAGGACCTTGCCGCGGAGGTGAACGAGCTGCGGTCCCGCGGCGTCGAGATCGAGGAATTCGACGAACCCGGTCTGAAGACCGTCGAAGGCATCGCAGACGTCGGCTTTGCGCTCGCCTCCTGGTTCGTTGACCCCGACGGAAACTCGATCGGGATGCTGCAGCTCAAGGACGAGGAGGCGGATTGACCGGCGCAATCGGAGCAAACGGGTCGGCCTCGAAGCCTCCGGACGTCGCAGACGGCCCCATCACCACGACCGTGACCCGGCGGGTCAAGCCGGGTCACGAAGCGTTCTACGAGCAATTTCTCAAGGGGATCATCGCCGCGGCGAGCGAGTTTCCGGGTCATCTCGGGGTGGAAGTCTTCCGGCCGCAGAGCGCAACCGACGGGGAGTACCGAATCGTCTACCGGTTCGACAACGCCCAGCATCTGCGCCAGTGGCTCGACTCCGACGAGCACGCCGCCTGGCTCGAGCGCGCCGAGCCACATGTGGTCGGCCCAATGCGCACCAGCTTCGTGACCGGTCTCGAGAGTTGGTTCACGCTGCCGGACCGGCCGGGGACGCCCCCACCGCCGCCGTACAAGATGGCGTTGATCACGTGGATCACGATCTTCCCGTTGATCACCGGCATCGTCGTCGTCGCCGGCCCGCTGATCAACGGCCTGCCGCTTGCCTTGAGGCTTGGGATCACGACCGCGGTGGCGGTTCCCCTGATGACGTGGGTGGTGATGCCCAGGGTGACCCGGCTGCTGCGCGGATGGTTGTACGAACCGCGGGCCTGACGACGCTCAGCGCCCCAGCGGCGTCTCGTCGAGCGACGAGCGCAGCTCCGCGACGGACTCGAACACGGCGACCGCCCCGGCGTCGCGAAGCTCCTGCTCCGCGAATCCTCCCGTCAGCAACCCGACGGTCTTGATCCCGCCGCGCGCCGCGGCCTTCGCGTCCCACGGCGTGTCGCCGACCATCACGGCGTCGTCGGTCTCCGCCTTGTCGAGCGCGGCCTGCACGAGGTCGGGCTCGGGCTTCGTCTCCTCGACGTCAGCGGAGGTCGTCCAGCCGTCGGCCAGCTCGCGCGCGTCGAGCAGCTCGAGGTAGTGCTCGACCTCGTCCCGCTTCGCCGAGCTCGCGAGCACGACGGCCCGCCCGGCTTGCTTCAGATCGGCGATCAGCTCGCGCGCCCCTTCGAACACCGTGACCTCGTTGATCAGCGCGGAGAACAGCTCGCCCTCGGCGGCGCGGATCCCGTCGCCGGCCTCCCGCTCGACGTCCTCGCCGGCGACCGCCCCGACGAGTTGGTCGCCCCCCATCCCGATGTGGCGGTGGATCCGCCACACCGGCGCCACCACCCCGTGGCGGCGGAACGCGCGGTACCACGCGATCGCGTGGTGATAGTTCGTGTCGACGAGCGTCCCGTCGACGTCGAGGATCGCAGCGGCCGCCACCGCGGTCACCCTCGGGTGCCGCGCGGAGACTGCCACATGTGAGCTGAACTACTCGCTCTCGGTAGTCGCCGTCTCGGCTGCACCGACCGGCTTCACGTCAACGGCGCGCGGCCCCTTCTCCCCATCCTCTGAGGTGAAGGAGACTCGCTCTCCCTCGTCGAGGGATCGATGACCCTCGCCGACGATGCCGCTGAAGTGGACGAAAACGTCCCGGCCGCCGTCCTCGGGGGTGATGAACCCGTACCCCTTCTCGGCGCTGAACCACTTCACTGTGCCAATAGCCATCTGGCTGTCCTCTGTTCCGGATGCTGCGCGGAGGACCGAACATCCCGTGCGCCGCGCTCCTTTGCTTGGAGCCGCCCGGCTCCATTCCGAAATCGAACCTAGCAGCTACGAGTTACCGGCGCCATCCTGACGCACGGGGGGAAGATCGCGCGCGCTCGCGGCGTCCAGGGCGAGCACCACGCCCCGCTCGAAGATCGTGTCGACCTGCTCGGCGGCAACGTAGCGCCGGTCCAATCCGAGCGACCCGGTGCCGAGCACGAACCCGTCGAACACATCGACGGTCTCGTCGGCGCGCACCTCCTCGACGCGGCCGATTCGCTCGCCGTCGCTCGAGATCACCGGCGCGCCCTTCTCGAGCGTCAGGTACGAGGTCGGATCCCCGAGGTCGTCCGGCGCCGGCGACACCGGCGCAGCCTAACCTGGAAGAAGGGGCGAGGTCACGCCGGACGCGATCCCGCGCCGCGCGGCGATCCGCTCGAACATCAGCGCGGTGTCGGCGATCGGAACGCCGGTTACGTGCTCCGCGCGTCCCTCGAAGTCGGCGACTACCGCCCCGATCGCGGCCGTGTAGCGAGCGCGGTCGCCGTCCGCCAGGGCCGCGACGGCGTCGGCGGCGCGCCCGAGCGGATCGGATCCCTGCCGCATCGTGTGCGCTGAATGCCCGGCGAGCGAGTCGTCGCCGTCGACGAGCGCTGCGATCGCGAGCGCGTACGCGGCAACGGGCGTCTCGGACTCGTCGCCGAGCGCCTCCCGAACGTACGCCGCCTCCTCCGCTCCCCCACCGGCGAGCACCGCGGCCTTGATCATCCCGATCAGGCGCCCGAAGCTTGTGGGTCCCGCCTCCTCCCACGAGCGCCGGTAGAGCTCCGCGGTCTCGCGCAGCCGCTCGCGGGCCTCCCCCTCCTCTCCAGCAAGCAGCATGGCGTACCCCTCGCCCTCACGCCCGAGGGCATCGTCGAGCAGGCGCTGGCTCTCCTTCAGACCGCCCTTCCCACGCGCTCTAACCGCGCGCGGCGGAGACCAGGGGCGGCGGTGGCTGAATCTCCGCGACCGGCTCGAAGCTCTTGCGCGCGAGCGAAACGGTGATCGGCTGGGGGGTGGGGTCGCCGCTCGGCTTGATCCTGAAGCTGCCGACGATGCCGCCGGTGATCCTGAACTCGAACAGGGAGCGGATCGTCGCTGCGCGCTCGCCGCCGCCCGCGTCGATCGCGTCAAGCATCACCTGCGCGGCCTGGCCGGCGTAGGGCGCGAACAACTCCACCTGCGGGGCGGAGGGGAAGTCCTGCTCGAGGTCGGTGACGAGCTTCTGCCCCTCCGCCGGAAGGCTGCCGGGCTCACGTCCCGGGACGCTTACGAACATCCCCGTCGCCGCATCGCCGGCCTCGTCGATCGTCGCCTGCTGCGCGATCCCGTCGTCCGCCAGCAGCTTGACCTCGCCGTCGTTCGGCCCGAGCTCGGAGACCTTGTCCGCGATCAGCTGGGGGACGTTCTGCTCCAACAGCCCGATGAGCACCACTGCGTCGGCATCGGAGGCGCTCGCCTGCTGCATGAGGTCGATGTAGCTCTTCGCCTCGGGGTCCCACGCCTCGAGCCCGGCGACCGTCAGCCCGAGCTTCGCCGCCGCGAGCCGGAACGTCGTTGCCTGTCCGGTGCTGACGCGGTCGCCGCCGGCGTAGAGCACGAAGGGGCGCTCGATCCCCTCCCGCCTCGCGAACTCCGCCAGCCCGGCGCCCTCGGCCGCGTCGTCCGGGACCACGCGTGCGTAGTTACGGCGGCCGGTGGGGTAGAAGCTCTCCGGCTCATCGCGGGGACAGGCGTCGCTCGGCTGCGTGAGACAGATCAGCGTGTTGCCCGGAGAGACCATCGCCACGCCCCCGTCGGGGGCGCGGTTGAGGATCGGGATGATGAGCGCGGCGCAGCCTGAGTTGTAGGTGCCGACCACGCCGATCACGTCGGGGTTCGAGGCGTACTCGCGCGCGTTGCCCCGGCAGGTAGCCGGGTCCCACTCCCCCGTCTTCGCAATCGAGTCGTCGCAGGCCTGGAACGCGAGTCGCGTTTCGCCGGCGATCCAGTCGCTCTGCTCGAGCACGATCCGGATCGCCTCGACCATCTGCTGCGAACGCTCCCGCGAGGCGCCGCGCATCGGCAGATCCGACGCGACCAGCGCGTCCGGCTCGCCCTCGCCGCCGTACTCGAGCTCGCCGCAGGTGGCCGACGGCAGCGCCTTCACCCCGGCTTCGTCGTCGTCGTCCCCGCACGCGCTGAGCAGCGCCGCAAGCAGCGCAACGAGGCTCGCGGCGAGGAGGCGGCTAACGGCCCGAGGCACGGGCCGGCACCTTAACGATCCCGTCCCACGATTGGGTGAAGTGTCCTAGATCTTGGCCCCGTTGAGGCAGCGTTGAGCTTCGCGCAGTAGGTTGCACGTGCTGGACGCGAGGCCGCCCGCTGATATAGGGTGAGCGCGCGGACAGGGTTAGGGAACCCTAAGTGACCTATACACCGTCGCGTGCCGCTCGCACGTGGCTCGCGATCCGGGAGGAGCAGTCGAATGGAAGAAGGCGCGCAAGCCGCTGGTGGCCGGCGAGAAGGCTCCGTAGCCGACGCCGTTCAGCCGACCACGAGCGAGAAGCGCGATCGGATCATCACCGCGGTGATCACGATCGTGCCGTTCGTCCTGCTCGGGCTCGCCGCGTGGCAGGTCTGGAACAAGGCGCTCCACTGGCACGACCTTACGGTGTTCGCGATCGTCTACGTCGGCACCGGGCTCGGCGTGACGGTCGGCTTCCACCGACTGCTCACCCATCGAAGCTTCAAGACCAGCCCCGCGCTGAAGGGCGTGTTCGCCGCCCTCGGCTCGGCGGCGATCGAGGGGCCCGTGATCTCGTGGGTCGCCGACCATCGCAAGCACCACGCGTGCTCGGACAGGGAGGGCGATCCCCACAGCCCCCACATCGGACACGGAGACGGGTGGCGCGGGAGGATCCGCGGCCTCATCCACGCGCACCTCGGGTGGCTGTTCATCCATACCCAGCGCGGATCGAAGAGCCGCTTCGCCCCCGACCTGCTCAAGGACCCGGTGATCCGGTTCGTCGACGCCACGTTCCTGTTCTGGGCCGCCCTCGGGCTGGCGATCCCGTTTGGGCTTGGCGTGGCGCTGGGCGGGACCGTGATCGCTGGGCTCACCGGGCTGCTGTGGGGTGGCGCGGTGCGGATGGTCGTGGTCCACCACGTGACCTACAGCATCAATTCGCTGTGTCACACGTTCGGCCGCCAGCCGTTCAAGACGAAGGACGAGTCCCGCAACCTCGCGTGGCTCGCCCCGTTCACCTTCGGCGAGGCATGGCACAACAACCACCACGCGTTCCCGACCTCGGCGGTCCACGGGCTGCGCCGGTGGCAGCTCGATCCCTCGGCCGGCCTGATCTGGATGCTGGAGAAGCTCGGCCTCGCGTGGGACGTGGTGCGTATCAGCCCCAAGCGCCAGGCGGCGAAGCTGGCCGAATCGCCGGCGACTCCGTCGTAGGCAGCGTCGCGGGCGGGCCGTAGCGGAGGTTTGGGAGCGCGGTCACCGGGTAGCCCGCCCCCGAGTACCGCGATCGAAAGGAGTGGCAATGCTGGCGCTGACCCCCGCCGCGGTAGAGGTCGTCGACTCGATCGTCTCCAAGGGCGAGCTCCCTGAGACCGCGGGCATCCGGATCACGAGCGAGCAGACCCGGTCCGGGCTGAACGGGGACAGCCCTCAGCGCGATCTCCGCATCTCGGTGGTCGCGGCGCCGGAATCGGGCGACGAGCTCGTGGACGGCGCGCAGATCTACGTCGAGGGCGGCGAGACCGCCGAGCTGCTGGAAGACAAGGTCCTCGACGTCGAGCTCGATGACGAGGAAGTTCGGTTCAGCCTGCTGCGGCAGGAGTAGTCCGTAGCCGGACCCGCCCCTAGTCGCCGCAGTTGGCGCGCGAACCCGGCTACGCTGGCCCGCCGTGCGCGCGCTGGTCGTACTCACAACGATCGTCCTCGTCCTGGGCGTCGCCGCGGTCGCGGGGCTCGTGCTCGCGGGGCGCGGTGACGGCCAGGGGCTGATCCCCGACCGCGTCCAGCCGTCGGGAACCGCCTCGAACCCTTCGTCGCCGGCGGCGCCGGCCGCGCAGTGTCCCGCCGGGGTGCCCGGGTGCCGCACGGTGTCGGGCCGGATCGTCTACGTCGAGGCCGTCGACCCCGACGGCGACGGCGACGCCCACTTCGTGCTCGCGGACTCGGACGGGGTGACCGGGTTCGGGATCTCGGTCGTCGATGTCCGCGCGGACCTGCGCCCGCGGCCGCTTCCCGGCGTCGGCGACCAGATCAGCGCGGCGGGCCCGGTCGCCACGGGCTCGTTCGGGCAGCGGCAGATCGAGGCGGTCGATCTTCGGGTGGCGGGCTAGCGGCCGGAGGTGCCGACGACAACGCCGCGGTCTCCGACACCGCCGACCAGCCGATTCGCGCCAGCCGGCAGCGGTCGAGCACGTTGCCGCGGCGCATCACCTTGACCCGGGCCTTGAACGTCCCCTCCCACAGGCTCGGCGACGACTGCTCCCCGGTCGCTTCCACCCTGACCCTGGAGCGGATCTTCTTTGGCTGCTTCAGCCTGTACGACCCCTTGTCGGCGAGGCTCGTCACCGTGGCGGAGTCGAACCCCCTGAAGATCGTCCCGTCGCCGAACGTCGATCCGCGGGCGTTGCAGCTCGTCTTCCACTTGATCGCCAGGCGGGTCGGGAACCCTTCGTCGTCGATCCGCAGCTCGACCCCGCGCCCCTGGTCGGTCTTGCCGCGGAACTCGGTCGCGGCCGCGGCGCCGCTCGGCGCGGCGAGCGCGAGCGCGGCGGCGAGCGCGGCCGCGGCGCACGCAACCAGCCCGATGCTTCGATCCCCCGCCGTACGGATCATCCCCCGCGCAGGGTACCGAGCCTCGCGCGCCCGGCTCCGCGTCAGTATCCGTCGGGGTGGCGGGCGACGAAGCCCGACGAGGAGCGCATCTCGGTGCTCCACGAAGGACCGCTCCCGCCGACGGTGCCGCTGGTGTCGAGTCGCAGGCCGGCGATCACGACGTAGGCGTGACCCGAGTACGCGTACACCGTGATCCAGCTGCCAGGACCGGGCGAGCCCCACGCGGTCAGCCCGCTGGAGTCGAGCGGGCTCGACAGGAACCCGCCGCCGTGGAGCGCGTAGCTCACCGTGCCCGAGCAGTCGTAGCCCGACGACTCGAACGACCCGTGGCCGCCTCCCCACACGTACGGCAGCCCGACGATCCGGTTCCCGGCCTCGATCGCGGAGCGGACCGCGACCGGCGCGTTCGCCGGCGGGATCGCCCTGCCGTTCACGAGAGTGGCCGTCTGCCCGCCCGGCGGCGCGGCGCTCGGCTCGATCTCCTTCTGGAGGTCTCGCTCGCGGGCCTGGAGCGCCTGAAGCGACTCGCGCCGCTCGGCGCGCGCGGCGACCAGGTCGGCGTGCTGGGCCTCGATCTCACCCCGCGCGCTCGCGAGCTCGTCTCGCTGCGCGGCGATCGCGTCACGGTCCTCGGCGATCCGATCGCGGGTCGCATCGAGCCGCTCCACGATCGACTCGACCTCGGCCGCGAGGCTCTCCACGCGCGCGATCACCGACTCGTCGTATTCCTGGATCCGATCGAGGTACTCGGCCTGGGCCAGCACGTCGGACCAGGTGTGGGACTCGAGGATCACGCTGAGCGTGTCCGGGCTCCCGGTCTTGTAGATCCCGACGAGCAGCTTCGCGAGCAGCCGCCGCGCGCGCTCGAGCCGCGCCCGCAGCTCGACCAGATGGGCGCGCTCGCGCTCGACCTCCGCGGTCGCCTCGTCGAGCCGCGCCTGGGTCGCGCTCAGCTCGTCGGCGACGGCCGCCTCGCGCTCGCGCACCGCAGCCTCCCGCGCGATGAGCTCGTTCACCTCCGCGTTCTGGCGCTCGATCTCCGCCTCGAGGTCGCCCTGCTGCGCCTGCACACCCTCGAGCTCGTCGACCGTTTGCTGGAGCTCGGTCGGGTCCTGGGCCGGGGCGCGATCGCCGACCGCCGCGAACCCGCACAGCGCCGCGAGCAGCAGCGCGAGCACGCAGGCGACCCTGCGGCGGGCGCGGTTGTCGAGCGCCGTCGGCAAGCACCCCAAGCTAGCCCGAGCCGCGCGCCGTTCCAGTTGGCCACGACGACGCTGCAGGTTGTCTTGCGAATGATGAAAATGCAGCGAACCCGAAGCGATAGGAGATACGCAATGACGAGGAAGGCCGATTTCAACGCAGAGGAGTGGTCGCTCGCCCTCGAGGGGCCGCCCGTCGCCGGGATGATCGTGGCGACCGCGCACCGCGGGGGGTCGTTCCGCGAGGCGATCTCGATGGGCAAGGCCTACCAGGAAGCCCAGAAGGAGCAGAGCGCACAGCTGATCCAGGAGATCGTCTCCGCGCGCCCCGAGTTCGACCCGAAGCGCTACAAGTCGCCCGAGGAGCTGCGCGAGCGCGGCCTCACCCGGATCCGCGAGGCCGTCAACCTGCTCGAGAGCAAGGCCGCCCCCGAGGAGGTCGACGAGTACAAGCAGTTCGTGCTCGACGTCGCGGACACTGTCGCCAACGCGAAGAAGGAGGGCGGCGTGCTCGGGATCGGCGGCAAGCCGGTCAGCGAGGAGGAGAAGAAGGCGCTCGACGAGATCGCGCAGACGCTAGACAAGGAGCCGCCCGCGAAGCCGTAGCCAAACCGGCGTAGATCGGCGCCCGGCTGTCGATCGGCGCCCCGCCCGTTCGTCGTCACAATGAGCGCGGCGAACGGCGCCGCGTACGACGACAGGAGGTTCCAGATGAAGTACCTGCTCACCCTGTGGGGCGACGAGTCTCGGTTCGCCGAGCTGACGCCCGAGCAGTTGCAGGAGAACATGAAGCAATGGGACGCCTTCACGGCCGCCGCCGAAGACGCGGGCGTGCACCTCGGCGGCGAGGGTCTCCAGCCGACGGCGACAGCGACCACGGTCCAGATCGCCGAGAGCGGCGATCCCGTCGTCACCGATGGTCCTTTCGCCGAGACCAAGGAGCAGCTGGGCGGCTTCTACCTGCTCGACTGCAAGGACCTCGACGACGCGATCGCGTGGGCGAAGCGGATCCCATTGCCCGGGGGCAAGGTCGAGGTGCGACCGGTGATGGACTACGAGGCCGCTGGCTCGGAGGTCCACTCACAGGAAGCGGGGGCGCAGCGGTAGGCGTTCCGGAAGAGGCCGTCGACCGCCTGTTCCGCGAGGAGTCGGGACGGGCGGTCGCGGCGCTCATCCGCGTGCTCGGCGATTTCGATCTCGCCGAGGAGGCGGTCCAGGACGCCTTCCTTGTCGCGCTCGAGGTGTGGCCGGAGCGCGGCCTGCCGCGCAATCCCGGTGCGTGGATCACCACCACGGCGCGCAACAAGGCGATCGACCGCATCCGGCGCGCGCGGACGCTCGAGGACAAGGTCCGCGAGCTGGAGGCGATGGTGCCCCCCCACGAGGAGCCATACGAGATCGAGGACAGCTCGATTCCCGACGAGCGGTTGCGGCTGATCTTCACCTGCTGCCACCCGGCGCTCGCCCCCGAGGCGAGGGTGGCGCTGACGCTGCGCACGCTTGGCGGCCTCGATACACGCGCGATCGCATCCGCGTTCCTGACCTCGGAGTCCGCGATGCAGCAGCGGCTGGTGCGAGCGAAACGCAAGATCCGGGACGCTCGGATCCCCTACGTCGTGCCACCCGACCACGAGCTGCCTGACCGGCTCGGCTCGGTGCTCGCGGCGCTGTACCTGATCTTCAACGAGGGCTACGCGGCGACGTCCGGCGACGCGCTGGTGCGGCGCGACCTGTGCGCCGAGGCGATCCGGCTCACGCGCGTGCTGCGCGCGCTGATGCCCGATGAGCCCGAGGTCGCCGGACTGCTCGCGCTGATCCTGCTCCAGGACTCGCGGCGCGACGCGCGCACCGGGCCGGCCGGCGAGATGGTGCTGCTCGGCGACCAGGATCGCTCCCTGTGGGATCGCGAGCAGATCACCGAGGGGACCGCGCTGGTGCGGAACCTGCGCCCGGGTCGGTACGCGCTCCAGGCCGCGATCGCCGCCGAGCACGCCCGCGCGCCGACTCCCGAGGCGACCGACTGGCGCCGCATCGCCGAGCTCTATGCGCTGCTCGCGCGCGCCGCGCCGAGCCCCGTGGTGGGGTTGAACCGGGCGGTCGCGGTCGCGATGGCGGAGGGCGAGGAGCGGGGGCTAGAGCTGATGAGCGGGCTCGACAGCGAGCTTGACGGCTACTACCTGCTCCACTCCTCGCGCGCCGACCTGCTGCGCCGGCTGGGGCGGGGAGACGAGGCGGCCGAGGCCTACTCGCGCGCGCTCGAGCTGGCGGAGCAGCCGACCGTGCGTGCGTTCCTAGAGGGACGCCTCGCCGAGGTCGGCGGGCGAACCGCGGGCTGAATCAGGCCGGCTCGGCCGCCCACAGAACGGAGTCGATCAGCCCCGGGAACCGCCGATCGAGCCCCCGGCGCAGGCGCTGCTCGACGGGTTCCGGCCCGCGATCGTGGTCTCGCTCGCGGTCGCGCTGCTCGGCGCCGCCGCGATGGCGCTGCGGCGCCGCTCGGAGCCGGAGCCGTGCCCCGGAGCCGTGCCCTGAGCCCGCGTAGCTAGCCGACGTTGAAGTTGTGCTCTGAGATCGTCTGGTTTCCGTTTCTTTCGATCGTCTGAATCTCGAGCAGGTACTCGATGCCCGGCTCGAGATACTCGGACGGGATCGTGACGCTCGTCTGCGAGGCCGGGAGCTCGACCTGGTAGACGCGCAGCGGGTTCTCCCGCTCGACGATCACCCGGTAGCCCTCGATGTCGATCCCGGGCTGCGGGGCCGGGGCCCACCTCGCCACGACGTTGCCGTCGGGCACGGTCGAGTCGGCGGCGGGCGCGATGATCTCGGGTCCGTCCGGGATCCGGTGCGACAACCTCGCCTTGCCGACCTGCCTCCGTCCCTCGATCGAGCGCCCGACGAACTTGTAGGTCCCCTCCGGGAAGCGCCGCTTGAACTTGCTGAACGGGAGCTCCTTGAACTCCGGCTCGTTGGTCTCGGAGAAGAGCTCGGTGAGCCCGAAGTTCTTCAGCCGCCCGGTGGCGTTGACGTCGAGGATCTTCTTCCCGCCCGGCCGGAAGATCTTCATCGACCTCCAGGGCTCGCCGTCGAGGAAGAACTGAAGCCCCGCGTCGCCGTCGGTGGCGTTGGTCTCGACGATCACGGTGGAGTCGGCAAGGCGCATCGCCTTCGCCGCCCTGGCCTGCGGCGCCGCCTGCGCCGGCGGATCCGAGCTCGATCTCGCCACCGCGGCGATCCCGATCGCCAGTGTGAATGCGCCGAGCAACGCGATGCCGGGTGCCCGAAGGTGATTCGTCATCGGAATCACTCCTTCCTGGTCGTTCGCGCCTGCGAAGCTAGGCGCGGAATCTGAAACGCAGATGAGAGGCACCGGATCGCGGGATACTGACGCGGCATGTCGCGGGCGAACGTAGAACTGGTGCGCGGTGGGAAGGTCGTTCGCGGCGACGTCTACCGCACGGCGGATGAGGCCCTCGAAGCCGCCGGGCTTGCGGAGTAGGCGATGTCGCGGCGGAACGTCGAGCTGGTCAGAAAGGCTTCGGTCAGCTACCGCCCCCGCTTGACCCACCGGCGCACCCGCGGCTCCTGCGCCACCTTCGGAACGAGGGATGCCCGGCCGAGGAACACGCCGAGGCTCGCCG